>Ga0209415_10000469_pt1 | contig 74827 bp, 78 predicted proteins | sample PeaSoiSIISIP2007_FD_187696 | JGI IMG/M metagenome (GOLD analysis project Ga0209415, IMG submission 187696) | Peat soil microbial communities from Weissenstadt, Germany - SII-SIP-2007 (SPAdes) (version 2) | ecosystem: Environmental > Terrestrial > Soil > Wetlands > Peat | place: Germany...
GCACCTCCGGTCGCAATGTGAGCCAGCCGCCGACCAACACGTGAGGAAGCGGTCTTGTTTTGCTTAGGAAGGTCCGCGCCGCCGGTCGAGGCTAACTTCCGGCTATGGCGGTCGCTGAAAAGACCTTCCGAAAGCGCGGTTACCGGGATTTGCGCGAGCACATCGCAGCGCTCGACGAAGCCGGGCTGCTCTACCGTGTCGACCGTCCCATCAACAAGGACACGGAGATGCATCCGCTCGTCCGCTGGCAATATCGCGGCGGGATCCCCGAAGAGCGTCGCAAAGCCTGGCTGTTCACGAACGTCGTCGACTCGACCGGGAAACGTTACGAAGCGCCGGTCCTCGTCGGCGGCCTCGCCGGGACGCGGCGCATCTACGCTCTCGGGATGGGTTGTGCGCTCGACGAAGTCGGCGCGCGCTGGGAGGCGGCGTTCAAGAATCCGATCGAGCCGGTCATCGTCGACGATGGGCCGGCGCAAGAAGTCGTCTACACGGGTGAAGCGCTGGAGCGCTGGGGCGGCCTGTTCAATCTGCCGGTCCCGATCTCGACGCCGGGCTACGATAATGCGCCGTATCTTTCGAGCGCGCACTTCATCACCAAAGATCCCGAGACGGGCGTGCGCAACTGCGGGAACTATCGGGGGCAGCTCAAGAGCGCGACGACGATGGGCGTCTACTACGTCCCGCACGCGAACGACGCGGCGGTGCATTGGGCGAAGGCAAAAAAGCGTGGCGAGCATCTTCCGGTTGCGATCGTGATCGGGGCGCCCGCCGCGGTCGCGTACACGGCGGTGAATCGCATGCCGATCGAGCTCGACGAGCTCGCCGTCGCCGGCGGCCTCGTGGGCGAGCCGATCCGTCTGGTCAAGTGCAAGACGGTGGACCTCGAAGTCCCCGCCGAGTCGGAGGTGGTCATCGAGGGCCACATTCGCACGGATTTTCTCGAGCCGGAGGGACCGTTCGGCGAGTCGCACGGCTACGTTCACCAGCGCTCGGAGAGCCCGCTCGTCGAAATCACCGCGATCACGCACCGCCGGGATTTCATCTGGACCTCGTTCATCAGTCAAGTCACGCCGAGCGAGTCGAGCGTGATCAAGATCGTCGCGTACGAGCCGATGTTCTTGAACTACCTGCGTAACGTTTGCGGCGTGAAGTCCGTGATCAAGGTCGTGATGCACGAGGCGCTCACGAACATCCGCCCCGTGTTCTTCCTGCAATTCCGCAATCCGACCGACGGCGAGGTGTGGCGAGCGCTCAAGCTCGCCTCCGGATTCAAGACCGGCGTCGGCAAATTGATCGTCGCGGTCGACGAGGACATCGAGCCTTCCAACTTGGACGCGATCCTGTGGGCGCTCGCGTATCGCATGATCCCGCACAAGGACGTGCAGATCATCCGCGGTTACGACAAGGGCCACGCGCCGCCGTTCCACGACGTCCCCGCGATGGAGAATTCGGTCATGCTCGTCAACGCGACGTTGCGCGACAAGCTCCCGCCGATCTCGCTTCCCAAGCGCGAGTTCATGGAGAACAGCCTGAAGATTTGGAACGAGCTCGGGTTGCCGCCGGTCGCGCCTGAGCCGCCATGGTACGGCTACTCGCTCGGCGACTGGTGGGACGAACTCGACGACGAGGCGGCGCTTGCGACCCAGGGCCGCTGGGCCGAGACGGGCGCGAAGTTCGCGAAGCAGCGTAAGCCGATCTGATCGACTACTCGACCGCCTATAAGATCGCGGGTGTCGCCGTCGCGATCGGGCTAGACGTGTTCGCGGTCTCGATCGCCCTTGGGATCGCCGGGATACCGTGGGCGGCGCGGGTCCGTCTGGGTCTCACCTTCTCGGCGGCGGAGGTGACGATGCAGGTCATCGGATTCTACCTCGGCTCCGGCTTTCAAGTGATCGGGCGGGTCGCGCCGTACATCGGATTCGCGGCGCTCGCCGCCGTCGGCGGCTACATCTTCGCTGAGAGTTATAAGGAAGGTGAGTCGTTCAACGTCCATTCCCCCACGGGTCTCCTGACCACGTCGCTCTCGATCAGCCTCGATTCTCTGGGGATCGGCTTCGCGCTCCCCGCGGTCCCGTTGCCGCTCATTCCCTTGATTGCGACGGTGGCGTGCACCACGGTCATCTTCACCTTCGCCGGGATGGCGTTCGGCGCGCGGCTCGGCGAGTGGATCGAAAAAAGCGCGGAGCGAGTCGCCGGGGGTATGCTCATCGCGCTCGCGATTCTGTTTTCGGTCGAGCATCTCATGAGCGCCCGGCCCTAAAAGGTCTTTCCGCTTCGGGCTGGGGAAGAGCCGGAAAAGATTTTCCAGTGCGGAGGCGGCTATGGGCAAGAAGCGTTCTGGTGGCGTTGACCGGCGTTCGTTCTTAGCGGGGATCGGTGCGGCCGGCGCCGCGACGGTGGCCGTTGCCAAGCCCGGCGAGGCCCAGACGGCGGAGAAGGCGATCGCGCCGAAGAGCGCCGCCGAAGCGCGCTTGTTGGCCCAAGCCGAGACGGCGCAGACGCAGTCGGCGCAAGTCCAGTTCCAGTCGGTCCCCGAGGGGACCGTCCGCAATCCCGGCTCCGACTTCATGATCGACTGCATGCGCGAGGTCGGGATCGAGTACGTCGCGGCGATCCCCGGCTCGACGTTCCGCGGGCTGCAAGAATCGGTGATCGCATTCGACGGCCGTAAGCCCGAGTGGATCACAGTCACGCACGAAGAGATCTCCGGCGCGATGGCGCATGGCTACTACAAAGCGTCCGGCAAGCCGATGGCGTTGATGGTGCATAACAGCGTCGGGACGCAGCATGCCGCGATGTCCGTCTACGACGCGTGGGCCGATCGCGCGCCCATGATGATCTTGACGGGGAACTACGCCGACGCGACGCAGCGGATGGCCGGCGCGGAATGGTACCACAGCAAGGTCGATGATGCCGAGATGCTGCGCGGGATGCTGAAGTACGACGATCAGCCCGCATCGCTGCAGCACTTCGAAGAGTCGATCATGCGCGGCGCTGGACTGATGATGACGCCGCCGATGGGGCCGATCTTCATCGTTGCGGATCAGAAGCTGCAGGAAGACGGCTTCGCGCAATTCCCGAAGATGCGCAAATTCGTCGCGCCGACGCCGCCCGTTGCGGACCCGAACGCGGTCGCACAAATCGCGAAGATGCTGGTTGCCGCGAAGAATCCGGTGATCGTCGTCGATCGTTCGACGCGCTCGCAGACTGACGTTCAGAATCTCGTGAAGCTCGCCGAGCTGCTGCAAGCACCGGTCGTCGACAAGCTCGGCCGGCTGAACTTCCCGACAAACCACTACCTCTGGTCGCCGCTGCCCGTCGTCGCGAGCGCGGACGTCATCCTCGCGCTCGACGTCGGCGATCTCTTCGGGACCGTCGCGGAGGTGGCAGACAATCGTGCGCGGCGCACGGTCAGCCGCATCAAGGACGGGACAACCGTCATCGCGATCGACTCGGAGCTCTTGATTCCCGGCGGCAACTATCAAGACAAGCAGCGCTTCTATCAAGCCGATTTGCCGGTTGCCGGCGACTCCGCCGCGACCTTGCCCGTCTTGATCGAGGCGGTCCAGCGCGCGATGCCGGACGCGCGGCGCAACGAAAACCCGCAGCGCGCAGAGGTCCGGAAGAAAGCGTGGATCGCGCGACGCGAGCTCGATCTCAAGGGAGCCGCGGTCGGCTGGGACTCGGTCCCGATCAGCGTCGCGCGCATGGTCATGGAAACCTACAACGCGATTAAGCCATACAAGTGGGCGTACGTCTCCGGCTCGTCGTTCCAAAATAATTGGGCGCAACGGTTGTGGGACATGACCGACCATGGTCACTATCTCGGCTCGAGCGGCGCGGCCGGGGTCGGGTACACCTGCGGCGCGTCGATCGGCGCGGCGCTCGCGCACAAGGGCGACGGGACGATCTGCGTGAGCATCCACGGGGACGGCGACTTCATGATGGGGCCGGGCTTCCTGTGGAGCGCGGCGCATCACAAGCTGCCGCTGCTTACGGTCGTGCACAACAACCGAGCCTGGCACAACGAAACGATGTTCGTTCAGGTCGTCGCCGGCGATCGCGACCGGCATCCGGAGCGAGGGCGCATCGGGACGGTCATCACCGAGCCGAACATCGACTACGCGAAGGTCGCGCAAGGCTTCGGCGTCTACGCCGAGGGCCCGATCACGCAGCCCGCGCAGCTGGGCCCCGCGCTGCAGCGCGCGGTCGCGATGGTTCGCAGCGGCCATCCGGCGCTCGTCGACGTCGTCTCGCAGCCGAGGTAAGAGCATGCGTACGAAGCTTCTCACGGCGCTCGCGGCGCTCGCGGCGAGCGGGTTCCTCTACGGGTCCGTCGCGGCGCAGACCAACACCGCGCCGTCCGGCGATCCTAAGCACGGTTATGCGGTCTACGTCGTTCAAGGTTGCTACGAGTGCCACGGCTACCAGGGCCAAGGGAACGGACGCCGCGGCCAAGGCGGCGGTGGCGGCGACGTCGGGCCGATCATCGCGCCGAAGCCGCCGGCATGGGCCTCTTTCGTCAAACAAGTCCGCACGCCGCGGCAAATCATGCCGACCTACAGCACGAACATCCTCAGTGACAAGGACGCGGCCGACATCTATGCCTATCTGCTCTCGATTCCCGATGCCAAGGATCCCAAGGCGATCCCACTGCTCAACGGCGTCACGCTCACGCCCACCGGCGCTATCGCGAGGTAACGTCCTGCGCGCGGCGCTCGCCGCGTTCGTCCTTGCGCTCGGCGTCCCGGCCGCGACGTTCGCGCAGACGAACGCTGCGCTCACGACGATCCGCGTCGGGGTCGTCCCGGCGGAGATCTCGGGTCAGATTTTCTACGGGATCGACAAGGGGTTTTTCGCCAAGCACGGACTCGAGGTGCAGCTCACGCCGTTCGGCAGCGGCGGCGCGATCGCGTCGGCGATCGCGGGCGGCGGCGTCGACATCGGGATGGTCGATCTCACCTCGATGATCATCGGCCACGCGAAAGGCGTCCCCTTCGTCGGCTTGGCATCCGGACTCGTCAACTCGGAGAAGGGGACGACCTTTGCGATCGTCGTGAAGGACGATTCGCCGATCCATGCGGCCAAGGACTTCAACGGTCAAACCGTCGCGGTCAACGGTCTCAACAATATCGCGCAGATCTCGGCGCAGTCGTGGATCGACAGTAACGGCGGCGACTCGAAGACCGTGAAATTCGTCGAGATGCCGCTCCCGCTCAAGAAAGACGCCGTGCTGCAGGGCCGGATCAACGGATCGCTCGATACCGAGCCGTTCCTAACGTATGGGATCGAAGCCGGACTGCGCCCGTTCATGATGGGGAAGACGGGGATCGCTCCGGCCTACTTGCTCGACTTTTGGGTCTCGACGAAGGACTGGGCTGACAAGAATACGGCGATCGTCGCGAAGTTCGTCGCGGCGATGCATGAGGCGTCGCGGTGGGCGAATAAGAACCACACGCTCTCCGCGCCGATCCTCGCAAAGTATACGAAGATCCCCGAGGACGTCGTGCTGCGGATGCATCGCGGAGAGTTCGCAGATACGAACGACCCGAAACTCGTCCAGCCGGTCATCGACGCGACCGCGAAGTACGGCTGGATTACCAAGCCGTATCCCGCCACCGAGCTTTTCTATACGATGAAATAGCGCGTCGATGAATCGAATCGACGTTCACCATCACTTTTTCCCGGTCCCGTATTTGGCGCGGGAACGTGAGCGGGTCCTCGCCGCGATGGATCTCAACCCGTCGCAACTGCTCGATTGGACGCCGGCCCTCGCGCTCGAGGAGCTGGATCGTCACGGCATTGCGACCGCGCTCACCTCGATCTCGACGCCCGGCATTTGGTTCGGTGACGCGGAGGCAGCCCGAACCCTGGCACGCGAGTGCAACGAGTATGCGGCACAGATGGCGCGCGACTATCCGGGCCGCTTCGGGAACTTCGCAGCGATTCCGCTGCCGGACGTCGAGGGGAGTCTGCGTGAGATCGAATACGCGCTGGACACGCTCGGAGCCGACGGGATCGGGCTCCTCTCGAGCTACGAGGACAAGTGGCCGGGCGATGTAGCGTTTGCGCCGGTCTTCGACGAGCTCGAGCGCCGCAGGGCGGTCGTCTACGTTCACCCGACTGCGCCTGCGTGCTGCCGGAAGTTGATCCCCGGCATACCGCCGGCCCTCACGGAGTTCTACTTCGATACGACGCGCGCGATCACGAGCTTGCTCTTCAGCGGCACCTTCGCCCGTTGTCCGAACGTCCGATTCATCTTCTCGCACGGCGGCGGAGCGATGACGGTCCTCTCGAGCAGGATGGACTTCTTCGGCCGGCGCCACACCGAGCTCGCCGATCGTTACCCGTCCGGCGTCATGCACGAGTTGAAGCGCCAGTATTACGACATCGCGAACTCGACCAACGCACCCGCCTTCTCGGCGATGTCAGCCTTGATCCCGCTCTCGCAATTGCTCTTCGGCACTGACTTCCCGTACATACCGATCGGCGCCACGATCGGCGGAATGCCGAATCTGGGGCTGGACGCCGAATCGTGGAAGAAGATCGACCGCGAAAACGCGCTGCGGCTGTTCCCGCGCCTCGCTGCCGTTTTACAGTCCTAGATCTTTGTGCGGGTCGCCCACCATCTTACTGGGGACGACGACGCGATCGAAATCGGCGGCCGAAATGTAGCCGCTCGCAATAGCGGCTTCGCGTAAGCTCGTGTTTTCCTCGAGCGCTTTGTGTGCGATCTCCGCCGCCTTATTGTAGCCGATCACCGGGCTGAGCGCCGTCACCAGCATCAGCGAGCCCTTGACGTACTTCTCGATAGCGGTCTTGTTGAGCTCGACTCCCTCGATGCTGTGCTTGCGCAGGTTACTGCAAGAGTCGCCTAAGATCATCGATGCGTGCAAGACGTTTTTGATCACGATCGGGCGCATCGTGTTGAGCTCGAAGTTCCCTTGCGAGCCGGCGAATGCGACGGCGCTGTCGTTTGCGATGACCTGAATGCAGGCCATCACCATCGCTTCCTCCTGCGTGGGATTGACCTTGCCGGGCATGATCGACGAACCCGGTTCGTTCTCGGGAAGGCGCAGCTCGCCGAGGCCGCAGCGCGGCCCCGAGGCGAGCCAGCGGATGTCGTTCGCGATCTTCATCAAGGCGACGGCCAGCGAACGTACGCCCGCCATCGCATTGACCATCGCATCAAGCGAGCCTTGCGCTGCGAACTTGTTCGGCGCGGTCACGAACGGCTTGCCGGTAAGCTTTGCGATTTCAGCCGCGATCTTTTCGCCGAAATCAGGCGGCGCGTTGATCCCGGTACCGACGGCGGTCCCTCCGGCTGCGAGCTGGTAGAGACCGCGCATCGATGCTTTGAGAAACGCCAAGCCGTCGCGCAGCTGCGTAACGTAGCCGGACCATTCTTGTCCGACCGTCAGCGGCGTCGCGTCTTGCAGGTGCGTCCGTCCGATCTTCACGACGTCGACCCATGCCACGGCTTTTTCCCACATCGCGTCGGCCAGTTTCTCGACGGCCGGGATCAGATGGTTCGAAAACTCGAAAACGGTTGCGATGTGCATCGCCGTCGGGAACGTATCGTTCGAGGACTGCGACATGTTGACGTCGTCGTTGGGGTGGATCGGCGTCTGGGTCCCGAGCGCTCCGCCGAGCATCTGAATCGCACGATTCGAGATGACCTCATTGACGTTCATGTTCGACTGCGTCCCGGAGCCCGTTTGCCAGACGAAGAGCGGAAACTCCGCGTCGAGCTTCCCGGAGATCACCTCATCGGCTGCTTTGACGATGAGCTCGGCTTTGTCTTTGGGAAGCAGTCCCGCGGCCGCATTGACGATCGCCGCGGCTTTCTTCACGTAGCCGTACGCATGGTAGACCTGCTTGGGCATTCGGTCCTCGCCGACGGAGAAATGGATCAGCGAACGCTCCGTCTGCGCACCCCACAGGTGATCTGCCGGGACGAGGACGGCGCCCATCGAGTCCGTCTCGACGCGGTACTTTCCGTTTTCCATCAACGTCCCGGCCTTGTAGTCTCCGCTGGGCAGTTGCGTGTCGGGATGGTCCGGCATGTAGATCTCCTTGGCCATATATTGGCATGACTCTCGCCGGGAGCATGCCAATACTACGGTTGCTGTACGAGGAGTTTATCGATGGCTCAACGCGTGTGGGATGCCTTCTTGACCGCTCAGGACAAAGCGTCGTTGAGCGATCGTCCCCATTTGAACTTCGGCTTCGGAGAGCGACCGGCGCTGGTCCTGATCGATCTGTATCGCTGGGTCTTCGGCGACCGCCCGCAGCCCTTGCTCGAGGCGATCAAGGAATGGCCGGGGAGCTGCGGCCTGGCCGGCTGGGAGGCATTGCCCCACATCGTGCGCCTCCTCGAAGCGGCTCGCGCGGCGGCGATCCCGATCGTTCACATTACCGGTCTGGACGGAGCGGGAATCCAGGGCTGGTCTGAACAGGGCCTCACGAAGCCTGCGAGGCGCGGACCGGCGTCGCCCGACAAGATCAAGCGACGCTTCGACATCGTCGACGAAGTCGCGCCGCGCCCGGGCGAGGTCTTCCTGCGCAAAACGTCGCCCAGCGCGTTTTGGGGGACGCCGCTCATCGGACACCTGAACGCGCAGCGCGTCGATACGCTGCTCGTCGCCGGTGAGAGCACGAGCGGCTGCGTCCGCGCGACGGTCGTCGACGGGCGGACGAATCGCTTCAAGGTGGTCGTCGCCGAAGAATGCGTCTTCGATCGGCACCAGGCGTGCCATGCGATCAACTTGTTCGATATGCACCAAAAGTACGCCGACGTTTTGCCGGTCGCCGAGATCATCGAGCACCTCGGCACCCGCACCGGTCGCGAGCTGACGACTGCCGGTGCGTAGGGCGCGAGCCCTACTGTGCGCCGCGCTGCTGGCGTGTCTCGCCGGCAGCGCGCTGCCGGCGCGCGCGCAGCCGCTGCAGGAACTCGACGTCGGCTTGACCGCGAAGACCGCGACGGATTGGCCGCTCTACGTCGCGGACACGCTGGGATTCTTCAAGCGCTACGGTGTCAGCCCGAATTTCGTTATCGTCGGCTCGGCGGCGGGAAACGCGCAACAGCTTGCTGCCGGCTCGCTCCCGATCGGCGAGACCTCCTCGACGCAGATCGTCGAGGCGATTCAAGGCGGCGCTCCGATTTTCTACGCGGTGAATCAGGTCATCACGCCGCCGTACACGCTGGTCGGCAAGAAGGAGATCAAGACGGCCGCCGGGCTGCGAGGCAAGATGATCATCATCGGCGGCGTCAACGACATCACCCACGTCTTCCTCGACGCGCTGCTGAAGCCGACCGGCCTGAAGCCGGACGACTACACGTTGACGTACGCCGGCGGGACGAACGAGCGCTACGCCGCGCTCAAGTCCGGGAGCGTCGACGCTGCGATCCTCTTCCCGCCAATCAACTTTCTCGCGCTCTCGGAGGGCTACTCGAACCTCGGCAACGTCCAGAGCGTCTTGCCGTCGTTTCCATTCGACGGGTTCGCGGTGAATACGAAATGGGCGCAGACGCACTCGGCGCTCCTGGTCGCGTTCCTGAAAGGCTACTTGCAGGGCTTGCGTTGGCTCTACAATCCCGCAAACAAAGCCCAAGCGGTCCAGATCCTCGCGCAAGCGACCAACACGAATCCGGACAACGGCTCGAAGAGCTACGACGAGTTCTTCGTGCAGCTCAAAGCGTTCTCGCAAGACGGGCGGTCCAGCTCCGCCGACTTTCAAAAAGTCCTGACGGCTCTCGCGACGATGAAAGTGATCGAGCCGCCGCTTCCTGCGCCGACGAAGTTCTACGACAACAGATATATCGATCAGGCCAACGCGGAGCTGGCCAGAGGACGCTGATGCTCGGCCGTGGCCGCTAGTCGCGTGCGCGGCTTCAGCCGCGCCGTCTATACGTGGGGCTCGGTGCTCGGCGGCCTTGCGCTGTGGCAGCTCATCGGAGACGCGGTCGTCCACAACTCGCTGTTCCTGGCGACGCCGATCCAGTCGTTCGGGGCGATGATCAAGCTGTGGAACAACGGGACGCTGCAGCACGACGTCATCGTGAGCGGCGAGGAGTTCGTCGTCGGCTTCGTCATCGCGTCGATTGCCGGGATCATCATCGGACTCTTCACCGCTTCGTTCGATCGAGTATCGCTGGTGTTGACGCCGTGGATCTCCGGGCTCTACGCGACGCCGATCATCGCGGTCGCGCCGCTCCTGATCCTGTGGTTCGGCGTCGGTATCTGGTCGAAGATCGCCGTCGTGATCAGCCTGGTCATCTTTCCGATGATCATCAGTACCGAGGCTGGGATCCGGCACACCGACGCGCAGCTGATCGAGGCGGCGCGCTCGTTCGGCGCGACGCAGCAGCAGATCTTCACGAAGGTCTCGCTCCCGAGCGCGCTTCCGCTGATCCTTGCCGGTCTGCGGTTGGGGGTCGGTCGCGGACTGATCGGCGTCGTCGTCGGCGAGCTCGCCGGCTCGCGCGCCGGGATCGGCTACCTCATCAACGAGGCAAGTCAAGTCTTCAACATGCCGCAGCTCTTCGCGGGGGTGATCGTCCTCGCCGCGGCCGGTATCTTTCTGACCGCCGGCTTCGAGCGCGCCGAGCGCATCCTGGTGCCGTGGAAGAATGATTGACGCTCACAAGCTGTCGATCGCGCACCTGACCAAGCGCTTCCGCGACTTGGAAGTGCTGCAAGACATTTCGGTCGACGTGCCGCAGGGCGAGTTCCTCGCCATCGTCGGCCCGAGCGGCTGCGGCAAGACGACGTTCTTGCGGATCGTCGACGGCTTAGAGCCCGCCGATCAGGGAGAGATTCGCATCGATGGGCGGATCACGACCAAGCCGGGGCCCGACCGCGCCTTCGTCTTTCAGAACGATTCGCTCTTTCCGTGGCGCAACGTCTGGAACAACGCCGCGATGGGGCTGGAGATTCAAGGGCGTTTGGGAGCGCAGATGCGCGATCGCATCCGCGCTTTGCTCGAGCTCGTCGGCTTGGCCGGGTTCGAGCGTTACTACCCCCGCCAGCTCTCCGGCGGGATGCGGCAGCGCCTCAATCTCGCGCGAGCGCTCGCGGTCAATCCGGAAGTCTTGCTGATGGACGAGCCGTTCGCCGCGCTCGACGCGCAGACGCGGGAGATCATGCAGACGGAGCTTCTGCGGATCTGGGAGACGACGCGCGCAACGGTTCTGTTCATCACGCACCAGATCGACGAGGCGGTCTATCTGTCGGACCGGGTCCTCGTATTCAGCCGCCGCCCGGGCAAGATTCAGGAGGATATCCGGATCGAGTTGCCTAGACCGCGAGAGTTCGGGATCAAGCGGAGTCCCGAGTTCACCGCGTACGTTGCACGCATCTGGAAGCTCATCGAAAATGCGGTCCGGGAGAGCGTCATGGAAGACCGGCTCGTCTCATCCGAAAGCGGAGGCTAACATGCAAGCGTTGTCAGGGAAAGTCGTCACGCAGCGCCTGGTGGGAGCCAAGGGGACGCCGGCCTTTCTTGCTCACCCGGAAGCCGGCGGACCGTATCCGTGCATCGTGATCCTGCACGAGCGCTACGGACTCGTCAAACACACCGAAGATCTCGCGGAGCGTCTCGCCGGTTCGGGTTACGTCGTGATCGCTCCCGATCTCTTCCACGCGTATCCCGACCAGGACGCGTTGCATCGCGGCGACGTCGGCGTCGTCCCGGCCGATTCCGAAGTCGTCGACGCGATCGACGACGTCATCCCGTTTTTCGGGAAAGGCAAGTCCGATCCGTCGCGTCTCGGCCTGATCGGCGTCTGCCAGACCGGACGATACGCGATCGTCTACGGCGCCCAACGCCCGCTGCAGGCGGCGGTGACCCTCTACGGGGCTGCACAGCAACGCGATTGGCCGGCGAGCGAAAAGCAGCCGGTCGAATTCGAGATGCTGATCTCGAAAGTCAGCGCGCCCGTCCTGGGCATTTTCGGCGAAAAGGATCACGTCATTTCGATCGCCGACGTCCAACGTTTGCGCAACGCGCTGGAGAAACACGATAAGTCCTATCAGATCACCGTCTACGGCGACGCGCCTCACGGCTGGCTCAACGACACGATGCCCGGGCGCTACCGTCCCGAGATCGCGAAGCAGAGCTGGGACGAGATGGTCGCGTTCTTCGACCGCACGCTCTCGAGAGATCACCGGTCCTCGATGATCGAGTGGAAGTTCTCGAGCGCAAAGCATGCGGACTACGACTTCACCAAGAACGTCCGGCTGGAATAGGACGGCTGCATGAAGGGCTATCGCCTCAGCAAGGCGCTGCAAGAAAACAATTCGCCCCCGAAGATGAAGCAATTCGTCGCCGACCTGGAGACGATGAGAGCCCGCTATGAGCTCAGCGCCGAGGAGGCCGACGCGATCGAGCGCGCCGACCTGACGCGTCTCTACGAGCTGGGCGCCAATCCTTACCTGATCCGGTTCGCCTTCCGCGACAAGTTCGAAAACTAATGCGACCGGAGTTTGGGATCGTCATGTCGCATGCGCCGGGACTCTCCCAGTTTTGGGAGACGATGCCGGCGGAGCGGCGTGCTCCACTCGCGGCTGCCTACGCGCAGCTGCGCGCAGATTTGGCGGAGATGCAGCCGGATGTCATCGTGGCGTTCATCAACGACCACTTTCGCAGCTTTTCGCTCGCGGCATACCCGGCGTTCTGTATCGGGCTCGGCGACGTTCACGACGTCCCGATGGCGGGCGGTGACGCGATCCTGCGGATGCCGCAAAGACGCTTCAAAGGCGATCCCGAGCTCGCGCATCACATCCTCGAATCGGTTATGAACGACGGCTTCGATCCCGCGTTTTCGGGCGAGCTCAACTTTTTCGATGACCTCTCGGTCCCGCTGCGCCATCTCTATCCGCCCGATGCCGCCCTTCCCGGCGTGAAGATCGTCCCGATCATGATCAATTGCATCGCGCGGCCGCTTCCGTCGATGCGGCGCTGCCACGATCTCGGAATCGCGGTGCGGCGCGCACTCGATCGCTTTCCGGGGGAGCCGCGGCGCGTCGTCGTGCTCGGAACCGGCGGGATCTCGCACTGGGTCGGGATGCCGCGCAACGGCGACATCAACGTCGAATTCGATCGCAAAGTGATCGAGCTCGTCGAGCAGGGCCGGGCCGAAGAGATGCTCGCGTGGACCGACGACGAGATCGAAAACCAAGCCGGCAACGGGGCGCTCGAGCTGCGCAACTGGATCGCCGCCTTTGCCGCCATGGGACAGTATGTCCCGCGGCCGCTGGGCTACGTGGCGGCCCTCGAGGCGATCACGGGCTCGGCCGCGATCGCGCTCGATGCGATCGACGTCCCGGGCGTCGCGCACGCGGCCCGCGGCAAAGGCGCTGCGCTCTAACTCCGTCGAACCTCCACTCTCTTGGGAGAACCGATATGCTGACGCAAGATTCACTGGAAGCCGTCTTCCGCGAAGCGCGGGACTACGAAGCGCGCCCCTTGTGGACCATCTTGGACAAGATGGTCCCGGCGGTGCCGAACCCGCGCGCGGTCCCGCACCTCTGGCGCTATAAGCCGCTCAAGGCGCTTCTCGACCGGACCGGCGAATTGATCAGTGCCGAAGAAGCCGAGCGCCGCGTCCTGATGCTGATCAATCCGGCGCTCGAACCGCCGTGCACCACCGATACGCTCTTCGCCGGCTACCAATACATCTTGCCCGGCGAGACTGCGCCTGCGCATCGTCACAGCGCTTTTGCGCTGCGTTTCATCCTCGAAGGGTCACGCGCGTACACCGCCGTCGCGGGAGAAAAAGTGTGGATGGAGCCGGGCGACTTGATCCTTACGCCGTCGTGGACGTTCCACGATCACGGCAAAGAGGGCGAAGGGCCGATGGTGTGGCTCGATGGACTCGATCTGCCGGTCCTGCAGTTCACGAAGGTCAACTTCAAAGAGGAGTGGCCGACGGCGCGCACCCAGAGCACGGATGCTCTGCCCTCGACGAACCTGGGCTACAAGTGGACGGAGATGAAAGCGCGCTTGGACGCGCTCCCCGGTCCCTGGGGCGAAGCCGAATACTTGCAAAAGATCGGCGGGAACCCGATCAGCCGGACGATCGGCGCGAAGGCCGAGCGTCTTGCCGCAAGAACCTCGACGCCGCGCCGCCAATCGACCGCGTGCAACATCTATAGCGTCGTGCAAGGGAGCGGCGTCGCTCGCGTCGGCGATCGGACGCTGCAGTTTGAAAAGGGCGACACGTTCGCGGTCCCGGCCTGGTACCCGTACTCCGTCGAGAATCAGAGCGGTGAGACGGCTTACTTGTTCTCCTTTAACGACCGGCCGATGCTCCAGAGCCTGGGGCTCTACCGCGAGGAGACCCCCGCCTCGTAGCCGTATACCGGGAAGCTCCGTCCCGGCCTGGGGCGGATCTTTTTCTTGACGCAGGCCCGTCCGCTCCGCGGACGTGTGTAGGGGCGAGTCTGTCTCGCCCGCTTTCCACCTACATAACAGAAAGTATGGCCCATGGCATCGTCTACCAAGAAGCGCGCCGTCAAAAAAGAGCGACGGCCCAAGCGTAAAGTCTGCAATTTCTGCGCCGAGAAGCAGAGCGAGATCAACTATAAGGACACGCCTCGGCTGCGAAAATATATCTCGGAACGCGGGAAGATCTTGCCGCGCCGGATCTCCGGAAACTGTGCGAAGCATCAACGGTTGCTCACGACGGCCGTCAAGCGCGCCCGCGTGATCGCCTTCTTGCCCTTCGTTGCCGAATAAGTAAGGCATGAGAGTCATTCTGCTCGGCGACGTGAAGGCGCTCGGGCGCAAAGGTGACGTGGTCGACGTCGCCGAGGGATACGCGCAGAATTTTCTGTTGCCGCGCAAGCTCGCGGCGGAAGCGTCGAAGGGAGCACTGGCATCGCTCGACGAGCAGAAGAAGGCGCAGGCGAAACGCGATGCCGAGGAACGCGCCGCCGCCGAGGCGCTCGCCAAGCTCTTGGAGAGCAGGCCGGTGAACGTTACCGCCAAAGCCGGCGGGAACGGGAAGCTGTTCGGCGCGATCACGAACGCGCAGATCGCGGAGGCGATCGCCGAAGACTTCGACGTCGCGCTCGACCGTCACAAGATCGAGCTCAAGGACGCGATCAAATCGCTCGGCACGCATCCCGTCGCGGTCCGTCTAGGAAAGAACATCGTCGCACGAGCAACGGTTAACGTCGTAGCGGGATAACGCATTTGGCCAACGTCGTCGGCAATCCGTACGTCGCGAAGTTCCGCCGGAAGTTCAGCGGAGACGAAGAACTGCGACGTTACATCGCCGCGCTCTACGATCTGCTCTCGAACGTCTTGGGGGCGGACAAGACCGTCCTGCGCGCCGGTAAGCTCGGCGCGCTCAAGATGATGCGCAGCGCATCGGTCCCGGAGCGGCTCCTCGCGCTCCAGCGGCTCGTTTTCGAGGATCCGACGTTCGAGCGGCTCCCGACCAAGGCGCAATATCGAGAGACGCTGACGGAGATCGAAGACGGGCTTGCCGACCTGATCGCGCAGCGTAACGTCGAAGACAGCATCGAGCGCAAGATCAACGAGAAGATGGCCTCCCGGCATCAAGAGTATCTCAAAGACCTCAAGCTCGAAGCGCTCAAGGAAGACGGCGGCCCCGAGACGCCGACGACGCAGCGGAAACTCGATGAGCTCAAAGCGCTCGATACGCGCGGCTTATCCGCTTCGGCGCTCTCGCTGTTGCGGCCGACGAAACTCGACGAGATCGTCGGCCAAGAGGCGGCGATCGCCGCGCTGCTCGCGAAGATCGCCTCGCCGTTCCCGCAGCATGTCATTCTGTTCGGGCCGCCCGGCGTCGGTAAGACGACGGTTGCGCGCCTCGCTCTCGAAGCGGCGAAACGGCGTGGCTTTACGCCGTTCAACGCTGATGCGCCGTTCATCGAGGCGAGCGGCTCGACGTTGCGCTGGGATCCGCGCGAGACGACGAACCCGCTCCTGGGCAGCGTGCACGATCCGATTTATCAAGGAAGCCGCCGCGATTTCGCCGAGAGCGGGATTCCCGAGCCGAAGCTCGGCCTCGTCACGCGCGCGCACGGCGGAGTCTTGTTCATCGACGAGATCGGCGAGATGGATCCGCTTTTGCAGACGAAGCTTCTCAAAGTCCTCGAAGACAAGCGGGTGATGTTCGAGTCGTCCTATTATGACGAAGACGATCCGCAAGTCCCGGCCTACGTCAAGCGGCTCTTTAAGGAAGGCGCGCCCGCCGACTTCATCTTGATCGGGGCGACGACACGCGAGCCCGACGACATCGATCCCGCGATCTTGTCCCGTTGCGCGACGGTTTATTTCGAGCCGCTCACGCAGGCGCAGATCGTCGAAATCGTCGTTGCCGCGGCCAAGCGCCTGAGCGCGAAGCTTGCCAAGGGCGTCGCGCCGCTCGTCGCCTCGTACACGATCGAAGGGCGCAAGGCGGTCCAGATCGTCGCCGACGCATACGGCGGCGCGCTCTATCGCAGCAAGCCGGCGGGGACGCGCTCGAAGCGTCCAGCGGTGACGATCGCCGAAGAGGACGTGCGTTTGGTCGTGCAGTCGAGCCGGCTCGTCCAGCACACGACGGTGCACGGGCGCGCCGTGCGCGAGATCGGCAAGACGTTCGGCCTGGGGGTCGTCCACTATCTGGGCAGCATCATCGAGATCGAGGCGATTGCGTTCCCCGCCGCGGAAAAGCACAAGGGAACGGTGCGCTTCAATGAGACGGCCGGGTCGATGGCCAAAGACAGCGTTTTCAACGCGAACTCGGTCGTTCGCGCGCTCACGAACGTCGATCCGAGCGACTTCGATTTTCACGTGAACGTGGTCGGCGGCGGGAATATCGATGGGCCGTCGGCCGGGCTCGCGATCTTCGCCGCGCTCTATTCAGCGGTCACGAAGCTTCCGCTCCCGCAAGACGTCGCGATGACGGGCGAACTTTCGATCACCGGGAAGATCCGGCCGGTCGGTGGGATCATCGAGAAGCTTTACGCGGCACGCCAGGCTGGGATGCGCGCGATCATCATTCCGCGCGAGAACCTGCGCGAAGTCGATCCGTCGCTCTCGGGTATCGACGTCGTTGCGGTCACCTCGGTCGAGGAAGCGCTCGACGCTTTGAAGAGCCGTGCCCCGGCGGCCCGTCCCAAGCGCGTGCGCGCCCGGCGTACGAGGCCGCGCCGGTGACGACGCCGCTCGCGCGCGACATCGATCGCATCCCGCCGTCGAATCTCGACGCGGAGATGGCACTGCTCGGGTCGATCCTCGTCGACCGGGAGATCATGGGTGCCGTCAGCGAGATCGTCAGGCCCTCCGACTTCTATGCGAGTTTTCACGAGACGATCTACCAGGCGCTATTCTCGCTCTACGAGCGCGGCGAACCCCTCGACAAGATCACGCTTGCGGAGGAACTCAAAGGGCGTGGTCTGCTCGACAAGATCGGTGGCCTTGCGTACCTGACCTCGCTGATGGATACCGTCCCGACCGCTGCGTCGGCCGAGTACTACGGGCGTATCGTCAAGGAGAAGGCGGCGCTGCGCGGCCTAATTCATGTCGGGACGCAGATCACGCAGATCGGCTACGAAGCCGAAGAAGATGTGGATGAGGCGCTCGACCGCGCCGAGCAGCTCGTCTACGACGTCGGCCAGCGCAATCTGCGCGGACGCTTTGCCAAAGTCTCGGGACTGCTCCTCGAGGCGTTTCAGCGCATCGAGCGGCGCTTCTACCAAGGCGGCGACCGGACCGGCGTGACGAGCGGGTTTCACGACATCGATCAGTACACGGCGGGCTTTCAGGCCGGCAACCTCATTATCGTCGCGGCGCGGCCCGCGATGGGCAAGACGAGCATGGCGCTGACGATGGCCGTCGCCGCGGCAAAGGACGAGAAGAAGCCGATCGCCGTCTTTTCGCTCGAAATGACGAATCAGGAACTCGTCGAGCGGTTGATGTGCTCGGAGGCGCGACTCGACGCGCAGAAGCTGCGCAAAGGCGACATCGACAAGCACGAGTGGGGCCCGTTGGGCGAGAGCCTCGGCGTTCTCAACGACCTCCCGATCTATCTCGACGATTCGGGGAGTCTGACGGTGACGGAGATCCGCAGCCGGCTGCGGCGGCTGCGCTCGACCGAGGGACTGGCGTGCGTCTTCATCGACTACCTGCAACTCGTGCAGTCGAGCCACATGACACGTCAGACGACGCGCAACGAAGAGATCTCCGAGATTTGCCGCACGCTCAAGGCGACGGCAAAGGATCTCGAAGTCCCGATCATCGCGCTCGCGCAGCTCAACCGCGCGGTCGAATCGCGCCCCAACAAGCGTCCGATGCTTGCGGACTTGCGCGATTCGGGCAGCATCGAACAAGAAGCCGACTTGGTCGCGTTCCTCTATCGCGATTCGTACTACAACCCCGAGACCGCCGAGCCCGACGTGACGGAGTTCATCATCGCCAAGCAGCGCAACGGGCCGACCGGAAAGGTGCTCTTGCGCTTCCAGAAAGAGCACACGAAGTTCGTCCCGTATGGCGACGAGCACCATTACTCAACGCCATAATGCCGGAGACGCGCGGCGCGATCACCGTCGAGGGGGCCCGCTGCGGGTGGGCGCTCGACGGCGGAGCCCTGCACCTGCACGGCTTTGACGGAGATACCGCTGCGATCGCAGCGCTCGTTGCCCGGGCGGAGCGCATCGCCGGCGAGCAGAACGCGGCGGTTTGCGTGACGACCCTTGATGAGCACGATCGCTGGGTCGACCCGCTCGTCGGCTGCGGTTTCGAGCGCGACGATGCCGAGCTCTACGTCCGAAACGGCGAGGTACGGACGGAGATAACTCTACTGCGCGTCGTTCAACCCGGCTGACAGAACGCCGACTGCGGGTCGTTTTCCGCAAAGATCGAGAATGCGGTTCCCTTCGGCACGGCGACGTCTTTGCCGTGATGGAAGTAGTTCATCGCGCCGATCGCGTACGCGAGTCCCGGGACGGGGATCAGGCCTAGAACGCTTGGGACCAACTCGCCATTCTTGCTTTGTTTGTCCATGTCGATCGCTCCGTAGTCGAGCACGACTCCGAACTGGCTTCCATCCTGCATCTTCAGATAGAGCGGCTGCAAGACCAGCGCGCCCGATCGCCCCTGCTTCCCGGCCGGGACCGAGAGTGCGACGACTCCGTAACCGATCGTGCGCGCCGGGATCACGATGCGCTTGCCGCCGTCGGTCGTCGGCTGCATCGTTCGAAACCGGAAGAAGTCGCCCGCCTTTGCGCGCCCGGAATCGACCGTATCGAGCGTCTCGACCGGGACCGCCGTGCAAGGCTGTACGGTCGACCTGGGATTCGGCCGCTCGGAAGGCATCGGCGTCGGTCCTTCGGCGAGCGCCGCGATGAACGGCATCACCGCAACGGCGGCAATGACGCCCAGTGCAGCAACCGAGCGCCTCAAGAGCAGCATTTTAAAGAACATCCGCTCTCTCCGGCGAATCTTCCTCGCTTGTGAGCGCGCATAAACACAACACGCCCCTGCGAGGGACGAAAGTCATCCCGCGACCTAAGCCCGACAACGCCGACTATACCGACGTCAACTATCGTTACGCCGGAGCGGAAGGCCACATTCACGAGGTCGTGACGATCGGCGGCCGCGAGCTGGCGAAAGTCGGCTTCGACGATCGCAAAATCGTCTACTACCTCCTCGACGATCTCGAGGTCGAAGAGCAGGCGCCCAAGCGCACGTTTCACGACCTGTAAACGTCGAGCACTTTTTTGACGAAGGGTTCAGCTTTCGGCGGGACGCTGTGCGCAAAATCGACCGCGCCCTGCCCGACGTTCCAGGCCGCCAGCGAGAGCCGCAGATTCTGACGGTAGTGGATCAGCAGATCGTGAAGGAACCGCGTCCCGGCCGCGACGTTGCTGACCGGATCAAAGGCATCGTTCGCACCGTACCGCCGCGCGGTCGCGGCCGTCAACTGCATGAGGCCCTGCGCGCCGGTGCGGCTCACCGCGCGCGGATTGCCGCCCGATTCGACCGTGATGATGGCGTGGACCAGCGCCGGCTGGACGCCGTTCAGCGCTGACTGCTTTGCGACGATTTGGTTGAGCTGCTCCGGACTCAGCGCAGAAGGGACGTAGTTGTTCTTGCCGCCGCATGCAGAGAGCATTGCGGCCAGCATGAGCAGCGCGATGATCGAACGGAGCACCCGGCTATTGTCCGGTGACGTCGTGTCAAGCGGGTGGCACACATCCAAGAATCGGGATGGCTCGTTCTGTTGGTCAGCAACTCTTTGCTCAAACCTTGGAGGAGCCCATGTCTCGAATCTCTCGCGCCACGCTCTTGGGCGCATCGTCCGCAGTCGTGCTCGTCGGGCCGACGCTTATGCAGCAGTTCCTCGCCGCGGCGGAGGCCGCCGACGAAGGCGACATCAAGATTCTCAACGTCGCCATCGCGCTCGAACGCGCGGGCATCAAAGCCTATCAAGATGCCGCCGGCACCGGCTTGCTCCAGGCGCCCGTCCTCGCGGTCGCGACCGGCTTCATGAAAGATCACACCGCGCATCGCGACGCGCTGATCGCCGCCGTTGCGCACGCCGGTGGAAAACCGACGGCGGAGACGACCAAACTCACCTATCCGGAGCTCAAGACCCAGGCCGACATCCTGAAGTTCGCGCTCGCGGTCGAACGTCAGGCGGCCGCGACGTATCTATCGGTCCTCTCTTCGTTCAAGGATCGGACCCTCGCGCAGGCGTCCGGGTCGATTTTGGGTGTCGAGACGACCCACGTCGCCGTCCTCACCCAAACGCTCGGTATGGGGACCGAGCCTTATACAGGCGGGTTCGTCACCGCCTAAGATCCCCGGTCATCGCTTCTCTCCGTGAAGGCTCAGAATTTCGATCATCAAAGCCGAGGTCAGAAAGCCTAGGACGATCGCGACGAAGCCGGCGATGAGCGTGATCAGTTTCGTGGTTTGGGCGTCCGCGAGCATGGAGGCGCTCGCGGCGTCCAAACGTTCGTGCAAATCGAGCGTCAGCCGGCCTGCGATCCCGTCACCGTATTCCGTCGGCGTCACGATGGCAAGACGCCGCGCTTCCAATTCGTTTCCATTCCGCTTGGCCGTGAACGATTTCAGGGACTCGGAATCATAGCGGGCGAGCCACGCCTTGAAGTCGCCGAGCAGCGCGCGGTCCTGGGGTTCCAAGTCTGCCGTATCGAGTCGCTTGAGGATCGAGTGGAGGGTTTGCATTCCGTGGTCGTAGTTGCCGACGAAGTGGTCGACGCTGGCCGGAGTCATAGCGAGAATCGCGTACGATGCTTTGTCGTCGGTCCAAATCAGCCAGTGCGCCAGGTCTTCGGTCTCGCCTTGCGTCGTGCGCAGCCGTTCCGTTTCGGTAATCGTGTTGACTTGTCGATTGATGAAGACGAACTCGATCGTCAACCACAGGGCGAAGATGCAAAGTAGAATCCCACTCGTCATGTAGAGCGTTCGCCGGTTGGACACGCCGCTCAGAAACGTCTTCACCCCTGCGCCTTGGCCCGCTCGGGCTTCCGGCCCTGCCCGGCCAAACTAACTTGGTAGGTACCTATTGATGAGGAATCGGCCTGTGCTAAGATGGGGCCACCGTACGCGTGCGGGCACCCCTGGGAGGCTGGTCCATGGCTTACGAGACGATCCTGCTCGAGGTCGATGACGGCGTCGGCGTCTTGACCCTCAATCGCCCCGAAAAGAAGAACGCGATGAACCCGGCCTTGCACGTCGAGGTTTCCGACGCGCTCGAACGGGCTCGCTACGACGACGGGATTGCGGTCCTGGTCATCACGGGCGCCGGGAACGCCTTCTCGGCCGGGATGGACCTTAAGGAATACTTCCTAGATCTCAAGTCCAACCCGCATGAGTTCGACCGGATCAACCGGATCGCAACGGAGTGGCGCGGCCGGACGATCCGGCACTTCCCCAAGCCGACGATCGCGATGGTCAACGGCTATTGCTTCGGCGGGGCGCTCACGATCGTCGAGGCGTGCGACATCGCGCTCGCGGCCAACGAAGCGACCTTCGGTCTCTCGGAGATCAACTACAAGAACTTTCCGGCGGGGAGCGTCACGCGCTCGCTGATCAACGTCATGCGTCCGCGCGATCTGCTGTGGTATACGTTAACGGGCCGGCCCTTCGACGGGAAGAAAGCGGAAGAGATCGGTTTCGTCAACCTCGCGGTCCCGCTGACCGCGCTGCGCGCGCAGACGATCGAGATCGCCAAAGAGATCGCCGCGAAGGACGCCTCGGCGCTGCGCGCCGCCAAAGAAACGTACCGCTTCTCGATCGGCATGGATTGGGACATGGCGATGAATTTCTCGAATGCGAAGTCGGCGCAGCACGTCGCCCGCCAAAACGACGCATTTCGCAAGGAAGGGATCGAGGATTTTCTCGCCGGGAAGTACCGTCCCGGACTCGACTCGCACGAGCGGATCAAGCAATGACCCAGACGATCGACGTCCGCGGCTGTAAGACGAACGTCCGCCGCATGGGCAAAGGACCGACGCTCCTGTTCCTGCACGGAATGCGCGGCCTCGACGACGATCCGCCGTTCCTGCGGCAGCTCGCTGCGCGCTTCGACGTCGTCGCGCCCGACCACCCGGGCTTCGGGAAATCGGACGATCCCGCGTGGCTCGACTCGATCGGCGATCTCGCGTACTTCTACGCCGACTTCATCGAAGCGCTGAGCCTGCGCGAGATCCATCTCGTCGGGCACTCGATCGGCGGCTGGATCGCATTGCAGCTCGCGGTTCGCAGCTGCGAGCGCTTGCGCAGCCTCTCCTTGGTGAGCTCGGCTGGGATCCGCGTGAAAGGGATCCCGCGGGCCGATACCTTCATGGTCTCGCCGGAAGAGCTTGGCCAGTTGCTTTTCGTCGACGGAAAGCTCGCCCGCGAGTTCGTCGAGCGCGAGAGCGATCCCCAGCGATTCGGTTTCAACTTCAAGAATCAGGTGACGTCGGCGAAGCTCACTTGGCAGCCGCGCTTGTGCGATCCGCAGCTCGAAAAGTGGCTGCACCGCGTCAGCGTCCCGACCTTCATCCTATGGGGCGACTCGGATCGCGTGATACCGCCTCAGTACGCCGAGGCGCTGCATGCGGCAATCGCCGGCTCGACCGTGAAGATTTTGCCGGAGTGCGGGCATGTCCCGACGGTTGAGAAGCCCGACGAGTTCGTCGGCGCGATCGCGGGCTTCATCGAGAAGGCGGCATCATGAGAGTCTTCATGTTCCATTTGATGCCGTATCAGTACATGGACATGGACTATCAGAAGCGGTACAGAGCGGCTTGGGTCGTGCTGCCCAATACCGAGTTCGATCCCAAGAAGGGTCACGAGCTCTACAATCGCTATCTCGACGAGCTCGAACTCTGCGCGGAGCTCGGCTTCGACGGGATTGCCGTGAACGAGCACCATCAGACGGCGTACGGACTGATGCCCTCGCCGGTCGTGATGGCATCGGCGCTCTCGCGGCGCACGAAGGACTGCAAGATCGCGATCCTAGGCAACGCCTTCGGCCTGCGCGAGCATCCGCTGACTCTGGCCGAAGAGCACGCGATGATCGACAACATCACCGCAGGCCGGGTGATCACCGGAATGGTCCGCGGGGTGGGGTGCGAGTATTTTTCTTTCGGTGCGAATCCGGCGCAGTCGCATGACCGCTTTCACGAGGCGCACGATCTGGTCGTACGCGCGTGGACCGAGCCGGGTCCGTTCGCATTCGAGGGCAAATTTTACAACTTCGAATACGTCAACGTTTGGCCGCGTCCGTATCAGCAGCCGCACCCGCCGATTTGGGCGCCGTCGATGGGGAGCCTCGAAACGATCGAATGGGCCTCGCATCCGTCGCGCAAGTACGTCTACCTGCAGAACTACAGCGCCGTCAAATCGGTCCAGCGCTATCTGACGATGTATCGCGCGATCGCCGAGAAGACGTGGGGCTACACCGCGGCCTCCGAGCAGCTCGGGTGGGGCGCGCCGACCTACCTCGCCGAGACCGATGCGAAGGCACGCGACGAAGCGCAAGTTCACATCGAGTCGCTCTTCAACAAGTTCTTGGCGAAGACGCCGGAGATGATGTTCCCGCCCGGCTATATGAGCGCCAGCTCGGCCGCGAACATGGAACAACACAAGAAGCAGATCCGCGGCAACGTCACCGTCGACGGCCTCATCGAGCAGGGTATCATCCTGTGCGGCTCGCCGAAAACGGTGCTGGCCAGGCTGACCGAAGCGCACAAGCTCTTGGGCTTCCAGAATTTCCTGGCGCTCTTGCAGTTCGGGACCCTGCCCCGCGACCTCACCGAAAAGAACATCCGCTTGTTTGCGGCCGAGGTCATGCCCGCGCTGCAGCGCCTCACCGACAAGGAATTCGTCGGGATGGACTTGGCGGCAGCCGGTTAGTGCTCGAAGAGCTGTACTTCGACGGCGCACCCGTCATCGTGACCGGCGCCGGTTCGGGGATCGGGCGGGCGGCCTGCGAGGCGTTCGGCGAGCTCGGCGCGACGCTGGTTCTCGTCGGGCGCACGCTCGAGGCGCTGCAGCAGACCGCGGAGCGGCTGAAGAAGTCCGGCGCAACGAGCGTCGCCTTCGTCGCCGATGTCACGAACGAAGAGGACGTCGCGAAGCTGCGGGATTTCGTCGCGGCGCGGTGGGATCACGCCAAAGCGCTCGTCAACAACGCCGGCAACAATTTTCGTTCATCGGTGGACGAGCTGACGACCGAGAAATGGCGAGAATTGTTGAGCGTCAATCTCGACGGGACGTTCTTCATGTCGCGCGCATTTCTGCCGCTGCTCTTGAAAGCGGAGGGCGGCGCCGCGATCGTGAACGTCGCATCGATTTTCGGCGTCATCGGGCCCGCCGGTTTCGCTGCGTACGCCGCCGCGAAAGGCGGCGTGATCTCGCTGACGCGCCAGATGGCGATCGACTACGGGCCCAGAGGGGTCCGCGTGAACGCGATCTCTCCCGGCCCGATCTTGACCGATCGAGTCGCCGGTTACTACAAAGGACGAGAGCAGGATCTTGAGCTGACCGCAAGCGCGGTCGCCCTTGGCCGCTTTGGAACGCCGCGCGAGATCGGCAATACGATCGCTTTCATGGCGTCCGACGCTTCGTCGTACATGAACGGCGCAAACGTCGTCGTCGACGGCGGACGAACAATCAAGTGAAAATGCTCGACGGGGTGAGAGTACTTGAACTCGGCGCGCTGATCACGGCGCCGCTTGCCGGGATGATGCTCGCCGATCTGGGCGCCGACGTGATCAAGATCGAGAATCCGAACGGCGGCGACTCGTTTCGTCCCTATCGCGGGAAGTCGTACAGTCCCCGGTTCGCCGCGTACAACCGCGGCAAGCGAAGCGTCACGCTCGATCTTGCCTCCCAGTCAGGCCGCTCGGCGCTGCTGGCTTTGGTGAAGCGCAGCGACGTGCTGATCGAAAACTTTCGTCCCGACGTCATGGCGCGGCTGCAGTTGGACTGGGACATTTTGCACGCGACAAACCCTCGCCTCACTCATTGTTCGATTACCGGGTTCGGCGCCGACGGCCCGCTCGCGGATCGTCCGGCCTTCGATGCGGTCGGATTGGCGATGAGCGGGATCGCGAGCTTGTTCTTGGACCCGGCGAATCCCGAATTGATGGGACCAACGATCACGGACAACGTGACCGGGATGTACGCGTGCTACGGGATCCTCGGCGCGCTCTACGAGCGCGAACGCAGCGGAATCGGCCGGCGGGTTGAGGTCAACATGCTCGAATCGTCGATCGCCTTCATGCCCGATCCGTTCGCCAACGCAATCATGGGCGGGCAGGCGATGGACCGGCTGACCCGCGTGTCAGCCTCGCAATCCTTCGCGTTCACGTGTTCGGACGGCAAGCTGCTGGCGATTCAGCTGTCGACGCAGGACAAATTTTGGACGGGCTTGTTGGCGGCGATCGGGTACCGGGAGCTCGCAGACGATCCGCGCTTTGTCTCGCGCGAGCAGCGCGTCGCTCACTACGTCGAGCTGCGCGCCGTCCTGCGCACCATTTTTGCGACGGCGCCGCGCGCGGAATGGTACGTCCGCCTCGAACGGCACGATGTCCCGTTCGCGCCGGTCCACACCCTGCCCGAGGTCGTCACGGACGAGCAAGTCGTCCATCTCGGGACGTTTTACCACATGCGGCACCCCATTGAGGGGGAAATCACCGCAATTCATAACCCGGTCCGCATCGATTCGGGCCGCATCGACTCGGAACGGCCCCCGCCGGCGCTCGGCGAGCACACGGCGGAGGTCTTGCAGGAAGTCTCGGAGGCTCAAGCTCGCTCGTAAGTGTAGGAGATTTTGCCGTGGATCGTCGTCAGTTTATTCGCTCGTCTGGACTAGCAGCCGCTGCCATGGCGGCATCCGGTTCCGCCGCTGCGGCGGCGACGCCGGTGACCCGTCGCTGGACCGAAGAGAAGTGGGCCTTGGATCAGGTTATCCAAGCTAACGGGATGGATTGGGATCAGGGACGCAGTCGCGGGCTTGCGGCGACGTGCGGTCCCGAGGCGGAAGGTGATGTCGCCGCTCTGCGCGCGCGGATCAAGAAGTTCGCCGATTTTGCGCACGCGTACGAGGCGGCGGCGCGGCGCCGCGAAGCCGAAGCAAGGGAACACGAAGCGTCAGGCGAGATGGTCTCGGCACGCGACAACTATTTCTTTGCGGCCCAGTTCTGGATGGGTGCCCAATGGCCGATCTACGAGAAGAACGACCAGAACATGATGTACAACGCCCGCAAGCGCGAATGCTACGAGAAGTACGCGCAGCTGTCGGATCATCACGTCGAAGCGGTTTCGATTCCGCTGGGGAACAACGTCATCCCCGCCTATTTTCACTTACCGCCGAGTTACAAAGGCGGGAAGATTCCGGCGATCGTCTCGATCCCCGGCATGGATGGCGCCAAGGAAGGCCGCGTCGCGCTCTACGGGGATCGCTGGCTCGAACGTGGATTCGCCGTCCTGGCGGTCGACGGGCCGGGCGAGTACGAAAGTCCGCTGCTTGGGAGCTACGTCCGGCGCGATGCATGGCTTGCCTCGGGCCCAGCGCTCGCGAACTGGCTCTCGGCCCGATCCGAGGTCGATGCGCAGAAGCTCGGGATCATCGGGACGAGTTTCGGCTCTCTGTTCGGGACGTGGGCGAGTTCGGCGGAGCCGCGCTTCCGGGCAGTCGCAGTGCAGTCGACGTGTCTGGAGCCCGGCTGTCACACGATCTTCGAGCAGGCGTCGCCGACGTTCAAGATGCGCTTCATGTTCATGTCCGGTTACACCGATGAGGGCGAGTTCAATAAGTTCGCGAAGACGCTGACCTGGGAAGGTTACGCCGAAAAAATTCGGGTGCCGTACCTGTGCGTCGCGGGCGAAGCCGACGAACTCTGCCCGATCGAGAACACCGAGCGAATGTTCAAAGTGATGCAGGCGCCGCGCAATCTGCTCGTTTATCAAGATTCGCGACACTCGATCGCCGGCGTCCCGTCGGCGGCGAATGGCCCGTCCTACGCGCCGCTCATGGCGAATTGGATGACCGCGCGCCTGAACGGCAAGCCGATGGCGAGCGAACGCTGGTATGTCGAAGCCAGCGGAAGGGTCAATAAGACGGCGTATGCGTAGCTACTGCGCTATGCCGAACGTCTGGTTGAACGAACGAACGTTTTCCGAGTAGTTAACGCTGTCCGAGGGATTGGTGACGACGATGTGCAGCTTCGGACTCCAAATCGCTTCGTCACTTTGCACGTCCTTGCGGCCCGAGACGCGTCCGATCACCGATGTCTGAGCCATCCAAGCTTGCGTTTCGTGCGACATCAGCCAGCGGACGAAAAGCTTCGCCGCATCGGGATGCGGCGCGTTCTTCATGACCGCGACGCAGAGCGTCTCGCCGATCGTAGGATCGGCGTTGATGACTTCGACAGGCTGCCCCGCGCGCTTGAGCCGCATCCCGTTGTACGCGTAGATGTTGACGCCCGCAGCATACTCGCCGGCCGCGGTCATCGTCATCGCGATCTGGTGACTCCCGACCATCGAGGGCTGGTTTGCTGCCAGGCCGCGCATCAACCGGTCGGCGGCTTCGTTCCCCATCGCACGATGCATCGAGGCGTACCATTCGTAGGAGCCGTTGAAAAGGGCAAACTTTCCGCGCCACTCCGGCTTAGTCAGATCCATCCACGCCTTGGGCGGCGTGAGGCCGAGGGCTTTGACCTTGGCCGTATTGTAAGCGATCGCATCGGTATTCATGAAACCCACTCGCCAGTAGCCGTCCGGATCGACGTACCCCGGTCGGTAGTCACGATCTTCGGGAATGCGCAGGGAGACGAGATAACCCGAACGCTTGAGCTGGTCGGTCTGAAAGCCCGGCGAAACCTCGGCGTCGACGTCGTAGTGGCCGGAGCGTTGCTCGATCGTCAGCTTCGCGGGGATTTGGTCGCTCTCGTAGCGCAGCGCCTGCAGCTTGACGCCGGGATAGTCGGCGTTGAACCGATTGACCAGCTTCGCGACGTCTTCAGCCGTCATCGCGATATAGATCGAGACGGCGCCTTGCGCTTGCGCCTTCGCGATGAGGTCGTTATCGGTGACCGGCGCAGCGGAAAGGCCGCGCGGCATCGTGGAGAAGAGCAGCAGGAGCGACGACGCGGCAGCGACGCGAATGCAACGAAGCATGTCCGTAGACTATCGTAGCGCCTATTCCGGCGCAAGACTCCGTCAATTCGCATCTAGCTGTGTCGCGGCACTGTTTGCCGGCTTGGTGCTGTGTATCGGCGGCGCAACGAGCCAAGAGATTCTAACGATCCACATGGCCTCATCGCCGGAAGATGACGTGACGCCGATCTTGTATGCGATCTCGACCGGACTATTTCGTCGCGCCGGACTCAACGTCGACATCGTCCGCATCAACAGCGGAGCCGCCGCTTCGGCAGCGGTCGCCGGCGGATCGATCCAGATCGCGCAGGCGGGGATGGTCTCGATCCTGAGCGCGCACGCGCGCGGCTTGCCCTTCGCTCTGATTGCGCCGTCCGGCATGTATCTCAGTGACGTCGCCGATCACCGTCTTGTCGTCAAGAAGGACGGACCGATCCGTTCCGCGCGCGATCTGAACGGCAAAACCATCGGAGTCCTGGCGCTGCGCGACCTCATGACGGCGGCCAATATCGCCTGGATCGATCAGAACGGCGGAGACTCTGCATCGATCCGCTTCGTCGAGATCCCGAGCTCCTCGCTCCTTCCGGCGATTCAAGATGGCCGAATCGATGCGGCGACGTTCGTGACGCCGCATTTGGAAGAAGCCCTGGCGTCGGGCCAGGTCCGCGCCATCGGCAAGACGTTCGACGCGATTGCCAAGCGGTTTCAAATAGCCGGCTGGTTCGCGAACGGCGACTGGATCGAGAAAAATCACGACGCCGTCCAACGTTTCGCGCGCGTTGTTTTCGAAGCCAACCGCTACGCAAACACCCATCACGCCCAGACGGTCGAGCTGATCGCGAATTTCTCGGGCCTCGATGCCAAGACGATCGCCAACATGCCGCGGATGTACTGCTCCGATTATCTCGATCCGCGCTCGATCCAGCCGGTGATCGATACGGCGGTCAAGTACAAGTTGCTCGAAAGGCCGTTCGATCCGCAGGAGCTCATCAGCCCGTACGCCCTCAAGCCGCCGCGCTGAAACCGCCACGGCGGCGCGCGGGTCGGAGAATTACACCGCAAGATCCCGGTGGCGAGGCGATTTTCGGGCTGCTACGATGAGGATCATGAATAGCCAGTACTACGCGGTCAAAACGACCGGGATTTATTGCCGGTCGGGCTGCAAGAGCCGAGCGCCGCTGCCCAAGAACGTCGAGCCTTTCGAAACGCCGCAGGCGGCGCGCGCGGCGGGCTATCGCGCCTGCAAACGCTGCAGGCCTGACGACGTGCGGCCGGAGATCGATGAGCGCTTCCTTGCGATCGCTCGCGCGATCGAGGCGGCGGAAGAGCCTCCCACGTTGCGAGAGCTCTCGGCCCTCGTGCACATGAGCGAAGCGCATCTGCAGCGCAGCTTCAAGAAAGCGGTCGGCGTCTCGCCTCGGGCCTATGCGGCAATGGTGCGGAACAACCGCCTGCGCTCAGGTCTACGGAACGGCAGGAGCGTGACCGACGCGGCCTACGAAGCCGGATTCACTTCTGCTTCGCAAGTGTATGAGGGCCCGGCGCAGAGGCTCGGGATGAGGCCCTCGCAGTTTCGCGCAGGCGGCGAAAACGCCGAGATCGTCTATGCTATCGTGCCGAGCGCGTTAGGCGAGGTCTTGGTGGCTGCTACGGAGCGCGGTATTTGCCGCGTTGACATCGACGCGGATCGGGACGTCCTCGAGCGGCGCCTGCGCACCGAGTTTCCGAAGGCGCGGCTGCGTCGCGAGGACGACAGGTTAGAATCGACGACGTCGCTGATCGTCAACTATCTCGCCGGCGAGGGCAGTTGGCCTTACTTGCCGATCGACGTTCGAGCGACGGCATTTCAGATGCGGGTGTGGGAAGCGCTGCGCGCGATCGTGCCCGGGAAGACGTTGACGTACACCGAGCTTGCATCGGCGATCGGCTCACCGCGCGCCGCCCGTGCCGTCGCGCGCGCCTGCGCGACGAACCCGATCGCGCTCCTCGTCCCGTGTCATCGGATCGTCCCGTCGGCCGGAGGCGTCGGTAGCTATCGCTGGGATACGACGCGCAAGCGACGTTTGCTCGAGCTCGAACGCACCGGTTGAGGTGCGTTGCTGATATTCTTGCGGATCTGACGCAAGAGCCGCTTGAGCTCGTTTTGTTCTTCCTTTGAAAGGCCGACGACGCCCAGGTGGTTGATCGCTATCACTTCCGGGGCGACGGCGTCCCACGCGCGCCTGCCCCGTTCGGTGAGGAAGAGGTTGATCTTGCGCGCATCCTGCGCGTTGCGCTTTCGGCGGACCAGCCCGAGCCGCTCCATTTCCTTTATCGCATCAACGGTGGTGGGGCCGCGCATGTGCACCGCATCGGAGAGTTCGCGCAACGTCAAGCCGTCATGTTCCGAGACGATTCGTAGGAAGGGGAAGAGGCCGACGCTGATCCCGTGTCGCGCGATCATCGGGCCGAACGCATGGCGAAACGCCCGCGAGGTATCGGCCAAGAGGAAGCCGAGCGTATCATCCGCGCCCGGAACGGGCTGGTCGGGGACATGTACGGCCTTTTTCAAGGACCGCGTGATTCAATATGTAGCTATCTAGTCCTTTTGGATTCGAGCAAGAACGGGCTCTGTCTCAGCGAAAGGATCACGCTATGGCCGAACGCACGCGAACGAAGGAACGAGACGGGGAAGCGGCGGCGCCCGACGCGCGCCTCTACGAGCCGAAATATTTTGAACACGTCGTCGACGAATTGAAACGCTCGATGACCGGGCGAATCGTCATTCACGGTCGCGAGCGATTGTGGGACGTGCACAAGCAAGCGAAGACGAAACGCTACCTTTCGCCGCACGAGCCGGAGCTGCGCGATACGGCGCTTCAAGAATGGGAAGTCTTCCTTCAGCTCATCCCTGAACGCTCCGGAAAACATCGCCATCAAGGCGGACTCGTTATCTTCGTGCTCGAGGGAAGCGGTCACACGATCGTCGAGGGGGAGCGCTACGATTGGGAGGAGGGCGATCTCATGCTGCTGCCCGTTCGGCCCGGCGGCGTCGAGCACCAACATTTCAATCACGACCCGAAACAGCCGGCGAAATGGATCGCGTTCGTCTATTGGCCATTCTTCAACGCCGGCGGCTCGGAGACGACTCAGATCGAGACGAGCCCGATCTATGATTCGTGGATGGCCGATCTCGATAAGAAACAGCGCGCGTTCGATGCATAGCTGGAGGGGAACCATGAACCTTCTCCAAGAGTTTCTGCTGTGAGCGTTTCAGCGGCTACCGAAGAGCGGATCACCGCGCGCATCGACCGCCTCACGAGCGAGGATCTCCCGGTCGGACAGGCGCTGGTCATGCTCGATCCCAAATTGATGGAACGCCATGGGATCCTAGTCGACGACGTCCTCGAATTGTCGACGCCCGAGGACCTCTCCACGCTGGCGCGCGTGTGCGCTCCTAATCCGGAGGACAGCGGCCTCGGTCTCATCCGGGTCGACCGGTACTTGCGGCAGTCGCTGCGCGGGCGCTTGAACAGTCCGCTCTACCTGAAGAAGATCGAAGCGCCGCAAGTGCGCCAACTCTTCCTGCAGCCGCCGCTCGATTTGCTCGGCGCGCACCATCTGGCCGAGCATCTGCACGAGCACCTCTGCGAAGACCGGGCGGCCGTCAGCCTCGGAACCTTGCTCTATTTGCCGATCACGCACGACCACGAGACCGGTGCCGGTGCGATTTTCCGCGTCTCTCGGATCGATGATGGCCCGGGTTACGTCGGGCCCGAGACGCGCATCTTTCTCGAAGAGCCCGATCCGCACGATGTCGAGTTTCAGCTCGACATCAGCCTCGACGATGTCGGCGGGCTCGATCACGAGCTGCGCGCGGTCCTCGATTTAGTGCAGTTGCCGCTCCAATATCCCAGCGTCTATCGTCAGCTCGGAATCCAGGCCCCTCGCGGGATCATCCTCTACGGTCCGCCCGGGACCGGGAAGACGCATATGACGCGCGCTCTTGCGCAAGAACTCGACGTTCGCTTTTACTACATCAACGGACCTGAGATCGTCGGGACGATGCACGGTGAGACCGAGGGGACTCTGCGGCGGCTTTTCGGCGAAGCATCGCACCATGCGCCGTCGATCGTATGCATCGACGAGCTCGACGCGATCGCGCGTTCGCGCCGCGATCTCGGGAGTCAAACGGACATCCGCACCGTCACGCAGCTGCTCTCGCTCATGGACGGCTTACGCAAGATCGACGGCGTCATCGTGATCGGAACGACGAACCAGCTCGAGACGATCGACCCTGCGTTCCGCCGTTCCGGGCGCTTCGATCGGGAGATCTACATCGGTCCACCCGACACGAACGGCCGCTTGCACATCTTGCGCATCCACACGCGCGACATGCCTCTTGAGCGCGGCGTTCCCGAGTTTCTCTCGACGCTCGCAACTCGGACCCACGGTTTCGTCGGCGCCGATCTCGTCGAGCTCTGCCGCGAAGCGGGCCTCGCGAGCTTGCGGCGCGTCGCTCCGGCCAAGGGCCTTTCGCGCGAACTTGCGAGCCGGCAAGTCCATAAGGCGAAAGTGAGGGTCGAAGATCTCGAGTTCGCGCGCACGCGCGTCCGACCGTCCGCGGGCCGTCACAACCTCGTCACGACGAGCTCCGCGACCGCAGACGAAGTCATCGGCCTAAAACCGCAGCTCGAGTGGTTACGCCAGATCGCGACCGAACGCTTTGCACCCGAACACGGAGACGGGCATGCGCCGGGCGGCGTCCTGCTCTACGGGCCGCCGGGCTCGGGGAAAACGCTCCTCGTGCACGCGCTCGCGGCGGAGCTCAAGCCGACCTTCGTCGTCGTGCGCGGTCCCGAAATCTTCTCGAAGTGGCTGGGCGATACGGAAGAGGCGGTCCGTCACGTCTTCGAGCTCGCTCGACGAATGCCGCCGGCGGTGATTTTCTTCGATCAGCTCGAGGCGGTCGCGCCCGTGCGCGGGACCGAATCCGGCTCCGCCACAGCAGATCGCGTCGTCAGCCAATTATTAACGGAGCTCGACGAGCTCAGTCTCGCGGAGCGCATCCTCGTCGTCGCGGCGACGAACCGGCCCGATCTCGTCGATCCGAGCATCCTGCGGGCCGGGCGTTTGGGATTGCATATCGAGATCCCGCTCCCGGGCGCCGCTGACCGGCGCGCGCAGATCGAAGCGTTCGCCGGCGAAAGCAACCTCGGTTTGGAAGATGCGGATCTCGAGTGGCTCGCGAAGCGAACGCAGGGCTTCTCCGGAGCCGATCTGCGGCTCTTGCTCAGCTTGGTGCGGATGCAAAGCGGGGGGCAAGATGGTCTCCGCAAGCGCTTCAAGAGCGCCCTTTCGAATATCAAACGGACAGGCGGGAAGCGATAGTGGCCGAGCAAACCCGGACGCGCGAGCGTGACCCTGAAGCGGAGGCTTCCGATACCCGGCTCTACGAGCCGAAGCTCTACGAGTACGTCGTCGACGAACTCGATCGCGCGGCGCACGGGCGGATCGTCATCAAGGCGAAAGAGCGGATGTGGGACATGCACCGCCAAGCGAATTCAAAGCGCTATCTCTCGCCGCACGAACCCGAGCTCAAAGACACGGCGACCCATCAGTGGGAAGTCTTTCTGCAAGTCTTCCCGGAAAAATCGGGGAAGCACCGGCATCAAGGCGGCCTCGTCATCTATATCCTCGAGGGCGAAGGACACACGATCATCGATGGGGTGCGCCACGATTGGAAAGCCGGCGATCTGACGATGCTGCCGCTCGTCCCCGGCGGCGTCGAACATCAGCATTTCAACCACAATCCGGAGCGGCCGGCGAAGTGGATCGCATTCGTCTACTGGCCGTATAAGGATTACGCCGGGAGCCAGAGCACGCAGCTCGAGAACAGCCCGCTCTACGAAAAGTGGATGGCGCGGCTCGCAGAACGCGAAAAGCAGTTCGAAGCGGCCGACAAAAAGGAATCATGAACGAGACGAATCGGCTCGAGCGGCTCCTGGAAATCCGCGATCAGCAGCGAGCGATACGGCGCAGCGGCCGTACGGTCGCGCGGGGCGACGAGATTCCGTGGGAGTGGAACCATCAGGGGAAGCAAAAATGGTACATGCATCCCGATATGACGGAAAACTGCCTGAACACGTTGATGTTCTACGTGCAAGAGCTTCCGCCGGGTGGTCGCAGCGGTAAGCAAAAGAGCCAGGGCGGACAAGCCGGCGTCGTCCTCGAGGGCCGCGGCTACACGCTTGTCGACGGCGTCCGCCACGATTGGGAGAAGCACGACGTCCTCAACTTTCCGGTCCGGACCGAGGGGATCGTCGTACAGCATGTCAATCTCGATCCGGACAGCGTTGCGCTGCTGGCGTTCGTCGAACCCAATACGGTCGATTCACTCGGCGTCGATCGCGGCTGCGGTTTCGAGCAAATAGAGGATGCGCCGCGCTAGCCGGCTCGTCTTCGCGATTGCGTTCGCGTTTTCGCTGACGGGAAGCGCCGCTCGCGGTGAGGGCGGTACGAAAGTCGTCGTCAGCTGGGGGACGGTCGCGATTTCGAATACGCCGCTGTGGGTCACGTACAGAGCGGGGTTGTTCAAGAAGCACGGACTCGACGTCGATCTGCAGTACGTTGCGAGCACGTTGCAGATCCCGTCGTTGCTCTCGGGGAGCGTGCAAATCGGGCAGGTCGGCGGGACGAACGTCGTGAGCGCGGACGTCGGCGGCGCCGATCTCATCATCCTCGCGACCCTGAGCCCGGTGTTTCCATATCTGTTCATGGTTTCGTCCGGCATCAAGACGCCGGCGCAACTCAAAGGGAAGGCGATCGGGGTCAGTAAGTTCGGCGACGCCAGCGACGTCGGTGCGAGGATCGCGATGCGGCACGTGGGCCTGGACCCTAAGGACGTTACGTTCGTCCAGGTCGGGTCGTCGACGAACCGCGCGACCGCACTGATCAACGGAGCAATCGCAGGCGGCGTCATCATCCCGCCGATGAACGTCGAGCTCGAAGCGCACGGACTGCACACGTTGATCGATTTGGCGCGCCTGCGCGTCCCGGCGGCCGACATCACGATCACGGCGCGCCGCTCGTGGGTCAACGCGCACCGCGACGTCGTACAAGCGTACATCGACGCGATCGTCGAGGGGATCGATAGGGTAAGGACGGACAAAGCGTTCGCCGTCGCGACGATCAAGGAGTATTTCAAGTCGGACGACGACAAAGCCATGGCCGCCGGCTATGATTTCTTCATCCGAGAGATCCTGACGTCGCTGCCTTATCCGCGCACGGCTCAATTCGCGAACTCGCTTGATGAGCTCGCAACGTCGAACGACAAAGTCAAGGGCTTCGACGTCTCCAAGATCTTAGACGACTCGTTCCTGCGGAGTGCTGCCGCCCGAAGGACGAGATAGCTCGGCGGATGGCGAAGCTCGAGATTCGCAGCGTCGACGTCGAGTACTACGTCCCGCGATCGGGCCAGAGGCTCGTTGCATTGCGCGACGTCAGTCTCGAGGTCGCCGAGGGCGAGTTCCTTTCGATCGTCGGCCCGAGCGGGTGCGGCAAGACAACGCTCTTGAACGCGGTTGATGGGCTGCTGCCGATAAAGCGGGGACGCATCGCCGTCAACGGCCGCAAGGCGATGGTCTTTCAGTCCCCGTCGCTCCTGCCGTGGCGGACCGTCGCCGACAACATCGTCTACGGGCTGGAGCTTCAAGGAAAGCGCGACGCGCCCGAGACGACGGCGAAAGTCCAGGAATTGATCGCGCTCGTCGGCTTGGTGGGCTTCGAGCGAAGCTACCCGTCCGAGCTTTCGGGTGGGATGCAGCAGCGGGTCAATCTGGCACGCGCGCTTGCGGTCGATCCCGAATTGCTGCTGTTGGACGAGCCGTTCGCTGCGCTCGATGCGCAAACCCGAGAGCTCATGCAGGCGGAGCTGCTCCAAATTTGGCAGCGAACCCGCAAGACCGCGATCTTCATCACGCATCAGATCGATGAGGCGATCTATCTCTCGGATCGGGTCGTCGTCTTCGGCGCGCGCCCGGGGACCGTCCGAGCGAGCATCCCGATCGCATTGCCTCGTCCGCGGGAGCTGCGCATCAAACGCCAGCCGCAATTCTTGGAATACGCCGACCAAATCTCCGCGCTGATCGAAAGGTCGTAGTCATGGCAACGATCGGTTCGCTCGACGAGAACGTCTACATCGCAAGCGAGGACAACGAGCCGGGGCCGCTACGCCGGTTCTACGACTCCTATTACCGTTTGATTTTGGGCGGGAGCGCGGTCGTCGCGTTCCTGGTTTGGTGGGAGTGGGCCGGAACGAGCGGTGCGGTCAATCCCTTGTTCATCAGCTCGCCGAGCAGGATCGTCCACGCTTATGCGGGTCTCATCGCATCGGGCGAGCTCGGCAAAGACGTATGGATCAGCAGCCTCGAGTTCCTTTACGGCTTCGCGCTAGCGATCGTGGTCGGGATTCCCTTCGGCATCCTCATGGGCTGGTATCGGCCGCTCGAAGCGATCTTCGATCCGTTCGTCAACTTCTTTTACTCGACGCCCCGCGTCGCGCTCTTGCCGCTCATGATCATTTGGCTGGGCATCGGGATGAACTCGAAGATCGCAATCGTCTTCCTCGGCGCGGTCTTCGCGATTTTGATCAATACGATCGTCGGCGTGCAGAACCTCGACGCGTCGCTGCTGCGCGCTGCGAGGTCCTTTGGTGCGACCGACCTGCAGATCTTCCGCACGATCGCCCTGCCGGGGACGGTACCGTTCCTTATTACCGGCGTTCGCCTGGGCCTGGGGCACGCGCTGATCGGCGTCGTCGTCGGCGAGCTGTACGCGGCGACGGCCGGCGTAGGCTATCTCATCGCCGTTGCCGGAAATACGTTCCAGACAGATAAGGTATTTGTCGGCGTCACGATCGTCGCCGCCGCCGGGATGTTCTTCACCGAAGTCTTCAAACGCATCGAACGTCACTTCCAGACGTGGAAGCCCAAGATCAACTAGCCTAAGGAGCTCATGATGGCCGAACAGGTCCGCACCCGCGAGCGCGAGACGGAAGCCGACGCCTCCAACACGCGGCTCTATGAACCGAAGATCTACGAATATGCTATGGAGTGGCTCGATCGCTCGATGAACGGCCGTGTCGTCGTGCGTGGTCAAGACATCCCATGGGACATGCACAAGCAAGCAAACTCGAAGCGCTACATGTCGCCGCTCGAGCCTGAATTGAAAGATCAGTGCCTGCACGATTGGGAAGTCTTTCTCCAGATTTTTCCCGAGAAGTCGGGCCGGCATCGCCACCAGGGCGGCCTCGTAATTTTCATCCTCGAGGGCAAGGGCTACACGATCATCGACGGCGAGCGCCACGAGTGGGATGCCGGCGATCTCTTGCTGCTGCCGATGACGCCGGGCGGGGTCGAGCACCAGCACTTCAACTACGATAAGGACAACCCGGCGAAGTGGATCGCCTTCATTTACTGGCCGTATTTCAACTACGGTGGGAGCGAGATCACGCAGCTCGAGAGCTGTCCGCTCTACGACGAATGGATGGCGAAGGTCGAAGCGCAGAAGAAGCAGCTCGAACCTGCGAATCGGGGGAAGTCATGAGCGCGGAAAACCTGTTCGAGCGGCTCATGGAGATCCGCGATCAGCAGCGCGAACAGAAAAAGTCGGGTCGAGTCATCGTCGCGTTCAAAGATTTGCCGTGGGAAGAGAACCGCCAAGGCAAAATGAAGTGGTACATGCATCCCGACATCAAGAACAACAGCCTCAACCAGTTTTTGTTTTGGGTGCAGGAGATTCCGCCGGGCGGACGGACCGGGAAGCAGCAGAGCCAAGGTGGTCAAGTCGGCTTCATCTGGCGCGGCAAGGGCTACACGCTCATCGACGGCGTCCGTCACGATTGGGAAAAAGACGATCTGCTCAATCTCCCGGTCCGTACGAACGGAATCATCGTGCAGCACGTCAACACGGATCCAAAAGAGCCGGCGCGGATCATGTTCATCGAGCCGAACCTCGCGTTCGCGCTTGGGATCGATCGAGGCTCAGGCTTCGAACAGCTCGAAGACGCGCCGAAGTAACGCGTGAGCGACGATAGCGTCGTTATCGTCACCGGTGCCGCCGGGGGCTTGGGTCGAGCGATGTCGCTGGGGCTTTTGGAAGCCGGGCGGCGCGTTGCCGGCTTCGACGTCAAGGAGGCGGCGATACAGAACGATCGCTTCTTCGACGTCGTCGGGAGCGTCCGTTCGGAGCGCGATTGTGCCCGCGCGGTCGCGCAAGCGATCGAGCGTTTCGGGGCGGTCCACGCGCTCGTGAACAATGCCGGTCTCGGCATGGAAGGCATCAGCCTCGAAGCGATGACGAAGGGCATCAACTTCTACGACGTCCCGGCCGAAAAGTGGCAAGCGCTCATCGATACGAACGTCAACGGGCCGTTCCTGATGGCGCGCGCGATCGCACCGCGCCTCGTCAAGCAGAAGTGGGGCCGCATCATCAACGTGACGACAAGCTATCCGACGATGCTCAAGAACGGCTTCTCGCCGTACGGCCCGGCCAAAGCAGCCCTCGAAGCGGCGACCGTGATCTGGTCCAAAGATCTTCTCGAGACCGGCGTGACCGTGAACGTATTAATCCCCGGCGGCGCCGCCGACACGGCGATGGTCCCGGCCGAAGCGGTGAGCGATCGCAGCAGCCTCGTCCGTCCCTCGGTCATGGTCGCACCGGTCGTGTGGCTGACGTCTCGCGCGTCCGACGACGTTACCGGACACCGCTTCGTCGCGCGCGACTGGGATCCACGCGCCAGCGTCGAGGAGAACGTCAGAAAAGCCGGCGCGCTCGCCGGCTGGCGTTAGCTTCCTTAGACCGCGGAGAGCGAGACGACGGCCTTTTCGTACGGCGAGTACCCCACTCTATCGTTCTCGAAGAAGCCTCGCTCCCTGACCCACTCTTGGGTGAGATCGTAGACCGCTTGCGTGTACGGTTCGAAGACGATGCGCTCACCGGGACCGAAGCGGCGGACGTCGACCATCGAGTGATAGCGCACCGGGAGTTCTTTGAGGTAATGGTGCACATATTTTTGGTGCATGAAGTCGATATCGGCCTGTGCGCGCCGCAGTGCACGGAAGTAGCGCCGGACATCGTCCAGGGCGGCGTCTTTCGCGATGTGCGCCGCGATCATGAACGTCGTATCGACGATCTTGCGAAATCCGAGCTGCTCGAGCACGTAGAGCTGCATGCCGAACACGTTGGTCGCAGCGACCTTACGATCGACCGCGGCATCGACGCGCTCGTCGGGGACGCCACCGAACTTCAACTTGATACGCTCGCGCGGCATGAACGGCTCGAGGCCCTGCACCGTCGCGTAGTGACTCCCCGAGTGATAGCCGACCGCAACTTCGACGCCGGCGAGCTCTTCGGGCTGCGTGATCGGCGATTCGGGCGGGACCATGATCGCGCCGGGCGAGACCGAGTAGCATTCGCCCCACAACGTTCCGTGATCGGCAGACGCGGCCATGTTGACGGTCCAGTGACACGCACAGCTCACCGATGCATCGCGTTCGGCCTCGTACGACTCATACGCGCCGTACTTTTTGCCTTCCGGAGTCATATTCGCGGGATCGGACACGCCCGCGCCGAGGTCGTTCTTCTTGAGAACGTAGTCGACGAGCCCCTCCGACGCGTAGTAGCCTTTCTCTTCGGCGATCCATTCGTGAAGCCGAAAGTGTGAATGGATGACAAAGGTGCCCATACGCTATGACCATAGCGAACCCGGGATGAGGAGTCAATGCCTACCCTTTGGCAGCTGACGCTCGTGTTCAGCGTCCTCTCGATCTTCAGCTTCGGGGGCGGCAACGCGACCGTCCCGCAGATGTATGCCGACTCTGTCACGCACTACCATTGGATCAGCGCGGCCGACTTCGCGCGCTTCTTTGCGCTAGGGAAGCTTGCACCGGGACCGACGTTGACGATGGGGACACTCATCGGGTATGCGGTCGCCGGCCTCTCGGGAGCAGCGGTCGCGACCGCCGCGCTTCTGATCCCCGCCGGCGCAATCGTCTATGCCTTGGGCCGCCTGTGGCACAGATTGCGTGACTGGCCGTGGCGCGAACGCTTCGCGCGCGCGACCGGTCCCGTCGTCCTCGGCCTCATTTGGGCCGGCGCCGCGGCCGTCGCGCAAGGTGCGATCCAAGGACCCGCGACGATCGCCATCGCGGTGATCGCAACCGTGGTTATGCTCGTGACCAAGGTGAATCAGGCGATCCTGATGCTCGCGGCCGGAGTCGTCGGATTGGTCGTGTTCCGGTGACGCCGAAGCACGTCCCGGTCGCCGCGCTGTTGCGCGTTTTCCTGTGGTTGGGGACGACGACGTACGGCGGCGGACAGTCGGCTGCGATCCGCCGCGAGGTCGTGCGCAGCCGCGGCTGGCTCACCGACGAAGAATATCTCGAGCTGCGCTCGATCGCGCTGATCTCGCCCGGCCCGAATTCGCCGAACCTCGCACTGCTGATCGGCCTGCGCCTCTCCGGCACCATCGGAGCGATCCTCTCGTATGCCGCGGCGAGCGTCCCGTCGACGATCATTCTGCTCTTGTTAGGAGCTCTGGCGCTGGATCCGCAGTTTCCGGCCCTGCGAGCGGCGCTGCGCGGTTGCGCCGCAGCGGCCGTCGGCCTGACGGTCGCGAACGCCCTCGAGTTGACGGCGATCTACCGCAGCCGCGTCCCGCAGCTTCTCGTCGTCGCCGCCGCGGCGGTCTGCGTCGTCTTCGCCCACCTCTCGTTGTGGGCGACGTTGCTTGCCTTCGTCCCGATCTCGTTTGCTCTCACAAAACCGGTCGCAGCGACTTAACCCCGAAGATACGCGATGTAATCGGCGATCGCGGAATCCGTGTCGTACAGCGGCTCGTAGCCGGTGTCGCGCGTCATCTGCTCGAGACTCATGTACGGGTCGGGCTGCGTCTTCGCGGGTCCGCTCCCGAGCCGCAGGTCGGCCGAGGGAATGATTTTGCGAACGGCATCCACAAGCTCGGCGTTTGAGGTCGCCCTCCCCGAGCCAACGTTGTAGATGCGGTGCGCAAGGGTCGGCGTGGTCTGCAAGAGCGCGAGCCCTCGACCGCAGTCTTTGACGTAACAATAATCGTGCGAATCGGCCGCCGGGATTGCATCGAAATGCCCCGGTTTCCGCTCGAAGGCGGCGTGGACCAGGCGGCTAGGCGGGTTGACCATCGAATGATAGAGCGGACCGAAGATATAGCCGATCCGCGCGCAGATCACCTCGACGCCGCTTTTTTCGGCGAGGTGGAGGATGAGGATCTCTCCGGCCTTCTTGAAGGTCTCGACTTCGTTTTTCGAGGTGATGGGGAGCGGCTGATCCTCGTGAAACGGGCCGCGTTCGAGACTGCCGTAGACGGTGACGCTGCTCGCGAAGATGATGCGCTTCGTCCCCGCGAGCCACGCGGACTCGAAAACGTTATGCAGCCCGGTCATGTTCACCCGGTACTCCTCGCTTGCCGACAAAGCGCCGCGGCCGGGGACCGCCAAGTGGATGATCCCCTCGACTTGGTGTTTCTGCACGGCGGTTGCGACCGCGAAGGGGCTGGAGATGTCGACTGCCTCACGGACGATGCGCCCCACGGCGTAGTCGCTGAGCGCCTGCAGATCGCGCTCGACGCGGTATTGCGTGATCACGATGTCGTGCCCGGCCTCGAGCAGCGCATGTGCGGTGTGGAGCCCGATGAAGCCGGACCCGCCGGTAATGAGGATCTTCACGCCCGTGGGGATTGTACCCCCGTCGAATCCTCCCTTGCAAAAATCCCCGCGGAAGCAGTATTTTTGGCCATTTTCTCGTATAGGACGATCTAACGCGGCTTGTTTGAAAGCCGAGATTCAAGCGAAAGGGACGAATGAGAAAATCGGAGCTGGTGCGGGAACTCGCTGAGGAATTCGGGATGCCGCGCAGGCAGGTCGACGAGCTGGTCACAGGGATGCTCGATAAGATAACAGACGTTCTCAAGACCGGAGACAAAGTTCAACTAACGCCTTTCGGTCAGTTCAAGGTGCGCGACCGCGCGGCGCGCATCGGGCGCAATCCGATGACGGGCGAGCCGGTGAAGATCCCGGCGAAGAAGGTGCTGCGGTTTCTCGCAGGACGCGCGTTGAAGGAAGCCGTCGGGACGGCGAAGCGTCGCCCCGGCAGCGCGAAGAAGTCGTCTGCGAAGAAGAAAGCACCGGTGCGCAAAGCTGCGGCGAAGAAGAAAGCACCCGCGCGTAAGGCACGCCGCTGAGGCTGCCCTCGATCGAAAAAAAGTCCCGCTCACGCGGGACTTTTTTCTCTGCCGCCGTTTTGGCGGTGCTGGTCACGCTGGCCGTCGCGGTTCCGGCGGCCTCTGCGCCGCCGTCCCGGCCCATCGAAGTGACCAAGGCAACGCTTTCCAACGGGTTGCGTATCGTCGTCTTGCGCGATCGGCTTGCGCCGGTCGTCTCGACCTTCCTGAACTACCAAGCCGGCGCGGATGACGAGTCGATCACGGGCCTGGCGCATGCCAGCGAGCACATGATGTTCCGCGGGAGCAAGACCCTATCGGCGTCGCAATTCGCGGAGATTACGGCAATCGTCGGCGGAAGCTACAACGCGAACACGCAGAGCGAGATCACCCAGTATTTCTTCACCGTGCCTTCGCGGGATCTCGATATCGCGCTTCATCTCGAGGCGTCGCGCGCGCGCGAACTCCTCATGTCACAGCCGCTCTGGGACCAGGAGCGCGGAGCGATCGAGCAAGAGGTGACGCGAGACAACAGCGACGCCGGCTATCGGCTCTACGTGCAGGTGCTGCACCATCTCTTCGAGGGGACTCCGTACGCCGACGAGGGGCTGGGGACGCTCGAGAGCTTCGGCAATCAGATCAACGCGCCGCAACTGCAGGCGTTTTATCGCACTTGGTACCATCCGAACAACGCGATCTACGTGATCGCGGGCGATGTCGATCCGCAGCAGGCGATCGCGAAAATCCGCGCGCTGTTCGGCTCGATCCCGGCCGCGAAGTTGCCCGCGCGCAAGCCGGTTCACTTGCAACCGCTTACGCCGGCGACGTTCAGCGATCAAACCGATCAATCGCAAACCGAGGCGTTTGTCGCGTACCGATTTCCGGGCTATGAGAGCCCGGACTACGCTGCGTCCAAAATCCTGATCGGCGCGCTCAACAACCGGCGCGGTGATCTCTATGCCTTGGTCGCCGCCGGAAAGGCGATCAGCGCGTCGGCCGATGCGCAAGCTTATCCCAAAGCGGGGATGGCGTCGGTCGACGTTTCCGTAAATGCCACCGTCGATCCGCAGAACGCGCTCGCCGATCTACGAGGCGTCGTCGACGGCTATCGTGCCCACGGCGTCCCATCCGATCTCATCGAGGCGGCGAAGCAGCGCGCCATTGCACGCGCGCAGTTCGCGCGGAACTCCGCCTCCGGGCTTGCGCGTGAATGGAGCCAAGCGCTGGCCGTCGAGCATCGCACGCCTGACGACGACCTCGCGGCGATTCGGCGCGTCACGCCGGCCGACGTGAACCGCGTCCTGCGGACGTACCTCATGAACGCGACCGCGACGAGCGCGTACGCCGTCCCGAAAACGGTGAGCAGCGCGAGCCCTGCAGCGAACGCTGCCGCCGATCAAAGCGGCGGACCGGGCGCGCCCGAGAACAATGCGGTGACTCCGCAAGAGGGGACGCAGCTGCCGAGCTGGGCGCGCGGTCTACTCACGAACATTCGCGTCCCGCAGCAAACGCTTCACCCGACCGCGATGACGCTCTCGAACGGGATCAAGCTGATCGTGCAACCCGAAAGCATCAGCGATACCGTGACCGTCCGCGGGCTGATTCGCAACAATCCCAGCCTCGAAGAGCCGCCGAACCGTGAAGGCGTTGCAGAATTGACCTCGTCGTTGATGTCGTACGGGACGGCGACGTACGATCGGGTCGCTTTTGCGCGACAGCTCGACGCCATCGCTGCCAACGTCGATACGGGGCTGAGCTTCTCGCTCAGCGTCGTCGCGCCGCAGTTCGAGCGCGGGATTCAGCTGCTCGCGGACGGCGAGCTGCATCCCGCGCTGCCGCAGAGCTCCTTCGATGTCGTGAAGTCGCGGGCGTATCGCAGCGCACAGGCGCGTGAACACAGTCCCTCGTATCTCGCGAGCGTTGCGCTGGCAAACGCGCTCTATCCCGCGGGCGATCCCGCGCGCCGCCGCGTGACTGCCGCATCGATCGATCAGATCACGCTCGACGACGTGAAAGCGTGGTACGCCTCGGCCTACCGCCCCGATCTCGCGACGATCGTCGTCGTCGGCAACGTGACGCCCGCTCGAGCACGTGCGGTCGTCGAGCGTTGGTTCGGCGCTTGGAAGGCGAACGGCCCTGCTCCGTTGCTCGATCCCTCACCGGTCCCCAACAACGCGGCGGCGGCGTTCACGATCCCGGCGTTCGGACGCGTCCAGTCGTCCGTCACCCTCGCCCAAACCCTGCAGCTGCGCCGCGGCGACGCAGACGTCGCGGCCTTGCGCGTTGCGAACACCGTGTTGAGCGGCGGAACGTTCGCGTCGATGCTCTATCACGATCTGCGCGTCGTCAACGGCCTCGTCTACAGCGTCGGAGGTTCGTTGAACATCGGCAAGACGCGTTCGACGTTCAGCATCAACTACGGTTCTGCGCCGGGGGACGTCGACCGTGCCCAAGCGCTCGCGCTCGATGACGTTCGGCAGCTGCAAACCGCTCAGTTACCCCTGCAGCGACTGAACAGGGCCAAGGCTTTGTTGATGGCCTCGCTGCCGCTGCGCATCCAAAGCGTTACCGGGATCGCCGGCGAGCTGTTGGGCAACGCGTCGGAGGGTCTGCCGCTCGATCAAGGCTATATCAGCGCGCGGCGTGAGCTTGCGGCCGGCCCCGCGGACGTGCAGCAAGCGATCGCTAGATGGATCCGCCCGAACGATTTCGTCCGCGTCGTGCAGGGTCCCGAACAAGCCAAATAGCCATTGCAATTCTGACTTGCTTGTTGCATCATATTCGGACACGGAGGCGGCGGTTCGCTCAGGATGAGCGCTGAAGGGATGGGTTGTCATGGCCGACTCTCAGACTCTCGACCGGGCCCCATACATTGAACTCGAGGAAGCGCAAACGTTTTCATTGAGCTGCGGTTGCCTCTCAGTGACCAGGAACGGCAAGCTCAGCGAGGTACGATGGTGCCCGCGCCATGCGACGATGCATGGAACGATGGGCGCGCACGACCGTCGCGACTCGGGCGCGACGCGCCCCTAGGCGTTATCGGGCGCTCATCAAGGGCTCCTTGGCCGCCCCGTGCAACAGGGCGGCAACAAGAGAGGAGCCTCTTATGCACCTGTCGCGTTCTCGTGCCCTTCGCGCCCTAAGCGGCGCGATCGCCGCACCGGCCATCGCCGGGTTCCCAGCCATCGTGCGGGCCCAAGCGCTGACGGTCGTCAGAGTCGGTGTCATCCCGGTCGACGTCTCGGGGAACGTTTTTTACACCGCCGACCTCGGGCTGTTCACGAAGGCGGGACTCGACGTCCAACTGCAGCCCATGGCCAGCGGGCCCGTCCTTGCGCAAGCTGTCGCCGGGGGCGCGCTCGAAATCGGGATCTCGAACGTCGCGACGATCGGCGCCGCACGCCTGCGCGGCCTGCCGTTCAGATACATCGCCCCTGCCGCGGTCGTCGTCCCGGCGCCGAAGCAGACCGACATCGTCATGGTCCGGAAAGATTCGCCGATCAAATCGGGCGCCGACATGAACGGCAAGACGATCGCGATCAATGGGTTGCGCGATCTGCAAGAGCTCGAGGCAAAGGGCTGGGTCGACCGCTATGGCGGCGACTCGAAGACGATCAAGTTCGTCGAGATTCCGTTCCCCGCGATGGGCGGAGCGCTCGAACAGAATCGCGCCGACATCATCTTTCCGACCGAGCCGTTCAGTACCGCGAATCAAAACGTGGGCAAGCAGATCGGGATCGCGTTCGACGGCATTGCACCACGCTTCATGCTCCTGGGCTGGTTCGCAAACGAGAACTGGCTGAGCACGCATGCTGACGTGGCAGCGAAGTGGGTCGCCGCGGTTCGTGAGGGATCGCAATGGGCGAACTCGCATCATGCCGAGTCGGCAAAGATGCTCGCAAAGCATACGCGCGTCACCGAGGAAGTCGCCGACAAGATGGTCCGTGCCAGGTACGGTCTCGATCTCGATCCGACGCAGCTCGTCCCCGTCCTCGATCTCGCGTTGCGCTACGCCTTGATCGATCGTTCCGTCCCCGTGAGCCAAATGATCTGGAGAGCGCCGAAGGCCTAATACAGCTCTTTGACTGTCGACTCCACGATCACGTCGACGAGCACCGGGCCCGTCGAACGATGGGCCTCGCGCAACGTCGCAACCAAGTCGGCGGCGCGCTCGACGCGCATTCCGGGAGCACCGAAGCCTTTTCCGAGCGCCACGAAGTCGACGTGTTCGATGTCGAAGCTCGGCGATCGTTTCGAGCCATACTGCTGCGCGAACGCTTTCATTGCGCCGTAGCCGCCATTGTTCACGATGATGAACGTGATCGGCAAGCGGTGCTCGACGGCGGTCCAAATGCCCTGGATAGAGTAGTAGCTCGAACCGTCGCCGATGATCGCGACGATGCGACGGTCCGGCGCCGCGAGCGCGCAGCCGACGGCCGCCGGGAGTCCGTAGCCGAGGCTCCCACTTGCCGCGGAAAAGTACGCTCCGGGCCGCATCGGGAGATAGTCGTGCAGGACCGTGTGGGTGGACGGAGCTTCCTCAGCGATCAGCGCATCGCTCGGCAACGTCTCTGCGATCGATTGCAGCAAGTATTCGATCGTGATGACGTTGCCCGGGGCGATGCGTTCCACTTGGTGCGGCTTGGACATCGCAGGTCGCGCTGCCGGGCGCAGACGCGGGAGGATGCGCTCCAGTGCGGGACGCAGCGACGTGATGATGCTGGTCCCGACGGTTGCCCATGACGCCGCATTCGCATCGTCGGTGAGCTGGAAGACCGTCGTCTCGGGCTCGATGAACGGACCCTCAGCGTGAATGTGATAGTTGAAGACCGGCGCGCCCAAGACGACGACGAGATCGTGCCCGCGAAGGCGCTCGACGACCCCGCTGCGGATCCGCGGGAGCGCGCCGGCGAACGACGGGTGCGCCTCGGGGAAGTTGCAACGGCTCGCAAGCGCGCTCGCGAAGACGCGCGCACCGGTGCGCTCGGCAAGCGCGACCACGGCGTCGGCCGCCCCGTCGCGGTCGACGCCCGAACCCACGACGAGCGCCGGTGAATGACTCGCATCGAACGCGGCAATCAGCGCGTCGAGCGCCGCATCGTCGGCGACGAAATTCGCGTAAATGCGCCGCACGCCTAACGCGTTCACGCTGCGGTCCCAATCGTCTTCCGGGATCGAGACGAAGGTCGGCCCGAACGGGCGCTGCATCGCGACGTAGTACGCGCGCGCAATTGCGACCGGGACGTCCTCGGCGCGCGGCGGCTCGATGCTCCACTTCACGTATGGACGCGGAAACTCGGCGGCATCTTGCGCGAACAAGAAAGGATCCATCATCAGCATCGCGCGCGTCTGCTGGCCTGCCATGATGACGAGCGGCGCCTGATTGCGATAGGCGGTGTAGATCGTCCCCATCGCGTTGCCGAGGCCGCCCGCCGAATGCAGGCTTACGAACGCGGCATTCCCCGTGATCTGCGCGAACGCGTCGGCCATCGCGACCGAGCAGCCTTCGTGCAAGCCCATAACGTAGGTGAAGTCCTCGGGCCAATCTTTGAGGAAGCGCAATTCGGTCGAGCCGGGATTGCCGAAAATCGTCGTCATCCCGAGCTGGCGCATGAGATCGATCGTGACCTCGCGGACGGATGCCGTACGCGCCAGCGGCTCGATAATCATTCTAAAGGTGCTTCGCCCAGGGCTCCGCACCCCCCACTTCGTGGGGCCCCCACGCCTTCGGGCCCTTCGACGTGTTGCTCGGGCAAGGTACCCCGAGGGGGCCCGTAACAACAATTGTGGTGGAGAGGATTTTAACATGATTGAACAGCGTACGCCGCTCCTTGACCTTTCGGCTTGGGACGGGAAGCTTTGCAGCGATGGCTGGCGCGCCGCGGCCGGGGGCGTCGTCGCCGTCTTGGATAAGTCGACCGGGGCGCATTTGACTCGCGTTGGGTTAGCGAATGCGGCCGACGTAGCCGAAGCATGCAAGCGCGCCCGCGCCGCCTTTCCCGCGTGGGCCGCAACTGCGCCCGCGAAGCGCGCTGCGATCATGCTGAAAGCCGCGGATATCCTCGAAGCCGCCAAGGACGAGATCGCGTCGTTTGACATCCGTGAGACTGGCGGATTCCGTCCCAAAGCGGAATTCGAAGTGACCGTCGCTGCCGGAGAGCTGCGCGAGGCGGCTGCTCTAACCGAACATGAAGCCCGGCGTGTCATCGAAGCGACGCCGGAGATGGAGAGCGTCGCGGTGCGGGTTCCGCTCGGCGTCGTCGGCGTCATCTCGCCGTGGAACGCACCGCTCATTCTCTCGATTCGCTCGGTGGCGCCGGCGCTTGCGCTCGGCAACACCGTTGTACTCAAGCCTGACGTTCAGACGCCGATCAGCGGCGGTTACGTGATCGCTGCGGCACTCTTCGCCGCCGGTTTGCCCGAGAATGCGCTGCACGTCCTGCCGGGCGATGCCGAGCCGGGCGCCGCGTTGACCATCGATCCGAACGTCGCGATGATCTCCTTCACCGGATCGACCGCCGTCGGGCGAAAAGTCGGCGAAGCGGCCGGCCGGACGCTCAAACGCGTCGCGCTCGAGCTGGGCGGGAACTCGCCGTTCATCGTGCTCGACGACGCCGATCTTGAATTGGCGACCTCGGCCGGCGCTTTCGGTTCGTTTTTCTATCAAGGCCAGATCTGCATGGCGTCGAGCCGGCACCTCGTGCACGAGAAAATCGCCGACGCCTATGTCAAGCGTCTCGTCGAGCGGACGCAGAAGCTTGCCGTCGGCGATCCGGCGGTGGAGCGCGTCGCGCTGGGCCCGCTGATCAACGATCAACAGCTCGAGCGCGTCACCCGAATCGTCGACCGCTCGGTGAAAGAAGGCGCGCGCATCGCGACCGGCGGGACGCACAAAGGGCGTTTCTACCAGCCGACTGTTTTGACGGGAGTGACGCCGTCGATGCCCGCGTTCGCCGACGAGATTTTCGGCCCGGTCGCTCCGATCACGACTTTCCGCACCGACGATGAAGCGGTCGAGCTTGCCAACAACACGGAGTACGGCCTGTCGTCGGCGATCTTCTCGAACGACGTGCAGCGTGCGATGCGGATCGCCGAGCGGCTCAACACCGGACTCGTTCACATCAACGATCAAACCGTCAACGACAATCCGAAGATCCCGTTCGGCGGCTTCGGAGCGTCGGGCAACGGCGGACGCTTCGGCTCCGTTTCGAACCTCGAAGAGTTCACCACGTGGCGCTGGATGACGATCCGCGAAAAAGGCCATCCATACCCGTTCTGAATAGGAAGTTATGCAGCACGTTCCACTCCTCGTCATCGGCGGCGGGATCGGCGGTCTCGCCGTTGCAAATGCGCTCGCGAAACACGGCCGCGAAGTTCATCTGATCGAGAAGGAGTCCGAATTCGCCGAGATCGGTGCCGGAATCCAGCTTGCACCGAATGCGTCATGGGCGCTCGACCGCATCGGCGTGCTCGACGACATCAAGCCGTACGCGGTTTTCCCGCAACGAATGGTATGGATGGACGCGATTTCGGGCGAGCAGCTGACATCGCTCGACTTGGGCGAGAAGTTCGTCCAGCGCTATGGTTACCGCTACTTCGTCATGCATCGCAGCGACTTGCTGACCGTTCTGCTCGAGCACGCGCAGCGCAGTCCCCTGGTTACGCTCGAGACGGAGAAGGACGTCGTCGAGGTCGAGCCTCGCGGGAAAACGGCCGTCGTCACGTGCGCCGACGGCAGCGCGTACGAAGCCGGCATCGTGATCGGGGCGGACGGGCTGTGGTCGACCGTGCGCAAAATCGTCCACGACGACGGCGATCCGATTTGCTCGGAATACGTCGCGTATCGCGGCGCGATCCCGATCGAGGACGTCTCGGCCCATGCGGGGCTCGACAACGTGATGCTCTGGACGGGTCCGCAGATGCACCTCGTGCAGTATCCGATCCGCCGCGGCGAGCTCTACAATCAAGTCGCCGTTTTCAAGAGCGATCGCTACAAGCCGGGCTCGCACGATTGGGGGACGCCGGAAGAGCTCGATGCGAAGTTCAATCAAGGCGTCGAGCTGGTCCGCTCCGCGCTCAGCCGCTTTTGGAAGAACCGCCGCTGGCCGATGTTCGATCGTTTGCCGATCGCGCATTGGGCCAGCGGTCGCGTCATCTTGATGGGCGACGCCGCGCACCCGATGTTGCAGTATCTCGCGCAGGGCGCGGCGCAAGCGCTCGAAGACGCAGCCGTTCTGGCTGACGCGCTCGACGCGCACGACGACGTCGAGGCCGCGTTCGCGGCCTATCAGCAAGCACGCGTCGAGCGAACGTCGCGGGTCCAAACCGAAGCGCGCCGCTGGGGCGATTGGTGGCATCAATTCCCGGGCGAAGGCTTGGCCCGGCGCGATGCCTATCTACGCGCGCGCGCGCCGGACGATTTCAGCGAATCCGATTGGCTGTACGGCTACGGGGAGCGCTACGCCGTCACGTAGGCGACCGCGTTGCGGCCCGCAATCCGGCCGAAGACGAGTCCGCGCAACACCGACGTCCCGCCGGGCGCGCGGTTGAAGAACAAACCGCTGATCTCGCCGGCTGCGTAGAGTCCCGCCATCGGCGTCCCGTCGTTGCGAAGCACCTCCGCGCCGTCGTTCGTCGCGAGGCCGCCGAAGGTGTAGGCGATCGCGCAGACGAGCGGATAAGCGAAGTACGGCGGGCGATCGATCGGCCGGGCCCAGTTCGACTTGGGGATGTCGAGCGCGTGCAGTGCCTGTAGGCCGTCCATCCGCATCGGATCGAACTGGTCTTCGTTGCCGATCGCGGCGGCGTTGTATCCGTTCACGGTCGCGGCTAGGCTATCGGGATCGACCGCGATGAGCTGCGCGAGCTCGGCAATCGAGCCGGCCCGGTACGGCGGAGCCGCACTCTTAATAGCGCGATCGTGGTTGCGGATTCCGTACAAGCGCTGATCGAAGATCGCGTACGCAATCGCGCCCTCCTGTTCGAAGGCGATCGCGCGGGCCAGCGTCTCCCATGTCTCATCGACGCGCGCCGCTCCCTCATCGAAGAAACGGTGCCCGGAACGATTGACGACGATCCCGTACGGATAGACGAGGACGACGGCTTCGGGAACGTTGCTGCGCGGATCGACCGGCTCGCAGTGAAAACCGTTCCAGTCGCCCGCACGTTTCGCGCCGATTTCGAGCGCCATCCGGATCCCCTCGCCGCGATTGAAGGTCGTCCCGGGCGTGATAGCGCGCACATGGGATGCCCGCTCGCCGAAGGATTCCCGGAGCATCTCTTGCGACGCTTCGTATCCGCCGCACGCTAAGATCACCGCCTTTGCATGCAGCGTCTCCGTAATGCCGCGAGCTTGCACTTCGAGGCCCGTGACGGCTCCGTCCGCGTCGACGGTGAGCCGCTCCGCCGATGTATCGAAGAACATCGCGACGCCCGCGTTGCGCGCCGCTTGGGCCAACGTTTCGACGAGCGCGCCGCCGGCGCCGATCGGCTGGATGCGCGGCGCAGACGCCGTCAAGAAGTACGTCGTTGGCCGATGGAACCCGATGCCGTGGCTCTGCACCCAGTCGAGCGTCGGGACGGCCTCGCGAGCGAGGCGCGAGATGATGAGGCGGTCGGAGCGTCCGCCGGAGATCGCGAGCATGTCCTCCTCGAAACCGGCTGCGAGGCGATCCGGCGCCTCAAGGCGCATGTACGACGGGCTATAGCGCGTGTTGCCGCCGCGTTCGGCTTCGCCGGCGCGTTCGAGCAACGCGATCGAGACGGTCCGTCCTGCGTCGCGAGCGTGTTCCGCAGCGCCGAGCGCCGCGGCCAAACCGGCTGCCCCAGAGCCGACGATCACGATGTCATAGGAAAGCGATGCCACGACGCATCGTTATCGTGAAGGGCGCCGTTTGCCTATGCGGTAGTCCCGTTTGTGCCTCAACCGGTCGAATTCGTGAAGCTGCCGTCTGGCGGTGCAGTCCACGTCGAAGGTCCGCCGAACGCAGACCCCATCCTGTTCTTGCACGGCGCCGGCGGCGGGGCATGGTCGTGGAAGCCACAGCGTGCCGCGTTCAACCCGTCGTGGCAGCTTTTTGTCTGGGAGGCGCGCGGACACGGATCAGCAGCACGCGTGCGGGATGCGGGGCTCGCCGACTATTACGTCGATGCGAGAGAAGCGATGGCTGCCGTCATCGATTTGGCTCGACGTCCTGCGTTTGTCGTCGGTCATTCGATGGGCGCCCTTCTAAGCATGGCGCTCGCGTGCGACGTCGGGGCGGCGGTCAAGGGTCTGTTTTTGATCGATCCCATCTACTTTACAAAAGACGGCAAGCGCGACATCCTTCCCGCTGCGCTGATGCCGCTCGCACGCGTCGCCGCCGGGCCGCTGCTGCGCTCCTATCAAAGAAACGGCGCGATCAGCCGGAGACTCACGCGCTGGTTGTTCGAGCGGGCCTTCGTAGACCGCGAGCGGATGGAAGCTGCCTGGCCCGATCAACGCGCGCAAGTACCGTTCGAATATCCGCAGTTCCTGCGCGAAGCGCTCGGAGCCCCGAGCGGTTTCGCGTTACGAGACTTCGCCGCTGAACTCGCTGAGCCGACGTTCCTGATCGAGCATACCCGCTCGGGCGGCGAGCCGCGCTTCCCGCAGCCGGTGGCGACACTAAGGCAACGACTGGGGCCGAACTTTCACCACGAAGCGATTGTCGGCGGCCACAATCTCCAACTCGACCGGCCCGACGCGGTAAACGAACATTTGAAGCAGTTTCTCGCGAGGTACGGAACGACGAACGCGCCGACGGGGTAGCCGGGCGATTGGGTACAAGTAAGCATAACCATAAGGAGACTTGAAAATGGCAGGAAAAAAGAAGAAATCGAAGCGGCGCTATTCGCCCGCCGCAAGCGCAGAAGTCGCGACCGAGTTGCACGAGTTCAAGCGCGGGACATTGAAGTCGAGTTCCGGCGAGAAGGTGAAGAGCCGCAAGCAAGCGATTGCGATCGGGCTCTCCCAGGCCCGGCGGGCCGGGAAGAAAGTTCCGAAGAGACCCGCTGGGCGCAAGAAATGAGCGAGGCCGCGAGAGTCGGCGTTTAGGAGGGGAACTCTCGCGGGGCCGGCTCGCCCGAGCTCCAATCGTAGAAGCCGCGGCCGGTTTTTTTCCCCAAATCACCGGCGGCAACCAAAGCGATCAGGATATTCGGCGGAGTGAAGCGCGCGCCGAACGCGCTCTCCATATTGCGCGCGATGTCGAGCCGAACGTCGAGGCCGATCAGATCGCTCAAGCGTAACGGCCCCATCGGATGCCGGTATCCGAGCTCCATCGCCCGGTCGATGTCGGCCGGCGTTGCCACGCGGTCCTCGACCATCCGCATCGCTTCGAGCCCGAGGCTGATGCCGAGCCGCGACGAGGCGAAGCCGGGCGAGTCGCGCACGACGATCGTCTGTTTGCGCAATTGCGCGCACGCTAGGAGGGTGTTCGCGCAGGTCACTTGCGCCGTCGCCTTCCCGACGACGACCTCGACGAACGGGACGGCCCAGACCGGGTTGAAAAAATGCATGCCGATAAAGCGTTCGGGGTGGGGCACACCGACTGAGAGCGCGTCGATCGACAGGCCGCTCGTGTTCGTCGCGAGGACGAGTGGATCGCGCCTTGCACATTCTGCGAGTACGGAGCGCTTGAGCTCGAGCTGTTCCGGGACCGCTTCGATGATCAGGTCGAGCCCGGCGGCCAGCGCGGCGACCGAGGGACGGGCTTGGAGCCGGGCTCGCGCGACGATGGCCGCTTCGGCGCTGATCTTCCCGAGCGCGACCGAGCCGGCGAAGACCGCAGCCACTTTCTCGCACGCCGTCTCGGCGTGCTCGAGATCCGCATCGACGATGTCGACGTTCGCCCCGCTTGCGGCCAGCGCGTGCGCGATACCGATCCCCATTGCGCCGCCGCCTACGACCGCGGCGCGGTGGACGCTATACGTGTCCAACGAAGCACGTCATGCGCGTGAGGACTGCATCGCGTGCATCGCGATGCGGTGCGTGCCGGCAGTTGCCGAGCAGCAGCGAGTCGGTCGCGGGAATGCCCGTTGCGATCGCATCGACCTGGGCAAAGGTTCCGTATTCGTCGTCGCGACCTTGAATGACAAGCGCCGGCCCGGCGACATCTTTCAAAGCAGCCGTGATGTCCCACGAGCGGAACGCGGGATCGAGCCAGATCGCGCTCCATCTCCGGAACGCCGCATCAGCGCCGACGTGGTGCCGGGCGAGGCTTTCACGCAGGCGCGCATCGCGCGGGTATGTTGCGGTGATCTTCGCGATGCTCTCGACCGTGATCTCTTCGACGAAGACATGCGGCGCTTCCAAGACGAGCGCCGCGACCCGGTCGGGATAGCGGGCTGCGAAGAGCAGTGCGATCGACGCCCCGTCGCTGTGTCCCAGAAGGATCGGCCGTACGATCTCGAGCCGGTCGAGGAGCCGCGGCAGCACGCTCTCCGCCTCGCGATGCATATAGTCGACGCCGAACGGGTCCGCGACCGCGCTCGAGCGGCCGTATCCGGCGCGCGAGTACGCGACGACCTCCGATCCGGTGGCGCGAGAAAGTGCTGCTGGAAAGTCGCGCCACATCGAGACAGACCCGAGCCCTTCATGCAGCAGGACGATCGGCGGCTTCGCGCTGCCGTCGCCGTGCCAGCGCTCGACTTCCAAGCGGAGACCATCGATCTCAACGTTCACGTTCGAGCTCGCGCAGCGCGACGCGCCGGATCTTCCCCGTCGCCGTCTTCGGGAGCTCGGTCACGAACTCGATCCAGCGAGGATATTTGTACGGCGCGAGCTTGCTCTTGACGTGCTGTTGTAACGCGTCGACGTGCGCCTCGGTCCCAACAAAATCTGCCTGTAGTACGACGAACGCCTTGGGCTTGACGAGTCCGGCATCGTCCTCGATTCCGATCACGGCCACTTCGAGCACGCTTTCGTGCGCGATCAGCACCGCTTCGACCTCGCCGGGCGAAACCCAAATCCCGCCGACTTTCAGCATGTCGTCAGTGCGCCCGCAATGCACCAGATCGCCATCGTCGTTTTCGTAAAACTTGTCGCCCGTCTTCGTCCACTCGCCGATGAACGTAGTGCGCGAGCGCTCGCGATTGTTCCAGTAGAACGCGGCGGCCGTCGGCCCCGCGACCTCGAGGTCGCCGATCTCGCCGCGCGCGACTGCGTTGCCGGCTTCGTCGACGAGACGAACGCGGTAGCCCGGGACTGGTTTGCCGGTCGTCCCGTACCGCACGGCGCCTGGACGGTTCGATACGAAAATGTGTAGCATCTCGGTCGAGCCGATTCCGTCGACGATGTCGACGCCGGTTCGCTCGGCCCACGTCTTCCCGAGCTGCTCCGGGAGCGCTTCGCCGGCGGAGGTGCAGATGCGCAAGTTGTGCTCGCCCTTGCGCGGCAACCCCGGTTGCGCGAGCAACGCGCCGAACAACGTCGGTACGCCGCAGAAGATCGTCACCCGGCTTTCGCGCAAGGTGTTGAAAACGAGGTCCGGCGTTACCCGGCCGGCGCGCAAAATCGTCGTCGCACCGACGCTCATCGGAAAGCTTAGCGCATTACCCAAGCCGTACGCAAAGAAGAGCTTCGCGGCAGAATAGACGACGTCGGCGTTCGTCATGTCGAGGACACCTTGCGCGAAGAGCTCGGCGGTTTGCACCATGCTAGTCTGCACGTGAACTGCGCCTTTGGGCTTGCCGGTCGAACCCGACGAATACAGCCAAAAGCACGGCTCGTCCGGGTGAGTCGGCGCCGCATCGATTTGCGGCTCGGCAGTTGCCAACAGCGACGCGACGGTTCGATCGGATCCGCTCGCAATCGTGCGGCCGGGATCGGAGACGACGAGCGTGCCCTTCCAGCCGGAGAGCGCGATCGCTTGGCGCACGGTAGCGAGCAATTCCGCCGACGCGACGACGAGTTTTGCGCGGCTGTCCGTAAGTAAATACGCGAGATCGGCCGGAGGGAAGAGCGTATTGGTCGGGACCGGGATGGCGCCGAACTTTATCGCTCCCAGGAACGCGGTTGGAAAATCGATCGTGTCCAGGAGCGCGAGCAGGACGCGCTGTTCGGCACTGACGCCGAGCTCGGCGAGCGCACCGGCGAAGCAATCGACCCGGCCCGCGAGCTCTTCGTAGGTATACGATCCGAAGTCATCGATGAATGCGACCCGTTGCGAAGACGAGGCGAGGTTTCGCTCGAGCAAATCCGCCGCAGCGTTGTAGCGCGAGCGGTTTTCCGATGAGCGGGTTACCGTGGTCTTCACATCGATCACCTCGTCGGCTGGACGGCCCCGAGTAGAAGCATTATAATGCATAATAATGCGTTGGCAAGCGTCATAATGCATCCAGTAGCGTCCGACGAACGTGCTTTCCTTTTACAAGTCGGTCAGCGAGTCCGCGAATCCCGGATCGCGCGTGGGATGAGCCGGAAGCTCCTCGCGGCCGACTCGGGCGTCTCGGAGCGGTACCTTGCTCAGCTCGAAGGCGGCCTTGCGAACGCCTCGCTCCTCGTCCTTCAGCACGTTGCGCGAGCCCTCGACGTCCCGCTGACGCGTCTGGTTTCAGACAGTTCCGTCGACCGCGAGGCGCGCAGGAAGCGCATCGCTCTCATAGGATTGCGCGGCGCCGGAAAGAGCACGCTCGGCGCGCAACTCGCCGCGCAACTGCGCGTCCCGTTCATCGAGCTCGATCGCGAGGTCGAGCGCGAAGCCGGCGTTTCGCTGAGCGCGGTCTTCGAGCTTTACGGCCAGGCGGGTTTCCGCCGTTATGAACGGCAGAGCCTCGATGCCGTCCTGCGAGCGCACCCGCGGTTCGTCTTGGCGACCGGCGGCAGCATCGTCTCCGAGCGCCCGACGTACGAACGGCTGCTCGACACCTGTTTTACGGTTTGGCTACGAGCCTCGCCTGAGCAGCACATGCAGCGGGTGGTGCAACAAGGCGACATGCGCCCGATGGCCGGCCATCCGCACGCGATGGAGGATCTGAAGAGAATCCTGGAAGTCCGGGCCCCGTTGTACGAGCGAGCGGATCGCACCGTCGACACTTCGAACGGGACGGCTGACGAGAGCCTCGAGGCGCTGCGCGCGGCGGTCCCTTCAGAACTCGGATAGCAGAGAGCCGAAGCCCTCGATCTTGTCTTCGATCCCGTTCGTGCGGAGCGCGTGCCAGTATGTTGCGGTATTGATCGCGATAACCGGCTTGTCGAGCCAGAACTCGGCGTGCATTGCGACCTTCGCGCACGCCAGATTCGTCCCGGCTTGCACGAGTGCCTCGACGCTCGGATCGTCGACCTCGATGAACGCGTCGCGCAGCTCATGGGGCTGCACGTGTGCGATGTTCACGGGACTGTCGCAGCGCAGCCCCTTGATGGCGACGACCTCGAAGCCGCATTCGGTGAAGAATTTCCGCACCTCTTCGTCTCCGAGCGGCATGTACGGTGTGATCACCGCGATGCGCTTGACGTCTCCATACTTGCGCAACGCCGCTTGAGCGGCGTCCGACCCCATCGTGACGCCGACGCCCGCCAACTTCTCGACGCGCTCGTGGAGCCGTTTCGATCCCTCGAGCCCGCCCCAGAACGTCTCGGACGACATCCCCATCACGACGTGATCCGGACGGCAAGTCTTCACGCGGATGACCGCATTGTCGAGTTCGCTGCGGATGTTGTTCATGAGCCGGTCGAAGTCTTCGTCACTCTTCACGGGGTCATCGGGGATGAAGATCCGGCTGAAGTGGTTCGTGACGCCGCGCGGCCGCATCGCCTCAAACTCCGGCTGGACCGACGTGTTCGTCGACGGCGCAATGACGCCGAATTTTATCCGCCAACCGAGCGAATCGACGTTGCCTCGATGAGCGCCTGGAATTTTCACCGTGGAAGAAAGGGTGCTCACGCGACGTCGTACTGATCCATGAGCGCGTCGACGATGGAATCGAATCGTGCCCACGGGGCTTCGCGATAGCTGTAGCCGCGCACGAGGAAGGCTGGCCCAGCATAAAACTTTTCGTATTGCAGGTGACGGCCGCCGAACTCGGATCCCAGCAGGTCCCACGCGAGCTTGAAGAGCTTCATCCGTTGCACCGAACTCTGCGTCGGCGTGCGCCAGTACGTCTCGAACGTTTTGCGCAGCTCCGGGTCGTTGAGGACGGACGAATCGGCCGGCATTTGGAAAACACCACCCCCGCACAATTCGCGGACGATGCTGCAAATCTCCCCGTAGTTGTCGGTGCACCACGCGAGCGCCGCGTACATGTAACGACGATTGAACGACACGTAGCCATTGCCGAGCTCCTCATAGTCCATCGATTGGCCGGCGATCATCCCGGCAAGGTTCGCCTCCATCGCTGCGAGCCGTCCAAGCGTTTCGCGGACGGCGGGGATCTCAGCGGCATTATTCGATTGCGCTACCTTGCTCGCGATGCCGACCAAGAGCTGGAGTTTCGAGAGAAACCTCACGTTCGACTGGTGGTTGCCGAAGCAATGCGCCGCACTCTTGTGATAGATCTCGCGCGAGCGGATCGGATCGTCGTGGACGAAGACGCGTTCCCACGGGATCTTCACGTTGTCAAAGAGCACCATGCTGTCGGTTTCGTCGAAACGCGACGAAAGCGGATTGTCGAACAGACTGGTCGCGTCCCGCTCGAACGATTTTCGCGACCACAAGGTCACGCCGGGCGTCCCGATCGGGACCGCGCAGGTGATCGCCTCCTTCGTCTGAGAAGGCGCCAGCGGGATGACGTTCCCGATCCAGACTTCGTTGGCGAAGACGGCGCTCGTCGCGAGCATCTTCATCCCATTGAGCGTCACCCCGTTGTCATCTTCGCCGGTGACGCGCAAGGTCGGAATCGGAATGTTCTCGCGCGCATAGAAGTCCGGGTCGCGCGCTGCTTGAGGCGGGAGGACGGCATACACGAGGAAGGTGTCATTCGTGCGCATGAAGTCGTAGTAGCGGCGCATGTTGTCCGCGTAAAGCGCGGTCTGCAGGACCTCGGGCTGCATCGCGAGCGCGGTGATCCAACTCGCCATATGATCTGCCGACCTGCCGAAGAGCCCGTAGCTCGCGTCGCTCCAGAACTTGTGCGCTCGCGTCCGGCGCGCCAAATCCTCGCGTGTCCTGGGCTGCAGGAAGAACGTACTGTAGCGCTCGCCGCCTTCCTCATACGACATGACGCCGGCATTGGCCGGATCGGCTTTGATATCGTAGAGCATTCCGACGGTCTGCGCCGTCTTGCGAAAGGCCGGATGCGCGGTCACATCCGTAATACGCTCGCTGCCGATATAGATGACGCGCCCGTCACGAAGACTCTCAAGGTGTTCGCGCCCTGTTTTTAGCACTAAGCCCGCCCCCTAGGATGATTTCTCCGAGTCTCTGCGATATTCTTAGACCGCGGCTTTGTTACTTCCGGAGGTTCTGACTATGAATCGTCTGCGTACGTCGCTAGCGGTTTTCCTATTAGCAGCGCTTTGCTGCTCCAGCGCGACCGCGGCGGGTCCCGTCAAGATCGGTCTCATTACGACGCTCTCAGGCCCGAATGGGTATACCGGCCAGGATGTCCGGGACGCCTTCTTGCTCGCCGTTGCGCAAGAGGGTGGGAAGCTCGGTGGGGTCCCGGTCAACGTGCTCGTCGAGGACGATGCGCTGCGGCCGGCGACCGGGCGCGAGATCGCCGATCGCTTTCTCCAACAGGAGAAGATAAAAATCTTGACCGGCATCGTCTTCTCGAACGTAATGGGGGCCGTCGTCCCGGACGTCGTGCAGGCGGACGCGATCTTCGTGAGTCCGAATGCCGGCTCGTCCCAGTTCGCAGGGGCCGATTGCAACAAGAACATCTTCGTGGTGTCATTCCAAAACGACGCTGCCAACGTCCCGGCCGGCGTCTACGCCAACGATCACGGTTGGAAGAAGATGGTCCTCATGGCCGCGGACTATGTTGCGGGCCACGACATGGTCACGGGCTTCAAGATCTCGTACAAAGGCCAAGGTCAGGAGATCTATCCGAAGCTGGAGCAGACCGACTTCTCCGCCGAGATCGCGCGCATCCGCGATATCAAGCCGGACGCGCTATTCTATTTCCTACCGGGCGGCGGAGGGATCAACTTCCTCAAGCAGTACGCGGCTTCGGGCCTGAAGATCCCGGTGATCGTCACGGTCTTTTCGCTCGATCAGCAGACCCTCGCTGCAGTCGGCGATGCCGCAGCCGGGATGTCGGTGATCGGGCACTACGGCGTCGACTTCACCAACCCGCAGAACAAGCAGTTCGTGAAGGCTTTCTTCGATCGCTATCACCGGCTTCCGACGTTCTACGCGGCGGACGGTTACGACACGGCGCACGCGATCGGCAGCGCGCTGCGGGCGGCGCAGGGCGACGATTCGAAGCTCGACGTGATCCGCGAGGCATTGCGCAAGGCCGATTTCAAGTCTGTTCGCGGCAACTTCAAGTTCGGTCCCAATCAGTATCCGATCCAGGACTGGTACTTGATGCAAGTCCAGCCGGGGGCCGACGGAAAACTTGCGATCGTTACGAAGACACGCGTGGTCAAGGACTACGGAGACCCGTTCTCATCCAAGTGCAAGATGTAACGGAGTCTTCGCCTCGTGGAGCTTTTCCTTGAGCAGTTGATCAACTCGCTGCAACTGGGCGTGATGCTGTTTTTGCTCGCATCCGGCTTGACGCTCGTCTTCGGGATCATGAACGTGATCAATCTCGCTCAAGGATCGCTCTACATGATCGGCGCATTCGCAGCCGCGACAGCGGTCGCGCACGGCGCGCCGTTCGTTATCGCGCTGCTGTTCGGCGCCGCGTGCGGATGCGCAGCGGGCGTTCTGATGGAGATCACGCTCGTGCGCTGGCTCTACGGGCGCGATCATCTCGATCAAGTGCTCGTGACGTTCGGGGTCATCTTGTTCGTCAACGAGATCGTCTCGATCGTTTGGGGACGTTCCCCGATTTTCATGTCCGTTCCGGCGGCACTGAGCGGTTCGGTAAATCTCCTTGGCGTTCCGTATCCGGTATACCGGCTGGTCGTCATTGGGATCGGCTTAGCCGTCGCGGTCGCGCTGTATTTGCTGATCGGATACACGCGGATCGGCATGCTGGTGCGAGCGGGGGCAACCCACCGCGAGATCGTCGAGGCGCTGGGCGTCGACATCGGACTCCTGTTCACGTTCGTTTTCGGTCTGGGCGGCTTGCTGGCCGGCCTTGCCGGAGCCGCCGTTGGTCCGCTCTTTGCCGTGAGCGTGGGGATGGGCGAGCAAATCCTGATCCCAACGTTCGTCGTGATCGTCATCGGCGGCCTCGGATCGGTCCGTGGCGCTTTCATCGCGGCGCTGCTCGTCGCGGCAATCGACACGTTCGGGCGCGCGTATATCCCCTCGGCGCTCGAACATCTGTTTTCGGCTTCGACGGCCGACACGCTCGGAGCCGGCTTGAGCGCGGTGTCGATTTACGTCTTCATGGCGGTCGTGCTGATCTTGCGCCCGCGCGGACTCTTCCCGGTTGCCTCGCGCTAGACTCGCCCTCGCGCTTACCGCGCTCGTCCTCGTTCTTCTGCCCGTTGCCGCGAACGTCGCGAGCCAGCCGTTTTGGATCACCGTCGCAACCCGTGTCGTCATCTATGCGCTCGCCGTAGCAGCGCTGGACTTCATCGTCGGATACGGCGGGATGCTCAGCTTGGGTCATGCCGCGTTCTTCGCCATCGGAGCCTACACGGTCGCGTTCGCTGCAAAAAACGGTTTACACGCGGCGGGACTGAACTGGCTGCTCGCCGTCGTCATCGCGGGCCTCTTCGCCGCGGGGATCGGGGCCGTATCGGTCCGGACATCGGGGATTTTTTTTATTATGATCACCCTGGCGTTTGCGCAGATGATCTACTACTTAGTCAACGGCATCAAACCGCTCGGTGGGGACGACGGTCTACCGATGACGGCACGCGACGTGTTGCCGGGAATCGATCTCGCAAACCCCACGATCTTCTATTTCGTCGCGTTATTCTTCTTAGCGGCATTCGTCTTGTTTTCGCAGCGCGCCATTCGCGCACGGTTCGGGACGGTCGTGCGTGCGGCGATGCAAAACGAGCGCCGGGTCGCGGCGCTCGGCTTCAATGTTCATCGGTACCGCTGGGCTGCGTTCGCAATCTCCGGCGCCGTGACGGGCCTGGCGGGCGCGCTGTTCGGCGACTTCCAACGCATCGCGAGTCCCGATTCCGCGAACTGGCTGCAATCGGGCGATCTGCTCGTCATGCTGATCCTTGGCGGCGCAGGCACGTTGCTGGGCCCAATCTTCGGCGCTGCAGCATTCCTCGTATTGCAGACGGTTCTCATCGGGTTGACCGAGCATTGGATGATCGTCCTCGGTCCGATTTTGATTTTCGTCGTCTGGGCCGGCAAGCGTGGGCTTGCGGGACTGATCGCAGGCGACGATGTCTGAGACGATGCTGGGAACGCACGGTCTTTCGAAATCGTTCGGTGCCTTACGGGTGACTGACGACGTCTCGCTTGCCGTTGCGGAGAACGAGCTGCATGCGATCATCGGTCCCAACGGTGCCGGCAAGACGACCCTCCTAGCGCAGTTGTTCGGTGAAGTGTCGCCCGATCGCGGGACGATCGAATTCGCAGGGCACGACATCACCCGCCGGCCGCCGTACGAACGTGCACGGATGGGGATCGCGAGGAGCTTCCAAATCACGACGCTTTGCGCCGACTTCACGGCCGAAGACAACGTGGCGCTTGCCGTCCAAGCCCGTGAGCCGCACGGTTTCGCCTTCTGGCGTCCCACCAGAACCGATGCTGCACTGCGGGAACCGGCGCGGGAACTGCTCGGGCGCGTCGGTCTCGGCGCTCGCGCGGCCTTGCCCTCTCGCGTGCTCTCGCACGGCGAGCACCGTCAGCTCGAGATCGCCGTCGCGCTTGCGCTCGAGCCGCGCGTTCTCTTGCTCGACGAGCCGCTGGCCGGCGTCGGGATCGAAGAGTCGCGTGGATTGGTTCAGATTCTGCAAGCACTCAAGGGGACGATGACGATCGTGCTGGTCGAGCACGACGTCGGCGCGGTCGAGGCGCTTGCCGATCGCGTCACCGTGCTCGACGGAGGCCGCGCGATTGCGACCGGGACGTTTGCCCAGATTCGAAGTGACGCCGCGGTGCGACGCGCCTACCTCGGAGACGCCGAGTGAGACCATTGTTGCGTTTCGAGGACGTCGACGCGTACTACGGCCCGAGCCAAGCGCTCTTCCGGATGACGCTGCAGGTCGGCGAAGGTGAGGTCGTCGCGCTGATGGGCCGCAATGGAATGGGGAAAACGACGACGGTGCACACGATCGTCGGGCTCGTCCGCGCGCGCAGCGGTGCGCTGGAATTCGCGGGGACGGATATCGCGCATAAACCGTCGCATCGCATTGCGCGGCTCGGGATCGGCCTCGTCCCCGAAGGGCGCTTGGTTTTTCCGACGCTGACGGTCCGAGAGAATCTCATCGCGACGAGCGCGAACTACGGCGGCTACGCGCAGCCATGGACCCTCGAGCGCGTCTACGCGCTTTTCCCGCGACTCGCCCAGCGCGAGCGCAGCGTCGCGATGAATCTCTCCGGCGGAGAACAGCAGATGCTCGCGATCGGACGCGCGCTGATGCTGAGTCCGCGCCTGCTGCTGCTCGATGAAGCGACCGAGGGCCTCGCGCCGCTTGTCCGCGCCGACATCCGCGCGGCGCTTGCGCAACTGAAAGCGGAGGGCCAGACGCTCGTGATCGTCGACAAGAGCCTCGAAGAATTGACCCCGCTCGCCGACCGCGTCGTCGTAATGGAGAAGGGGCGTGCCGTTTGGGAAGGGGTCCCGGCCGAACTCCTCGCCGACGCGCACAAGCGGACGCGCCTACTGGGACTCTAGGCTGCACTATAATTCTGCAACATAGTGCTTGCTGCGGTGCAGAATATGCATTAAACTACACAGACACCGCACCGCTCCAGGAGGTCGGCATGGCCATTGTCGATTCCCAGGCTGCCCATCCTCCCGTTGATTTTCAGACGTCGCCCGGGCGCTACCGGCACTGGCGGCTGAACACCGACGGGGCGGTCGCGACCCTCGCGCTCGCGGTCGACGAGAACGCAGGTCTGCGCCCCGGCTACAAGCTGAAACTCAACTCCTACGATCTCGGTGTCGACATCGAGCTGCATGACGCGCTGAACCGGATCCGGTTCGAGCATCCCGCGGTTGCGTGCGTCGTCGTGACGAGCGCGTACGAGCGTGTCTTCTCGGCGGGCGCGAATATCTACATGCTCGGTCAATCCTCGCACGGATGGAAAGTGAACTTCTGCAAGTTCACCAACGAGACGCGCAACGGGATGGAAGACTCCAGCCGCGACGGATTGCACTTCATCGCGGCGATCAACGGTGTCTGCGCGGGCGGCGGCTACGAGCTCGCGCTTGCCTGCGATGAGATCCTGATGGTCGACGATCGGTCGACCGCGGTCAGCTTGCCCGAAGTCCCCTTGCTGGGCGTGCTGCCGGGGACCGGCGGACTGACGCGCGTCGTCGACAAGCGAAGGGTCCGCAGAGACATCGCCGATCTGTTTTGCACTAATGCCGACGGCGTCCGCGCGCAGCGCGCCAAAGCTTGGGGGCTCGTCGACGCGATCGCGCCGCCGTCAGAGTTTTCCGAGCTCGTCCGCGCGCGGTCGGCGGCCGCCGTCGTGACGTCGCAACGCGATGCGCCGGCCCGGGGGATTACGCTGCGTGCGCTCGAGCGCAGCGCTTCCGGCGACGACCTGCGCTACCGGCACGTCCGCGTGAAGCTCGACCGCGCAGCGCGCTGCGCGACGCTCACGGTGCTCGGGCCGCGCGACGCGCAGCCCGCGAGAGTCGAAGAGATCGTCGCGCTCGGCGATGCCTGGTGGCCGCTGGCTATGGCACGCGAACTCGATGACGCGATCCTCCGGCTGCGCAGCAACGAGACCGATCTCGGTGTGATCGTGATCAAGACCGAAGGTGATGCGCAGGCCGTCCTTGCGATCGGCCGTACTCTGCATGACGAGCGCGCGCACTGGCTCGTCCGCGAAACGGTCGGTTTGCTGCGACGAACGTTTGCGCGTCTCGACGTGACCTCGCGCAGCCTCTATGCATTGATCGAGCCGGGCTCGTGCTTTGCGGGGCCGCTCTTGGAGCTTGCGCTCGCGGCGGATCGCGCGTACATGCTCGCCGGCGAAGACGACGCTGCGCCCGCGATCGTGCTCGACGAAACGAACTTCGAGTGCTTTCCGGCCCCGAATGGCAGAAGCCGGCTTGCGACGCGCTTCAACGACGATGTGGAAGCGCTGATGCGGCTGCGGTCCGCCGCGCATCGAACGCTGCGGGCGGGTGAAGCGCTCGAACTGGGCTTGGCGACCGTGACGCCCGATGAGCTCGATTGGGACGACGAGATTCGTTTGGCGATCGAAGAGCGAGCCGCGCTTTCGCCCGATGCCCTGACGGGTCTCGAAGCCAGCTTGCGCTTTCCGGGGCCGGAGACGCTGTGGACCAAGATCTTCGGCCGGCTTTCGGCGTGGCAAAATTGGGTCTTCATCCGTCCGAACGCGACGGGCGAGCGCGGCGCGCTCAAGCTGTTCGGGACCGGCTCCAAACCGCATTTCGATTGGGAGAGAGTATAGTGTCGATCAACTATGGCGAGCTGATTCCGAACAACGTCGACTTGAGTTCGGACCGGACGCTCCAACGCGCGCTCGAACGCTGGCAGCCGCGTTTTCTCGAGTGGTGGACGACGCTCGGACCGACCGATTTCCAACACCGCGACGTCTACCTGCGGACGGCGACGTCGGTCGACACCAAAGGCTGGGCGACGTTCGGTTACGTCAAGATGCCGGAATATCGCTGGGGCATTTTTCTCGCAAATCCGGAGACGGATCGGCGGATCGGTTTCGGGGACGAGTTCGGCAAACCGGTCTGGCAGCAAGTCCCCGGCGAACATCGCTCGACCTTACGGCGGCTCATCGTCACGCAGGGCGATACCGAGCCGGCGTCGGTCGAGCAACAGCGCCTCCTCGGGCACACCGCGCCGTCGCTGTATGACTTGCGCAATCTTTTTCAAGTGAACGTCGAGGAAGGGCGCCACCTCTGGGCGATGGTCTATCTCCTCCATGCATTTTTCGGCCGTGATGGGCGAGAGGAAGCCGAAGAGCTGCTCGAACGGCATTCGGGAAGTGCAGACAATCCGCGTATCCTCAGTACGTTCAACGAACCGATCGACGAGTGGCTGAGCTTCTTCATGTTCACGTTCTTCACGGACCGCGACGGCAAGTTTCAACTCAAGTCGCTCGCGGAGTCGAGCTTCGATCCGCTGGCGCGGACGTGCCGCTTCATGCTCACCGAAGAGGCGCACCACATGTTCGTCGGCGATACGGGGATCGCGCGCGTCGTCAAACGGACGCTCGAGGTGATGAACGAGATCGGCAGCGACGATCCCGGCGCGGTGCGGGCGGCCGGTGCGATCGACTTGCCGACCGTCCAGCGCTACCTCAACTTTTGGTTCAGCTCGTCGCTCGATCTCTTCGGCGCCGACATCTCATCGAATGCTGCATCGTACTTTGCCAACGGCATCAAGGGCCGGCCGGACGAGGTGCGCTTCGGAGATCACCTCGAGACGGGGACGGCTTATGCTTTGGAAGTCCCCGACGGCGCCGGCGGGGTGCGGATCGAGTCGGTCCCGATGCGCAATGCGATGAACGAGGTCATGCGCAACGCATACGTCGAGGACTCCGAGCGCGGTCTCGCACGCTGGAACCGCTTGATCGAACGCGCCGGCCAAGGGTACCGTCTGCGCTTGCCGAGCACCCGCTTTCACCGGACGATCGGGAGCTGGGCGAACACACCGGTGGATCTCGACGGCAAGCTGGTCGATGCCGCGACGTTCGAAACCATGCGCGACGAGTGGTTACCGTCGGCGAGCGATCGCGCCTTCGTCAAGAGCCTCATGCACCCCGTGACCGAGATCGGAAAGATCGCAAGTTGGCTCGCACCACCTGAACGAGGGATCAAAGGCCTGCCGTTCGACTACGAGTACGTTCGGGCCGGCGCCGCTTAGTTACGAATTGCCGTTGCCGAGAGCGTTTCGCGCAGACGCGCGGCGGCAAGCTCCGGGCTGCTGAGCACGGGCTTGGTGAAGCGGCCCTCGAGTTTGCCTATTAGCGGCGACATGCTGACTTGCGCGAGCAGCACGACGTCGACGCTCTCCACGAGCGCGGGGAGAGCTGCGAGGAGGATGCGATCGTGTTCCTCGCGATCGTTGCGCCGCAGTGCCTCCATCGCTTCAGGATGGAGGCTGGAAACGATCTCGATCGTTTTTCCGGCAGCGGCCGCGGCATCGCGCAATAACACTTGCTGCTGCTCGAGACCGGTTTGCACGGTTGCGAGGACGCCGATCCGCGCACCGAGCGTCACGGCGTGCTCCACCATCGTCTGATCGACGGCCAGGATCGGAACCGGCGCAAAGCGCCGCCGCATCTCGGGGACGGCGGGTGAATACGCGGTGCACGTGAGGAGGACGGCATCGGCTTGCGCCTTCACTAGCAAATCGATCACGGCCGCGAGCCGCTCGATCGTAACCGGGACCAGCCCGCCGAGCCGTTCGGCCTCCGAGAGCAGCCCTTCGTCGAGGAAATTGATGACGCGCACTTCCGGGAGCGTGCGCGCAAGGACGTCACGCATCGGCGCGAGCGCAGGCAACACCGCGTGGACGAGTCCGACGGTCTTTGGTTGCGCCATAGGTCAGGGCACGTCCGGAAGGTTCATCACGTTATGCAGGAACGTGAAGCAATACTCCGCGCAGCGCTCGCTGTCGGGGAACTGCTTGCACTCGACCGAGACCCAGCCGGCGTAGCCCGCGGCTTTGAGCGTCTCGAAAATGTCGACCCAGTTGAACACGCCCATCCCGGGCGGAAGCCGATTGGCGTCGCTGACTTGTACGAACGTCATGTACCCGCTCTTCATCCCGTAGACGAGCGCAGCGGGAATGCTCTTCTCGACCAGACCGACGTGATGGATGTCGGCTTCGAAGACAAGGTTCTTCGTCTTGAACGATTTGATGAAGGCGACCGTCTCGGCCAGGGTATTGATCGAATCGACGTTATAGGGGTGCTGCGGTTCGAGGACGATCCTCACGCCCAGACGCTCCGCATTGGGCAACAGCTCATCGAGCGCCTGACGGATCCACGCCATCCCCGTTTCGCGATTCGGTGCCCAGCGTAGCATCCCGCGAAAGCGCCCGATGCTGGCGTCGACGCCGTAGCGGGCAGCAAGCTCGAGAACGGCTTTGTAGCGCTCGATCGCACGCGCGCGTTTCTCAGCCTCCGGCGAGGTGAGGAAGATTCCGTCGCTTTCACCAATCGCGCCGCTGCTGACGGCGCAGATGGCGAGGCCGGCATCCTTCGCCTTCTTCCCGAAGGCCGCGGCGTCGAAGGCGGAGGGGTCGCGCGTCTGCAGCTCGACGCCGTCGTAGCCGATCTTCGCGAGCTTCGGCAGGACGACGTCGGGATCGCCGACCCAAGAGATCGGCATCCGCTCGACATCGGGCGTCGTGATCATGTACGCGAGCTTCATACGCCGAGTGCCCGTGGCGCGAGATCAAATGTCGTAATCTCGTCGAAGTCTTCGCCCAGGCGCGCACGCAGACCGAACTTGAGCGGCTCGCGCTCGTGGACGTGCTCGCCGTCGAAACCGCAACACCGATCGTGGCCGAAGATGACGACATTGTGGGGATTGGCGGCCGCGCGTTCGCGGACGAGCCGAACGGCCGCGACGCTTTGCTGCAGATCGAGCGTCTGCTCGACCTTGATCGAGCAGAGCTCGGCACTGTTCTTGATCGCATCGCCGGCGTAGATATACTCCCCGCGCTCGCCCTTAGCGATGAATCCCATGTGGCCGGGTGTATGTCCCGGCATCGCGACTGCTTCGAGCCCGGGCAGAAATGCATCGCCGTCCTCGAGACGCGTCACGCTCGGGTGCGTGAGCAGCCTCTCGACGTGGAACTCCGGACAGTCGCCCGGCGGCTGCGCCGCGGCCCAGTCGAGCTCGGTCCTCGAGACATAGATCCGCGCTTTCGGGAACATCGGAAAATTCACGCAGTGATCCCAGTGACAATGGCTAATCGCGAGCGCCGTTACGTCATCACGATCGAGGCCGAGAGCGCGGAGCTTTTCCATGAGGACTTCACGGTGCATGTGGTGTCCGGTGTCGAGGAGCACGTTATCTTTCGCACTGCGCAAGAGCGCGACGGTGCTCCAGCCGAGGCCGCCATGGTAGAGACTGCGCCCCGGATAGCCTTGGATGAGCACGTGCAGTTCGTACATCACGAAGCGGATCCGTCGAGCGGCCACCAGCCGTAGTGCGCGCGGCCGCGTTCGAGATCGAACCAGCGCGTAGGATTGTCGCCGACGACGTTGATGATGGCGAAGCGCACGTCGCGGGACATAATCGCGCGGACGAGCCGCCCGAAGTCGCGCTGCGAGCACCACATCGCCAACAACCGCAACGCGCGCTGCTCGTCGGTCAGCGGGAGATACTTCCACGGCGGGCGAGCTATCGGATCGATCGGCTTATCGGCGCTCGTGACCGAGCAAATGCGCAGGCACGCGACCTGCATTCCGTAGCGATCGCTGTAGAAACGGCCCATCGCCTCGCCGAAGACCTTTCCGATTCCGTAGTAGCCGTCGGGGCGTACGGCGCTGCGATCGTCAAGGACGAGCCCGAAACCGGGTTGGTAGAGGTCCGGCTTCGGCGCCTCGACCTCGTACTCGCCGACGGCGTGGTTCGAGCTCGGGTAGATCATCTGTTTGACGCCGGCGCGCCGCGCGGCCTCGAACGCATTGTACGTCCCGCCGATCCCGTCGCGATAGACGATTTCCCACGGGCTCTCGCTGTCGCTCGGCGCGGCAAGATGGACGACCGTCTCGCAGCCGGTGAATGCGCGCTGCAGCCCGGCGAGATCGACGCCGACGTCGACGATATGCTCTGCATCGCGTACGTCGACGGTCACGACGTCGTGGTCCCGCCGCAGATCCTCAACGAGACGTTTTCCGATGACGCCGGCCGAACCGGTGACGCAGACCTTCAGCCTACCGCCTCCCGCTCGCTCGCTGCAGTGCTCGCCATCGAGCGGCGCCACCACAACTCTCCTTCGGCGACGTGCATTGCGGCCGCCGCGCGGACCAGCTCGGGATCGCGCGCGACGATCGCGTCGTAGATCGGCACGTGCTCCTCGTACGCTGCTTTGCGGTGCGCCTCATCAGTCGCCTTACGCCATGCGCGCATGCGCAGGGTCCGGACGGACATCGTCTCGATCACCGACTCAAGGACCGAGTTGCCGGAGCATTGGTTGATATAGCGGTGAAACGCTTCGTCGGCCTGCATCGTCTCCTCGACGTTGCTCGCCGTCGCGAATCGATCGAGGCATGCTTTGAGCTGGAGGTGCTCCGCGCTCGTCATGCGCGCGGCGGCGAGTGCGGCCGCGGTGGGCTCGAGCAGCCGGCGGACCTCCCACATCTCGAGCATCTGCGAATCGCCCCAGAGATGCGTGACGAACGCGACGGATTCCAGGAGCAGGCGCGAGTTGAGGCTCGTCACGTACGTCCCGTCGCCCTGGCGCGTCTCGAGGACCCGCACGAGCGTCAGCGCACGGACCGCCTCGCGCAGCGAGCTGCGCGAGAGGCCGAGCTGGCCGGCCAAGTCCTGTTCGCGCGGGAGGCGCTGGCCGGGGGCCAACTCGCCGCTCGCGATCTTGTCCATGATCCGCCCGATCGCAACGTCGGTCAGGCGCGGAGGATTCATCCGATGTCTCACCTATGGAGGCTTTCGAGATAGGGGGCAAGAAAGGCCTGCGGTCCCCAAACATCCGATGTTTCGCCCTGCTAGAAGAACCTTCTTTCCGAAGGAGACGATGATGAAGCGTAGAGCGTTTCTGGGTACTACGATCACGGCCGGGGCGGCAGCCGGATTCGGCACCCCACTCCTCTCCAGGGCGGCGGAGACGGTGAACATCGGTGGCCTATACCCGGTCACCGGGAACTTCGCGCAGATCGGGCAGGGCTGCGTCAACGCCGCCAAGCTCGCGGCCCAGATGGTCAACGATGCCGGCGGCATCAAGTCGCTCGGCGGCGCCAAGCTGAACCTCATCATCTCCGACGTACAGAGCGACACGACCGTCACTCGCACCGAGACCGAACGGCTCATCACGAGCAATAAGCTCTCCGCGATTCACGGTGCCTATGCCAGCGCCCTGACGTTGATTGCAAGTCAGGTCACCGAACGCGCCAAAGTGCCGCTGCTGACCGGCTCGAGCTCCGATCAGCTGAACAAAGGCCTCCAGTACACTTTTACCCCGTTCGCACGCGCATCGCAGTTCGCTCAGGCGCAGCTCCAGATGTCGAAGCTCATCACCGACAAGCCGAAGGTCGCAGTGGTCTTCGAGAACACCGCTTTCGGGACGTCGACATCCAATGGTTTGCGTGAACAGGCGCCGGGCGAAGGCGTGGAGATCGTATTGTTCGAGCCGTACTCGGCCGGCTTCACCGATGCCAGCCCGCTGGTCAACAAGATCAAGGCCTCGGGCGCGAACATGCTGTTCGCCGTTTCGTATTTGAGCGATCTCGTCCTCATCCGGCACACCATCAAGCAGGTCGGTCTCAAGATCGCCATAAACGGGGGCTCCGGCGGCTTCGTCATCCCCGACTTCTACAAGAGCGTCGGGAAGGATGCGGAAGGGCTGCTCGGCGTCGCGCACTGGAACCACGACGTCAGCCCTGAGGCGCAACGCGTGAACGCCGTCTATCAAAAGCAGTACGGAGAGTTCCTCTTCGAGTACGCGGGCGGTCTCGTCGCGCAAACGTTCATGATCGCGGCCGCCCTCGAGAAAGCGGCGTCGACCGATCCACAAAAAGTGCGCGATGCTTTAGCTTCCCTCGAGTTCACCAAGGGCTACGCCGCGATGGGTCCGGGCGGAAGGGTGAAGTTCGACAGCAACGGCAAGAACATGTACGCGCATCCGGTCGGCGTGCAATGGCAAAATGCCGACTTAGTATCCGTCTTTCCGAAAGCCGATGCCCGCAAGCCGCTCATGAAAGCGTAGACACCCGTCACAGCGACAGTCGCCCAGGCTGTGATCAACGGCCTGCTCATCGGCGGAATCTATGCGCTCGTGAGCATCGGCGTGACGCTGATCTTCGGCGTGGTGAAGATCGTCAACTTCGCGCAAGGCGAGTTCGTGATGATCGGCATGTACATAAGCTATTTTCTGGCGACGCGCTTCGGGATGGATCCGTTGGTGTCGCTGGTCATCTCGATGCCGGTCCTATTCGTCCTGGGCGTCCTCTTGCAGCGGTTCCTGATCCGCAGAGTTTTGGGACTCGGCGATATGCCGCAGATCTTCCTCACCTTTGCGCTTTCCGTGCTCCTCATGAACCTGGCGCTGCTGCTCTTCACGGCCGACTACCGCACGGTGCAAACCCCGTACTCGGACGCGGCGATCCATATCGGACCCCTCTATGTCGCGGTGGCAAAGCTCAACGCGTTCGTGCTCGCGATGGTGTTGAGCGGCGCTCTCTGGGTGTTCCTTCATTCCACGGATATCGGTAAGGCGATGCGAGCGGCGGCTCAAAATCGCGACGTGGCGATGCTGATGGGTGTCAATCCCGACCGTGTGTTCTGCGTCGCCGTCGGTCTGTCACTCGCGTTGGCGGGCGCCGCCGGTTCGCTGCTCATGCCGTTCTATCCGGCGTATCCGACCGTCGGCCAGGTGTTCGTGCTGATGGCTTTCGTGGCCGTCATTTTGGGTACGCTGGGCAACGTCGCGGGCGCGCTCATCGCCGGCCTGATGATGGGCGTCGCCGAGTCACTGGGAATTCAGTTCGTGGGCGCCGACTCGGGGTTAATCGTCGTATTCGCGATGCTCCTGTTGACGCTCGCCTTCAAACCGAACGGCCTTTTCGGAGGCTGGACACGATAAAGGTTTGGCTCGGCGCGCTGGCCCTGATTCTGATCGGCCTGCCGCTGATCGTGAGGAGTTCGTTCGCGATCGACATCTTCATCAGGGTGTTGCTCTTCGCGTTCATCGGTGTCGCCTGGAACCTCTTGGGCGGGTACGCGAAGCAGCTCTCGTTAGGCCACGCCGCATACTTCGGCCTCGGAGCCTACACCTCGACGATCCTGTTGATTCGATTCGGCGTCTCTCCGTGGATCGGGATCCTGGCCGGCGGAGTCGTGGCGATGTTGGCAAGCCTGCCGATCGGCGCTCTGTGCTTCCGGCTGCGGGGGCCGTACTTCGCCATCTCGACGATCGCAGTCGCTCAAGTCTTGATGCTGCTGTTTCTCAAGTTTCGTGATTTCGCGTGGGGCGCCGAGGGTACCACGCTGCCGAACCTGGGCAACTCGCCATGGATGATGCAGTTCAGCGCGAAGGCCGGGTACTACTACATCGCTCTCGCAATGCTCGCGCTCGGGCTTGCGGTCACCTATCTTATCGAGCGATCGTGGATGGGATATTACCTGGTCGCCGTCGGAGAGGATGAAAGCGCTGCCGAGGCGATCGGGGTAAACGCTCCGCGGATCAAGCGAAACATCTACATGATCAGCGCGTTCCTCACCGCAATGGCAGGGACGTTTTACATTCAGTACATCTATTTCATCGACCCGAACACAGCGTTCAGCTTCAACGTCTCGGTAGAAGCGGCTTTGGTCTCGATCGTTGGAGGGATCGGAACGTTGTGGGGCCCGGTCGTCGGCGCGGTCTTGCTGGAGCCGACCTCTGCTCTGTTGCAGAGCTGGCTCGGCAGTAGCCATGGGGGAGTGCAAGTGACCGTCTACGCGGTTATCCTCATCGCGGTAATCCTGTGGCGACCGACCGGACTGCTCGGGGTTCTCACTGATGCGTATGAGCGCATCGTCAACGCTTTCCCGGCGCGCACG
>Ga0209415_10000470_pt1 | contig 74698 bp, 71 predicted proteins | sample PeaSoiSIISIP2007_FD_187696 | JGI IMG/M metagenome (GOLD analysis project Ga0209415, IMG submission 187696) | Peat soil microbial communities from Weissenstadt, Germany - SII-SIP-2007 (SPAdes) (version 2) | ecosystem: Environmental > Terrestrial > Soil > Wetlands > Peat | place: Germany...
GGCCATTTGTCCACCTCCGTCACCGTACGAACACTTGTTCGTGAGCGTAGTACGAACAGGTGTTCGATGCAAGCCCCTGGCGCTGTGTGCACAAAGGAGCGCGCCGACCCAGAAATCAACCCACAGTTAGGCTGGAAATGATGGAAGAAGAGTACGACCCGGACGGGCGACTCAGCCTCGATATGAAGTCCGAGAAGGGCTTGCGAGCCACGCTGGAGGGCGCAGGAACCGAGGAAACGCGCCCTGACATCATCAGCGACCCCGGCGTCGAGGGCGGCGTGGACGCCCCCAACGAGAGCACCGAGGAGCCGGATACCGAGAACTGAGCGATGGTTGACGAATCGCTTCTGGAAAGCCTTGCCAGACCCTTGGGATCAGACCTTCACTTTGACCACATTGCGCCTGTTTCCAGCAGACAGTGGCCCACTCGGCCGAAGTTCGCCAGCCGTGATCGAGGCGTGGAAAGGTTCGATTGAATGGTCTTGGTTGCCTCGGTGAGGTCGCGCGCCAAGCGAATGCGGTGACGCCGCACCAGCGTCGCGCACTCTTCGGTCAGTGCCTCGTCGGGGTGATCGTGGGAGTCGGTGACCTGGCCGTCGGTGACCCAGACGACGGGTTCGTTCGCTCGGCGCTGGGCGATGGCCCAGTGCAGCACTGGTCCGTCGACCCCGTTGCCGACGTTGCCCGAGGGCCATGTTGTCGCGACGGTGCCTCGATCACATAGCAGCCAGACGTTCGGTGTCGCACCGCGATCACCGGGTCGATGACTGTAGCCGACCACGAGCGCCGCCGGCGCGTCGCGCAGTAACGTTCGCAACGATTCGCCGTCGAGGTCCATCGACCCTGACTGGTCAATAACTACGATGCCGCCGTGCCGACGCGCGCGCTGTGCGAAAGCGCGCCGGTGCTCGTCGGTGAGAAATCGTCCCGGATAGCGCATCGCTACTCCGGTCATTGACGGGCGCATCACTCGCACGCTCGCGGCTGAGGGGCGGCTTCGACGCGCCAGGGACTCGTCGAACACGAGCGGCGCGAACTTACCAGTTGCCGGACGTCGACCACCAGGCTCGAGGGAGCGTCGAAACGAACGAAGCTCGTCGGCGACCATGGGCACGCGCGCTTCCATGGCACGACTCAGGGCTCGGGCCAGCACCAAGGTGGAGCACGCGTAGCCACTCGGCAACCCCTCATCGTTGAATCTCGTCCTTGCGAGGGTGTGCGTGCTCTGTGCGAAGACCGTGAGCGCACGCTTTCGAACTGCGCGCAGTGGGGCCAGCCACGACGGACAACCCAGCCGGATCCCGGCGAGGTAGTCCTTCTCTGCGCCGGTGCCCAGCACGGCCAACATGAAGCAGAGTGCTTCGGCCCACTCCCCCGCCTCGCCAAGACGACGCCCGCCCATCTTTTCGGTGCCGTCGCGCAGGAGCGACACATCGAAGTCGAGCCGGCCGAGCAGGGTGTTGACACGCAGCTCCTCAGCGCACTCGAGAGCGCGAGGCGAGACCTCATCGAGCGCGCGCTCGAGATGGTGCGCGTGCGGGCTTACGCGGGCGTGCATGAGCTCGTGCGCGCGCACCACCCGGGCTTGTTCGCTCAGGTCGAGGGGCACCTCGAGAATCCGCGCGGCCAGATCGCAACTGGCGGCGCCTCGATTGGTGGAGCCCTCGCGAACGATCCAGGGTTGGGCCAGATCCTCGTCCTCGCGACCGCTAAGAAGTTCGGGAAAGATGACCGCGCGGGTCACGCGACGGCGCCGATGGCGAGGGCGTCGAGGACGCTCTGGGCCGCCTCACTCCCAAAAACCAACTGTGCCGCTCGCGACGCACCGTGGTGGTGGCGCAGCTGGTCGAAGGCGTAGAAGCAGCGCAGTGAGACTCGACGCTGCTCGGGGCCGAGTGATCCGGCGAGCGCGGGCTCCCGCAGATCGCCGCTCAAGCTCGCCACGGCCGCCGGGTGCGGTCGGTCGACCCGAATGGCGACCGGGAATCGGTCACGCAGGGGCCGTGGCACATCGTCGAGGTCGTCGATATTCGAAGTCATGACGACCGAGAACTCCGGCCCGGGCCGCACCCACTCGAGGGTCTCAGGATTGCGCCACCGCGCTGACGCGGTCGAGTCGGTCATGGCCAGCAGCGTCGCGAGCGCGTCACCCGAGGCTCGATCAACCTCGTCCAATACGAGTCGTGAGCCAAGCCCGTCGGCGCCTCGCCACGCGCGTATCGCCGGTCCCTCACGCCATTCGAATCTCGCCGCGCCCGCGGGCATCCACGTCCCCGTGATCTCGCCCGACGTGAGGTCCTCGGTGCACACGAGGCGCTCGGCGGGAAGGCTGCCGCATCCGTGATGCAGCGCGGCGAACGTCTTTCCCGTGCCCGGTGGCCCGTAGAGCAGCACCCGGGACACCCCGGCAGCCAGCACGTCAGCGAAGTCTCGCCAGCATGGTCCCACGATCTCATCGGCATCCACCGCGCCCCCTTTGACGTCACGCAACGGTCGCGACGCGGGTGATGCCGTTCGCGAATCGTGCGCCGGGGTCTTGCGGCGCGCTCGCTACGCCTCGTCGGCCGCCTCGCCTAAGTAGACGGCGCGTACGCGCTCGTCGTGTAGCAAGTTCTTCGCAAGGTCGCCGAAGGCGATGCGGCCATTCTCCATGACGTAGCCCCGGTCGGCGAGTCGCAGCGCATGGGCGGCGTTCTGCTCCACCAAGAACACGGTCGTGCCGCCGGCTCGAATCTCGCCAATAATGCCGAAGATCGTCTCAACGATCATCGGCGCAAGACCCATCGAGGGCTCATCCAAGAGCAAGAGCCGGGGACTGCCCATAAGCGCCCGGCCGATCGCCAACATCTGCTGCTCGCCGCCCGAGAGGTTGGCGCCGATCTGCTTACGACGTTCCTTCAGGATCGGGAACGTCTCGTACATCTTGTCCATGTCGTCGCTGAATGATCCCTTGCGGGTGAACGCTCCCATCTCGAGGTTCTCTTCCACCGTCATCTGGGGAAAGATCCGCCGTCCCTCGGGCACGTGGCAGATGCCGAGTTGCGCAAAGTCGTGGGCCTTGGTGTGGGTAACGTCCTTGCCCTCGAAGGTGATCTGTCCGCTTGACGGTGCGTGCAGTCCAGATATCATGCGGAGCGTCGTCGATTTTCCCGCGCCGTTAGCGCCGAGGAGTGTGACGATCTCTCCTTGTTCAACGTTGAACGAGATCCCGTGCAGCGCGGTGATGGCGCCGTATCGTACGACGGCGTCACTGACTTCGAGCATCATTTGCTGTCCGTCTTCTCGGTCGACGTGCCGAGATACGCCTCGACGACGACTGGGTTGGCTCGAATCTCCTCGGGTGTGCCCTCGGCGATGACGCTGCCGAAATTCAAGACGTAGATGCGCTCGGCGAGAGCCATCACCAACTTCATGTCGTGCTCGATGAGAAGAATCGTCACGCCCATGTCGTCGCGCACGCGGCGGATGAGCTTGACGAGTTCCCGCTTCTCGGTTGGATTGGTTCCCGCGGCCGGTTCGTCCAAGAGCAACACCTGGGGATCCATGGCCAGACCTCGCGCAATCTCCAAACGGCGACGATCCCCGTAGGACAACGAGGAAGAGATCGTATTGGCCTTTTCGGCGAGGCCGACGAAATTCAAGAGCTCATTAGTGCGAGCGTCCGATCGCTTCTCGTCGCGCCGCGTCGCCGGGCCACGCAGCATCGCGCCGACCACGCCAATACCGTGATGGCTTTCAGCTCCGATCTTGACATTCTCGTACGTTGTCATCGCGCTAAACATCCGCGACGCCTGAAATGTTCGGGCCACGCCGGCGTTCGCCATGCGAAAGGCCTTCCGGCCAATGATCGACGTCGGTTTGCCATTGCGACCGACGAAGATGATCTTGCCCTCCTGTGGTTGGTACACCCCAGTGAGCGAGTTGAAGAGCGACGTTTTCCCGGCGCCGTTCGGGCCGATCACGGCGAGGATCTCGCCGCGATTCTGATACAGACTTACGTCATTCAATGAAATGACACCACCAAAGCGCAGCGTGACGTGTTCGACATCGAAGATTTTATCGGTCACGTGTCGTCCCCGGTCAAGACCTCGTCCAGGTGACCTTCGTGCTCAACCTCGGAAAGTCTTATCTCACGCTTACGACGTCGCGAGGGAATGAGGCCCGCCGGGCGGAAGATCATCATCGTGACGAGCAGGGCGCCTAGATAAATGTAGAGGTCTGAAGGCTGGTAGCCCGACGGCGGCGAATGCGACAGATACTCGGTCACCGTCTGGATCAGGATTGCGCCCAAGACGACGCCCGCGATCGAGCCCATCCCTCCCAGGATCACCAGCACCAAGACGTTGATAGAGAAGGACAGAGTGAAACTCGACGGGAAGACGTAGTTGGACTGGCTCGCCGTGATGACGCCTGCGAAACCGGCCGACGCCGCCCCGATCGCGAAGGCCATCACCTTGTACTTCAAGGGGTTGATGCCGACGGACTCCGCGGCGACCTCGTCCTCGCGAATCGCTGTCCACGATCGCCCGACTCTCGATCGTTCGAGCAATGAGAACACGACCAGGAACAGCACGATGAAGCCGAGGGTCAAGTAGTAGTACGGCACCGGCGCTAATCCCCAGTCATACTTAATGGGCCCAAGGTGAATTGACGGATGAGGAATGAGCTTCGAGCCCAGCGATCCGCCGGTGATTCCGTAAAGGTTGTTCGCGAAGATCGTAATGATCTCTCCGAAACCTAAGGTGACGATTGCGAGGTAGTCGCCGCGCAGTCGCAGCGTCGGTGCACCCAAAATGACCCCGGCAAACATGACGATCAGGATGGCGATAGGTATTGCCCAGAACGGGTTGAGGGCGTGGCCAAAGAGTGGCGGTGTCGGAAGTGCGCCAGTGACCCACGCCGTCGTGTACGCGCCGATCGCGTAGAAGGCAACGTACCCGAGGTCCAACAGTCCGGCAAAACCCACGACCACGTTAAGGCCAATTGCCAACAGGACGTAGACCGAGATCTGTTCAACCATCGCGGCCTGCCAGAACGGCTGCGTCTCGATGTGGGGCAACAGCAGCGCGAAGGCCAGGAGTGCGCCCAGGGCCGCCCAGCGGACCGGCCGCCTCTCGAACGCTCGTCGAGGCATCGCCGAGGCGTCGTGAAGGCTCTTCTTGATGCGCGGTCCCTGGGAGAACCAGACGCTAGCGATGCCCCAGCAGATCAGCGCGAGGCAGAAGAACGCCACCCAACGCTGCGTTCGAAAGAGTCCAAAGAACGAGGACGACTCCCCAAAGGAGTGGGAGAATCCGTAGATCGGCTCCGTATTGCTGCCCGGAGGACCCGTCATCAGCTCGATGACGGCCACGACGCCCACGGTGATGAGGAGCCGGCGAACGGCGGTCTTGGCGAGGAGCTCCTTCATCAGGCAGCCCTGCCTAGGCGCTCACCCAAGATTCCGGTTGGGCGAACGAGGAGCACCGTGACGAGGATGCCAAAAGCCACAACGTCGATGTAGGCCGCCTGGACGAAGACCACCGAGAGGCTCTCGAAGATCCCGAGTATCAGTCCGCCGATCATTGCTCCCCGCAAATTACCGATCCCGCCGAGAACTGCCGCGGTGAAGGCTTTCAGAGCCGGCACGAAACCCATGGTGTAGACGACGCCGTAACCGAGGCCGAAAAGAAAGCCCGCGGCCCCACCAAGGGTGCCTCCGACGATGAACGTGATAGCGATCGTTCGGTCGATGTTGACACCCATGAGCGACGCCGTCTCGGCGTCCTGCGCGACGGCGCGAATCCCCCGACCCAGCCTTGTCTTCGAGATGACCCGGTCGAGGGCCACAAACATAACTAGTCCCACAATGAAGATGATGACGAAGTACATCTGCACGGGCGCGCCGAAGATGTGAAAGACCGGATGATTGATGTAGGGCTGCGGCGTTGATACGGCCAAGTGGCCGAACTCCTTGCCGGCCAGGTTGAAGAGGAAGTACGAGGCGCCGATCGCACTGATGAGGTAGGCCAACTTCGGGGCGTTGCGCCTCCGAAGCGGCCGATACGCCACGCGCTCCAGCACCGTCGCCATCACGGCCCCGACGGTGCCACCGGCGACGATGCCCAAGGTGATGAGTCCCACACTTGCTATCCCGGCGGGCGGTGCTCCGGCGCCGACGAGAGCCCTCATCACGAAGTATCCGGCGAACCCCCCGGACATGAAGATCTCGGAGTGCGCAAAGTTAATGAGTCGAAGGACGCCGTAAACGAGCGTGTAGCCGACAGCGATCATTCCGTAAAGGAGTCCATTCGCCACACCACCGACGAAGAGCGCCCAGAACTCCAGTCTCAGCGTGTCGAAGTGTGCCGCCAAGTAGTGACCGAACGCGCCCAAACTGTCCCCTCGCAGACGAAGCCAAATTGTACCTAACAGCAGGAGTCGGGGGTCCAACCCCCGACTCCTGCAAAAAAGGTTAAGAGTGTGACTTACTCGAGGCCGAGCTGAACGACACTTCCGCTCTCTACTTCATTCACGTAGATTGCCGAACCAGAAATGTTGCCATCGCTCTGGAAGTGAATCACCTTCGTGATGCCCTTGTAGGTGATCTTGTGCAACTCCGCCACAATCCCGGCACGCGTTACCGTCTTCAACTTCGCCATGGCCGCAATGATCACGTTCGTAGCGTCATAGGCCTCAGGAGCGTACGTTGCCGTCGCCGCCGAGAAGTTCGACAGATTCTGGAACTCCTTGTTGAAGGTCTTGTTGGTTGATTGCGCGCAGGCGCACGACATTAGGACATCGTTCGCCGCCGAAGGGGGCGTGGTGCCTTGAATCAAAGCGGGTGAGTCGGAGCCGTCATCTGACAGAACCGTGCCCGTCCAGCCAGCCGAACTCAGCGCCCCGAGGAAGAGACCGAGGTCGCAGTAGTAGCCGCCGTAGAACATGGCGCCGGCCTTGCTGGCAACTGCTTGGGTTGCCGCAGCGGTGTACTCCGTCGCGGATGCCGAGCCGTCTGAGCACTGCGCCGTGCCCGGCACAGTAGCCGTCGTCACCGTTGCGCCGTCAGTCGTCGCTTCAGTGGCAAACGCTGACGCTACGCCCGAGCCATAGGCCGAGCCGTCGTTCACGACGTACACCGACTTGAAGCTCTTCGTCTTTACCAAGTAGTCGGCGTCCGCGGGTCCCTGGACGCCGTCGTCAGCCACCACGCGGAAGAAGTTATTCCAGCCGCTCGTTGCCAAGGACACCCTCGTCGCCGAAGGACTCACTGTCGCAATGTGAGCTGCGGAGTAGTAGGGCTCTGCAGCCGCCGTCGCACCCGAGAACGCCGGGCCAACGAGAGCCATCAACTGGTGATTAGCCACCGCAGACTGAGCCTGCGTGGGTGAGATTGTCGGGTCACCCTGGTCGTCGTAGCGAGCCAGCTTCAACTTGAAGGGATACTTACCCGAGGCATTGGCCTGATTGATGGCCAACTCCACGGAAAACACCATGTTCAAGCCGAGCTGCAGGTTTCCACCCGACAACGGGCCCTCGTATCCAATGACGTAGGTTGGCTTTGGCTTTGGCTTTGGCTTGTGAACGGCTCCTGAAGCCGACGCCATACCGACAGCCGGCACGGCAAGCAACAGCAGAGCACTTGAAGCCACCACCGCCACCGTCTTGTTCAAACGAAGCTTCATGAGCAACGTCCTTCCTTAACTGTGTTGATTCACTTCTCATCATCGGGTTCACTTTCGTGTCACCTAAGAGACACGTAAGAAACTGATCGAAGACGTTCGGGCCGACTTGGCCTTTGCTGAACGATAGCAGCGTCGAAATGCATCAAAAGGTGCGCCCCCGTTGAAAAATAGTCCGAAAGGCCTCTTCAATTCTTACGAACAGGTGTTTGAGTTCGAGCGTCGCCGGGTGTAGCCTACGAACAACTGTTCGTTGACTGGAGAACCCGTGGCTGAAGTGCTGACACCGATGCGTCGACAGATCCTGGAGTTCATCGTGACCTGTCAACGCGAACGCGGCTTCCCCCCGACCATCCGCGAGATCGGCGAGCACGTCGGTCTCTCCTCATCGGCGACGGTCGCCAATCACATCAGCGTATTGCGCGACGCCGGTTACATCGAGAAGAATCCCCAGCAGCCACGGACCTTGACGGTTCGCCTCGACGCGGCCAACCCCGCGCCCGAACAGCACATCCGACACATCCCCTTCGTCGGCGACATCGCCGCCGGTACGGGCGTGCTGGCGGTAGAGAGCGCGCACGAACTGATGTCGATCCCCGAGCAGTTCGCCGGCCGAGGTGACAGCTTCGTGCTTCAGGTGCGCGGCGACTCGATGGTGGACGCCGGAATACTCTCGGGCGACTTCATCGTCGTCGCGCGCCAGCGAACCGCACGGGCAGGCGAGATCGTCGTCGCGGGCATACCCGGCGACGAAGCGACAGTCAAGCGATTCTTCCCCCAGGGACCTCGCATCATCCTGAAGCCGGAGAACTCGACGATGGAGCCGATGGACTTCGATTCGAACGAGGTCGAGATTTACGGCCGGGTCATCTCCGTCCTGCGCCACTACTAGTCGCGGGCGACCTCGATCCTCAAGCGAGCCAGGATCGCAGCACGTCGGCGAAACGGTCCAGTTCGCCAAGCGTGATCCTCTCGTCGCTGCGGTGCGCGTAGCGCGGATCCCCAGCGCCGAAGTTCGTGGCGGGAATGCCGAGTTCCTGAAAGGTGGCGACGTCCGTCCAGCCGGCCTTGCCCTTGGCCGGGGCGCCGCTCAACTCGACGAGAGCGTGCAAGCGCTCGTTGGTTAGTGACGGCTGGGCGCCCGGCGCCCAGTCGAGCACGTCGAATCGGTCATCCTCTTCGACGAGTTCGCCCACGTAGCCGCGTAGCCACGCTACGGCCTCGTCCTTGGAGCGGTCCGGCGCGAAGCGGTGATTGACGGTGAGCTTCGCGAGATCCGGCACCACATTCGCGGCGACGCCGCCCTCTACGCCGACGGCCTGGAGCTGCTCGGTGTAACTCACTCCGTCGATCACGACCGTCCTCGGTTCGTAGCTCGCCACTCGCAAGATCACGTCGGCCAGTCGATGGATGGCGTTTCGTCCGGTATAGGGGCGCGCGGTGTGGGCGCGCCGTCCGGTTAGCTCGATGCTGACTCGCAGCGTCCCCTGACATCCGGCTTCGACAACACCGTCGGTGGGCTCAGCTAAGAGGGCCACGTCGCCGACTAGGAGCTCGGGCCGCAGTTCGGCGATCTCCAGTAGGCCCGACTCGTGGCGCGTGATCTCTTCGCGCGCGTAGAAGATCCAGGTCACCTCGACCGATCGGGGCGAGTTATCCCGGGCGAGCTCGAGCATGACCGCGAGGGACCCCTTCATGTCGCACGCCCCCAGGCCGCAAAGCTCGTCGCCCACGATGCTTGCCTCGCGCGGGTCGCCGGGCACGGTGTCCAGGTGGCCCGCGACCAGGACTCTCGTGGGGTGCGATCCCCTAGTGCGAGCAACCACATTGTCCCCGATGCGCTCGACTTGCAATTCGACTGCGTCGCCCAGCCGCGTCTCCACGAAGGAGGCGAGAGTCGCTTCGTGACGGCTCACCGAGTTGATGGCCACCAGCAGGAGTGTCTCGTCGAGACGGCTCACGTCGCGACGCCGTGATCTCGTAGGATCTCGTTGAGCGTGACCTTGTCGTGACGCTCGCCCTCGCTAAGGCGCTTGATGATCAGCACGCAGGGTAGGTGGAACTGGCCGCCGGGATACTCGCGTGGTCGGCTGGCCGCCACCGCCACGCAGTAATTGGGCACGTAGCCTCTGGAAACCTCTTCGCCGCTCTCGGCGTCGATGACGGGAATCGAGGGGTTGAGCACGGTCCCCGCGCCGACCACGGCTCCGCGGCCCACGCGAGCCCCCTCGACGATCGCACTGCGGCTGCCGATGAAGGCGTCGTCTTCGATCACGACGGGCACGGCGTTGAGCGGCTCGAGCACGCCGCCGATGCCCACTCCCCCGGAGAGGTGGACGTTCGCGCCGATCTGGGCGCAACTGCCCACCGTCGCCCAAGTGTCGACCAGCGTGCCGGCACCGACCCACGCACCCACGTTGACGTAGCTCGGCATGAGTACCACGCCGGGGCTAAGAAAGCTCCCCCGTCGAGCCGACGCACCGGGAACCACGCGCACGCCGCGTCGCTCGTAGTCGTGCTTCAGCTCCAGGCGGTCGAGATATTCAAAGGGACCAACCTCGATCCTCTCCAGCCCTCGGAGTCGAAAGAGCAAGTGGATGGCCTGTCGGACCCACTCGCGCACGAGGATCGAACCGTCCGCGGCGACCTCGGCGACGCGCACCTGACCATCGTCGAGTTTGGCGATAACGAGCTCGACGTCACGACGCGCTTCGAGACTGCTCGGTGACAGCTCGCTGCGCTGCTCGTACCAGGCGCCGATCCGCGCTTCGAGGTCGCTCATGGTTCAAGCGTAGTTTCGACCCTAAAGAGCTTCGAGACGTGACACCGCGAGTTCGAGGCGGTCGTCGGGCTGGACGACGGCCAGGCGCACGTGGTCGCTCCCGCCGGCGCCGTAGAGCTCGCCCGGGCTCGCGACGAGTCCCGCGCGCTGGGCGAGCACGGTGGCGAGGGACCATCCGTCATGGCCCTCCTTCGAGCACCAGAGGTAGAACGAACCTTCCGGCAGCGGCGCGTCAACCTCGATGCGCTTGAGCGCTTGGCTCATCATCTCGAGGCGCGCACGGTAGCGTTCGCGCTGCGCGTGCACGTGCTCGTCGTCGCCGTAGGCGAGGGCCACGGCGGCCTGCACGGGACCGGGCACCATGTGGCCCGCGTGCTGGCGCACGCTGCGCAGGTAGCCGACGAGTTCGTCGTCGCCCGCATAGAAGCCCGCACGCAGTCCCGCGAGGTTTGAGCGCTTCGAGATCGAGTGCAGGGCGAGCACGCCGGCTCGGCCCGTCTCGAGGATCGACCGTGGACGGCCGGCCCAGGTGAACTCGGCGTAGCACTCGTCACTCGCGACCGGCACGCCGTGACCTCGCCCCCACGCCGCAACGTGCTCGAGGTCATCGAGAAAACCCGTTGGGTTTGACGGCGAGTTCGCCCACAGCACGAGTGCACGATCGATGTCGGCGGGATCGATTGTGGCGAGGTCGAGCCGGCCGCGGACCATGGCCACGGGCACTGCGCGCAGCCCAGCCAGCGTCGCACCCATGGCGTAGGTCGGGTAGCTCACGCCGGGGTAGAGCACGGTGTCGCGCTCGGGACTGCGCAGGTGCAGGTAGCCCGCCAGCGACCCGACGAACTCCTTCGTGCCCACGCACGCGGCGACGTCACTCGCCTCGAGTTCGACCCCAAAGCGCCGACGCACCCACGCGGCCGCAGCCTCGCGGTAGTCGAGCGTGCCCGCAGACGGCGGGTAGCCGCGCGCGCCGGCGCCGCGGGCCAGTTCATCGATCACGAAGGCGGGCGGCGCATCGACCGGGGTTCCGATCGAGCAGTCGATGGCCCCGCCCTCGAATGCCGAGGCGACCTCGCGCAGCCCGTCGAGGCGCTCGTAGGGATACGCGGGCGGGGCGAAGCTCACGCCGGCACGCGCCACTGGCTGAATCGCGCCGCGCCCACGGAGTCAAGGACCACGTGGACGAGGACGCCGTCTTCGCTGACCGACGTGTCGAGCACCTCGCCCTCGCGGTGGGCGGCCGCAAGCAGGTCGCCCCGATCGAGCGGTAGCTGCAGGGTGATGACGCGGTCGCGCGAGCGCAGCCGCTCGGCGACGGTCGCGACGACTTCGTCGAGGTTCTCGCCAGTCTTGGCTGAAGTCCAGACACTCCCCTCGTAAAGCTTGGCGAGGTCCTTCGCCCTCGAGCCAGTGACGTCGGCCTTGTTGAAGACGAGCAACTCGGGCACGTGGTCGGCTCCGATCTCGACCAGCACATCGCGTACTGCGGCAATCTGGGTCTCGGCGAAGTCGCTCGCGCCGTCGACGACGTGCACTAAGAGGTCGGCCAACCGCACCGACTTCAGCGTGCTCATGAAGGCTTCGACGAGCTCGTGCGGCAGGTTCGAAATGAAGCCGACGGTGTCGGTGAAGAGCACGGTCTCGCCGCCGGGCAGCTGTCGTTGCCTCGTGCGCGGATCGAGGGTCGCGAACAGTCGATTCTCCACGAGAACGTCGGCGTTGGTCAGCGCGTTCAGCATCGAGGACTTGCCGGCGTTGGTGTAGCCGACCAACGTCACCTCGCGGTGGCGACCGCGGTCGCGCCCCTGGCGCTGCACCTGGCGCGTGCGGTCGATCTCCTTCAGTTCCGCGCGGATGCGGTGCATGCGCTGGACGAGTCGCCGCCGGTCGACTTCAAGTTGCGTCTCGCCGGGACCGCGCCTCCCAATGCCACCGGCCTGCTGGGAGAGTGAGCCGCTGGCCCGTCGCAGGCGCGGCAAACGGTACTCCAGCAGGGCGAGCTCGACCTGAGCCTTGCCTTCGGGAGTACGCGCATTCTGGGCGAAGATGTCGAGGATTACCGCCGTGCGATCGATCGCCGTTCTTCCAAGGATCTTCTCGAGGTTGCGCTGCTGGGCCGGTGAGAGCCCGTGCTCGAAGACGACGGTATCCGCGTCCAAGGCGAGGGCGATCTCGCGCAGCTCCCGCACCTTGCCCGAGCCCAGGAACGTCGCCGGATCGGGGGTCTCGCGACGCTGCACGACGCGAGCGACGACGTCGGCGCCCGCGGTGTCAACGAGCAACGCGAGCTCGTCGAGCTGCCGATCGAGCTCCTCCTCGCGCACGCCGGGAAACAAGACGCCGACGAGGATGATCTTCTCCCGGATCGTGCGTTCAATGAGCGTGCTTGGGATGTAGGTCAAGCTTCGAGCCAATCCACGTCCGCGACGAACTGCACCGGCCCACTCAAGGTCGCGTGGGCTTCCTCCAACTCGACGCGAAGGGCGCCGCCCGGATTCACGACGGTGACCACGTGACCGCTCAGGCCGGCCCGGCGCAGGGTGGCCGCGACCGCGACCGAACCCGTGCCACACGACAGGGTCCATCCCACCCCGCGCTCGATAACCCGGATGCTGACGTGGCCGGGCTCGAGGAGGGTCACGAATTCAACGTTCGCCCCGCCAACCTGCGCGGCGAGCTTCTCGGCCAGTTCCTCGCGGGCGACGTCGCTCCAGCTGGTGTCATCGAGCACCACGACGTGAGGGTTGCCGACGTTGGCGAGACCGAACGTGCCGTCGAGGGGTTCGGCGAACGTCACGTCGCCCATTGCGACACTGCCGTAGCCGGCGCAACCATCCATCGCCAGGCGCACCGTCTTGACGCCGGCGGCCGTGGCGACGTCGAGCGTGTCCCACGTGGCATTCGTCGCCCGACGCACCGCCGCGGCGAGGCACCGGAGCCCGTTGCCCGAGGTCTCAGCGAGCGTTCCGTCGGCGTTAAAGAGCGTCATCGCGACGCGTGCACCGAGCGACGCCACGAGCAGTCCGTCGGCACCAACACCCGTCGAGCGTCGACAGAGCGCACGGGCCCGCTCGGGCGTCCAGTAAGGCGTCGCGCCCTCTGCTTGGACGTCCACGAGGAAATCGTTGCCGGCCCCGTGCCACTTCTGCAGCGTCCGCAACGTCACCGCATCAGTCTCGCACGAACGCATTCGGGCCACTCAGCACCTCGCGGACTCGCGCACCCGCCAAGTCCACGTCGTCGAACCACTCGATGCGGGGGTCCCGGTGGAACCACGAGCGCTGTCGGCGCGCGAGACGCCGGCTGTGGCTGATGGCGCGCTGCACACACTCCTCGAGGGGCTGACCATCTTCGAGGTGCCCCAGCAGCTCCTTGTAGCCGACTGCCTGGCGCGCACTGCGGCTAAGACCACCGGGGGCACAGGCCAGGCGCGCGACTTCCTCGAGCAGACCGAGGTCCATCCACTCGAGAAAACGCCGCTCGATAGAAGCGTCGAGCAGCTCGGGTTCGACATCCACACCGACCTGGATGACGCTGGAGGGCCCGTAGCGAAGGAGACCCTCGCCGTAAGAGGAGAAGGGACGCTTTGAGCCGAGCGTCACCTCCAGCGCACGCACCACGCGCCGGGCGTTCGACGCCTCGAGGCGGCCGGCGGCTACCGGGTCGAGAACGACCAGCTCGTCGTAGAGCGGCCCGAGGTTCTTCGCGGCGCGCTCTTCGAGCTCGCGGCGAACTTCGGGGTAGCGACCGGGAATGTCAAGGTCGTCGATGACCGCCCGGGCGTAAAGGCCGGTCCCACCGACGTAGAGGACGGCGTGGCCCCGGCCCTCGACGAGGCTCTTCGCAGCCCTCGCCGCGGCCTGGTACTGGGCGACCGTGAACTCCTCGCTCGCGGCGACGAGGTCGATGAGGTGGTAAGTCACTGCCTCGCGCTGCGCGCGAGTGGGCTTGGCGGTGCCGATGTCCATGCCTCGATAGACGCCCATCGCGTCGACGCTCAAGATCTGAACGCCGCCCCGCTCAAGGGCGACCGCGTGGGCGAGCGCCGACTTGCCCGACGCAGTCGGACCGACGAGTGCGACCAGGGGGGCCGCCAACGGGTTCACGAAGTAAGCAGCGGCACGCGGATACGGTGGCGCGGCACGCGGATCACCGCGCGCATCTCGCCTAGTAAGTAGTAAGGCGCGCCGTAGGTAACGTCCACGCTGACGAGCGACCCGGGTCGCACCGTCTCGCCGGGCGCGGGGAAGTGGATCAACTTGCCCTGGCGCGTGCGCCCCGAGAGCATGCGGTCGTTGCGCTTGGACGCGCCCTCGACCAGTACCTCCTCGTGTTGCCCGACCCGGGCGCGGTGGTGCGCCAGCGCGGATCGATCGGTCACCTCGACCAAGCGAGCAAAGCGCTCGCGAATGACGTCCTCGGGGACAAACTGCTCGACCAGCCTCGCCGCGCGAGTGCCTTCGCGTGGCGAGAAGATGAAGGTGTAGGCGGCGTCGAACTCGCAGGCCGCCGCGACCTCGAGCGTCTCGTCAAACTCCGCGTCGCTCTCGCCCGGAAAGCCCACGATGAGATCCGTCGTCACGGCGAGCTCGGGAATGGCCGCTCGGGCGGACTCGAGCTTCTCCCGGTACCGTTCGGACGTGTAGCCGCGGCGCATGGCCGTCAGCACGCGGTTCGAACCTGACTGCAGCGGCAGGTGAAGCTGGTTGCAGACCTTCGGTGTCTCGGCCATCGCGGCAATCGTCTCGGGGCGCAGGTCCTTGGGATGCGGGCTGGTGAAGCGGATCCGTTCGAGCCCATCCACGTCGCCGAGGGCGCGCAGCAGTTCAGCGAAGAGCGGCCGGCGGTGGGTGATGTCGCGACCGTAGGAGTTGACGTTCTGGCCGAGCAGCGTGATCTCGGTCACGCCCGCCTCCGCGAGCGCCGTCGCCTCCTTGAGCAGGTCGTCCATCGGCCGGCTGATCTCGCCGCCGCGCACGCTCGGTACGATGCAGAATGCGCAAGAGTTGTCACAGCCGGTCTGGATCGTCATCCAGGCGGCGAAGGGCAGCTCGCGCACGGCGTAGAGGGCCGGCGCGAGATCGCGGTTGGCCACTGGGTCGGGGGCGTCAAGTACCTCGACGAGCGGCCCCTCGGCACGGGCACGGCGCAAGAGCGACGGCGCCGAGGCCAGGTTGTGCGTGCCAAAGACGACGTCGACCCAGCTGGCCCGATCAAGGATGGTGCCGCGGTCCTTCTGGGCGAGGCAGCCGCCAACGGCGATCTGCAGGTCGGGGCGCAGGTCCTTCAGGGCCTTCAGCTGGCCAAGCGTCCCGTAGAGTTTCTGGTCGGCGTTCTCGCGGATCGTGCAGGTATTGAGCACGATCACGTCGGCCTCGGCGTCGCTTCGAGCCGGCACCAGCCCGTCGGCGACGAGCAACCCGGCCAGGCGCTCGGAGTCGTGTTCGTTCATCTGGCAACCGAAAGTGCGGATGGCGAATGACCTGGCTTCAAGCACCACACAAGCCTACTGAGGCAGTTCGCCCTCGCTCACCGCCCAGTGGTACATCACTCCGGCCCCCGCTACAACGACGCAGCCCAGGCCCACGAGGTCCCACCCGCGCACGCTCTGGTGCAGGAAGAGCCACCCGACAAGAAATGCGATCGCGGGGTCGGCGGCCATCAAGACGCCGGCGACTGCAGGCTTCAGCCGGCGCAGTCCCTCTAATTCGGCACCGAAGCCGAGCACGATGGCCATCACCGCGACGAGCGCCAGGCGCGCGAGTGTCTCGGGGTGCTCGCCCACACGGGCGATGGAGTTGATTGAGAAGGGCAGCGTCAGTATCGCGGCCACCGACATTGAGACGGCCAGTCCCTCGAAGCCCCTGGTGGTGCCCCCAACGCGACGCGAGGCGAAGATGTAGCTCGCCCAGCCGACGCCCGCCCCAGCGGCGAAGAGCGCGCCGGTGGCGTTGAGGCCGTTGCCCGGGCGCGTCAGCGCAACGACGCCGAGCCCGGCCAACGCCACGAGCGCGAAGTGCCAGAGCGTTCGCTTGCCGAACGCGGCGACACAGAATGGCCCGAGATACTCGATGGCGACGGCGCCCCCGAGGGGGATTCGCGAGATCGCCTGGTAGAAGCAGAGGTTCATTAGGGCCACCGTGGTGCCGAGCGCGAGGGCGCCGAGCCACTGCCGCCTCGTCCAGCGACGCACCTTCGGTCGGGCGATCGCAAGCAGGACCATTGCCCCGAGAAGAAAACGCCAGGCGCTCGCGTCCGCGGGACCGATGACCGGAAAGACGTGGATGACGATCGCGGCGGTCAGCTGAATCAACGTTGCCCCGAGAAGGATGCAGCCCGCGCCGCTGAGCGTGCGACCCCGGACCCGGTAATCGGCCTGGGTCAACGCGTGACCAGACCGATCCGATCCGCGTCGAGCACGTGCACCTCGCCCGGGATGGACGCGGCGTGCAAGAACTCCTTGGCCGCCGTCGCGACCTCGGACGCCGTCTCGTCGGTGACGAGCGCGAGCATCGTCGATCCAGCGCCCGACCAGCAGGACGCCGCTGCGCCGCTCTCGCGTAGCAGCGCGAGCAGCCCCTCGGAGAAGCCGAGCAGCTCCTTGCGGTACGGGCGATGCAGGAAGTCATCCATCGACCACGACACGAACTCGTGGTGGTTGGCGAGCCCGGCGATGAGCAGCCCCAACGCGTTGAGGTCGTGCACGGCGTCAGCGAGTGGCACGTGGCTGGGCAGGACCCGACGCGCGTCGACCGTGGCGAGCTCCTCCTCGGGCACCACGGCGACGAAGCGCCACGTGTCGTCGAGTGGTAGCTGGCGAGCCACGACGCCGTCGTGTTCGGTAACGCTCGCCACGACGAGCCCGCCCAGCACCGACGCCGCGGCGTTCTCGGCGTGGCCGTCGATGCTGGTCGCCACGTTCAATGGATTCGACGCGCCGGCGGCCGCCGCAGCGGCGACCGCGAGCGCCGCCGACGAGCCCAGTCCTCGCGAGATCGGGATTGACGAGGTCACGCGCATGGCAAAGTTGGTGTGGCCGAGAATGCCGCCGGCTACGCGCACGCCGAGGTGGCGCTCGTCGTCGAAGCGTCCCGCCCCGCAGCCATCGCTGACGATGCTGAGGCTCGTCGCGGGCTCGAGCGACACATCGACGTAGAGGCTGAGCGCTACGGCGAGAGTGTCAAATCCCGGCCCGAGATTGGCCGAACTGGCCGGGGCGCGCGCGAACATGAGGTCAGCGTAGGCGCTCGAGCAACGTGAGCGGAGCGAGTCGACCAAGCGCGCGCAACGTGTACGTGCGTTGCACCGCGCCATCGACCGTGAGCTCGCCGACGACTTCGCCTTCATGAATGGCGGACGTGAAGCGCCGCACGCGCATGCTCACATCCAGCGATCCCTCGGTGGGCCACCACCACAGCACGTGCGACTCGGTGAGTCCAACGGCGACGTGACGGACCCCAAAGAAGATCTCCCCGAGCGGCTGATCCTTGACGAACGTGTAGTGATTCCGCTCGGCAACAGCTGAATTCGCGAGCGCCAGCGCCGCCTCGCCGGCTGGTCCCAGCAGGTTGCCGCCCCGTTGGCCAAGGACAACCACGTAAACCACCCGCGCGTCCGAACCTTGCTGAAACGTCATAGCCATGGCGTCGCAGCCGCCCGCGTCTAGCGTGCGACCCGACTTCACTCCGATGACGTTGTCAGTGCCGACGTAGGGCGTGAAGGAGTTGACGACGCCCACAACGGGCAGCGTCACGCTCGGTTGGATCACGATCGAGCGCACGAGGGGCGACTCCATCAACAGCGCCGTGAGTCGGACCTGATCGAGCGCGGTCGACTCGGAATCGGGCGAGAGTCCCGTCACGTCGACGTAGTCGGTGCCGGCGAGCCCGAGCGTCGCGGCCTCTTGGTTCATGTCCGCCACGAACGCCGTGTTCGAACCCGCGACCATATCGGCCAGCAGCACGGCGTAGTTGCCCGCCGAGTAGACCAGGAGACCGTTCAACAGGTCGATCTCGCAGAGCTGCTCGCCCTCGGCCACGCGCAGCGTCGACTCACCGAGTGCCGCGAGCTCCCGGTAATCAGCGACATCCTGGCTCGACACGACAAGGCATGGTCCGCTCTGGCCGAGTCCGAGCGGCAGCTTCGCCAAGGCGACGTAGGCGGTCATCATCTTGGTCAAGCTGGCGATGGGTACGACCGCGTTCTGGTAGCCCTCGAGAACGCCGAGCGAGGGAATGTAGAGCGCCGACGAACCGACGCTCGGCCACGCGAGCGGCGCCGATGTCGACGGCAGCGAAACGTTCCGCAACACCAGACGCGCGCTCGAAGGCCGGTGCAGCAGCGGCAGTTGCATGCCGATGATCGAGGCCCCCGCAACGACGAGACCGATGATCAGCCCGAAGAAACGAATGAAGAAGCCACGCAGGAGCGGTCGCCGAGGGGAAGCTGATCGTGACAATTACTTACAACGAGGTCTGTTGGTCGTACTCTTCGGGCGTCTTGAGGACCTTGCGCGCCTTCGAGCCGTCGCCTGGCGCGACCACCCCTTCTTCTTCGAGTTGGTCCATGATACGCCCGGCACGTGCGAAGCCCACCCGGAGCTTTCGCTGCAGCATCGAAGTGGAACCGGATTGGGTGCGCAGCACCAGGTCCCGCGCCTGGCGAAGGATCTCGTCATCGTCGTCGCTGGCGCCGCCGCTGCCCCACGGGCCACGGACGACGGGCTCGTCGAGGGCGACGACCGTCTCGAGCCGACCGCCCTGCGCACGCCAGGCCTCCACTACCCGTCGGACCTCCTCTTCGGAGACCCACGGCGACTGCAGTCGACGCGCCACGTTGCTCGACGCCGTAACGAGCAGCATGTCACCCTTGCCAATGAGTCGCTCCGCGCCCGCCTGGTCCAAGATGACGCGGCTGTCGGCGAGCGACGATACGGCGAAGGCCATGCGGCTGGGAATGTTGGCCTTAATCACGCCGGTGATCACGTCCACACTCGGACGTTGCGTGGCAATGACCAGATGGATGCCGACGGCCCGCGCCATCTGAGCGATGCGCACCACCGAGTCCTCGACGTCGCGCGCCGCCACCATCATCAGGTCGTTCAGCTCATCGACCACGATCACGATGTAGGGCAGCTCTTCGGGCCTGCTCGCCTCGACGTCCGACGGTAGGCCCGTGGCCCGCTCGATGGCGTTGGCGACGTGTTCGGCGTTGGTCGCTTCGGGTATCAGCTCGCCGCGGGCGATCATCTGCTGATAGCTCGTGATGTCACGCGCGCCCGATTCGGCCAAGAGGTCGTAACGCCGTTCCATCTCCTTCACGGCCCAAGCGAGGGCGCCCGCCGCCTTCTTCGGATCGACGACGACCGGTGCCAAGAGGTGCGGCAGGTCGTTGTAATGACCCATCTCGACGCGCTTGGGATCGATGAGCAGCAGCCGCAGCTGATCCGGGGTGTCGCGCATCACGAGCGCGGTGACGATGGAGTTGATCGCCGAACTCTTGCCCGCCCCGGTCGCGCCCGAGATCAGCACGTGAGGCATTTCGCCGAGGTTGACGAACACCGTCTTACCCGAGATGTCGCGGCCCACCGGCACGTCGAGCGGGTGATTCGCGACCGTCGCCTCTTCCGAGGCGAGGAGGTCGCCCAAGGCGACGAGCGAGCGCTGACGATTGGGCACTTCCACGCCGATGGCGGAGCGACCGGGAATGGGCGCGAGGATCCGTACGTCGGGCGATGCCATGGCGTAGGCGATGTCCCTGTGCAGCGACGTCACGCTCGACACCTTGACCCCGGGGCCGAGCTCGAGCTCGAAACGAGTCACCGTTGGTCCCACGGTGTAGCCAATGAGAAACGTGTCCACGCCGTGAGCGGCGAGGGCGTCAACGAGCTCCTCGCCGGCCGCCTCGGTGTTCGCTCGGTCGAGCCGCTGATCCTTCGTGCGCTGGAGCAGCGACAGTGGCGGCAGCTCCCAATCGCTTTCGACCGTGATGTAGGTGACGGGTGACGGGCTGGAAGTTGCTTCTTCCTCGCTCGATTCTTCGTCCTCCTCGTCGTACGCCTCATCGTCGTCTACGTACTCGTGGCCGAGAAACTCGTCGAATACGACGGGTTCGGGTTCGACATCGATCAGATCTTCGAGTGGTGGCCTCGCGTTGGTGACGTCGGGTTCGCCGCGCTGATCGGATCGGGGCCGACCCAGCCACCACCTCGAGACGATCCGGCCTATCGAGCGAACGAACGAGCCAGTGCCGGCGAGCAAAGCGCGCAGCCCAATACCGGTCGCGACGATTGTGGCGACCACGAGCAGCGCCAGAAACACGACGATCGCGCCGGCGACGCCGATGCCCTTCGCGAGTCCGCCACCGAGCACGACGCCGAGCCACCCACCGGCGTGGCCCAAGAGCCGCGTCGTGGCGTGCAGGCCCGGCCGCCCGCCCGCGAGATCCGCAATGCCGCTCACCGAGGCAAGTCCAAGGGCCGCGCCCCAGACCAGGCGCCGGCGCTCAAACGCCACCCCACCCCACACCAGTGCCACGCCCAGCGCCAGCAATATGGCAACGAGCGCGAAGCGGCCGACGCCCAGGAGATCGGCGAGAGCCCGAGAGATGGCGCGACCAACTGGTCCCAGAGCACCAATCTCGGCGAGGGCGACGAACAGTCCAGCCACCACGAGAGCCACCACCCAGAGGTCGCGCTGGTGTCGCTGCCAGACGTTCTGGCCCTCGGAGTTCGAGCTCTCACGCCTTGCGCGCTTGGCCGTCTTCTTGGCCGGCCTCTTGTGCTTTCGCGCTTGTACCACCGTTATCTAACCTACTAACGACCCGTTCGCATCTTGGATCAATCACTGTTTTCCCCGATTGTCAACGTCGATGCAGGACTGCCCTCGTGATAGAGCCACGAAGGGATGGCCATCCACAACTTGGCGGCGTTTGAACGCCCTCGATGAGCGGCGTCGGCCGTTGGCGCATCCGCGCAGCGCCTACCGTGTGGCTCGCTCAAGCGGGCGAAGAATGAACCCTCTCGATGGTCCGCTTCGACACTTTGTCGTTCGTCGGGCTGAACGAGTTCGAAGTCGCTGTCGGCGCACCCGCGAACCTCCATGACCGCGAACGTTCGGCGGGCGCGGCGACGTCTCCTCGTCCGACGTCCGCTCTCCTAGGCTCTACTCGTGGCCATTGAACCCGACGACTCCTCCGTGGCCCTCGCAACGCGTCTCGGCGCCGTCGCCACGCTTTGCGAGCTGGTCTCGAATCGGCCACTCAGCACGTCGCTCTACGAAGTTGTCCTGCGCAACAACGCAGCGGCGCTCACCGGCGTGCCGGGCAACGACGTCATGCTGCGCTTCGTGGACGAACACGGCCGCCCCGTCCGGCGTCGCTACAGCGTGCGCGAGCTCAACGACGCCAACGACACCTTCACGCTGTACCTGACGGTCGATCACGAGGGCCCCGGCACCGCATGGGTAAAGAGCGCGAACCCCGGCGACCTCGTTGACGTGATCGGCCCGCGCGGCAAGATACCCCTCGACCCCGACGCCGCGTGGCATCTCTTCGTCGGCGACGCCAGCGGGTTTGCCGCCTTCTTTCGCATGGCCGAGAGCATCGCGCTTCCCGGGCGAGCGACGTTCATCGTCGAAATCGACGCGGCCGATGATGCACTCACCGCGCCCTTCGACGAGCGCCTCGAGGTGTCGGCCGTCTTCGTCGATCGAAGGGGGCGCAGTCCGAGCGACCCCTCGGGCCTCTTGAACGGTCTCGCCGCCCACGAGCTACCCCCGGGGCCAGGCCATGCCTATCTCTTCGGCGAGTTCCACGTCATGCGCACCATCCAGAGCGCGCTGCTCGATCGGGGGATGACCCCAGGAACGATCAGTCACAAGGCCTTCTGGCGCGCCGGGCAGAGCAACGCCGAAAACGGCGAACCCGATCGCGAACCCTAGAGAACGATGATTGCGGGCAGGATGACGGGCTGGCGCCGATAGCGCTGGCCGAGGAGTCGACCGGCCGTGCGCTGGGCCACCTTGGCCAGAGAGTCACCATCGAGGTCGCCGCTCTTGAGGGCTTCCTGGAGGGCGGAACGCACCTCGCTCGTCAAGTTGACGAGAAGCTCCGCGTCACTGGATCCCTCGAACCAGCCCCGGGCTGACACGGCCACCGGCTGAGCGATGGTGGCGCTCTTGCGGTCGATCCCCGCCGAGACCAGCAGCACGCCGTACTCGGCCAACATCCGGCGCTCTTCGAGGGGCCGCTCGTCCAGGTCGCTCGCGCTGCCGTCGATGTAGTGAAATCCGGCCGACACCGTGCCCGTGCGCCGTATCCCTTTCTCGTTGACCTCAATCTGATCGCCGTCCTCGCAGATGAGCACGTGCTTGGTCGCGAGTCCCATCGATACCGCGAGCTCGGCGTGGTGCACCAAATGGCGGTACTCGCCGTGCACCGGAACGAAGTTCTGGGGGCGCAGCAGCTGCTGAAAGGTGCGCAGCTCGCCCTGGCGAGCGTGGCCCGAGGCGTGTACGGGCTCCTGGTCCGAGTCGATGACCTCGGTCGCTTCGCGGTGGAGATCATCGATCACGCGCCCGACCGACCATTCGTTGCCCGGGATGGGGTGCGAGCTGAGGATCACCGTGTCGTCGGGGCCGACCTTGAAGTTGCGCGCGTCCCCTCGCGAAAGCCGCGAGAGGACGGCCAGGGGCTCGCCCTGGCTACCCGTGCACACGACGCAGACCTGCCCGGGTCCGAATCTCCCGATGTTCTCGACGTCGATGATGTCCGCCGGGTCGACGCGCAGCAGGTGCAGCTTTCGCGCCAGCTTGACGTTCGACTCCATCGAGCGGCCCATGAAGGCGATCTTGCGATGGGTCTCGTGCGCGACGTTGGCGATCTGCTGGATCCGGTGGATGTGGCTGGCGAAACAGGCCACGACGATGCGCCGCTCCGGCCGCTCGAGGAAGAGTCGACGCAGGGTGTGACCGACACTGGCTTCACTGGGGGTGAAGCCCGGCTGCTCGGCGTTCGTCGAGTCGGCGAGCAGCAGCACCACGCCTTCGTCGCCGAGCGCCGCGAAGCGGTTGACGTCGGTGCGCCGTCCGTCGATCGGCGTAAGGTCGAGCTTGAAGTCGCCCGAATGCACGACGACGCCCGCCTTGGTGTGAAAGGCCAGCGCGTGTGCGCTCGGCACCGAGTGGGTTACCGGGATGAACTCTACCTCGAAGGGACCGATGCGCCGACGCTCGCCGTCGGCGATCTCGATGAAGGTGAGGTCGCGCGCGATCTTGGCCTCGATCAACCGGTGGCGCGCGAAGCCGAGCGTCAAGGGCGAGCCGTAGATCGGCACGTTGACGTCCTTGACGAGGTAGCGCAGCGACCCGGTGTGGTCCTCGTGGCCGTGCGTAAGAACGATGGCGTCGACGCGGTCTCGCCGCTCGATCAGCCAGCGAAAGTCGGGCAGGATCAGATCGACGCCGTACATGTTGGGCTCGGGGAACATCAGCCCGGCGTCGACCACGACGATCCTTCCGTCCTGCTCGAGGGCGAGGCAGTTTCGGCCGATCTCGCCGAGCCCGCCGAGGAAGGTGACCCGAACGCTCTCAGCCACGGGCGCTCTTCAGCGACGCCACGATCTCGGCCGCGGCGGCATCGAGGTCGGGGTCGCTGGGCCCGTGGGGCAGCCGGCAGTCACCGACGTTGAATCCCATCACGCGCAGCGCAGCTTTGGTGGGCATGGGGTTCGGATAGGCCTCGGTGCTCTCGAAGGCAAAACTCGCCGCCGCGCGTTCGTAGAGCCGCTGGGCCTTGCGCCATTTGCCCATCTCCACGGCGTCGACGATGCCCACGACTTCGGGACCGGCCCAGTGCGCCGCGACCGAGACGATACCGACACCACCAACGGCGAGGAACGCGAGCAGCATCGAGTCGTCGCCGCTGTAGAGGTCGAGATCGTCGCCGAGCACGGACTTGGTGTGTGCGGCCGAGGTGAGGTCGCCCGAGGCGTCCTTTAAGGCGATGACGTTCGGGTGGTCGTGCACCAGCGAAATCGTCGTTGACGAGGCGATTTTGCGTCCAGTGCGCACGGGGATGTCGTAGAGCATCACCTCGAGGGGAGTCGCGTCGGCGATCGCCCCAAGGTGCCCGGCGATGCCCCTCTGGTTCGGTCGGGCGTAAGCCGGAGTCGTGGCCAGCACGCCGGCCGCACCGGTTGCCTTGACCTGCTTGGTGAGAGCGACCGACTGCTGGGTGTTGGCGAAGGTCGACCCGGCGAGCACCGGGACGGTAACGGCCTCGGCGACCGCGGCGAAGAGGTTCAGCCTCTCCTCGTCGGACAGCGACGAACCCTCGCCGGTCGAGCCCGCCACAACGATCCCCTCGTTGCCCTCGCTCACGAGGAAGCGGGCCAGGTCGCGCGCCACGTCGTAGTTGACCGAACCGTCGGGCGAAAATGGCGTCACCATCGCCGTGAGGACGCGTCCGAAGCGGGGCTCACTCATAGCACGAAGTTACCAGTCGTCGCCCACGCCACGCCGATGCGATCACGCGATGAGCGATGAGATCCCTTCGAGCAGCCGTGGTGCAGCGTCGATCGCGCTCGCCGCCAGCGCCACGCCGTGCACGAAGCTCTGACGATCAAAGGAGTCGTGGCGGATCGTGAGGCCCTCGCCAGGCGAGCCAAAGAGGATCTCCTGGTGCGCGACGAGTCCGGGCAGGCGCACCGAGTGGACCTGCACCCCGTCAACGGCGTTCGCGCCACGAGCCCCCGCGACGGTCTGGCGAACCGTCGGCTCACTCATCGCACTAAGTCCGGCGCGGCGCCTCGAGTCAGCGATGGCGTGAGCGGCCGCGATCGACGTGCCCGACGGTGCGTCCACTTTGCGGTCGTGGTGCAGCTCGATGACCTCGGCTCGCTCGAAGTACGGCGCCGCCATAGCGGCGAATCGCTCGGCGAGGACTGCGCCGACTGAGAAGTTGGACGAGATCACCACGCCAACTCGGGTCGCGGCCTCGCCCACTAGCCGGCGCTGCACGTCGCTGAGGCCCGTCGCGCCAACGACGAGGGCGACGCCGTTCGCGGCGCACCAGGTCGCCGACTGGACGACGCCCTCGGGTGAGGAGAAGTCGATCACGACGTCAATGCTTGAGGGATCGACCTCTTTAAGCGAGGAGGCGTGCACCGCGTTAAAGAGGTCACGCGGTGTGGACTGATCAACCAAGGCCACGACGCGGAACTCCTCGAGCGCCCCGAGCCCGGCGCCGAGCGCCTGGCCCATTCGACCGGCCCCGCCAACGATGGCCAGTGACTTCACGAGACGACCTTACCCCGGCGTCGACGGCGCTCCTGGTCCGCGAGGATAGCCACGACGCCCAGAAAGAGCGCCCCGGACACCGCGGACACGGTCGTGCTTACTTCGATGTACGGCGCGCGGTAGTGGAAGTGGATCGTCCACTCGCCCGCCGGCACGCGAACCTTCTCGATAAGTCCGGCCCGATGAATAGTGAGCGAGACCGCTCGCCCGTTGACGTCGTTCACGGCGGTGGCTCGCCACCCCGGCAGGTACGCCTCGCTGCGCTTGAGCGTGCTCTCTTTGGCGAGTTTCACCGTCACCCACGTGTCGCCCCACGAGGCGGTGCGGATCTTGGTCACCCGACCGTACGACGGCGAGGTCAGCCAGGCGGGCGGCAGTAGCTTCGTCGCGCGAAAGACGGCGAAATCGTATCGGGTATACGTGAGGTGCCACGTTCGCTGGTCGATCGCCAGCTGGAAGCTGGTGTTGAGCTGATAGGTCGGCCGGCCGTAGGACGCGACGACCGCGCTGGCGATCCTGACGCCGGTCGAGGACTTCACGACGAAGCCGGCCGCCGTCGTCGATTGGTTGAAGGCGTAGACGGCTTTGTTGGACGACGCCTCGGTAGGAGAGAGCCAGGAACCTTCCGGCCGGCCGTTCGCCCTCAGCAGCTCGAGAGCCAACGGGCTCGCCGAGAGCACTCGGCCGTCGCCGCCGGTCAGGATCACGTCGCGCAGCGTAAGGACCTGCCCGAAGTAACGCCGGGTCGAGGAGACCCGCGTGAGCTTTACGCAGCTCGAGGTCACGCTCGGGCTTTCCGCTACCTTCGTCGCCAGCAGCGCCCCAGCGATGGCGACGGCGCTGAGGCGGAGCTGGCGAAAGTTGCCCTTGGCGAGGTTGCAGACGTTCAAGAATGCCATGGGGTGCGTGCCGGTCGCCTGGTCGTAGATCGTTGAGATGAGCGAGCCGTAGCCCTGAACACTTGGAAGCTCCGTGAATACGTTCATGTTGGGTTCGCCCAGCGCGCGGTAGATCCCCGTGTGCTCGCCACCCGTGTCCACCAGCGCGAAGCGTCCCTTGGTCCCGAGCAGGGCGACGGCCGCGCCGCGCGACGGCTCGCTCGGGCCCGAACCGCCGATCAGCCCGGTCGAGGTGAACACCAGGAAGACGACGACGTCGACGACCAAGACGACCATCAGCCATCGAAACCGCCGACGCCCGTCGCGCAGCACGAGCAGCACGACTGCGGCCCCGAGCGCGATCACGAGGTGCACGGCGTTCACAAACTTGAGGCCGGTCTCGAGGTACGACTTGCCGTTGGAGATATTCACCCGGTCAATGACCCATGGGCCCCAGCCAATGAGAGCGACCGAGAGCGCCGCCACCAAGAGCGCCGGCAGCGACGTGACCCATCGCGCGCCGCGCGCCAACCCGGCCCGCACGGAGCCGTCGTGCACCTGCTGGAGCCACCAGCCGAGCACGACGGCGAGCGCGAAGTCCACCAGAATGATGTTGCGGCTCTGCAGCCGAGTCACGCCGAAGAGCGGAATCGCCCGAAAGACGTGGCCGAGCGGCGTGAAGCTCCCCCACGTCGCGAAGAGGCCAATCACGCCGACCACGACGTAGATCGCATAATCGCGCTCGACCCCGCGCCAACCCCTACGGGTGCAGCGCGTGAGGAAAGCCGCGCCGGCCACGAGGGCCAAGATCCCGACGTAGCCGGTCACTTCGGCCAGGTTGTAGTTGGCGAAGTACCCACGCTGGTCGAGCGTGCCGTTGCCGCCAAAGAGGTCGGGTGTGGCGAGCAGGGCGGTCCAGTGCACCGCCAGCGAACCCGCCCCGAAAAAGCTGTAGTTCTCAACCGATCGCTGCGAGTAGTTGATGAACGACCACCCAGGCAGCAGTTGCACCAGTCCAATGCCGACGCCCCAGGCGAAGCCAGCGGCGAGCGTGGCCACGTAGAGAGCCCGCGCGCGCCAACTCTCCAGCCAGTAGGACGTGCGCAGCAGCAACACGCACGGCACGAGGACGATGCTCAACAGCTCGATCTCGGCGATCCCGCGCGGCTCGCCCGAGAGGAAGACCATCCCCCACAGGAGCGCCTCGGCGCAAACCCACGGCACGACCGCACGCCCGAGCTGGCGCCAGGACGCCTCACTATCCAGCGTTCCGATTCGGCGCGAGAGGGCCAGCAGGATCAGCACCGCCCAAGGAATGAACGAGCTGCCCTGCACCACGCCGACGTGCACGATCTGGCCGATCATCGCGCCCGAGTAGGCGTAGGTCATCGCCGCGGCGAACGAGGGCCAGGTGCGCAGCCCGTGCCAGCGCAGCAGGGCAAAGACCCCCAGGGCGGCCGTGACGTAAACGGCGATCAGGTTGATCAGCCACGCGGCGATCGCCGGCACGAAGGCGAAGATCACGGTGAGCGGGTACAGCGCCCCCGCGTTCAAGCCGCCGAGAAGGGGCGTTCCGGCGTAAGTGAGCGGGTCGAGCAACGGCAGGTGTCCCGAAGCGATCTGGTGTCCGGCGAGCACGCGCAGCGGGAAATTCTGGATCAGATTGTCGGCGTCGATTGCCGGGCGACCGAAGAACGCCGGCACGATGAAGAGCAGCGAAGGTACGGCGACGAGCCAGAGCAACGCCCAGCGATCGGCGCGAGCGGGCGCGCGCCACCAGGGCGTGGACGACACGGCGGCGGGGCTCACGGTAGTCACGCTACGAAAAACAAGGGGGCCGTGTCGCGCAGTTCACCGCGCGATCGGGGCCGTCAGTTAGCGCCGGCGCGGCCGAGGGCTGCGGCGTCCTCCATCGCCTTCGCTGAACGTCGGACCACCGGGACCCAGGTCACCGATCTCCCCGGCGAGCTCGGCCTCGAAAGTGGCCTCGAAGGACGAGGGTCTCGGCGCGGCGCGCTCCGAGCGCTCCGGACGACGCTCGCGGTCGCGGTCGCGATCGCGCTCAGGACGACGCTCGCGAGAACGGGGCGCCTCATCGATCACGTCGGGGAAGTCACCGACGAGCGAGAGCGAGACCTTGCCCTGGGGATCGATATCATCGACCTTCACTTCGATCGACTGGCCGAGCTCCAGCACGTCCTCCACCTGGCCGATCCGCTTGCCTCCATTGAGCGGCGCGAGCTTCGAGATATGCAGCAGCCCGTCGCGGCCCGGGAGAATATTGACGAACGCCCCGAACTTCGCGATCGAGACCACACGACCTTGGTAGATCGCTCCCACGTCGGCCGAGGGTGGATCCAAGATGAGCGAGATGCGTCGGCGGGCCTCTTCGACCGCGAGCCCGTCCTTGGCGCCGATGGTGACGGTGCCGACGACCCCATCGTCGTCGACGGCGATGTCGGCACCCGTCTCCTGCTGGAGGGTGTTGATGACCTTGCCCTTGGGACCGATCACCTCGCCGATCTTGTCGATGGGAATCTCGAACGACACGATCTTGGGCGCGACATCGGCGACCTGACTGCGCGGCTCGGGGATTGTGTCGGTGATGACCTTGAGGATCGCGAGGCGAGCGTCCCTCGCCTGGTGCAGCGCCTGGGCGAGCACGTCGGCCGGCAACCCGTCAATCTTCGTGTCGAGCTGCAGGGCTGTGACCGTGTCGGCCGTGCCGGCGACCTTGAAGTCCATGTCGCCGAAAGCGTCCTCGGCGCCCAGGATGTCGGTCAGGGTGACGTAGGCGCCCTCGTCGAAGACGAGGCCCATCGCGATGCCCGCGACCGGTGCCTTGATCGGCACGCCAGCCGCCATCAGCGACAGCGTCGAGCCGCACACCGAGGCCATCGACGTGGAGCCGTTGGACTGCATCACATCAGAGACAACGCGCAGCGTGTAGGCGAACTCCTCCTCGCTCGGCAGGACGGGCACCAGGGCCCGCTCGGCCAGCATGCCGTGGCCAATCTCGCGCCGCTTGGGCGCGCCGACCCGACCGGTTTCGCCGGTGGAGTAAGGCGGGAAGTTGTAGTGGTGCATGTAGCGGCGGAACTCGTCGGGTCCGATCGTGTCGAGCTGCTGGCGCATGCGCGGCATGCCAAGCGTCGTCACGTTGACGACCTGGGTCTCGCCGCGCTGGAAGAGCGCCGAGCCGTGGGTCATCGGAAAGAGGTCGATCTCGGCCGAGAGCGGACGGATCTCGCTGACGCCGCGACCGTCGATGCGCACGCCCTCTTCGACGATGCGTTGGCGCACGAGCTTCTTGGTGACCGATCGCACGGCGGCCTTGATCTCGCCCGCGCGGCCCTCGAACTCGCCGCCCAGCTCTTCTTGGATGGCCTTGGTCGCCGCCTCGAGCGCCTCGGCGCGCGCCGCCTTCGTCGTGATTCGGTTGGCGCTCGCGAGGGCCACTTCGCCGAAGCTCGCCACGCGCTGGTACACGTCGTCGCCGTAGTCGGCGAAGGTCTCGTACTCGAAGCTCGGCAGCGGCCCGCGGTCGGCGACAAAGTCGCGCACGAGGGCTCGCTGCAAGTTGATCGCCTCACGGATCCAGGTCTTGGAAGCCTCGAGGCCGTCGGCGAGGACCTCCTCGGAGACCTTGGGCGCGCCGTCGAGGTACTTCTCGTACGCCCCCTCCGTGCCGCCGGCTTCGACCATCATGATGGCCACGTCGGCGTCTGGCGCTTCGCTCAGGGCCCGGCCGGCGACGACCAGTTCGAACGTCGCGGCGTCGCCCTCGGCGAAGGTGGGGTGGGGCCGCCACTCACCCTCAGTGGTGTAGGCCATGCGAACGGCCCCGATCGGCCCATCGAAGGGGATGCCCGAGATCATCAGCGCGGCCGAGGCGGCGTTGATCGCGAGCACGTCGTGCGGGTTCTCCTGGTCGGCGCTGAAGATCGTTCCGATGACCTGGACCTCATTGCGAAAGCCCTTTGGGAACGAGGGCCGCAGCGGTCGGTCGATCAGTCGGCAGATCAGGATCGCCTGATCCGAGAGCTTGCCCTCGCGGCGAAAGAACGCGCCGGGGATCTTTCCGGCCGCGTAGGCCCGCTCCTCGATGTCGATGGTAAGGGGGAAGAAGTCCAGCCCCTCGCGGGCCGATTTGGCGGCGGTCGCCGTGGCGAGCACCATCGTGTCGCCGAGACGCGCGAGCACGGCGCCGTCAGCGAGCTGGGCGAGGTGACCGGCCTCGAAACTCATGGTCTTGTCGGTGCCCGTTACGGGGCTGCTTACGCGAATCGCGTCAGTCATGGGATGGCTCCTTGTGTAGCAACACTCCGACCGAATCCCAGTGGGCGACCTTCGCCGCGGGCGACTGTCCTCCACTGGCCTTCGGGGCCTCGGATGTTGAACACGTCGACGGCGTCGACGTGCGTTTCGGCTAGCGACGTATGCCGAGTCGGCCGATCAACGCGCGATAGCGCTCTACGTTGCCTTTCTGCACGTAGTCGAGCAAGCGGCGTCGTTGGCCGATGAGCTTCATGAGTCCACGGCGGGTGTGATGATCACCCGGGTGAACCTTGAGGTGCCCGGTGAGGTGGGCGATCCGGTCCGTCAACAGCGCGACTTGAACCTCCGGCGAACCGGTGTCCGAGGCGTGCTGCTGATAGTCCTTGATGATCTCCTGCTTCTCAGCCATAGCGTGCGTGCCTAATTGAATCGGGGGTCTCGGTGCGAGCCGCCAACGAGACGACCCACATGATCAGCGTCGCTGACCGAACGTCCATCCTAGCAGTTTCGCGTCGTCCTCCGTTAACTGCTGGAAGACCCGCTCGGTTTCTACGACGTCGCGCCCGATCTGGTCGGTCAGCTCGCCGACGTCGACGAAGCTGCCTTGAGCGCGCAGCCGCGCCAGAAACGCGACGTCGAGGCGCTCGTTGTAAAGGTCGCCGTCAAAGTCCAGGACGTGGGCCTCGACGAGGAGCTCACCGTGGGAGTAGAACTGCGGACGTCGACCGACGGAGATCGCAGCAGGCCACCAACTTCCTTCTAGGTGCGTTGCACCCGCGTACACGCCCTCCTCGGGCAGCGCCTGCTCGGGCGCGACCGCGAGATTGGCCGTTCGAAATCCGAGGGTGCCACCGCGCTGGTCACCGTGCACGACCTCGCCGCGCAGCGAGAAGGGCCGCCCCAGGATGCGCCTCGCCGAGTCGAGGTCGCCCGAAGCCAGCGCTCGGCGCACCGCTGTTGAGCTGAATCGCTCGCCGTCACCGTAGAGGGGTGCGGCAATCACCTCGAAGCCCGCCCTGGCACCGGCCTCGCGCAGCGTCGCCACCGTGCCCAGGCGGTCGTGGCCGAAGTGGAAGTTCTCCCCCACGATCACCCCGCGGGTCCTTAGGTCGCGCACGAGCACCCGATCGATGAAGTGCGAAGCCACTTCGTTGGCGAGCTCGTGGTCGAAGTGCAGGACCCGGACCTGCTCGACCTGCAAGCTCGCCAGACCCTCGAGACGCTGGTCGAGCGTCGCGAGCAGTTGTGGTGCCTTGCGCGGTGCGAGCAAGGCGGCGGGCGGTGGGTCGAAGGTCACCACCGTGGTGATCGCGCCGAGGCGACGGGCGAGACTGACCAGTTGGTCGATGACGGCCTGGTGGCCGAGATGGAGCCCGTCGAAGACCCCGATGGCGACGGCGCTCGGGCCGTTCGACGTCACCTTCGCTTCACCATCTCGCAGGATGATCACGTCAGCAACCTACTCGCGCTCGCTCGTCGATTCGGGTGGCAAGACCACCACCGGTTGCCATGTTTCGCCCCGTCGTCGCACGATCGCGACCAGTGAACCCGCGACGTTGATCGCAGCAGCTTCGTCGGCGTTCGCCGCCTCGAGCGTGACGCGCTGGCCCATGCGCAGCCGTCGCTCGTCGTCGAGCGAGACCTCGGCCTGCTCCAAGTGTGCGACGAGGGCAAGCGCGGGTTGCAGGACCGTTGCGTGATCGCGCACTCGCACCTCGAGCTCGTCGAGCGTCACCGCGCTCTCGACTCGGTGCGGGCCGCTCGCGATTCGGCGCAGGGCACTCAAGTGCCCAACCGTGCCGAGGCGTCCCGCGAGGTCGCTCAAGAGCACGCGCACGTAGGTGCCGACCGAGCAGGTCACGTCGAAGGTCCACTGCTCGGCGCGCGTGGTCGGCGCGAGTGAGAACGCCTCGACCGTAATGGGCCGCGCTTCGCGCTCGACCTCGATGCCCTCGCGCGCCAGGTCGTAAAGGCGACGACCCCGCACCTGGATGGCTGAAACCATCGGCGGCACTTGCAGCTGGGGCCCGAGCATCTGCGCCGCCCGAGCGCTGACTTCGCCGCTCGTAAGCGTGGGTGCCTCGCGCCGCTCGACGACGGTGCCGTCGGCGTCAAGGGAATCCGTGGCCGTGCCGAAGGTGACGACCCCGCGGTAGCGCTTGGCCCCGCCCTGGGCGAAGCGCAGCAGACGCGTGGAGGGGCCGACCCCGAGGACGAGTAGTCCGGTCGCCATTGGGTCAAGCGTGCCGGCGTGGCCGACGCGAGTTTCGCCGAGGATGCGCCGCACGCGCGCCACGACGTCGTGACTGGTGATACCGGCGGGCTTATCGACCAGCAGCAGGCCGTTATTCGTCGTCACGGTGCTGACGACGGAGCAGCTCTTCGATCGCCGTACCGCGCGCCACCGCGGGATCCGCGCTGAAGGTCAGCTTGGGCGTTCTCTTCAGCCGAGTCTGGGCGTTCACCGCCGCCTGGAGCTGGACGCGTCGTTCCTCGAGGGCCGTCTTGGCGTCATCGTTGAGCGAGTCGAAGTACACCGTGGCCTGGCGCAGGTCGGGCGTCGTCTCCACGCCGGTCACCGTCAGCAGGCCGAGACGCTCGTCGACGTCGGAGACGCGCACGAGCTCTTCGGAGATCACTTCCCGCAGGATCTGATTGACCCGTGCGGTGCGCGGGTAGGGGTGGTGCGAACCCGAGGAGTGGGCCATGAGCTAGGCCGTGCGCGGGATCTCGCGCTCTTCGTAGGTCTCGATGACGTCGCCCGCCTTGAGGTCCTGGTAGTCCGACAGCCCGACCCCGCACTCGAAGCCTGCGGGGACCTCGCGAGCGTCGTCCTTGAAGCGGCGAAGCGACGTGACGGTGCCCTTCCAAATGACGGTGCCCTCGCGCAAGAAGCGCACCCTCGAGCCGCGCGTGATGACACCGTCGCGCACGAAGCAGCCCGCGATTGCGCCGACGCGCGGAATTCGAAAGACCTCGCGCACTTCGGCCTCGCCGGTGACGATCTCCTCAAAGACTGGCGTCAAGAGACCCAGCATCGCGGCCTCGATCTCCTCGATCAGCTTGTAGATGATCTCGTAGGTGCGGATCTGGACGCCCTCGCTGAGGGCGAGCTCGCGACTGCGCTTGTCGGGCCGCACGTCAAAGCCGATGATCGTAGCGTTCGAGGCCTTGGCCAGCTGCACGTCATTCTCCGTGATGCCGCCCACTCCGCGGTGCACGATGACGAGCTTGACGTCGTCGCGCTCCAACTTGCGCAGTGACTCGGTGCAGGCTTCGAGGGAGCCCTGCACGTCGGCCTTGAGCACGATGTTGAGCGTCGCTGTCTCGCCGCGTTGAATCTGCTCAAAGAGGTCCTCGAGGCGGGCGCCGCCCGAGTTGGCGACGGGCTGCTGACCTACGAGCCGGGTGCGCTGCGCTCGCGCCTCGGCGAGGGATCGCGCGTGCCCCAGGTCGCGGGCGACGCGCATCTCGTCTCCCGCGAAAGGCGGTTCGCTGAAGCCGAGGATCTGCACCGGTGTCGAGGGTCCGGCGGACTTGACCTGTTCGCCCTGGTCGTTGATGAGGGCCTTCACCTTGCCGAAGGCCGGTCCGGCGACGACCGGGTCGCCGACTTCGAGCAGTCCCTTTTGCACGATCACCGTCGCGACGGGCCCCCGTCCGACTTCGAGATTCGCTTCGAGGACGGTACCGGCGGCTCGCCCGGTCGGCCGCGCGGCCAATTCGCCAATCTCGGCGACGAGCAGGACCTGCTCGAGCAGCTCGTCGATGCCGGTGCTCTGCAGCGCCGAGATCTCGACCACGATCGTGTCGCCACCCCACTTCTCGGGCACGAGGCCCTGCTCGGAGAGTTGCTGGAGCACGCGATCGGGATTGGCGTCGAGCCGATCCATCTTGTTGATCGCCACGATGATGGGCACGCCCGCCGCCTTGGCGTGGTTGATGGCCTCCACGGTCTGGGGCATCACCCCGTCGTCGGCCGCCACCACCAGAATGATCACGTCGGTCACTTTGGCTCCACGGGCGCGCATGGCGGTGAAGGCCTCGTGGCCGGGCGTGTCGAGGAAGGTGATTGACTTGCCGTGCCAGGTCACCTGGTAGGCGCCGATGTGCTGGGTGATGCCGCCGGCCTCGCCCGAGGCGACGTTCGTCTTGCGTATCCGGTCGAGCAGCAGCGTCTTGCCGTGATCGACGTGACCCATCACCGTCACCACGGGCGCTCGGGACGCCACCGGAATGACGTCATCGTCATCGTCCTCGTCGAAGAACTTGGCGAGCAGCTCGGCTTCCCTTTGCTCGCCGGGATCCACCAAATGCACCTCGGCGCCCACCTCGGCGGCGTAGAGCTCGATCATGTCGTCCGAGAGGTTCTGGACCGCGGTGACGATCTCGCCCTGGAGGAAGAGGAAACGGATGATGTCCGCAGCGCTTCGATTCAACTTTGGCCCCACGTCCTTGGCCGTGGATCCGCGCTCGATGATGATCTCGCCCTCGGGCACCGGCGCACTGCTCGGTTGCCACGTGGTCATTTGGGTTGGTTCGAGCTCCTCGATGTTGCGCCGGCGTCGGCGCGTGACCTTGCGCTGTGAACCGCGTGGGCCACCAGCGCCCCGCGCCGCGCCGCTGCTTCGCCCCGCTGCGGGGGCGCCCGAAGGAGCGCCCGGCCGCGAGGCGTTGAAGCTGCCACCAGGGCGCGACGTTCCAGAGGTGCGCGGCGTCGTGACACCCGGTCGCGCGCTCATCGGGCGCGGGCCGCTCGAGGGAGCGCCGCGACTGGCGCCACCGGGCATCGTGCGACGCATTCCCGGCGGCGGTGGGATCGGTCGACCCGAGGAACTGAGTGGGCGACCCGGCGGCGGTGGGATTGGTCGACCCGAGGAACTGAGCGGCGGTCGCGTTGCGCCGTCCTCGCCGGGCCCGCGTTGCGTGGGCCGTATGGTCGTGGGGCCATCGGGAGACGCGCTGCGCACCGGCGGCGCCTTCGGCGGCACGGCGCGCGATCGCACCACTTTGGGCGCGTTCGAAGGACGAAGCGTGGGGACCTCGGTCGACGCGGGCGTCGCCGACTCGGCGGCCACGGCCGGGGAAGGTTCGACTGGCGCAGGCGCGGGCGCCGCCATCGTGGCGCTCGCGGCTCCGGCTGACACGCCCGGCTCGGTCCTCGTCGCTGACGGCGCGGCACTTGCAACCTTCGCGGCCTTCGCGGCGCTGGTGGCCTTAGCGGTCTTCTCGGCCTTCGGGGCCGCGGGGGGCACCTCGCGGCGAAGGCCGTCAGCGTCGGCACGCCGACGAATCCGGTCCGCTTGGGCATCCTCAATCGACGCGGAAGGGCTCGAGGCACCAATGCCTAGTTTCTGGGCGAGTGCGAGCAACTCCTTGCTCGTCAGCCCGAGCTCTTTGGAGAGCTCGTGCACTCGTATCTTCTTTGGCGCCAAAACGCTTCCTTACTTCACGCGCCCGTTCGTTCGACGGGCACAGTTTCCCATTCTTTCACAACTACGGTCTTTTCCCCGTCGGGTCCGCAGCGGCGCGAAGCCGCACGAAGACAACTCGGGTCCGTTCGCGCTACGCCTCGTCCTCCAAAGCCGTCTCAACATCGACGACCTCCTCGACGTTGCCTTCGGCGTCGGTGGCGACCACGTCGGCGACGATCACGACCTCGCCGCTGGCCTCTTCGACGACCACGGCCTTTTCGTCCACCACGACATCGCCCTCGGTCCAGACCTCCTCGACAACTTCATCGTTGCCCTCGTTCTCCGAGCGGATGTCGATGCGCCATCCGGTGAGCCGCGCGGCGAGGCGAGCGTTCTGACCCTCCTTGCCAATCGCCAGTGAGAGCTGCTGGTCGTGGACGATGACCGTGGCGATGCCCTCGACCTCGTCGAGGCGGACCTCGCGCACCCGCGCGGGCTGCAGCGCCGCTTGGATGAATTCGACGGGGTCGTCGCTGTACGGCACGACGTCGATGCGCTCGGAGCGCAGTTCGTTGGTGATGTTGCGCACGCGCGATCCGCGCGCACCCACGCACGCTCCCACGGGGTCGATCATCTGGTCGTTCGAGGCGACCGCGATCTTCGACCGGTGGCCCGGCTCGCGTGCGAGTGCCTTGATTTCGACGATGCCGTTGGCGATTTCGGGCACCTCGATCTCGAAGAGCTTCGCCACGAGGGCCGGGTGCGTGCGCGAGACCACGATCTGAGGGCCTTTGTTGGTCTTACGAACCTCGACAATGTAGACCTTGATGCGGGCGCCGTGCTCGTAGCGCTCAAAGGCGATCTGCTCGGCCTGGGGCAGCAGCGCCTCCACCCGGCCGAGGTCGAGCAGGGTGTAGCGGTTGTCGTTCTGCTGGACCGTGCCCGAGACGATGTCGCCCTCGCGGTTGGCAAACTCCTCGTACATCTGGCGGCGCTGAATGTCGCGGATGAGCTGCATGAGCACCTGCTTGGCGGTCTGGGCCGCGATACGCCCGAAGTCATCGGGCGTGGCGTCCCACTCGCGCGTGACGTTGCCCTCGAGGTCGAGCTCGAGCCCCCAGACCTTGATCTCGCCGGTCTCGGGGTTAATCTCCACTTCGGCGTCCTCGGCCGAGTCGGGCCGGCGCTTGTAGGCGGCCAGCAGGGCGTTCGCCAGGGCGATCAACAGCTCGCCCTCGTCGATGTTCTGGTCGCGCGCGATCTGGCTGAGCGCCTCAAGAAATTCGAAGTTCGCCATGTCTAGCCTTTCTTACCCGTCGAGGACTTCGCGCGCTTGGTCGGGGCGGGCTTCGTCGCGCCCCACTCGAAGACCGTGCGGGCGCGCTCGATCGCCTCGAACGACACGACGACGTCGCCAAGTTCGTGGTCGTGCAGCGTGACGCTCTGCTCGCCCACTTCGGTCAGTGTGCCCTCCAGTCGGCGCGTCGGCTCGCCTTCACGCCGCTCGCGCAGCGTCACCACGTCCCCGAGAGCCCCGCGAAAGTGGGTCAACGTGCGCAGGCGCCGCTCGAGTCCCGGGCTCGAGACGTCCAGCGTGTAGCGCCCGGCGATCGGATCGTTCGCGTCGAGCCACGCCGAGACGGCTCGGTTGGCCCTCGTCAGCGCCTCGACGTCGACCCCGCTCGGCCCGGTGACGACGACACTCAGCGTGCCACCCGAAAACTCGACGTCGTAGAGCTCAAGACCGAGGGGGGCAAGCAGCGGCGAAAGCTCGTGTTCCCACTCCATCGCCACCTCCTTTCTCCTGGTCGCGGACGCCAAGACATTGAAAAGCGCGGGCCAGAGGCCCGCGCTTAAACGAGTCCAGACGTCCTGAGCGGACTGTAAGGGTTAATTGTAGCAGTCGAGGGCGATCTTCACAATCGGCGCGATGTCACAAGCCGCCGAGATTTGCCCAGGTTTTGCTCAGTAGGACTTCGCGACGAGGCAGACAAGACCCTCCTCGTCCTCGCTGGCGGGCATCGAGCCGTCGGCACGCTGCAGGCAGCGCACGCTGACGGCTTGGGCGTTCAGCTCGGCTTCGCCCTCGCCCGCCACCACGTCCCAGGCCAGCCGGGCGAAGCCATCCCGGGCGGCGTCGAGCGCCTCGGCGATGGTCGTCACGTCACGGGTGCGCTCATCGCGGTGTCGGAGCGCCCGGGCAAAGAGATCACGTTGAATGGTTTCGAGCACCGAGGGCACCTCGGCGCCAAGGGCCTCCAAGCGTAGGGCCGACTTCGCTCCCGAGTCGCGTCGAACCAGGGTGACGAGGCCCTCGGCGAGGTCGCGCGGGCCGACTTCGATGCGCAGCGGCACACCCTTGATCTCCCAGTCGGTAACGCGCCGCCCGAAGCTACCCCGGCCCGCGTCGGCCTCGACCCGCACGCCCGCCTCGGCGAGCGCGAGGACCACCCGGCCGGCCGCCTCGTTGAGCCCCGGCTCGTCGCGCACGCTGATCACCACGACCTGCACCGGAGCGAGCCGCGGCGGTACGAGCAGCCCCGCGTCGTCGCCGTGGGCCATGATGAGACCGCCAACGAGCCGAGTCGAGGCGCCCCAGGACGTCGTGTAGCACAGCTCGGCCTGGCCCTCTTCGCTCTGGTAGTAGATGTCGAAGGCGCGCGCGAAGTTCTGGCCGAACTCGTGAGTCGTCACCATCTGCAGCGCCTTGCCGTCGCGCATGATGCTCTCGGCGGTGAGCGAGTTGACCGCGCCGGGGAACCGCTCGCTGGCCGGCTTTATGCCGAGGTAGCTCGGCGTGGCGAAGACCTCCTCGAGGAAGTCGTTATAGACCTCCTCGTGGATCTTCTTCGCGTAGGCCGACGCGTCCTCGTTGGTCGCGTGCGCCGTGTGGCCCTCCTGCCAGAGGAACTCCGAGCTGCGAAGAAAGAGCCGCGGGCGCAGCTCCCAGCGCACGACGTTCGACCACTGGTTGAGCAGGAGCGGCAGGTCCCGGTAGCTCTGGATCCACTTGGCCATGAACTCGCCCACGACGGTCTCCGAGGTGGGCCGCACGACGATGGGTTCGGCCAGCTCTTCGCCCCCAGCGAAGGTGACGACGGCCAACTCGGGACTGAAGCCCTCGACGTGCTCGGCCTCGCGGGCGAAATAGCTCTGAGGTATGAAGAGGGGAAAGTAGGCGTTCTTCGCGCCGGCTCGCTTGATGCGCGCGTCAATCTCACTCTGGATGCGCTCCCAGAGGGCGTAGCCGTAGGGGCGGATAACCATCGTGCCGCGCACCGGGCCGTTGTCGGCCAGCTCGGCCTTGGCGACAACGTCCTGGTACCAGCCGGGAAAGTCATCTTGCTGCGAGGTCAGAACGCTCGGGGATGCCACGGTGCTCCTTGGTGAGTGCACCGAGCCTATCGAGGGCGTTCGTGCTCGACGTGCCGGCGAATCTTGTCGATGCGCTCCTGAGTGCGGTTGACGTCGACGCCGCGATCGTCGAGCAACGCGGCGCGATCGGCCGCGGCCTCGGCCTCGGCCGAGACGTCACGCGCGCTGAGTCGCGCTTCGACGCCTTCCTTGGCGATCTTTGTCGCCTCTTCGACGAGAGCGCTGACCATCTCGTCCTCGGGCACCACACGAATGATCTGGCCCTGGATGAAGAGGTGCCCGCGATGCTTGCCGGCCGCGATCCCGAGGTCCGCGTGGCGCGCCTCGCCCGGGCCATTCACGACGCAACCCATCACCGCGACCTGCAGGGGGATGTCGAGCGCGTTGAGAGCGTCCTGGGCCTCGTTGGCCACCTTGATGACGTCGACCTCGGCCCGCCCGCAGCTCGGACAGGCGATGAGATCGAGGCCCTTTCGCTCGCGCAGGCCCATGGCCTCGAGGAGCTGGCGCCCGGCGCGAGCCTCCTCCACGGGGTCGGCGGTCAGTGAGTAGCGCAGGGTGTCGCCGATTCCCTCGGCCAGCAGCGTCGCGATACCGGCCGTACCCTTGACGAGCCCGCCGGGCAGTGGTCCCGCTTCGGTGACCCCGAGGTGCAGCGGGTGGTCAAACGTGGCCGACGCGAGCCGATAGGCCGCGATCATTGTCGCCACCGACGAGGCCTTTACCGAGATCTTCACGTCGGTGAAGTCGACCTCCTCGAAGTAGGCGAGCTCGATGCGCGCGGACTCGACGAGCGCCTCGGGCGTGGCGCCGCCGAAGCGCTCGTAGATCGCAGGGTGCAGCGAGCCGGCGTTCACGCCGATGCGGATCGGCACACCACGATCCCTCGCCTCGGCGGCGACGAGCTTGATCTCCTCGGGCTTGCGCAGGTTCCCGGGGTTCAGCCGCAGCCCGTGCACGCCCGCCTCGAGCGCGGCGAGGGCCATCTCGACGTGGAAATGGATGTCGGCGACGATGGGCACCGGCGAGCGCGGGACGATCTGAGCGAGGCCCTCGGCCGCCGCCTGGTCGTTGCAGGTGCAGCGCACGATGTCCGCTCCGTTGGCGGCGAGCGCGTAGACCTGCTGCAGCGTGCCCTCGACGTCAGCCGTCTTGGTCGTGGTCATGGACTGCACCGAGACCGGTGCGTCGCCGCCAACCTTGACCGAGCCGACCGAGATCTGACGGGTGACGCGTCGGGGGCTCAGAGAACTGGCGGTGACGTCCACTCCCCCATTCTGCCGTGCCGGGGGATGCCCCGAAGCGTCTAGCCGAAGGGGTTGGCGATCGGGTGGGCGATGTCCAGGTAGAGCGTGCAGGCAAAGAGGACGAGAAGGATCGTCATGAAGGCGTAGATCACCGGCGCCAGCTTGTTGACGTCGGCCTGGTAGCGCACGCCCCGTCGCGAGCGCAGCCGCTCGTAGGTGGCGATGGCCACGTATCCCCCATCGAGGGGCAGCATCGGCAGCATGTTGAGCACCCCGACGAAAATGTTCACGGCGATGAGGATGGCGAATAGCTGGCGCGCCCCGGCGTGCGCGCCCTGTACCGCGATGCGCACAACGCCCACGATCGAAACCGGCCGGGTGTCCTGGTTCTTTACGTTGGTCGCCGCCTTGGGCGATGTCACCTGATGGAAGAGGCTCTTGAACTCGCCGGGCGAAAAGACGTGAACGATCGCGCGCGCCGCCGCGGCGATCGTCGTGCCGACCTGGGTGAAGGCCCGCGGCACCGCGTCGAGGACCGAGGCGTGCACGGTCAGCGCCCCCACCTCGACACCGATGTAGCCGCCCGAGCCCAGCGTCACCCCAGACTCCTTGATTGTGCGCCCGCTGACGGGCGTCGCGTGGAGCGTGAGGGTGCGACCATCGCGCTCGACCACGATGGTGAGGCGCTTATCGGCCGAGTGGTGCACCAAAGTCGCGAGCTGGGTCGAGTTCTTGATCGTCGTGCCATCAATGCGCACGATCTGGTCGCCCACCTTCAACCCGGCTAGCTGGGCGGCGTTCTCCTTGTGGCCCTGCCACTCACTAAAGGCCAGCACGCCCACGTGGCTCGCCGAGGGCAGTCCGATGAAGGTCAGCGATGCCCAGGCGAGCGCAAGGGCCATCACGCCGTGCATGAACGAGCCGGCCGAAGCGAAGACGACCTTCTTCGGGTACGAGGCTTCGCGATAGGTGCGGCTCTCCTCGGCCGGGTCGACCGGCGCACCCCAGGTCATGCCCGGTACCTTGACGTACCCACCGAGCAGGAGAGCTCGCACGCCGTAGCGGGTCTCGCCGCGGGTCGTGGACCAGATGATCGGGCCGAATCCGACAAAGAAGTCGGTCACCAGCAATCCGGCCCGCTTGGCGGTGATGAAGTGCCCGAACTCGTGGCCCATCACCATGGCGACGACCAGGAAGATGACGAGCGGCAGTGCCCAGCCGAACGCCCAGGTGAGCAGGGCCACAAATCCCACGACGCCCAGGAGAAGCGCCAGCGGCGACTGGCGGAGTGACGACGACGCTGCCATGGCTACCTCTTGAGGCTAGCGCGGGCCCATCGCCGGGCGGTCGCGTCACTTTCGTGCAGCGCCGCCACGGTTGTGAGGGGATCGGCCTCATAGTGGTCCAGGGTGACGGCCACGACCGGCACGATGTCGCACCAGCCGATCTCGTCAGCGAGGAACGCCGCGACCGCCACCTCGTTGGCCGCGCTCAGCCACGCTGGGGCGGCACCGCCCTCGCGGGCGGCCGCGTAGGCGAGGCGCAGCGCCGGGAAGGCATCGTGGTTTGGCGGCTCGAAGGTCAGTTCCAGCGCGCCCGTGAAGTCGAGCTCGCCGTAGCGGTGCGCGAGCCGCTCGGGCAACCCGAGGCAGTATGCGATGGGAAGGCGCATGTCCGGCCGGGAGAGCTGGGCGAGCACCGATCCATCAACAAATTCGACCATGGAGTGGACAATCGACTGAGGGTGGACGACGACCTCCACCCGCGCGACCTCGATGCCAAAGAGCGCCGAGGCCTCGAGCACCTCGAGACCCTTGTTCATGAGCGTCGACGAGTCGATCGTGATCTTCGCCCCCATCGTCCAGGTCGGGTGGCGCAGGGCGTCCTCCTTGGTTGCCGCCCTCAGCCGCTCCTCGCTCCAGCCTCGAAAGGGTCCACCCGAGGCCGTGAGCAAGAGCCGACGCACGTCGGGGTAGCCCGCTTGCGATGAGGAGCTCGCGAGGCATTGGTGGATCGCGCAGTGCTCCGAGTCGATCGGCAGGAGCTGCGCGTTGGGCGTGTCGCGCACCATCGCGACAAGGGGAGCGGCAGCGATGAGCGACTCCTTGTTCGCGAGCGCCAGTCGCTTGCCGGCGCCGAGGGCGCCGAGCGTGACGGGCAGCCCAGCGAAGCCGACGACGGCGTTCACGACGATGTCGGCACTCGAGGCGAGTAGCGAGAGTCCCTCCTCGCCGACCACGATGTCGGCCCCTGATCCGAGGAGATCGGCGAGCGAGCGACGGTGTTGCTCGCTCTTTACGGCGACGCGTGACACCTTGAACTCGCGCACGATCGCCGCCAGTTCGCTCAGCTTTTCGCCGCCCGAGATCGAGACCAGCTCGAAACGATCATGCTCGCGGCGCAGCACGTCCAGGGTCTGCACGCCAATGGAGCCGGTCGCGCCGAGCAGCGCCACGCTTCGGCGCGGGGACGACATCGTTAGCTCAGTTTGAGAACGTGCAGGAGGTAGTACATCGTCGGTAGCGCGAACAGCAGCCCGTCGATACGGTCCAGCAGGCCCCCGTGTCCGGGCAGCAGGCGCCCGAGGTCTTTCAGCCCGAGCGTGCGCTTAACCATCGACTCGAACAGGTCGCCGAGGGGCACCACGATCGAGAGCGCGACCGCCGCCTCGACCCCGTGGGTCAACGTCCATGGGCTCACCCGCGGCAGGAGGATCGCTCCGGCGATGAGTGTGATGATGGTGGCGCCAATAGCGCCCTCCACCGTCTTGTTGGGCGACAGCCGCGCGCTGAGCGGCCGCCGCCCGAGCGCGCGCCCCACGAAGAGTGCGCCCGCGTCGTTACAGATCGTGAGCGCCACGGCCCCGAAGAGGTAGGCCATGCCGTGGCGGTGGACGTAGGTGTGCGGCGAGAGCATCACCACCGCATAGGAGCCGAGCACCCCGACCCAGACGTACACGAAGATCGTCGCGCCGAGCCCGTCGAGCACGTCGATCTTGCGCTCGGCGCTCATGTACCAAATGAAGCCAAAGATGACGAGCAGCGCGGTGACGGCGCCCACCACCACGAGTCCCTTGTTGTACACGGCGACGCCGAGGGTGAGTACCGCGACGATGCCAAGAATCGTCGCCGGGTGGGCCCCCACCGAGCGGAAGGCCGCGAAGGCCTCGGCGCTCGCAAAGCCCAGCGCGACAAGCACGAGCACCGTCAGCGGCAGCGGCCCGGCGAGGAAAATGCCAAAGACAAGAGCGGCGAGCACGATTCCCGTCGTTGTAGCGCGCGTGACGTTGCTCGATGAGCTCTGGCGCACGGCCCGGCCGGCCAGTGGGTTCTCGGTGGCGCGCCGACGCGTGCGCGGAATCCGCGCGGGCTCGGGCCGGGGGGCCTCGACGGCGGGTTCGTCCTCTACGACCGCCTCGGCCAGCACAAACTCCCAAGGCCGGGCGTCGTCCGCCCGCTCTTCGCCGGCGAGGATCGAGGCGTCGAACTGCTCTTCGTGAGCCACCCAGTCGGCCTCGCCTTCGCGCCACGCCGGGCCGGGCACCGCCGCCCACGGATCGTCGCTCTGGGCGGCCTCGCGAGCGACGACGATCGGCACTTGACCCGTCGGCGCCTCCGTCCAGTGCGGCAGCAGGGTCGTGGGGTCGACTTCGGGTGCCTCGTCCACGAGCTCTGACGCCATCTCGGCGCCGGTGATCGTGACGCGCGGGTCGTTCGTGCTCGCCACCGGGTACTCGCCAGTGGGTTCGTCGGCCAAGGGCTCGTCGTCAGACTTCAAGAAGTTCGTGCTCCTTGTGGGCGAGCAGCGCGTCCACGACGGCTACCTCTTCCTGGGTCATCTTGTCGAGCACTTTCTCGAGTCGCTCGATTTCGTCGCTCGAGAAGCCCTGCTCCTTTTCTAGGCTTTCCAGCTCCTTGCGGGCGTGGTGGCGCACGCCGCGCAGGGCGACGCGCCCCTCCTCGGCCTTGGCCTTGACCATCTTGACGAAGGATTGGCGCCGCTCTTCAGTGAGGGCGGGAAAGCCCAGTCGGATGACGTGACCGTCGTTCGAGGGCGTCAGCCCGAGGTCCGCCTTGGCGATGGCCCTTTCGATGTCCTTGATCGAGCCCTTGTCGAACGGCGACACCACTAACAGACGAGGTTCGGGCACCGAGAAGTTCGCCAGCTGCTTGAGCGGCGTCTCGGTCCCGTAGTAGTCGACCAGCACGCCCTCGACCAGCGTCGGCGTGGCGCGGCCGGTGCGCACCGCGCCGAACTCGCTCTTCACGTGCTCGATCGCTCGCGCCATGCGCTCACGGGTGTCTTCCATCACCAGTTCCACGAGTTCGTTCTCCATTACTTCACCAGCGTACCGACGGGCTGGCCGTCGAGGGCGAGCCGCAGATTCCCGCGAGCCATCAGGTCGAAGACGCGAATCGGCAGGTTGTTGTCCTTGCAGAACGTGATAGCCGTCATGTCCATGACGCGCAGGTTGCGCGCGAAGACTTCGTCGAAGGAGATCTCGTCGAACTTAACGGCGTCGGGATTAATGCGCGGGTCCTCAGAAAAGACGCCGTCAACGCCGCCGTGCGTGCCCTTCAAGACAATGTCGGCCTCGATCTCGGCCGCGCGCTGGGCCGCCGGGGTGTCGGTCGTGAAGTAGGGATTGCCCATGCCGGCGGCGAAGATGACGACTCGACCCTTTTCGAGGTGGCGCACCGCGCGTCGGCGGATGTAGGGCTCGGCCACCTGGTGCATGTCGATGGCCGACATCACCCGGGTCGCACGGCCGTGGCTCTCGATCGCGTCTTGTAGAGCGAGCGAGTTGATGACCGTCCCGAGCATGCCCATGAGGTCCGAGTTCGCCCGATTCATCCCGGCCATGGCGCCCATGGCCCCACGCCAGATGTTGCCCCCGCCGACCACGACGGCGAGCTCGAGCTCGCCGTGCGCCATCGCTGCGGCGATCTCGCGGGCGAGGAAGTCCACGGTGGAGGCATCGATGGTCTCATCGCTCGCGGCTGAAGCCAGCGCTTCGCCCGACAGCTTCAAGACGACTCGACGCACCGCGCTGTCCTATCCCCCGACGACCACTTGAGCGTAGGCGCTGACCGTCGCGCCCTTCAAGAACTGTTGCACCGTCTCCTTCTCGTCCTTCACGTAGGGCTGCTCCAAAAGGACCCGCTCCTTGAACCACGCGTTGAGTCGGCCCTCGACGATCTTGGGCACCGCCGCCTCGGGCTTTCCCTCGTTGCGAGTGATCTGCTCGACGGTTGAACGCTCTTTGTCAACCTCGCTCTGGGGCACGTCTTCGCGTCGTAAGTAGAGCGGCCTGGCGAAGGCGATGTGCACGGCCAGGTCGTGGGCCACCTCTTCTCCGGCGCCCTTCACCACGACGGCGACGGCGTTGACCCCGCGGCCCGACTGGTGGTGCACGTAGGTGTCGACGACCTCCCCGGGACCGGCCTCGAGCCGATATACCCGGCCGATCGAAATGTTCTCCTTGAGGGTCGTGAGCATCGTGTCGATGTTCTCCTTGAAGTGGGCGATGGACTGATCCCCGTCGGCGCAAACCCGTGCCGCGATCTCATCGGCGAGGGTCACGAACTCCTCGGACTTCGCCACGAAATCAGTCTCGCAGCGCAACTCGACGATCGCGGCGACGTTGCCGTCACGCACCACGGCGACCGCACCTTCGCTGGCCTCTCGATCGGCGCGCTTGGCGGCCGAGGCCAAGCCCTGCACGCGCAACCACTGCGTGGCCGCCTCCATGTCGCCGTTGGTCGCCTCGAGTGCCCGTTTCGCGTCCATCATGCCCACGCCCGTCGCCTGGCGCAGGTTCTGTACCTCTTTGGCGGTGACGGTCACCTTGGTTCTCCTCTTCGAATCATGACGTTCAGGCGTTCGTCGGGCTCACCACGACGGCCGGTCGGTTCTGGCGAATGTAGCGGCCCTCGGTGACGGCATCGGCCATCAGCCGGCACAGCAGCGAGCCGGCCCGGATGGCGTCGTCGTTGCCCGGGATCACGAAGTCGATGACGTCGGGATCGCAGTTGGTGTCGACGACCGCCACGATCGGAAGTCCCAGCTTGCGCGCCTCCGTAACGGCGATGTGCTCCTTCTTGGTGTCGATGACAAAGATCGCGTCGGGGACGCGCTCGAGGGCCGCGATGCCGCTCAGGTTGCGGTCCAGCTTCTCGAGTTCGCGCGAATGGCGCAGCGCCTCGCGCTTGGGCATTGCCGCGAAGTCGCCGGCGCGCTCCATCGTGCGCAGTTCGACCAGCCGCTTGACGCGTCCGGCGACCGTGGCGAAGTTCGTGAGCATCCCGCCCAGCCAGCGCTGGTTCACGAAGGGCATGCCGCAGGCCTGGGCGTAGTCCGCGATCGGGCCCTGGGTCTGCTTCTTCGTTCCCACGAAGAGCACCACGCCGCCTTCGGCCACCAAGTCGCGTACGAAGGCGTAGCTCGCCTCGATGCCGGCGAGGGTCTTTCGCAGGTCGATCAGGTAGATGCCGTTTCGCTCGCCGAGAATGTACCGGCGCATCTTGGGGTTCCAACGTCGGGTCTGGTGCCCAAAGTGCACGCCCGAGTCCAGCAGTTCCTGCAGTGTGACCAGCGCCACGATTCAGTTTCCTTTCGTATGGTTGCTGACCCCGCAGAGCACCGCGAACGGCGACCGTACGAAACCACGGGGACGACTCACTCGCTCGCCCACCCTGGGAGAGCCCGACCATTCTAGTCGAGGCGGTCGGCTAGCCCCGCGGGTGCGTTTGGCGATGGACCTTCTGGAGTCGCGACTTCGAGACGTGCGTGTAGATCTGCGTGGTGGCGAGGCTCTCGTGACCGAGCAGCTCCTGGACGACGCGCAGATCGGCTCCCCCTTCAATGAGGTGCGTGGCGTAGGTGTGGCGCAGCGCGTGGGGATAGACGTGACCACGCGCGACCCGATGATCGAGAATCCGGCGCACGTCGCGGGGCCCGAGTCGCCGGCCTCGACGGTTCAAGAACAGCGCCTCACCTGGGGACTCCTCGCCGGCGATGTCGGCGCGCGCGTCGTCGAGCCAGAGCCGGATCGCGTCGAGACCCTTGCGGTGTAGCGGTACGATCCGCTCCTTGCGGCCCTTGCCGAGCACACGGACCAGTCCTTGGGTGAAGTCGACGCTTCCCACGTCGAGCCCGCAGAGCTCCGATACCCGGAGTCCCGCCCCGTAGAGCACCTCGCAGACCGCGCGGTCGAGCCTGGCCCACTCGTCGTCGCCCCAATCGTCATCAAGGAGGTTGTCAAGCTGTTCGCGCAGGACGATCTTGGGCAGTTGCGACGACGCGCGCGGCGCGAGCAGGCGCGCGGCGGGGCTCGCACTCAGGTGCCCCCGCTCCACGAGCCAGGCGAAGTAGCGGCGCAGCGAAGCTCGCCGGCGCACAATCGACGTCCGCTCATCCCCGCGCTCGGTCATGAAGACCAGATAGTCCCGTAGCTCCTGCTTCGAGATCTCGCTCGGCGCCGCGACGTCGCGCTCGCGGGCCCAACGTGCGAAGGCCCTCGCGTCGGCGAGGTACGCGCGCTGAGTCGCGTCGGCGAGGTCGAGCGCGCGCAACGTGTTGGCGTACGCCACCAGGTGCCACCCGGAAGCGGTCCGTTCGCCATTGCGCGCAGCCGACACGTGTCAAGGCTAGTGAAAACCGGCCGTTCGGCATTGACTAAGTAGTCTGGGCGATGATTCCAGAGGAGTTGGAATGCCCCGCATCTTGATCGTGGAAGACGACGACCACATTCGCACCGCGCTTCGACTCATGTTCGAGGGCGAAGGTTTCGCCGTCGACGACGCGCCCTCGGGCGAGATCGGTATCGCCCTCTTCGCACGCATGGCCTCAGATGTCGCGATTGTCGACGTCATGCTGCCGGGGATGACTGGTTTTCAGACCTGCGAGGCGCTGCGCGCCTCGAGCGACCTGCCGATCGTGATCGTTTCGGCGCGCGACGAGACGGCCGACGTCGTGCTGGGCCTCGAGTCCGGCGCCGACGACTACGTCACGAAGCCCTTCGTTCCCGAGGAGCTGCTCGCGCGCGTGCGGGCCCACCTGCGCCGGCGTCCCGACAAGAGCACTAACGCCTTCCAGCTCGGCGAGCTGCGCGTCATTCCCGACGAGGGCGTCGTGCGACACCGCGACGGCGCCGAGCTGCACCTCACCTCAACGGAGTTCCGACTGCTCACCAATCTCGCCGCGGCGAATGGGCGGGTTCTCTCGCGTGAAGACCTGCTCGAGCACGTCTGGGGCTACGACTACTTCGGCGACAGCCGGCTCGTCGACGTGCACATTCGACGTCTTCGCATGAAGATCGAGCCCGATCCCGCCAACCCCACGTACCTCGTCACAGTTCGGGGAACGGGTTACAAGTTGGTCATCTAATGGCCCAGCGAAGTCTCCGACTTCGTCTCCTCATCACCTTCGGACTGGGCGCCCTACTGCTGAGCGGCCTTTTCGCCGCCCTCACTTACGAGGGCGTGCACCACGAGCTTGTCGACAATCTCCAGCAGGCCGACCTCCATCAGAGCTTCGAGAACGCCGAGATCGTGCGCAGCACCCTCTACACATCGCCGCCCGAGCTGGCGAGCGAATTGAACTCGATTGAGCACGCGACGAACTCGACCGTGCTGGTCGAGACGCACAACGAGTGGCTCTCACGCAGTACTGGCGCCTCGACCAACGACGTGCCGAAGGACATCATCGCGAAGGTCGCATCCGGCGATCCGACGGCCCAGATTCTCAACGTGAACGGGCGCATCATCTTCGTCGTGGGCGTTCCGATACCGGCCGTCGAGACGCAGTTCTTCGAGGTCTACACGTTCAATTCGCTCGAACACACGCTGCGCAACCTGATGCTCGTGCTCGGCCTCGGGGCGCTCGCCACCTCCCTGATCGGCATCTCGGGCGGGCTGTGGGTGGCCCGCCGCACCGTACGTCCCCTCGAGCGGGTCTCGGTGGCGGCGGCGGCCATCGCCGACGGCAACCTGACGACGCGCCTGGAGGTCACTCGCGCCGACTTGGAGGTGCAACAGCTCACTGACTCGTTCAACGAGATGGTCAGCCAGCTCGTCGACCGGATGGAGCGCGACTCGCGTTTCGCCAGTGACGTCAGCCACGAGCTCCGCTCGCCGCTCACCACGCTCGCCACAACGGCTTCGGTCCTCCAGCAGCACCGGACCGAGCTCTCGCCCATCGCCCAGGAGAGCCTGGATCTCTTGACGGCCGACCTGTCGATTTTCCAGTCGCTGGTCGAAGACCTGCTCGAAATGGCTCGCAGCGACGCCGACGCGGTCCCCCTCGTGATCGAGACCGTGGCCGCCGTCGAGCTCGTGCGCCAGTCGGTGCGCTCGGCTGCGCGCCGCCACGGACTCAGCGAGCCGCCCGTCGACGTCGCCCCGGCGCTCGAGGATCCCCTCATCTCCGTGGACCGTCGCCGCTTTGAGCGGGTCATGACGAACCTGATCGACAACGCTCGCCACTACGCCGGCGGCGCCACCGCGGTGCGTCTCGACTACGAGCTCGGCCAGCTCGCGGTCAACGTCGACGACGCAGGGCCCGGCGTGTCCCTCGAAGAGCGCGCCGTCATCTTCGATCGGTTCGTTCGCGGCCGCGCCGCCCACGATCGCGGCGGGGCCCGAGGCACGGGACTCGGTCTCGCGCTGGTGCGCGATCACGTTCGGGCCTTCGGCGGATCGATACGGGTCCTCGAGAGTCCCGACGGCGGGGCGCGCTTCCAGATCCTGCTGCCCATCGTCGAGGAGGCGCCGTCGTGAGACGGCTGCGCGTCGCCCTGCTCGTGGGCTTGGGGGCGCTCGCGCTCGCCGGGTGCACGCTGGTCGCACCCAACGCCGCCCCCCAGTTCATCGCGAAGTCGAAGGTCCCCTTCGGCCTGCTCGGTCCGACGATTCCCGGCACCAACGATGCGCGAGTGCGATTCGTCACCCAGCCCGTTTACATCATCGACGCCACCGGGCACCTCGCGCCATCGAGCCGCATCGTGCCCTCGCCGCCGGCGCTCACGAGCGTCATCGATCAGCTCCTGCTCGGTCCGCTGCCCATCGAGGCGTCGGCGGGCTACACGAGCGCGCTGCCCAAGGACCTGGTGCTGCTCTCGGCGAGCGTGCAAGGTGGGATCGGCACCATCGACTTCGCAACGACGCTCGACGCGCTTTCACGCTCGGCGCAGATCCTCGCGATCGGCCAGCTCGTCCTCACCGCCTACGACGTGGGCGCCACCAGAGGCATCATGGTCAAGGCCGCGGGCGTCACCCAGCACCTCCTCACCCCCAGCGGTGTTCGCACGACCCTCATCACCCCCCAGAGTTTCGAGGATCTGCTGAACGGTTGACTAAGCGACGGGCTGGCCGCGCAGCGCCGGGGCGGCGCTCCAGAGGTGCTCGAGGTCGTAGTACTCCCGAGCCGTCTCGTCAAAGACGTGCACGATGACGTCGCCGTAGTCGAGCGCCACCCACTCGCCCTCGCGTAGACCCTCGACGTGGTTCGGCTTCACGTCGAGGGCGAGACCCACGCAGCGCTCGATCTCCTCGGCGAGGGCGCGCACCTGGCGGTCGTTACGCCCCGAGGTGAGAACCAGCGCGTCGAAGGAGTCCACGAGGGCTCGCAGGTCGAGCACCACCGTGTCGAGCCCGATCTTCTCGTCCGCCGCGACGATGGCTGCGTTCACGACGGTCGCTACGTACGTCGAGTGGGGGCCGCGAGAGCTCTCGCCGCTCGTCACGAATTCACTCAGTGGGCCACTCCGAGAGCGACGAGAGCACCAAAGAAGGGGATTGCGAGCGCCAGCGCGCCGACCAGGGCGTAGCGCTGCTTCGTGCGTCGAAGGTGTTGACGCCGCGGCGCCCTCTCAAGAACCTCCAGCCGCGACGACTGCGGTTCGGTCAGGTCGAACAGTCGAACTGCCATTTCTTCGACTCTAGCCTCAGGCGCCGACGAGGAGCGGAATAACGCCCGCCGGCAGGAGCTTCTCGAGTCGCGGGTCCTTCGGGTCCAACTCGCGAACGTACGTGCTCGATAGATCAACCGGCTCCATCGCGATCTCGTAACCGCGCCAGCCGACCGGCACCGCGCTCGCGGACCCCGGACGCGGCACGATGCCCACTTCAACCAGCTCGCGCAGTTCTTCGGCCTCGTGCCAGTGGGGCAGTTCGCCCGCGAGATCTGCCCCGACGATGAGGTCCACGGCCCTCGCCTCGGCAAGCAGCTCGCGCACCGAGTCAATCGTGTAGGAGGGACCCGGTCGGGCAATCTCGCGCTCGGAGACCACGACGAGCGCTAACCGATCGAAGGCCGCGTGCGCCATCGCCAGACGAACCTTGGCCGGGCGCACGCCCGTGCCCTTGAGGTACGGATCGCCCGCGACCGTCACCTCAAGGCGGTCGAAGCGTCCGCTGCGCGCGGCGGCCTCGAGCGCCGCGACGTGGCCGAGATGCGGCGGATCGAAGGTCCCGCCGAAGAGCCCGACGCGCTCGACTTTCATCCCGGCAGCCTAAAGGCGATTGGCTGGGCGCGACGGCAAGACCGTACGCTTTACAGATGGACTCAACGTCGGCGAACTGGACGCCTCGTTTGTGGCGCGAGTACCCCGTGGCCCAGAGCCCCACCTGGCCTGACGCTGACCACCTCGAGCGAGTCGAACGAGAACTCGCGAAAAAGCCGCCGCTCGTCTTCGCCGGCGAGGCGCGTCGCCTCCAAGAGCAGCTGGCCGAGGCGGCGAGCGGCCGCGCATTCCTGCTCCAGGCCGGCGACTGCGCCGAGTCCTTTTACGAGTCGGCAGCCGACACCATACGCGACAAGCTAAAGGTCATCCTGCAGATGGCCGTGGCACTGACCTACGCGGCCGGGGTGCCGGTCATCAAGGTGGGACGCATCGCCGGACAGTTCGCCAAGCCCCGTAGCGATGACTACGAGGAGCTCCACGGCGAGCGGCTCGAGGCCTTTCGCGGCCACATCGTCAACTCCGAGGAGTTCACCCAAGAGGCCCGTCGCCCCGACCCCGAGCGGCTGCTGCGCGCCTACCACCAAAGCGTCGCCACGCTGAACCTGCTGCGCGCCTTCACGACGGGTGGCTTTGCCGCCCTATCGCGCGTGCACGCCTGGAACCAGGAGTTCGTCGCCAACTCGCTCGAGGGCAAGCGCTACGAGGTGATCGCCGACGAGATCGAGCGCGCCCTGCAGTTCATGAAGGCCTGCGGGATCGACCTGGCCGACGACAGCGCCCTGCAGAGCGTGGACTTCTACATCAGCCATGAGGCGCTCATCCTGCCCTACGAGGAGGCGCTGACCCGGCGCGACTCGCTGACGGGCGACTGGTACGACTGCTCGGCGCACCTGCTGTGGGTGGGGGACCGCACGCGCCAGCTCGAGGGAGCCCACGTGAACTTCCTGCGCGGGGTGTCCAACCCTCTCGGGCTGAAGGTCGGCCCGACGATGGGGGTGGACGAGCTGCGCCGTCTCACCGAAGTGTTGAACCCCGAGAACCGGCGCGGGCGACTGACGCTCATCGCGCGCATGGGCCGCGAGCGCGTGAGCGAGCTGCTGCCCCCGCTCGTCGAGGCTCTGCGTGACGACGGCCGCAGCGAACTCTGGGCCTGCGACCCCATGCACGGCAATACCTTCGTCGCCTCAGGCGGCCAGAAGACCCGCCGCTTCGACGACGTCCTTTCGGAGACTTCGCAGTTCTTCCTCATCCACCAGGCGCTCGGCACGTGGCCGGGCGGGCTGCACGTGGAACTGACCGGCGACGACGTGACCGAGTGCCTCGGCGGCGGGTCGCGGCTCAACGAGACCGACCTGCACCAGAACTACACCTCGATCTGCGACCCGCGCCTGAACGCCACGCAGAGCTTGGACCTGGCCTTCCACGTGGCCGAGTACCTCCAGCGCTACTCGACCCCGGTCGGCGAAAGGTCGTTGTAGCGCAGCAGCCGCGTGCGCTCGCCGTCGAACTCGATCTCAGTCATGGAGCAGTTCTCGATGCGCGGCCGAAGTCGCACGCCGGCGCCGAGTCCTTGGTAGAGCTTGAGGGCCTGCTCGATGAAGCCCCCGTGTACGACCGTGACGACGAGCTCCTTTGGGTGGCGAGCAACGAGGCGTCCGATCGCGCCGACGCAGCGCTCGAAGAACTCGACGAGCGATTCGCCCCCGGGGACGTTCTTCTGGCTCGGGTCCTCGTCCCAGTTGGGCAGCGGGTAGCGCGCTTTGATCTGGGTCCAGGTGAGCCCGTCGGCCTCGCCGACCCCGAGCTCGCAGAGCGCTTCGTCCCTCTTGGCGACCAGGCGCTCGTTGATTGCGGGGCGCACGATCTCGCCCGTCTCAATCGCTCGCGGCAGGGTCGAGGTGTAGAAGGCCGCCGCGCTGTCGAGCTCGCCAGTGATCGCGAGCCGCCTCGCGAGCGCTCTCGACTGGGCGCGCCCGAGCTCGGTGAGTCCGCCGTCGCCGATTGGTCCCCCGGCTAGGCCCTCAACGTTGGCCAAGCACTCGCCGTGGCGGATCATGAGCAGCCGCGTGCCCGTGGGCGGGCCACCGCGCTGGCGGAATCCCTCAGGCGGCAGCCGCTCGTCCACTCAGGCCAACTCGCCGACAAAGGCTTCGAGCTGGCGCAACGTCCGGCACTCGACCACCCGGTCGCAGTACGGCGCGTACTGGGCGACGATCGAGTCACCGCTATTCCAGTAGCCCGTCGGCTCGGGGTTGAGCCAGTAGACGGCCTTGGCCCGGTAGCGCAGGGCGGCCAGCAGCTCGGCGTGGGCCTGGTGGTAGTTGTTGCGCGCGTCGCCCAGTATCAGCACGGTCGAGCGCTTGGTGAGAGAGGGGGCGTAGCGCTCGTGAAAGGTCGTCAGGGCCCGTCCGTAGTCGGAGTGGCCGTCGAAGGCAACGACGTCCGCTTCGGCGTTGATGCGCGCCACCGCGTCCGCCGGGTCCTCGGCCACCTCGAACAGGTGCGTCACCTCGTCGAGTCCGTCGACGAAGACAAAGCTGCGGACCTTGGAGAACTGCGAGCTGATGGCGTGCACGAGGTGCAGCGTGAAACGGGCGAACGAAGCCACCGACCCAGACACGTCGGCGACAACGAAGATCTCGGGCTTGGCCGGTCGCGGCGGCTTGAAGCGCAGGTCGATCGGCACCCCGCCGGTCGAGAGGCTCCGGCGGACCGTGTGGCGAAGGTCGACCGGGCCGCGGCGCCGATGGCGCCGCTTTCGCGCGAGGCGCACGGCCAGTTTGCGACTGAGTGGCCGCAAGGCCCGCTCGAGCTGGGCCATCTCCTCTCGGTTGGCGTGCATGACGTCGAGATCCTCCGGCAGGGGCTTGCGCACGGACTTCGCGAGTGCCTCAGCGCCGCGGTCCTCGACGAGGCGCTCGCGAATCTCGCGCTCGAGCGCCGCCTTCAGCTGCTCGACGCGAACCCGAGCGTCGTCGCGTGCCAGGCGCTCGGCGAGCTCGCCGGGCTCGAGCCGCGCGGCTTCGAAGAGTCGCCGCTCGAGTGCCTCGACGTCAAGGTTGCGCAGCGTCCGGTACAGGTAGTACGTTCCGCCGACGGGACGACCCGGCTCCATGCCGGCGTAGCGCGCGACGGCCTCTCTCGCGCCAAAGCGCATTGCCTCGAGGTCACCGGCGAGCATCGCCCGAAAGAGCAGCTCGGCGAGCTCGCCGGCGCTGAGCTCGCCCGCGCCGCCCGCGCCTTGGCCGCGGGAGCGGCCCGGCCCGCTCGAATTCGCCGCGCTGCGCTTATCTGTCGACGTCTCGTCGAGCTCTTCCTCGATACTGGCGAGCGAGCGCACTGAGAAAAAGACGTCGAAGGCGGCGTTGAAGACCGGCAAGTGATCGCCGTCCTTGACGAGTGTGGCGGCGAGCGTCGCGCGCAGCAGCTCGCGGTCGCCGAGGTCGATCACGCCCAGGGCCCGCGCGGCGTCGACGTGCTCGCTCATCGACACGGGTATTCCCGCCGCGCGCAGCTCGCCGATGAAGTCGCCGAGCCGGTTAAGCAACGGGCCTCGCGCGTCCGAGCAGCTCCTTGCGCGCGCGTTCGATGTCGGACTGGTACTTCAGCAAAATGTGCAGCGTGGCCGCCGTCTCCTCGTCGCCGATCTCCTCGCGGCCGAGGACGACGAGCGTGCGCGCCCAGTCGAGCGTCTCAGCAACCGAAGGGGCCTTCTTGAGGTCGATCGCGCGAAGCGAGCGCACGACCTGGGCGATCTGCGCGGCCAGCGCGCTCGAGACCCCTGGCACGCGCAGGAGGATGATGTCGCGCTCGCGCTCAATGCTCGGGTAGCCGACGTAGAGATAGAGGCAGCGTCGCTTCAGCGCCTCGGAGAGCTCGCGGGTGTTGTTGGAAGTGAGAAAGACCATCGGGATTTGTTTCGCGCGTATCGTGCCGAGCTCGGGAATCGAGACCTGGTACTCCGAGAGGATCTCGAGCATCAGCGCCTCGGTCTCCAGCTCGACCCGGTCGACCTCGTCGATGAGCAGCACGACGGGATCGCTCGCCGAGATCGCCTCGAGCAGGGGCCGCGTCAGCATGAACTCCTCGGCGAAGATGTCCTCTTCGAGGTGGTGCCACTCCTCGGCGCCCGTCCCCTCGGGTCGGCCGGCCTGGATGCGCAGCAACTGCTTGCGGTAGTTCCACTCGTAGAGGGCCTTCGTCTCGTCCAGTCCCTCGTAGCACTGGAGCCGGATGAGCCGCGCGCCGATCGAGTCCGCGACCGCCTTCGCGAGGGCCGTCTTGCCGGTGCCGGCCGGTCCTTCGACGAGGACGGGCTTGGCCAGACGATCGGCGAGGAAGGTGACCGAGGCGATGGCCTCGTCACCGAGATAGTCGTTCGCGGCCAGGAGCTTCTGCACCTCGTCGGGCGATTGGAAGCGAACCGGCGGGATCTCTTCGAGCCCGAGGCGCTTGGCCAGCTCTTCTCGCGGGTCGAGGGCGCTCACCGGACCTGTCCCTCTCCGCGCACGACCCACTTGAGACAGGTCAGCTCGCGCAGGCCCATCGGGCCGCGCGCGTGGAGCTTTTGGGTGGAGATGCCGACCTCGCCGCCCAGCCCAAGTTCCCCGCCATCGATGAAGCGTGTCGAGGCGTTCACGAGCACCGCGGCGGCGTCGACGCGACGCACCCAGCTTTCGGCGCTCGCATCGTTATCGGTGACGATTGCTTCGCTGTGGCCGGTGCCGTAGGTCGCGACGTGTTCGATCGCCTCGTCGAGCGACGACACGACCTTCACCGCCAGGATCAGATCGAGGAATTCCTTGGCGAAATCCTCTTCGCTGGCCGCTACGGCGCCGGGAAGATAGGCCATCGCGCGCTCGTCGGCGCGCAGTTCAACCTCGGGGATCGCCGCCGCGAGGGCCGGCAGGAAGACCGGTGCGATCGACGCGTGGACGAGCACCGTCTCGGCGGCGTTGCACACGCCGGGCCGAGAGGTCTTGGCGTTTTTCACGATGGCGACGGCGCGCTCCAGTGGAGCCGACTCGTCGACGTAGACGTGACAGTTTCCGTCGCCGTCAAGGACGTAGGGCACGCGCGCGTGCTCGCGCATCGCGGCAATGAGCGCCGGTCCCCCGCGAGGAATCAGGCAGTCCAAGACGTCGGTGAGCTGCATGAACGCTGCGACAGTGGCGTGCGAGGGGTCCGCGACCAGCGCGACCCCGTCGCGCGGCAGGCCTTCCTTCTCGAGAGCCTCGTGCCACAGATCGACGATGAAGGCGTTGGTGCGCTGGGCGCTCGAAGAACCGCGAAGAAAGGCGGCGTTACCGCTGCGCACGCACAACCCAGCCACGTCGGAGGTGACGTTGGGGCGGTTCTCGTAGACCACGCCGATCACACCCAACGGCACCCGAACCCGCTCGACGCGCAGGCCGTTAGGTCGCGTCCCTCGATCGACGACCTCGAAGAGCGGGTCGGGAGCGATGGCGACCTCCCGCAGGGCGCTCGCCATCGCCGCCACCCGGTCCTCGTTGAGCAACAGCCGGTCCCGGCCCGGACCCGATTCGCCGTAGTCCGCGACCTCGAGGGCGTTGATCGCCAAGAGCTCTTGGCGAGTCTCCTCGAGGCGATCGGCCACGTGGCGCACGACGGCCCGACGGACCTCGTCGGACGCGCGACCGAGCTCGAGACCGGCTCGCTTCACCGCGGCGCCCTGGGTCGCTAACTCGCTCGTTGGCATGGTTAGAGCGTAACGGAGGTCGTCAGACCCGCCGAAGGAGAACGAGGTCGTCGCGGTGCACGACGACGTCGTCACCGTCGTAGAACGACTCGGCCGACACGCGCACGAGACCCTTGGCGATCGTGAACCCCTCGGGGCCCTTGACCTCTACGGCGTCACCTTCGACGAAGGACCCCTCAACGGACACGACGCCCACGCGCAGAAGGCTTCGCCCATCGTGCTCGAGCGCGCGCTGGGCGCCCTCGTTGATGGTGAGCGAGCCCCGGCTCGCCACCGCGAAGGCGATCCACGACTTTCGAGCCGGGAGTCGTTCACTCCGTGCGCGAAACGTCGTGCCAAAACCTGGCTCTCCCAGCAGCGCCTGGCGCAGCGCGTGACTCGTCCTCGCCTGAGCGATCACCGTGGTGACGCCCGACCACGCGGCCATGTGGGCCGCCGCCAGCTTCGAAGCCATGCCGCCACTGCCCACGCCCGATCGGCTCGATCCGGCGGCCTCTAACAGATCGGCGTCGAAGGCTCTCACCTCTTCGATCAGCGTCGCCGAGGCGTCCAGGTGCGGGTCCGCGGTGAGCAGCCCGTCGGTGTCGGTCAAGAGGACGAGGTGTGACGCGCCGACGAGATTGGCGACGAGCGCGGCCAATCGGTCGTTATCCCCGAAACGAATCTCCTCATCGGCCACGGCGTCGTTCTCGTTGACGATCGCCACGACACCGAGCGCGGCGAGCGCCTCGAGCGTGCCGCGCGCGTGGAGGTACTGGCCCCGGTGCGAGAAGTCGAGGGGCGCGAGAAGGACCTGGCCCACGGCGGCGCCGAGCTCGCCGAAGGCGTTGCGCCACGCGTGCATCAAGAGTGGCTGGCCCACGGCCGACACCGCCTGAAGCGTCGCTGCGTCGCGTGGACGCGGGCCGTGACCCACTTCGGCCCAGCCCGCGGTGATGGCCCCCGAGGTAACGACAACGACCGACCAGCCTTCCTCGCGCAGCGTCACGACGTCCGCGGCGAGGTTGACCAGCACGTCGTAATCGACCTTGCCGTTAGCGTCGGTCACCGACGAGGTGCCGATCTTGGCTACGACGCTACGACTCGTCATCGCTCTCGCCGTGATCGAGCCGGCCGTGACGTGCGAGACGCTCTCGACGAGTCGCTCGGTGGTGCTCGCCTCGGTCGAGGCCGGTGGCGACCGCATCACGCCACCATTCCAATGCGACGTCACCGACGGTAACGACGTCGCCGTCGCGCACCCCCGCTCGCCGCAAGAGTCGATCCACACCGAGCTCCTTGAGTCGCCGCACGATTTCGCCGAGCGCTTGGTCGTCCGTGAGATCCTGGAAGCGCACCGCGCGTCGCGCGCTACGGCCATCGACGATCCAGCTCGTTGGCCCGAGGCGGCGCACGGTGATCTCGTCGAGTACGGGGCGGTGGACAACGATCTCGTGCACCCGCGCCTCAGCCTCGTCGCAACGCGCCGTAGCCACGAGGTGCGCGAGTTCTCCGACCAGCCCATCGATACCCTGGCCCGTCACGGCCGAAATCGACTCCACACCAGCCATCTCGTGGGTCGCGACGTCGGCCTTGGAGCCGACGACGACCCGGGGCCGTTCCAGCAACTCGGCCAAGTGGGCACCAAGCTCGCCGAGGAGGATGGCGAGCTGGTCGCTCGGCGGGCACGGCGCAGCTGCCGAGAGATCGAGCATCACGCAGAGCACCTTCGCGCGCTCGACGTGGCGCAGGAAGTCGTGGCCGAGGCCCCGACCTTCGGCCGCCCCCTCGATGAGGCCGGGCACGTCGGCCATGACGAACTCGGTCGCGTCGCCGGGGCGCCCCAAGCGCTCGCCGACCCGGACCACCCCGAGTTGGGGCACCAATGTGGTGAACGGGTAGTCGGCGATCTTGGGCCGCGCGGCCGAGACCTTCGAAATGAGCGTCGATTTGCCCGCGTTGGGAAACCCGATAAGAGCCACGTCGGCCCGCAGCTTCAGCTCGAGATTGACCCAGCGTTCCTCGCCGGTCTCCCCCTGCTCGGCGAATGCCGGCGCGCGTCGCTGGTTCGAGAGAAACCTCGCGTTTCCTAGTCCGCCGAGTCCTCCTTCGGCGGCGAGCCAGCGGTCTCCGGCGCCGGCCAGGTCGACCAGCAACTCCCCCTCGACGGTGTAGACCATGGTGCCCACCGGGATCGGAACGACCAGATCACGGCCGCGAGCGCCGTGCCGGCGTTTCGAGGTGCCGTGCTGGCCGTCGGTCGCCCGGCGAAAGGGATGGTCGCGAAAGCCGAGCAGCGACGCCTGATTGTGGTCAGCCTCGAGCCAGACGTCGCCGCCGCGTCCCCCGTCGCCGCCGTCGGGACCGCCCTTGGCCACGTGGGCCTCTCGGCGAAAACTGACGCTGCCGGCCCCGCCGTTACCGGCTTTGGCGTGCAATTGCGCGCTATCGACAAAGGCGGACACCCCGCCATCCTACGGCGAACACCTGCAATCTCCCTTGGGTGAAGTTGCTCGCTCACGCTGGTCTCTACGCCGACGGACTTAAGAAAACGATTGGCCGCGACGCCGATCGCGAGACGACGCCAAGCGCGTGTACGGTGTTCGCCCCTTTATGCCGACACGAAGCGCCGCCTCATCGAGCATTTTCCTCGCGGCGCGAGAGGTGTCGTCGGACACGTTGAATGCGCAGCCAAGAGTTTCGCGGCGCGGTCCCCAAGACTCGATCGCGTGTTGACCTCGCAACCCCCGATCACCGCTCAAAAGTGCTTGTTTTCAGGCCTTTGGCGACGCGAAGGAAGGTTCTCGTCCGCTGCAAGTTCGGGAGTTTTCGGCGAGTCGCGATGAACGCGGGCGCCATCAGGAGTTTTGTAAAATCAAAACTGTAATAACAGCCAATTCTTACGGCCGTATCCCAAGATTTCCTTGATTTTACGGTAAAACTGACGGTGGCTGCTGGGAACGCCCAGTTCCGTATTCCATGAGAGCAAGGAGTCGACCGGTGAACAAGGCCGAGTTGGTAGAAGCAATTGTCGCCGAAAGTGGCGCCAACAAGAACACGGTGGCGGAAGTACTGAAGGCCTTTGAGGACGTCGTGGTCGGCAACGTGTCCCGGGGCGAGAAGATCGTACTTTCGGGTTTCCTGTCATTTGAGCGCGTCGAGCGCAAGGCGCGCACGGCCCGCAACCCCCAGACCGGAGAAGCAATCCAGGTCCGCGCCTCCAGGGCGCCGAAGGTATCCATTGGCTCGACCTTCAAGAAGACCGTCAAGAGCATGTAGTTCTAGCCTTACCGCAGACGACCCCCGGGCCTGGCCCGGGGGTCGTCTGCGTTTAGAGGGAGAGTTCAGTCAGTGACGACGTCCACGAGCTTTCGTCCGCCGCGGAAGCCGAACTTCACCGTGCCCTCAGTGAGGGCGAAGAGCGTGTCATCCTTGCCGATGCCGACGTTGCGTCCCGGGTGAACCTTCGTGCCGCGCTGGCGCACGAGGATGCTGCCCGGCGCCACGCTCGTCCCGTCGAAGGTCTTCACGCCCAGTCGTTGAGCGTGCGAGTCGCGTCCGTTGCGCGTCGAGCCGCCCCCTTTGGTCTTGGACATCGCTGCTCCTTAGGCTTTCGCCGAGATCTTGGTGATCTCGACCGTTGAGTAGTGCTGACGGTGGCCCCATCGCCGGCGCTGGATCGCCTTGGGCTTGTAAGTGAGGCCACGAATCTTAGGCCCCTTCTCCTCCCCGACGATCTTCGCAGTGACCTTGGCTCCCTTTAAGGCGGGACCGGCCACGACTTGATCGCCGTCGACGAGCAGCACGGGTTGGAATTCGACCTGCGCGCCGACCTCCTCGGGGCGCAGGTCAACGCGCACTACCTGGCCCTCGACGACGCGCTCCTGGGACGTGCCTATACGGATAACGGCGTACATAGGGTTTCCATACTAGTCGACCTCCCGTCGACCCCGGCTAGAGGCCGGTGTTGACGATGAAGCCCCGTCCGTCGCAGACCCCGCACACGACCGACAGCGACTCGAGGAGCCCCACGTTGACGCGCTTGCGGGTCATCTCAATGAGACCCAGCTCCGAGATGTCAAAGACCTGGCTGCGCGTCTTGTCGCGCGCCAGGGCCTGGCGCAACGCCGAGGCCACGGCCTCGCGGTTCGCCCGGGACTCCATGTCGATGAAGTCGATCACGATGATGCCGCCGATGTCGCGCAGGCGCAATTGGCGCGCGACCTCGTCCGCGGCTTCCAGATTGTTGCGAAAGACGGTCTCCTCAAGGTTGTTGGTGCCCACGTTCTTGCCCGTGTTGACGTCGATGACCGTGAGGGCCTCGGTACGCTCGATGATCAGCGATCCGCCCGATGGGAGGAAGACCTTGCGGTCGAGGGCCCGGTGCAGCTGCTCGTGGACGAAGTAGCGCTCAAAGAGCGGCAGGTCCTCCCCCTCGCGGTCGTAGTACTCGATACGGTCGGCGAGCTCGGGGTTCACCGCCGTGACGTACTCGCGCACCTTCTCATAGAGGGTGCGATCATCGATCAGGACCGCCCGGTAGTCGTCGTTGAGCTCTTCGCGCAGTACCCGCACGGCGAGGTCGAGGTCGCGGTAGATGAGCCGGGGCTGGTTGGAGCGAGCGACTTCGGCCTCGATGGCCGACCACTTCTCGACGAGCGAGGTGACATCCCGGGCCAAGTCGTCAGCCGTGACTCCCTCGGCTGCCGTGCGGATGATGATCCCGTGGCGCTCGGGCTTCACTTCCTCGACGATTCGGCGCAGGCGTCGCCGCTCGCCGTCGGGCAGGCGCTTCGAGATCCCGATCGTGGAGGAGTTGGGAACGAGCACCGCGAAGCGCCCGGGTAGGGAGACTTCCTGGGTGAGACGGGCACCCTTGGCCCCGATGGCGTTCTTCGTGACTTGGCAGAGCACCGTCTGGCCGGCCCTGATCATCTCCTCGATGCGCTTGTTGCTGGTTGGTGCGCCGTCCACGTCCTCGGCGTCGAAGGAGACGTCGCCGCGATAGAGGACCGCGTTCTTGGGGATGCCGATATCGACGAAAGCGAGCTCCATGCCCGGCAGCACGTTCTGGATCCGCCCCAAGTAGATGTTGCCGTCGATCTGGTTCGTTTCGTCCGCGGTCTTGGCCACGGTGTACTCGACCATCGTCCGTCCTTCGAGCGTGGCGATGTGGGTGCCGTTGCTCGCGGTGTGCACGGCCATCAGGTAGCGGCCCTGGGCCCGGGTGCGCTTCTCGCCGCCGCGGCGACGGCGACTTCTTCCTTGACGGCCCGCGCCATCGCTGGCTTCGGGTGCCGAAGCCTCGATTGGAGCGTCGGCGCCGGGTCGCGCCCGCGCGGGTGCCAGCGATCCGTTCGAGGAGAGCTGTCCATCACGGTGCTCTCGATTGCCCTGGCCTGAGCGGCCTCGCCCGCCGCGGCGACGGCGGCCCCCGCCACCCGAGCCGGGCGTGGTCGGGGCGACCGGCGGCGCGGCGGCTGAACTTCTAGGACTCGGGCGAGTGTCGCCTATCTGCGGGGCTGGTCGCGTGTCACCAATTCGAGGGCTAGACGATGAGGGTTGGGGTGGGTTGGTTTCGTCGCTCACGACGGGTACTCCTTGCGTTCTGAGTGGTTAGGGCGTGGCGCACGGCGCCACGGGTCGGAGCCGGTGGGCGCGCGCGGCGCGCTTCGGCAAGGGGAAAGAGACTGAAGGCTCGTTGGGCCGTGACGACAAAGAGGGTCGCGATGGTGAGTGAAAGCAATGCACTGGCCTGTACCACGAGAATTCCTCACTGCTGGGTGACGGAGCGAAACCACTGCGTCACCGCGACGTTCTTTTCGCGCCTGGCACCCCGTGTGCCAGCTCGCCCAACACCACCAGGCTAGTGCGCGTTGGCTCTAGTTGGACTTCTTTAGGGCCACCACCGACTTCGTGGACTTGCCCGGTCGCTTCGGCGCCTTTAGTTGGGGCTTCAACCGCAGCGCCGGGACCGGGTGGGCGACGAGGTAGTTGAAGGTCTCCGCCACGACCGGCGCCGAGGCGTCCGCGCCGTAGCCGCCCTCGTCGATCACGCAGAGCACGACGTACTGGGGGTGCGTCGTCGGCCCGAAGCCGATGAACCACGAGTTGGGCTCGAGACCGGGCGCGTTGCTCGCCGTGCCGGTCTTACCGGCGATGGGAAAGACGGCCTGTGAGTGGTGGAAGTAGGTCTGGAAGGCCGGGTAGCCGGTGCCCTTGGGGCTCGAGACAACGCCGGTGAGGCCCTGGAGGATCGGGTCGCGCACGCTCGCGGGCAGGCTCACGTGGCTGAGCACGCGAGGTTGGTAACGGACCATCACCTTGCCGTGCGGGTTCAAGATGGCGGCCGCGACCTCGGGCGCGAAGTGCGTGCCGCCGTTGGCGAACGTCGCGTAGGCGTCGGCCATCTCAATTGGGGTGACGGCGGTCGTGCCCTGGCCGAAAGCCATCTCGATGTTGTCGCCGGTGTACCAGCTGACCGTGGGGAAGTCCTTCGGCGCCTCGGCGTGGAGCTCCTTGCGAACATTGGGCGAGTCGACGCGCCCCTGGGCCTCGTCGGGCAGGTCGATGTTGGACGTCTCGGAGAGCCCATAGTCGGCGGCAACGTTCTGGATCGGAGTCTGACCGTACTGGGCCTGATCGTTCCAGAAGAGATAGCCCAGATTGTAGAAGTAGTAGTCCGACGAAACCGTGAGGGCCGTGGGCAGGTCCACCTGCCCGGCCGCCTCGTTGTCGTCGTCGTGAAAGACGCAACCGTGGTTCACGCCCTTCAGGCAGCCCGGCACCGTGAACGTACCCGTGTCGTCGACATACTTAGATGGCGAAATGATTCCGGTTTGCAGCTCGGTCGTCGCGGTGATCAGCTTGAACGTGCTACCCGGGGTGTAGAGGCCCTGAATGGCGTAGTTGTTGAAGGCCCCCTCTTCGATGAGCTGGTGGAACGCGGCGTTGGAGAGTCCCTTCACGAACGAGTTGAGGTTGTAGGAGGGGTAGCTCGCCATCGCGTAGACGTCGCCGTTGTTCGGGTTCATCACGATCGCTGCGCCGTTTAGTGCCTCGGGCACCTTGTGCGACACGGGGTCGATGGAGTGGCGGTCGGCCAGGATCTCGTTCGCGAGGTAGCCGTCGAGCGCCTCTTGCAACGGGGTGTCGATGTTCAGCACGACCGAGTCGCCCACGGTTGGCGCCGTCGCCTTTATCGAGCCGAGCACCGAGCCGGTCGCGCTCACCTCGAGCGTGCTCGTGCCCTCCTTGCCGCGCAGATACTGCTCGTAGTACGACTCGATACCGGTCTTGCCAATGGCGGAGTCGGTCTGGTAGCCCTGGCCGGGGTTGGCGTTGATCTCGGCCTGGGTGATCGGGCCCACGTAACCCAGCACCTGGGCGCCGACACTGCCGCCGTTAGGGTACGAGCGCGTCGAAGTGTCGAGTACCGACACGCCGGGGAACTCGGCGGGGTGAAGCCGGATGTACTCGACGACCTTCGCGGGAGCGTCACTCATGATGGGCGCAGGCTGGTACGGGTCATACTGCTTGTCGTTGAGGTCACTGTTGATCTGAGCGACGCTGAGCCCGGTCAGCGAAGAGAGCGAACCCTTGATGGTCGGGTGCAGCGCAGCCTCGGCCCTCGAGAGGCGAAGTTCAGTCGTCGTGATGTTGGTGACGAGCGGATTGCCCTCGCGGTCATAGATCTCGCCGCGCGTCGCCGGAATCGTGGTGACCCGCAGCGAGTTCGACTCGACGGCGGCGACCGACGCGTGGTACTCGAGCACCTGGAGAAAGAAGAGCCGTACGAGCAGCGCCACCAGCAGCAGCGCGAAAAATCCACCGATCACGAGCCAGCGTCGTCCGGGGCGGACCCGGACCTCCTCGGGCGAGGCCATGAGGTCACGGATGCCGACGGGCTTGGGCTCGTTGATCGTTCGGCCACGACCACGAAAGGGGTGCAGGTTCACCCACGGGCGCCACAGGCGCGAGAACCACGAGCCGGTCGGCCGGTCGCGCCAGGAACTCACCGCGCTCCCCCGGCGTGGCCGACCCAACGGGCCAGTCGCGTCATTGGGCGCGCGAGCACGAAGAAGGCAACCGCGTTCACCACCATTGCGGCGACGAGGCCGTCGCGCCACAGCGAGAAGTTGAAGGTGAGAAAGCTGCCACCGACAAAGAGCACCGGCGCGATGAAGCCGGCCGCCGCGGCCAGCAGCGGCGTCACCCACCAGGCCGCCGAGTCGAGGTCGCCCACGCCCTCGCGGCCCAACCGCGAAGCACCGTAGGCGAGAACTACTGCTACGAGCGCCGTCAGACCAAAGGGGGTCGTGGCGTGGGTGTCGAAGAACACCCCGGCCACGATCGCGCACCACAGCGCGAGCGTCGTCAGCCCGGCGAGACCCATGGCGAGCGGCCAAAGCCAGACAATCATCACCACGACGCCGGCAAAGCGCAGGCTAGAAAAAATTGAGAGCTGCACGGCGACGACGATGAGCGTGACGACGGTCACTGGCAGCAGAGCTCGTCTCATCCCGGCGGCTCCCAGAGCACGACGTCGAGATACGCCAGGTGGCGAAGGTCGGCGGCCGGCTGCAGGGTGAGGTTGTAGGTCGCGGCTCCGGGCGTCAGGGTCACCGTCTTCACCGTCGCTACCGGCAGACCGGCGGGATACAGCCCGCCGTTCAGGCCGTCGGTCGAGAGCTTGGTGCCAGGAACGATCGAGGTACCCAGGGGCACGCCCGTCGAATCGAGTCCGCTGTTCAGTCCACGGCCCGAGACGACGATCGAGGTCTTGCCTGACTTGAAGGTGACCCCGACCGACGAAGCAGTGTCGCTGATCAGGCGAACGGTGGCGCCGCTGGGCGTGGTCGCGATCACCCGCCCCACCAGTCCCCCGTCGGCGACGACCGGCATCCCCACCAAAATGCCGCTGTCGCGACCCTTGGAGATGCCCACCGTCGCGGCGAAGTTGGTCGGCGAGAGCGTGATGACCTGGGCCGATACCGTGGGCAGCGACCCCACGAACGGCACGTCGAGACCAGTCGTGAGCTGCTGGAGTTGGCGCGCGTAGGCCCATGCTTCATTGGCCCGCTCCTCGGCAAGGCCTAGCTGGTAACGCAGCTTCTGGTTCTGCTCGACGACGTCGCTGTAGTTGACGGTGCCGGCTAGCAAGTGGCCGATCGGGCGGGCCACGGCGTTGACCGCCCAGCTAAAGGGTGTAATGACGATGTTCGCTCCGGCGCGCAGCCCCGTGGAAACCCCCGTCGTGAAGTACAGCACGAGGACGGTGGCCAGGACCGCGATGCTGAGAGTCCAGGTGCGACGACGCGTACGGTCGGTCGCCACCGCTTAACGCGTAGGACTGGTCTTCAACATGCGCGCGAAGACGTCGAGTTCTTCGAGACACATTCCACTGCCGAGCGCTACGCAGTTGAGTGGGTCGTTCGCCACGATGATCGGCATGTTGGTCTCATACTCCAACCGGGCCGCCATTCCGGCGAGCAGTGCGCCACCGCCCGTTAGGACGATGCCCTGCTCCATCAAGTCCGAGGAGAGCTCGGGGGGCGTCCGGTCCAACGTGACCTTCACCGCGTCGACAATGGCTTGGACGGGCTCTTCGATCGCCTGGCGGATCTGCTCGGTGGAGATGACGACCGTCTTAGGTAGACCGGTCACCAGGTCGCGCCCGCGGATCTCGGCGCGCAACTCCTCTTCCAGTGGGAAGGCCGAGCCCAACTGCATCTTGATCTCCTCAGCCGTTCGCTCGCCGAGGGCCAGCTGGAACTCCTTCTTGACGTAGGCGACGAGTGCCTCGTCAAGCTCGTCGCCACCCACGCGGATCGATTGGCTGGTCACGATCCCGCCCAGCGAGATCACCGCGACCTCCGACGTGCCGCCACCGATATCCACGACCATGTTGCCCGTGGGCTCGTGGATTGGCAGCCCAGCGCCGATCGCGGCGGCCATGGGTTCTTCGATGATGTAGGCCTTACGCGCTCCGGCAAACTCAGCGGCCTCCATCACTGCGCGCTGCTCGACGCCAGTGATGCCCGACGGCACGCAGATCACCATGCGTGGCTTCGCAAAGCGACGCTGGTGCACGCGATGAATGAAGTAGCGCAGCATCTTCTCGCAAATCTCGAAGTCCGCGATAACTCCGTCCTTCAGAGGGCGTATCGCTTGGATGTTGCTCGGCGTGCGCCCGATCATCCGCTTGGCCTCGGCGCCGACCGCCAGGGGCTTGCCGTCTTTCACGTCAACCGCCACGACGGAGGGTTCGTTCAACACGATGCCGCGTCCGCGGACGTACACGAGAGTGTTCGCCGTTCCCAGGTCGACGGCCATGTCACGACCCAACAGCGAAAACCGACTATCGACCATTGACTTCCTCTAGCAAGACGTCCGACACAGCGCTGCCCACAAGGCTAGGTCATCCGAGCACCGTCGGGCCAGACGACGTGCTAATCCAAGTCCGGAAAGAAGATCGCAATCTCACGAACGGCCGACGTTTCGGAATCCGAACCGTGCATCAGGTTCTCCATCGTCGTCGTAGCGAGGTCGCCACGCACCGTTCCCGGCGCCGCCTCGGCCGGATTCGTCGCTCCCATCATCGCTCGCACGATCCTCCAGGTGTCCTCTGGTCCCTCCACCACGGCCAGCAGCACCGGCGAGCGCGTGATGAAGGCGACCAGAGCGTCATAGAAGGGCCGGCCCTCGTGCTCGGCGTAGTGACGCTGGGCCGTGGCGTGGTCGATGGTGCGCAGCTCCGCCGCTACGATGCGCAAGTTTCGATCCTCGAGGCGCGACACGATCTCACCTACAAGTCCGCGCTCGACGGCGTCGGGCTTCACGATCACGAGCGTACGATTCACGCCAGGCAATCTAACAGTCTCAGCTGGCGTGCCTTGAAGCGATGTGCAGCACCTCGCCTCGCACCTCGGCCACGAGGTACAGGCTGCCCGTCACGACGATGAGGTCGTCGTCGCTTGATCGTTCGCGCGCGTGCGCGAGGGCCGCCATCGCACTTGGGTGCGCGAAGGCGACCGCGCCCATCGACTCGAGCGCCGCGACAACTTGACCGGCGGGCACCGCGCGAGGCGAACGGGGCGAGCAGCAGTGGAACTCCGTGAAGCCCGCGCCCACGAGCGGTGCCACCATGTCGTTGACGTCGCGTCCGGTGAGCATGCCCAGTACGCAGCGTCGCTCGCCTCGCACGTCAAATGCCCCGTCCAACGTGGCGACGAGCGCGCGTACCCCGGCGGGGTTGTGCGCACCGTCGATGACGATCATCGGGTTGCGAGCAACAATCTCCATGCGCCCGGGCATCTCCGCGCGGGCCAGCGTCGTCGTCACGACCTCGTCGCCGAGTGCCCGGCCGAGCAGTGCCTCGCAAGCGACAATGGCCGTCGCTGCGTTCACCCCCTGATGGATCCCGTGGAGGGTTACCAGCACCTCCTCGTAGTAGTCGTATGGCGTGCGCAGCGTGATCGCCCGGCCACCGACGGCGAGCTCGTTCTCGTCGACGGCGAAATCGTCGCCGAGGAGCCAGAGCGTCGCGCCGATGTCCTCGGCGCGCTGCCTCGCGATCTCGACGACGATGGCGTTGGTCGTGGCGACGATGGCGACACCATCGGGACGAAAGATTCCTACCTTGTCCGTGGCAATGGCGCCGATCGTCAGGCCCAGAACGGCCGTGTGATCGAGGTCGACGTTGGTCAGCACCGCCACGTCCGAGTCGACGACGTTCGTCGAGTCCCACGTTCCGCCCAAGCCGACTTCAATGACCGCCACATCGACGCCTTCGTCCGAGAAGTGCAGCAGGGCCGCCACCGTGAGCAGCTCGAAGCGCGTGAGGGTGATCCCGGTCACCGCCTCGACGTCGGAGAGCCGCTCAAGTACGCCGATCAGGGACTCGTCGTCGATGGGCGCACCGTTGACGGCGATGCGCTCATTCACCGCGTGCAGATCCGGGCTGGTGAACGCGCCTACCCGCAGCCCCGTCCCCACGAGCAGTGCGCTCGCCAGTGTGGTCGTGGTGCCCTTGCCGTTCGTGCCTGTGACGTGAATGATGCGGTAGTCGCTCTGCGGGTCGGCGAACTGTTCGAGCGTGTCGCGAATCGGCTCAAGGGTGGGCACTGGTTGACGATTTGGCGCGAGGCGCTCGTAGTCAACGTGTGATTCGAGCCAGCGCAGCGCTTCGTCGTATGACGCGAAGCGCACGCCCTAGCTCGCGCGACGGGTGCGCGTCGCCTTTCGCATTTCGTAGTTGGGTGCCTCGTGCTGGCGGACGCTCGCCGCGGTGACGACGCACTTGATGACGTCGCTGCGCCCGGGCACGTCGTACATCGGCTCGAGCAAGACGTGCTCGAGGATCGAGCGAAGCCCGCGCGCCCCGGTTCCGCGTTCGAGGGCGAGGTCGGCGATCGCCACCAACGCGTCATCCTCAATCACCAGCTCGACGCCGTCCATCGCGAGGACCTGCTGGAACTGCTTCACGAGCGAGTTCTTCGGCTCGGTCAGCACGCTGATCAGCATGTCCCGGTCCAACTGCTGCACGGCGCCAACGATCGGCAATCGACCGATGAACTCGGGAATGAGTCCGAACTTCACCATGTCCTCGGGCAGCACGAAGCGGAAGAGCTCAATGTCGCCGCCGCGCCTCGACTGCACCGGCTGGTTGAAGCCCATCGACTTCTTGCCGAGCCGGCGCTCGATGATCTCCTCGAGTCCGGCGAACGCACCGCCGCAGATAAAGAGGATGTTCGACGTGTCGATGTTGATGAACTCTTGGTGAGGGTGCTTGCGCCCGCCCTGGGGCGGCACGCTCGCGACGGTGCCCTCGAGGATCTTGAGCAGCGCCTGCTGCACGCCCTCGCCCGACACGTCGCGAGTGATCGAGGGGTTCTCGGCCTTGCGCGCGATCTTGTCGATCTCGTCGATGTAGATGATGCCTCGCTCGGCGCGCTTCACGTCGAAGTCGGCCGCCGAAAGCAGCTTCAAGAGGATGTTCTCGACGTCCTCGCCGACGTAGCCCGCCTCGGTGAGTGCCGTCGCGTCGGCGATGGCGAAGGGCACGTTCAGCATTCGCGCCAGGGTCTGGGCGAGGAACGTCTTGCCACAGCCCGTCGGGCCGAGCAAGAGGACGTTGGACTTGGCCACCTCGACGTCCTCGTCGTGCAATGGGCCCGTCTGGATGCGCTTGTAGTGGTTGTAGACCGCCACCGCCAGGATCTTCTTTGCGTCGACCTGGCCGATAACGAACTCGTCGAGGAAGGCCGAGATCTCGCGGGGGGTCGGCAGGTCGTCGAGGATGAACTCGGGGCGATCACCGAACTCGTCGGCGATGATGTCGTTGCACAGGTCGATGCACTCGTCGCAGATGTAGACGCTCGGACCCGCGATGAGCTTCTTCACCTGCTTTTGACCTTTCGCGCAGAAGCTGCACTTGATGAGGTCGCTGCCTTCACCGAATTTCGCCACGAAGTCCCTCCGACACGCCCACCGCCCCGCCTATCCTACGAGTCCCCCAACGAGAAACGAGGTACCTACGGCCGAGCAGTAATAACTTCGTCAATCAGGCCGTATTCCACGGCCTCCTCGGCGCTGATGATGAAGTCGCGGTCGGTGTCCTTGTTGACGCGCTCGACCGACTGGCCGGTGTCGGCGGCGAGCATGGAGTTCAGCATGTCCTTCATCCGCAGGATCTCGCGCGCTTGGATCTCGATGTCCGAGGCCTGCCCGCCGACGCCGCCCCAGGGCTGGTGGAGCAGCACGCGCGCGTGGGGCAGGGCGTAGCGCTTGCCCTTGGAGCCGGCGCCGAGCAAGACCGCGGCCGCCGAGGCGGCCTGACCGAAACAGAACGTCGACACGTCGGGCTTGATGTACTTCATCGTGTCGTAGATCGCGAGCAGTCCCGTAATGTCGCCGCCGGGCGAGTTGATGTAGAGATTGATGTCCTTGTCGGGGTCTTCGGACTCGAGGAAGAGCATCTGGGCGCAGACCAGGTTGGCGATGGTGTCGTCAATCGGCGTGCCCAGAAAGATGATGCGCTCGCGCAGGAGCCGGCTGTAGAGGTCGTAGGCCCGTTCGCCCCGGTTGGACGACTCGACGACCGTTGGGACGAGGTAGTTCTGGGCGCGGTGGTTATCGGTCACCCGGCCATCTTACGCGTCGAGTTCTTCGCTCTGGTCCGCCTCAAGCAGCGAGCGATCGACCTCGGCGCCCTCGGGATCGACGTAGGTGACGTGTTCGTTCAGCCAGCGCGACGCCTTCAGCTTGGCGACCTCGGATCGAAAAGCGATGACTCGGCCACTGTCGCGAAGGTTGGCGCGCAACACATCAGGCGCGACGCTCATCGATTCAGCGGTCGAGGCGAGCTCCTCGTCGATCTCCTCGTCGGTCGGCTCGAGGCCCTCGGCTCGCACCAGCGCCCGCAGCGCCAGGTCGATGCGCACTGCGCGCTGCGCGTCGGCGCGCAGTGACTCGAGCAGCTGCTCGGAGGTCTGGTTCGTGACCTGCAGAAACGTTTCGAGGTTGAGCCGCTGCTGGCCGAGACGGTGTCCAAGGTCGTGGAGACGCTGATTCGTCTCGTCTTGGACCAGCGAGTCAGGCACCTCGACGTCGCCAACAAGGTTGCTCAACGCGACCAGCACGGCGTCGCGCCGAGTCATCTGCGCTTCGATAACTCGACGGCGTCGCATCTGGGCGAATATCGTGTCGCGCATCTCGGCTCCGCTCTGCCACTCCGTGTTCTCCTGGACCCACTCGTCGCTTAACGCGGGCAGGACTCGCTCCTGCACCTTCTTCAGGCTCAGCTCGTAGGTCGCCACGACGCCCCCGCCGACGTTGCCGTTGAGCTTCAGCTCCTCGCCCGCCTTCATGCCAAGAATGAGGTCGTCGACCCCCTCGGTGATCGTGCCCGAGCCGACCGTGTACATGTAGTCGCTCATGTCGAGCGGCTCGACCTCCGTCGCGATCTGTTGGACGTGCACGTCCATGGTGACGAGGTCGCCGCGCACGATCGGGCGCTCGACGTCCTTCAGCACCGCGTCGGTCTCGCGGAAGCGGTCGATCTGGGCGTTGACCTCCTCGTCAGTGACGACCGGCGAGGGTATGGTCACGCGAAGGTCGCCGTAGCCGTGGATTTCGATCTCGGGGCGAACCTCGACATCGGCTTCAAAGACCAGCTCGCCATCCTCTTCGCCCTGGGTGACGTTGATCTCGGGTTGGGCAATCGGGTCAATCAGGGTGTCGGCGACGGCGCGGGCGTAGAAGTCAGGTATCGACTCGCGCAGCGCTTCGCTGCGCAGCGCCAGGGGTCCGCCCAGGTGGGCGATCAGGACGTTCTTGGGCACCTTGCCCTTGCGAAAGCCCTTGACGGTGACCTGTTTGGCGAGTTTCACCGCCGCCTCGTCGATCGCTCGGGCTACCTCCGCTTCGTCCACCTCAACGACCAACTTGACCCGGTGGTTCTCGAGTGAGGTGGCCGTCGCGCGCATAGGAGACGCCAGCCTACCGGTTCGATGGTTCGTTACTAAATCATGACGACGAGGCGCTCGGCGAGAGCCCGCGCAAGTTCGCGGTCTCCGCGCACGTCGGTCGCCGACGACCGGAGAAAGGCGACGGCGCTGATGCGACCGGCGGCCCGTCGCCAGAAGAGTGCGACGGGCGTCGTCACTTCGAGATCGGGTGCGCGATCGCTCGCCGCCACCGCCCGGCCACGGCCGTCTCGTACTTCGAGCAGCACTGTTCGCGCGAGGCGTCCCGTCAAGTTGATCCGCACGAAGGTGCCCTCCTTCGCCCCGACGCGCTTGCCTAGCACGTACGGCAGTGCGGCCTCGAAGCGGTTCACGACGATCTCCTCGCCGGGTCCGTGGTCGTCCGTTGGCTCGAGCAGGGCGTCACGGATGTCCTGCAGGTGGATCCAGCTGTCGAGGACCCGCGTCTCCTGGAAGCGGTGGTAGGGTCGGTCGCCCTCGGGGCTCCAGCCCACCTTCTCCCAGTCGGCCTCGCTCAGCGCGCGCAGCGCGTCGAGCGAGGCGCGCGTCGCCTGGCTAAAGAGGTCGAGGATCTCGGGGCCGGACTTCGCGCGGTAGGCCTCGACAAAGGCCTCGTTGACCTCACCGATTGGATTCTTCACGTAAGCGGGCCATTCGCCTTCGTGCGCTGGCACCGGCGCACCACGCAACATGAGCTCAAAGCCGGTGAGATGGCTCAAGACGTCGCGCACGCTCCAGCCTGGACACGGTGTCGACGCGTCGTACGCCTCGAGGGGCCGGGTCCGAAGGGTCCGATCGATCGACGACCACGTCGCGTCGAGTGCGTCGATGATCCACTCGTAAGCCACCGCTCTCCTTCGCTTGAGCCGATCCTACGCAGGCCACTGCGACTGTGGTCGATCGATTGTGTGCCACGATGGAAGCCTCGGGAAGTAGCGCAGCTTGGTTAGCGTGCCTGGTTTGGGACCAGGAGGTCGCGGGTTCAAATCCCGCCTTCCCGACCGATGCGCTGCGTGACGTCGTCGGGGACACCTGGCATTCGTGCCCCCGGCAGGAGTCGAACCCGCAACCTGACGGGTAGAAACCGTCTGCTCTATCCAGTTGAGCTACAGGGGCG
>Ga0209415_10000471_pt1 | contig 74693 bp, 66 predicted proteins | sample PeaSoiSIISIP2007_FD_187696 | JGI IMG/M metagenome (GOLD analysis project Ga0209415, IMG submission 187696) | Peat soil microbial communities from Weissenstadt, Germany - SII-SIP-2007 (SPAdes) (version 2) | ecosystem: Environmental > Terrestrial > Soil > Wetlands > Peat | place: Germany...
ACGCTCTTCTGGATCGGCCTGTATCGACCGGTTGCCAATAGGTTCTGTAACCTCTCCTCCCCCTTGGGCGTAAGCGAGAATCGATGCTCCTCGTACACGTCGGCGGTCGGGCTTACAGTCTCTTCGGGCGGCTCGGTTTCTGGCGTGATCAGGTCTTCAAATGAAAACTCTGTCTCCGCCGCCTCCCCTTCGGTCGCGCTGTCGGTAATCTCGTGCGAGATCAAGCCAAGATTTTCCAGAAACTCCAGATCATCGTACAGTCTGGCCGAATACGGCCCGGCTTTGTACGGGGTGAACTCGAATCCTTCACGAGACGGTCTTAGGTCTTCCTCGCGTTCCAGCAAGAACAGAAATTTCTGAAGACGTGTGATTCCGCCTACGCCGGCGTTGTCTACGGTACCCGGGATTGGCGTTCCGAGGAGCAGAAGGAGAAGATCACGTCTGCTGATTTCGATTGTCTTCTCTAGGTGCATTAGTCGATTCCTTTCGCGCTGTCACTGCTGGTTCACCGCGTCCAAAAGCACGAGCCCGTCCAGCAGATTCGCAAATGTGTCATTTCCAGTATAGGCGAAGAGTCGGCGAAGCTCGAAATTATTTACGCCTGAGCGTAGCATGAACCTTCAAGGGCGGGGGGGCGCGAAAGTTGTCGTAGAGTTCCGATTAGTCCGTCCGCTTCCGCCCCTGGGGATCAGGGATTGCGCCAGCGGCGCAAGTTTCCGGATAGAGCGGCGATGAGGCCGACGACGAAGATGGTGGCCGCTCCGCCGAACACCACTGATGGAACGGTGCCCATCCATTTCGCGGCCAGTCCCGATTCGACGGCTCCCCATTGATTGGAGGAACTGATGAACAGCGCATTGACGGCGTTGACGCGGCCGCGCAAGCTGTCGGGCGTCCGCGAATGAACCAGGTAGGAGCGCAGCACCACGCTGACGCTATCCAGCGCGCCGGTGGCGGCCAGCAAGACGAAGGACAACCATTCGGCGCGAGAGACCGCGAACCCGATGGTCGCCAAGCCGAAGCCTGCAACCACAGCGAGCAGCGTGACTCCCGCGCGGCGGAGAGGCGGACGGTGCGCCAGCCAGAATGCCATGCTGCCTGCGCCGACGGCGGGCGCGGCGCGCAGCCATCCCAGGCCTCGCGGCCCGATGTGCAGAATATCCTGCGCGAAAATCGGCAGCAGCGCGGTGGCGCCTCCAAAGAATACGGCAATCAGATCCAGGGTCATCGCGCTCAGCACCAGCTTTTCGCGAAACACGAAGCGCACGCCCTCGGCCACGGCCTTCATGCCGCCTAGATCGGCCGCGCCGGCGGGCACTCCCTTGGGGGCTAGCGCCGCAAAGCAGATCATCGTCAGGATCGAGCAGCCCGCTTGCGCCAGGTAGACCGCCGGGCTTCCCAACCACGCGAGCAGAAGTCCGGCCAGCGCCGGTCCGGTGAAGGTCGCCATCTCACGGCCCATGCCATTCCAACTGATGGCGTTGCTCAGATGCTCCAGGGGCACGACCTTGGGCAATAGCGACGACGCGGCCGGAAACTGGAAGGTACGGGCCAGGCCGCTGAAAAACAGGCAGGTATAGATCAGCGTCACGCCGCGCAAAGCGCCAGAGAACGCCAGCACGAAGCCCATGGCCGCCACCATCGATTGGGCGACCAATAGGGTGGTGCGCCGGTCGTAGCGATCCGCGACGTGACCCGCGGCGAAGGTGAACAGGAACACCGGCACAATCTGCACCAGGCCTACGTTGCCCAACACGACGGGAGATCGCGTGGCATTGTACAGATCCCAGCCCACGACGATCGACAACATCTGCATGCCCAGCACGGACAAAATGTTCCCCGCGAGAAGGAAACGGTAATCACGGGAGCGAAACGCCTGGTAAGCCGCCACTTTACGTTAAAGCCCGCAAAACGGAGCGCGGCGGCAGCGCACGTGATTGGAATGGGGTCGCCGCCGCGCCCTTTGCGGGCCGCATGTCAGTTTAATTGCTCGCGCGCGACGAAGTCTTCCATCACGGCTTTGCGCAAGAGATTGGGCGGAAGCAGGCCCTGCGACAGGATGAAGTCGTGAAAGCGCTGGACGTTAAACCTAGGGCCGAGAGCCTTCTCGGCATCCGCGCGGATCGCCAGCAAGCGGGTGAAGCCGTCGAAGTAAGAGCCGGCCTGGCCGGGCATTCCGAAAGTGAAGCGGTCCACTTCCTCGGTGGCGAAGGCTTCGGAGCAGACCACGTCGTTCTCCAGAACCTTCATGGCTTGCGCCGGAGTAACCTTGCCTTCCTGCAGCTCTGGGTCGAGGAACGCTCGGGCGGCGCGCAGCAGCCGCAGTTGTAGCGAGATCAACTTGCCGTCGTCGGGCATATAGGGCAGCATGAACCACTCGGCGTACAAGCCCCAGCCCTCGACATTGGTGCTGTTGAAGGCGAACATGGCCCGCGCGAGCGAGACTCCACGCTCCACCATGGCGTCGAATTGCAGCTCATGGCCGGGCCGGGCTTCGTGCGCGATAAGCGTCCAGGACGCGGCCGCGAACGTGAAATCGTCGTACTTGAGCGCCTTGCCGCCCTCGCCGGTGGTCCCCATGGGGAGAACGAACTGCCCGCGCTCACCATGATTGTCGATGAGGCGCGGCGGACGCATGTGCGGAGCCGGCTGCTGCGCGGTTTCGGCCGCGGTGGCGATGGTGATGATGGCGGGACGGTCCGGCAGAGTGATCAGATGCTCCCTGCGCAGAATCGCCTCGATGTCGGCCAGCCGCTGCCGATAGTGCGGCAGGATCTGATCGGCAGCAAGCTGATCTTTCTTTAGGATGCGAATGACGTCGCGATACCCGGAGGAAGGCAGATGGCGATCCCGCGCGATCTTAGTGGCCACTTTCTGCATCTCACCCTGAATTTGGGTAAAGCTTTGATGAGCCAGGCGAGTCAGCTCTGCCGGAGTGTAATCCAAGCCGAGCTGCTCACGCGCAATGGCATACATTTCGGGAGGCATGCGGAAATCCGTGCGCGCTTTGGGCAATACTTCTTTGCGAACGAAGTCGTCGTAGGCGGTAAGCTGCTCCGTCAGCTTGGCGAAGGCCGGCTGGTAATCTTTCAAATTGTATTTTTCGAGAAGCAAGCCGATGCCGGTGATATACGTTGCCGTCTGGGCCAGATTCTTCTCGACCGCGGCTTTCGGCGGGCCCAGCAGTCCCGGTGTGTTCAGCTTCGCGCGGAAACGCTCCTCGGCTTGCAACGTGATGGGGGTGGAACCGGGATCGAGGCCGGCGTATTTCCGCAGGCGAACCAGCGCGGCTGAGCGGCGCGCTTCCACCACCTGATCCTGCAACAGGCTGCTGATGCCGGAATAGACCAATGCCGGGGCATTGATGTAGGGCAGCATGTAGCGTTCGCTGATTTCCGACTGGCGCACGTCGCGGTCGGTGGAGTCGATCAGGATCTGAAGATCCTGGCGCACCAGCGGATCCTGTTCGGAGGCGAGGCGCGATTGCAGTTCCTTGCCGGCCGCTCTCAGGTCGGCGCGAATCCGCTCCGGCATGTCGGGCGCGAGGAGCGTGACCCGCTCGTCCATCCCGGCAACTCCGGACCCTCCAGCGCTTTCGGGTGAGTAGCGAGCGTTGATGTCGATCAGCAGTTGCGCATTCTGATTGCTCCTGGCGACCCATGCGGGAGGCGTCTGCGCGAATGCGATCGCCGACAGAAGGAAGAGGAGAATAACCGTCACTATACAAGTAGTATAAAGGGCACCCGTATGCCGTAAGGTCGGTGCGACTATTGCAGGGGAGGCTTGATCACCTTCAAGCGCACCTTCGCCAGACCAGCACGCACCATGCCGAGCTGATCAGCGGCGCCCATCGAAAGATCGATGATGCGGCCATCGACAAAAGGCCCGCGATCGTTGATGCGGACGTTGACGTGCTTGCCGCTCTGGACATCGGTCACCTCCAGCCAGGTGTTGAACGGCAAGGTGCGATGCGCGGCGGTGAAGGCGTGCATGTCGAAGATCTCGCCGGAAGAAGTGCGCCGTCCGTCGTAAGGAATGCCGTACCAGCTCGCTACGCCCGTCTCGGTCCATCCGATCGGAGCCGGAGGCGGCGGAGGAATCGGCACATGAGCAGTGACGCGCCGTCCGCATCCCGCGACGGCGAGTGATACGGCGATGAGCGCCGCGGCCGCATGAAATGGCCCTCCGGACACTAAAACAATTCTACACGACGATGTTTTTTTGCGCGCAGCGCTCTTCGCGGCGTGAGCGGAGCTCTCGCCCTCGGTGCGCCTCATGCATTTTTTCCTTGACTTTCATCCCAAACAATCTTATAAAGGGGACACAACCGCGCTCTCGAACGAGTGGCGCGTAATTTGATGTAAAGGGAGAATCACTCAATGAAGAACGCAACCAAGAAAAAGGCGCCCGCCAAGAAGAAGGCTGCTGCAAAGAAGAAAAAGTAGTCAGGGCGCTCTAGAAGAGCGAGTTTCAAAATTCACGGCCCCGAGCAATCGGGGCCGTTTTTCATTTGTGGGGGTTGCGGAACTCTGCCACGTTACGACCGCTCCCTCACGATCGCGGCTCGGAATCGGCGCGTTACGGATCGGGCGGATGGATCAGTGCGGATTGATCGGTGCGGGCAGATCAGTGTGTATGGATCAATGCCAATGAAGCGACTCTTCGAGGCGAGCGCGCGGCGAGATCGCAGGACCTGCTTACATCAACGCCGCGATGCGGGCGCGCAACTCCGCGTAGGGCAGCGCACCGGGATGATACAGCTGCACGACGCCGTTGCGATCCACCAGCGCCAGCGTCGGCACGGTGCTGGCTCCCCACACCCGGAAGTTCTCCTCATTCACCACGGCAGGCGCGTCGATGAGACCGGTGTAGAAGGTCCGGCGCACTTGCTCGATGTACAGCGTCTCCGCCTCCGGCGTGGCGTCTCTTCCTTGCGCGGCATACCCGTACTTCTGCGTCGGCGCAAGGAACACCAGACCCTTGGGAACGAACTCGGCCTTCACCTTCTTGAGATCGGCGGCTTCGGCCTTACAGTCCGGGCACCAATGCGCCCAGAAAAACAAGAGCGCCGGTTTGCCCTTGGGAATCGTCAGGCCGATCAGCGAAGGCGCCGGCTTGCCTTCCAGGCTCAGCTGATTCACCACCTTTTGAATGCGGGCGTGAATCGAGGAGCCGTAGTACTTCTTGATCTCGCCTTGGAGATAGCCGACGGCTCCGGCCCGCTCACCGCGCGCGGCCATCACGTTGCCTTCCACCTCGATCGCAGCGCCCAGCGCTAAAGCCAGTGGAGCGTTCGGATCGCGGCTGAGAGGGTGCTTCTTCACTTCCGCCGCGGAGAGCTGGTAGGTGTCCTGAGACCATTTTTCGGCTTGATCCAGATTCTTGCGGCCCAGCTCGGCGCGAGCCATCCAGCTCATCGCCTCCAACACGTCCGGAGTAACGCCGAAACTGCGGCGATAGTTCTGGATCTGGCCGGCCGCTCCGGTGAAGTCGTTCTGTGCGAGCCTCATGCGCACGTCTGGAACGATATTTGGCGCGCCCAAAACCAGCGCCACCGAAAGCAGCAGGCCGGCGGCGGTGCACATCGTTCCACGGGTGGTCATAAATTCAGGGTCTTCAAGTAGGCGCGAAACTCCACACCCAAATCATAACGCTTGAGCGCGAACTCCACGGTGGCCTTCAGGAATCCGAGCTTGTCGCCGGCGTCGTAGCGCGTGCCTTCGAAGCGGTAGCCGTAGATGGGGCGGCTGCGCAAGAGGTGTTTCAAGCCGTCGGTCAACTGAATCTCGCCGCCGCTGCCGGGCTCTACGGCGTCCAGAGACTTGAATACTTCGGGCGTCAGGACGTAGCGCCCGATGATTGCCAGGTTTGAAGGCGCATCCTGGGCCTTGGGTTTTTCCACCATGTTGCGAATACGGAACAGCCGGTTCTGCCCGCCCGCGTGCGACACCGGGTCGGCATCCACGACACCATAGGCGGAGATGTTTTCCTTGGGCACCTCCATTAAGGCCACCACCGGCGCGCCATAGAACTCGTACACATCCAGCAGCTGCCGCAGGCAGGGCACCTCGGAATCGATAACGTCATCGGAAAGGATCACGGCAAACGGCTCATCCGCCACAAGTTCGCGCGCGCGCAATACGGCGTGTCCCAGTCCCAGCGCTTCTTTCTGGCGCGTGTAAGACACGTCGATCATGTCGGAGACCGCGCGGACCGTGGCCAGCAGGTCCTTCTTATTGCGAGTCTCCAGCAGGTGCTCCAGCTCGAAGCTGACGTCGAAGTGATCCTCGATCGCGCTCTTGCCGCGGCCAGTCACGATAATGATGTTCTGGACGCCGGATTGCATCGCCTCCTCGACCCCGTACTGGATCAGAGGCTTGTCCACCAGCGGCAGCATTTCCTTTGGCATCGCTTTGGTGGCGGGAAGGAACCGGGTGCCGAGCCCGGCGGCGGGAAATACCGCTTTTCGCACTTTCATTATCATCGTCTTGATTCTAGCGGCTCAGCGCCCCGGACCGGGCTGAGCGCTTCGCCTTAGCGGCGGGCCAGTTCCGCCTGAGTCTTCCTTGGAAGCTTCGCGAACACCAGATCGTAGGACAGTTTTACCAGCCGCTTGATCTCCGAACGGCTCAGAGCATTCGCGGTTTCAAGCGCGACCCAATGCATGCGGGCGCTATAGGGCGCGGGCACGATGCCGGGGCGCTCTATCAGCTCCGCAAATTCTTCCGGGGTGCACTTGAACGACAGGCAAATTCGGCCGGGACTCATCGGAGCCGCGGCGTACATCTTGCCCCCGATTTTGAATACCAGATCGTCGCCCCAGAGCACATGCTCAGTGGTGTGCGGCAGCGAGAGACAGTAGGTGCGCAGCCAGTCGATCATTTCAATTCGTCATTTTAATTCCGCGATGGTCGCGCCGGAGCCGCCTTCCTCCGGCGGGGCCACGTAAAACTTTTCAACGTACGGACTGTTCTTCAGCACATTGGCCACGGCCTTCTTGAGGATCCCCATGCCATGCCCGTGCACGATGCGCACTCGCTCCACCTGCGCCAGCGTTGCGCTGTCCAAAAACTTTTCCACCTGTTCACAAGCTTGCTCAGCCCGCTGCCCGATCAGATTGATCTCGCGATAGGAGGTTTCGAAGCTGGGACCCTGGCGGAAGGAGATTCCCTGTGGCTGCCGAGGCGCGTCCGCCGCGGGCAGGATTTCCTCGACGTCGGCCGCCGCTACCTGCATCCTCAGAAAACCCGCGTCGACTTCCACCAGATCGTTCGAAAGCAGTTTTCGCACGGTGGCCGGCTTCCGGATTCCTTTCAGACGCACGCGCACGCCCTCCGCAAGCTTTTGAGACGCGGGTTTCGGAGCCTCTGGCGCCGCCGCCCGCGTTGGTGAAGGACTCACCACCGCCGCCACGGCCTCCTGATACTCGCGCCGGGTTTTCGCGACCTTCGCGCGAGCCTTCTGGCTCAGCTCGCCAATGGTCTCTTGCGCGCGACGTTCGAATTCGCTCGAGAGCTCCGCGGCGCGGCGCTCGATCTCGGCGATCCGGGCGGCGTATTTTCGTTCCAGGGTTTGCTCGAGCGACCGCTCCCGCGCACCCACCGCTTGCTCGCGAGCGGCCACGCTTGCGCGCTCCTCCTCGATCGCCGCCATTTGTTTATGCAGCTCTGCCAGGAAGCGCGAGACATCGCGCTCAGCGTTGGTCATGCGCTCGCGTGCCGCTTCGATCACCGCGGGGCTCAGCCCCAGCCGCGCGGCGATGTCCAGACCCGCCGATTTCCCCGGCGCGCCAAGGCGCAGCACGTAGGTCGGTTCCAGCGTCTCCTCATCGAAACCCATCGAGCCGTTTTGCACGCCTGGAGTCGAAGCCCCATACACCTTCATCGCCATCAGATGGGTGGACGCGAGCGTGAACGCGCCTCGGGCGCGGAAGGTTTCGAGCAGCACCACGCCCAGCGCGCCGCCTTCTTCGGGGTCCGTGGCGCGGCCCAACTCGTCGAGCAGCACCAGCGAATCCGCCGTCGCGCGCTCCAGCATGGAGCGGATCGCGCCGATGTGCGCGGAGAAGGAACTGAGGCTCTCCTGAAGCGATTGATGGTCGCCGATATCGGCCAGCACCTGATCGAAGAGCGGGAACTCGGCTTCCGCGGCGGGCACCGGCAGACCCGCGTGAGCCATCAGCGCCAACAGTCCCACGGTTTTGAGCGCCACCGTTTTGCCGCCCGTGTTGGGGCCGCTGATCAGCAGCGTGCGCTGCTCGTTATCGAGCCCCCCATTTAGAACGACGGACACCGGGACCACCGGTTTGCGCCGGGGCTTCAAGATGTCTTCGAGCAAAGGATGCCGGGCGTCGCGAAGCGCCAGCCTCCGCGCAGATGGCGGGCTGAGGCGCGGCACAGTGCAGCGGAACTCAACCGCGAATTCAGCCTTGGCGAAGAGCAGCTCCAACCGTCCAAGCGCTTCCGCCATGGTCTCGATCTCGCGCGCGTGCTCGCGCAGCCGCGACGTGAACTCGCGCAGCAGCCGGTGAATCTCGCGCAGCTCCTCTTCGTGGATCCGCACCAGCTCGTTGTTTAGATGAATTGTCTCCAGCGGCTCGACGAACATCGTATGGCCGCTTCCGCTGGACCCGTGAATCACTCCATCCACGCGGCGCTCGCGTCCGGTGACGATGGGCACCACGAAGCGGTCGTTGCGAATGGTGACGAAATCCTCTTGCAGCGTGCCGTCCTCATGATGCGCACGGAGGAAGCGGGCCAGCGACTCCTCGATCAGACGGCGCTGCTTTTCCGCATCGCGCCGCAACTTGCCCAGTGCGACGCTGGCATCGTCGGCGAGCGAGCCGTCGGGCAAAATCTTGCCCCGAAGCTGCCTCGCAAGGTCCCGCAGATCGGCGATCGCCGCCGCATGCGCGGCCAGACGCGGAAATCTCTCTCGCGCCTGCAGCAAGACCGCACGAGCATCCGCCGCCAGATCCAGCACCCGTGTCAGCTCATAGATTTCGGCTGCTTCCAGCGTCGCCCCTTCGATGCCCAGCCGCGCCACCGCGGGCATGGGATCGGCCCCCAGCTCGAAGCGCACGCGAATTGCCGCTCCCCGGGAAGCCGGCTGAGGTTGCGCGGCGGTTCGCAGATGCTCGATGGCCTCCGCGGTATCCGCCAGCGCGGATTCGATCGCGACACGGTCCGAACCCGGTGCGACACTCGCCAGCTCCGCGCGGCCGAGGGGGGTGCGCACAAAGCGCTCCAGGAGCGCTCGCAGTGCTTCGAACTCTAGTACCGGTTCGGCGTGCATTAATGTGCCGCTTTGGAATACGCTCTTTCGATCACCGCGCGCGTTCCTTCCGTAATCTGATATCGATCAAGCTCCGAGCGCCGCACCCACGCGGCCCGGCTCACATCGTCGCCGGCGCGCAGCTTGCCTCCCACCACTTTACAAACATAGTCCACCAACAGGTAATGATATTCGGCGCGTCCTTGTGAGTCCCGCATGATCCGTTCGAAAATATCGAACCTGCTCACGGGTGCGATGCGCAGTCCGGTCTCTTCCAAAATCTCCCGCCGCACCGCGTCCTCCAGCAGTTCGCCGGTTTCGACGAGTCCGCCTGGCAGCGACCAATATCCCTTGAGGGGTTTCCCGCCGCGCTCCACCAATAGAATCGGACCGCGCCGGCCGGATCGGGTGAAGATCAGCGCGCCCACGCCCACCAAGGGATGCTTAGGGTAGCGGCGGCGCATACTGCGGCGCGCCTTTCATGCCGCTCGCGCGGACTCGATACAGCGCGCTCCGCGCCGTAACATAGAGCGATGAGAAGTCCTTGTCGCCGAAAGCCAGATTGGAGGGCGTTTCCGCCAGGTTGATCTCTTTAAGCTTCTCGCCTTTGGCCGAGTACACCACTACGGCTTTGGCCGCGGCGTAAACATTTCCCTTCTCGTCCGTGCGCAGGCCTCCGGGCACGCCCGCGATCTTGTCGACGAATACGCGTTCGTTCGACGCCGAGCCGTTGCCGGCCAGATCGTAGACGCGGATCAGGCGTGCATCCGAGTCCGCGACATAGAGCAGGCGGCCGTTCGGCGAGAGCGTGATCCCGTTAGGGCGCGTCTTCCAGCGGGCGATCGCTTCCAGCTCTCCGTTGGTCTTGATCCTGTACACACCGTAGAAATCCAGCTCGCGCGTATCCTGCTGATTGCCGAAAGCGGGGTCGGTGAAATAGACGTTGCCGTCGCGCCGCACAACGATGTCGCTGGGAGCGTTCAAGCGCTTTCCCTCAAAGCGCGCCGCGAGTACTTCGGTTTTCCCATTCCCCGTCTTTCCATCTTTGGAGGTGCGCGTGACGCGCCGGGCGTGGAACTCGCAGATGTACAGGCGCCCTTCCTCATCCAAGGTGTTGCCGGCCGCGCCGCCGGGAAGGCTGAGGTAATCCGACACGCCCTTTCCCGGCGTCAACTTCTTGATCTGGTCCGTCACCGTGTCGCTGAAGAGCAGAAACCCTTCGGGCGACCATACCGGACCCTCGGCATAGCGGGCGTCCCGGACCAGCGTCTCCACCGTCACATCCGCGAAGCTCTGGGCATTTAAAAAACTCTGGGCTGCGCCCGCCAGAAACAACGGAAGCAGAAATGCGGTTCTCATCATTCGCCGCGGCGGAGCGCCTCCACCGTGAAATCTTCGTCCTTCATGGGCAGATTGTAGTCGATTTTGTCGATGGTGAGCACCGATCGGCTCTTGGCGACGATGTCCTGAATCAGAACTGCGCTCCAACTCCAGATCCCGTTCACCTGCTTGAAATCGCGGTACTCCATGACCCTCACAGGACCCTTCTTGTTGTAGCCTTCGGTGCGGTTTAACGTGTAGTTGGTTTTATCGATATAGAAGTAGATGTGGGTGTACTGCGACATCTTGCGCGGATGAACGTCGATTCTCCACTGTCCGCCCGCCTCGCCCGTCAGCGTGTAATCGTACTGGTTGACGTCGAACTCCTCCAGATCTTCATAGCTTATATCGGTACTGAAGAAGCGTGCGGACCGATCCCCGACAGGGACTCGCTGTTCATGGCCGCCGTTCGGACGCCACGTCCATTCCTCGCTGGCCGCATCGGGATGATTCACGATCAGCAGGGCCACGCCTTTCATATCCGGCGGTGCGGTGAAGCGAAGAATCGCCTTGCTGTTGCCGGCATCGCCGATGCGCTCGTAGGTCCAGTGCTTGGTGACAGTGTGCTTGTCGGCCTCTGCTTGGGTTTTCCAGTTACCTCCGTTGGTCCGGATGGTGGCTTCATACCGCATGGAGGTGGAGTGTTGGCGCTTCTGCACTTCCTGCATGATCTGGCGCCCATCCTGGGCCAAAGCCGGGAGTGCCGCCGCCAGCAAGAGGACGATTCTATTCATGTTTCACAGCCTCTATTAATCGTCGCACCGCGAGGTCCGCCGCCGCTACCGTACAATCGAGACTTGCCTATGCGCATTGGAGTGGATGCCGGCGGCACGTTCACGGATTTCGTGGTGTTGCGCGACGACGGTGGTCTCGAAAGCTTCAAGATGCCGTCCAATCCTCGCGCTCCTGCGCAGGTGATTCTGGCCGGCATCAAGCGTGCTCTGGAGGGCGCACATCGCGGCGCGGTGGATGTGGTTCACGGGTCCACCGTCGCCACCAACGCCTTGCTGGAGCGCAAGGGCGCACGAACAGCCTTCGTCACCACCGCCGGGTTCGAAGATTTGCTCGAAATCGGCCGCCAGAATCGAGCGGAGCTGTACAACCTCACGCCCGAGCCGCGCCGGCTCTTCATCGAGCGCGCGCTGTGTTTCGGCGTGGAGGAACGGATGGATCGCGACGGCTCCGTGCTGCAGACGCCTTCAAGCGCCGGTCTTCGCCGTCTGGCGATGAAGCTCCAGCGAGCCCGCGTCCGTTCGGTCGCCATCTGCTTTCTGCATACCTACCGGAACCCGGCGCATGAGCAGGCGGCCTTGAAAGCGCTTGGGCGCGCAGGCATCTATGTCTGCGCCTCGCACGAAATCAGCCCGGAGTTTCGCGAGTACGAACGCGCCTCCACCACCGCAGTCAACGCCTACGTCGGTCCGCTGATGGAAGCGTATTTGGGCGAACTGGCAAGCGCCCGCGGATTTCGCACAGCCATCATGCAATCGAACGGAGGACTGCTTTCGGCTCGCGATGCCAGCCGTCATCCTGTGCGCACGGTGCTATCGGGGCCTGCGGGCGGAGTTGTAGGAGTGGTGGCATGTGCGCGCACCGCCGGCTTCCGCCGCGTGCTGGGCTTCGACATGGGCGGCACCTCCACCGACGTCAGCCTCGCCGATGGCGCACCGCGCGAAACTACTGAGGCCGTGTTGGACGGCCTTCCCATTCGCATCCCCATGCTCGACATTCATACGGTCGGCGCAGGCGGCGGCTCCATCGCGCGGGTCGATGCGGGTGGACTGCTGCGCGTGGGTCCGGAAAGCGCCGGCGCGGACCCTGGTCCGGCTTGCTACGGCAAGGGAACGGATACCACTGTCACGGACGCTCATGTCGTGCTGGGGCGCGTGGACGCATTGCTGGGCGGAAGCTTCCCCATGCATGCGGATCGCGCTGCCGCCGTGGTGAATCGCATTGCCTCCCAGCTCGATCTCCCTCTCGCCGCCGCCGCCGCGGGCATCCTCCGCGTCGCCAATGCCAACATGGAGCGGGCGATCCGCACGGTCTCCGTCGAGCGCGGTTACGACCCTCGCGATTTTGCGCTGGCCGCTTTCGGCGGCTGCGGCGGCCTGCACGCCTGCGAAATCGCGCGTGAGCTGGGTATTCGCACAGTTCTGGTGCCCCGCTATGCCGGCGCGCTCTCCGCATTGGGGATGTTGATGGCCGATGCGATGCGCGACTACTCCTCCGCAGTTCTCGGCCGCGAAGACTTCGAAGCCCGCTTCGCACAACTCGAACGCCGCGCCCACCGCGAATCCCCAAAGAATCCAGGGGCCGCTGTTATCGAGCGCAGCGCCGACCTCCGCTACCGCGGCCAGAGTTATGAGATCAACGTTCCCTTCACCGGCGCCTTCGCCGCCTGCGTAGCGCGCTTCCATCGCGAGCACTCCAAACTTTACGGCTATTCGAATCCGGGCCGCGAAGTGGAAGTCGTCACCATTCGCGTCCGCGCCCGCACGCCACTTCCGAAGCCTCAGCTTAAGGCTCAGTGGTCCCCCGCAGGCCGTAGCGTCAGCCGCCGCGTGTTTGTCGACGGCGACTGGCGCAATCTCAAAGTCTGGAATCGCCAGGACCTTGGCGCAACAACCCGCCCCGGCCCCGCTCTGATTCTCGATTACGGATCGACCACGCTGATCCCTCCCGGTTGGCGGTTTCGCCTGGACCGCGCCGGAAGTCTCCTAATCGAGTCGCTCACCCGTTGAATCCGTCTGTGCCAAACTTAAGATTCGTGTCTAAACTGAAAATTCGTTCCACCACCATTCTGTGCGTCCGCCGCGATGGGAAGGTGGTCATGGCCGGCGACGGCCAAGTGACGCTTGGTTCTGAAGTTCTCAAATCCGGCGCCAAGAAGCTGCGCCGCCTGTACAACAGCAAGATCATCGCCGGTTTTGCGGGATCCACGGCCGACGCCTTCGCTCTGTTTGCGCGCTTCGAAGCCAAGCTGGAGCAGCATAATGGCAATTTGCCTCGATCCGTGGTTGAGCTGGCGAAGGAATGGCGAACTGATCGCGTGCTCAGGCATCTGGAAGCTCTCCTGCTGGTGGCCGATACTGTCAACACGTATATTGTCAGCGGCAACGGCGACGTGATTGAGCCCGACAGCGGCATCGCGGCCATCGGGTCGGGCGGGGCTTTCGCCAAGTGCGCCGCGATCGCGCTGCTCGAAAATACGAAACTCACGGCGCGCGAAATCGTCGAAAAATCAATGGAGATCGCCGGCAAGACCTGCATCTATACAAATGAGTCCGTAAACTACGAGGAGTTAGGCTGATGGTGATCTACCTTCCCGCGCAAGCCGCCGAAGATACGCCGATGCTGGACGAGTTGACTCCGCGCGAGATCGTCCGCGAGCTCGACAAATACGTCATCGGCCAGAACGATGCCAAGCGCGCCGTCGCCATCGCTCTCCGCAACCGCATCCGCCGCCAGAAACTGGAGCCGGAGATGGCCGATGAGGTGATGCCCAAGAACATCCTGATGATCGGGCCCACCGGCGTGGGCAAGACGGAGTTGGCGCGCAGGCTGGCCAAACTAGCCAATTCGCCGTTCCTGAAGGTGGAGGCGAGCAAGTTCACCGAGGTCGGCTATGTCGGCCGCGACGTCGAGTCCATGATCCGCGATCTGGTCGAGATCTCCATCGACATGGTGCGCGAGGAGCGCCTCAATGAAATCGGGGAGCGGGCCGAGCGCAACGCCGAGGAACGCCTGCTGGATCTGCTGATGCCTCCGCCGGCCGAACCTGCCGAAAGCACCGACCGTACCCGCGAAAAGCTGCGCGATCGTTTGCGCGCCGGCAAGCTCGACGACCGCATGGTGGAGCTCGACGTCAAGGAGCGCGGGCCGACTTTCGAGGTAACCACCGCCGCCGGCATCGAGGAGATGGACATCAACTTGAAGGACATGCTGGGCGGCCTGTTCGGCGGCCGCACGCGCAAGCGCAAGATGCGCGTGGGAGAGGCTCTCGACTATCTGGTGCAGGAGGAAGAGCAGAAGCTGGTAGACATGGACCAGGTGACGCGCGTCGCCATTGAGCGCGTGGAGCGCAGCGGCATCATCTTCCTCGACGAAGTAGACAAGATCGCCGGCCGCGAGGGCGGCCATGGCCCCGACGTCAGCCGCGAGGGGGTGCAGCGCGACATCCTGCCCATCGTCGAAGGCACCACCGTCAACACGCGTTACGGCTTCGTGCGAACGGATCACATCCTGTTTATCGCCGCTGGCGCATTCCACGTCTCCAAGCCCAGCGACCTGATTCCGGAGCTGCAAGGCCGCTTCCCCATCCGCGTGGAGCTCAAGTCGCTGACGCAGGCCGATTTTATCCGCATCCTCAAGGAACCCAAGAACGCGCTAATCAAGCAATATCAGGCGCTGCTCGATACCGAAGGCATCAAGCTCACCTTTACCGAGGACGCCCTCGAGGAGATCTCCAGCTTTGCCGCGCGGGTGAACGAATCCACGGAAAACATCGGCGCGCGCCGTCTTCACACCATCCTCGAAAAGCTGCTGGAGGACGTTTCATTCGATGGTCCCGATCTCAAGAAAAAGACGGTCAAAGTGGACGCCGTCTATGTCCGCAAGCAGCTTGCCGAGATCGTGAAGGACCAGGATTTGAGCCGGTACATTCTGTGAGCAAAGCACAGACAACATTGTCTGTGCCGCTGGTATTTGCCGCCCTGGTTTCTATTGCCCTGGGTTTTCTAGGGGGCTGCCGCCTTCTCGGCCCCGGCTACATCGGACCGATTCAGGCTCCTACTCTTGATGTCCCAGGGTTGGTCTCCGACCTGAGGGCGATCGAATATGGGGATCAGATTATCGCCGAGTTCACCATCCCCAAGCTCACCACCGAAGGGCTGGAGTTGAAGAGCCTGCGATCCGTGGATCTGTATGCCGGCCCCGGCGGCCCGGCGGCGAACGATGTCAATTCATGGTTCCCTACCGCCGCGCACTACTCCGTTCCTCCGGTGGCGCCAGGCGACCCTGAGCGATTCAGCTTTGCCGCGCAGGCATGGATCGGCAAGACGGTCGTCTTGCGCGTGCGCTCCACCGGTCCCAAGGGCAGGGTCTCGCTATGGTCGTCTCCCTTCACATTGAACGTCATTGCGCCTCTCACTCGCCCCACCGATTTGAAAGCGGAACCCCAGAAGGATGGCGTGCATCTCACCTGGCGCGGCGCGGGACCGAGGTATCGAGTCCTGCGCTCGGTCGCGGACGGCATGCCCGAGAAGCTCGCGGATACCGATAAGTCCGAATATCTGGACGATTCCGCGCAGTTCGGAATGCGCTACCAATACATGGTGCTGGCGTTCGCGGATGAAACCCAGCAAAGCGTCGTGTCGGATACTTTGGCCACCCCCACGCTAATTGACACCTTCGCGCCCGACGTCCCCGCCGGCATCACCGCCGTCGCGGGCGTGAACACCATCGAGCTGGAGTGGGAACGCAATACGGAGTCTGATTTCAAGGGCTACAACGTCTTTCGCTCCGTCGATGGAGCGCCCTTTGAAAAGATCGCCTCTTTGATTGAGGTGCCCACTTACAGCGACATGAATGTTCAGCCCGGCAAGACCTACAGGTACAGGATTTCCGCCGTGGATCTTACCGGCAATGAGAGCGCCCAATCGGAGCCGGTGCAGGCGTCCCTGCCATGACGCGTCGCCTTCTCACGATCGCGGCCACGGCGCTTCTAACCGGGTGCGCATCAACTCCTCCACCAAGAGGCGATGCAGCCGAGCCGGCCTGGTACGGGCAAACCGTCGATCAGCTCGCCGCGCTAAACCGCGAAGCCGAACGCTCCTTCGCGGACGGCAAGTCCGATGAAGCCGCGGCGGCGATTGAAAAAGGAGAGCCGCTGGTCAGCCGCCTGCTCAATGTCCCGAAGCCTTCTTTGGCCGCGGTGGAAGCCGCCTCCGATCTCGACGATCTGTACGGCCGCATGCTTCTTTCCAATCGCCATTACGCCTGGGCCATCACCCTCTTCGAGAAGAACCGCGCCCGCTGGAAAACCTGGACCCCGCAGACTCCCGAGACCGCGCGCCGCCTGAAGCAAGCGGAGACGGAGATCGCGGAGTGCGACCGCCGCATGGCGGAATAAGAAACCACGCGGTGCGATGCGAATTACGCGGCAATCCCTTTAGGCCCCGCTACCTCGACATATGCAAACAACAAATCCCGGAATTCAGGATTCTCCAGGTGGCGCGCAACCGTTTGTGCATCGGGCACCCGTTGACCGGCCTCCTGATAGGCTTCGAGGTTAATCTGAATTGCTTCACCGGCCGCCCGCTTTGCCGCCTCGATGTTCTCTCCATAGGTTGTGATCGCCAAATCGGGCACCTGCACCGCGAATCCCGTCTCGGTCTGTTCCAGCATGATCAGAAATCGCATCACTTGACCCCCAGGCGGATCCTACCTATCACGCTGCCCCGACAGAAGGAATCGCGCGACTGCCGAGACAGGAGGGATTAAGAAATGCCGCGACAGGAAACGCAGAGATCGGCTTCTAGCTACCTGGCCTGCCATCAAAGGGCCAATCTTGGAATACACGCGCAGGAACCTCGCGCCCCAGGTGGTTTTGGAAATTACTTCGTCGCGAAAGGACCTAAGCAGAACCACGGTCGCATGGTCGGGATCGCCCAGCGTGGCCGTTACGACAAAGCACGAGGGCGACCTAGTAATTTTCGGGGGCTCGTACGACGGATCGAGCTGCTTCAACCTCGCGGTCCATCCGTCCACCTTCTGAAGCACGTGGGCTCTGTAACCCTCCAAAAGGTACCACCTCCGCTTCGAGCCGTCATTCGGGTCAGGATACTGGCGTCCCCGAAGTAGATCCGTGCCGAGGAAAATCATCGATCTCAGATACGCGCTCTCCGATGGGTCCAATTCGCAAGCCGCCTCCCAGGCCTCCATCATCAGCTCGCATCGACCTATATAGTCATCCCATGCATTGGGAAGTGAAATGAACCCGGCGAGAACTTCTCGTGCAGCCTTGGCATAATCAAGTGCTACGCCATTGAGAATGTCCGCCGCTCGTTTCCGAAGGTCAACGCCAGCCTCGTCCCCGTAATTCATCGCATTTGTGATGGCAGTAAGCATCTCAGGAAGCCGAAAGTTCGCTAACGAGGACAGGCGGCCAGCCGCCTCACCTTTTCCCAGCCACGCCTCCGAGTTGTCTAGATCGGATTCCAGAATCCGAGTGTAGTAGTCGTATGCTTCTTCATAGTTGCCCCCAACCATCGCAGCCTCTGCAAGCGAAAGCCAGTTGCTTGTGTTCATGCCCACCGCCAGCTTCGTCGCGTCTTCGATGACCACGGCACCTCCACAGTACATGCATTTAATTGTGGTGTGATCATCGGGTACCTGCAGCTCCCCACCACATCGCGGACAAATGGCGGCCCTAAACCTCATCCTGGGCCTCGTCCCCTAGCAATGTGACGATTTGATGGAGCGCGTTTGAAAATGGCGGGCTGGGTTCCCATTCTCGGATCTCGGCAATCTTCCATCCTACACCGGGAGGTTTTATATGTTGGTTGAAGGTTGAAGGCCGCCGCTGGTTCGGCGGCGGCCCTCCGGCAACAGTCAAGCCTTGATAGGCTGCAGTTGGTCGAGACTGATCTTGTTTTCGTTGAGATAATTCACAGCCTCTCGATCCGGAATCAGAACCAGATACGCCTGCGGCACACTGCGCAGAAGCTTCGGCAGCTTCCTTTCCACACAGGGAATCGTATGGACCTCCAAGCACCTTGGGTAACGGCGGTAATGCGACACTTCCCTCGGGGTGAAGTCGTCCTCTGACAAGTGATGTGCTTCATATAGGATGCATTGCGTGCCCGGACGCTGAGTCACGCTATCCGCCGCCGCGCCTTTGTGTTGGCCGGGGGGGATCACTCGCGAAATTCCAAGAACTGCCTGCCGCGGCGAGTTGTAATGAAAGATGACATCCCCGCTGCGGAGGGCCATCATGTATGGCCACCCACCGTATGGCCCCTCGGGACAGCATAAGTAACCGCCCCAAAACTCTCGCTTGAACGTCGATCTCTGATTCACTTGATAGAAGCTCACCTTTTTCTCCTTTGTGCTGGGGTCTCCTGAGAGAAATTCCCCATCGCAAAAACACGAAGGCCGCTGGCTCCAAAGATTGGAGGCGGCGGCCTTAGGAAATTAGCTGTACGGGAGAATACACTTCCCCCCACCCCACATTATATCCATCTTCACCGTGTCGTCAACGTGTCCTGCGTTCGCGACGTTCGACAGAGAGCGATAGCGGCAGTGCAAGGAAGAGTTCGCCAACCCGCAAGGCTAACGCCGTCAATGCGTGCGTCCTGATGATGAGCGGCTGCGCCGGTCTTCTACTTCAGATAATGGGGCGTTGTGTAAAACTCGGCCCCTCGTCAAAACCGGAAGCCGAGCTACCAACCACCCCATCGCATCGGTGATAGCCTGAGTCCATGAGGATTCTGGCGTTCCTTGTTCTTCTCCCGGGCCTCGTCTTCGCCCAAGCCCCAACCCAAACTTCCGCTCCCGCACCCGCTCCAACGAAGGTCACTTCGGTCGAAGGCATCACCGAGTATCGACTCACCAACGGCCTCCAGGTGTTGCTCTTCCCCGACAATTCCAAGCCCACCGTCACCGTGAACGTCACATATATGGTCGGCTCGCGGCAGGAAGGCTCCGGCGAAACCGGCATGGCCCATCTGCTCGAACACATGATGTTCAAGGGCACCACGCACCACGGCGAAATTCTCGCCGAGCTCAACGCCCACGGCGCGGTCAACGAAAATGCCAGCACCGATTACGACCGCACCAATTACTTCGAAACCCTCAACTCCACGCCCGAGAATCTCCGCTGGGCCCTCGAAATGGAATCCGACCGCATGGTCAATTCCCTCATCGCCCGCAAGGATCTCGATAGTGAAATGACGGTGGTGCGCAACGAATTTGAGCGGGATGAAAACAGCGTCGCCAACGTTCTGGAGGAGCGCGTGCTCCGCAGCGCCTACATCTGGCACGCCTACGGGCGCCCCGTCATCGGCGCGCGCAGCGACATCGAAAACGTCCCCATCGAAGCGCTGCAAGCGTTCTATCACAAGTATTACCAGCCCGATAACGCCATGCTTGTCGTCGCCGGCAAATTCGATCCGGATCAGGCGCTCGCGGCGATCAACGCGACCTTCGGCGCCGTCCCCAGACCTGCGCGCAAGCTCACGCCCACCTACACGCAGGAGCCCGTACAGGACGGCGAACGCGAAGTGACTCTCCGCCGCACCGGCGGTGAGCAGATCGAGATGCTGGCCTATCACATCCCTGCCGCCGGGCATCCAGATCTGGCCGCCATCGAAGTGCTGATTGGGCTGATGGGAGACCGCACCTCCGGACGCCTCTACAAAGCCCTGGTCGAGACTAAGAAGGCCGTCTCCGCCAGCGCCGACGAGAATATGCTCCACGATCCCGGCTACATGCTCTTCTCCGCGCGCATCCGCAAGGATGCCTCACTCGACGATCTCGACAAGGAGCTGACCAGCGTCATCAACGGCGTGGTGAAGGAGCCGCCTTCGAAAGATGAAGTGGATCGCGCCCGCACCCGCATCCTCAACCGCACTGAGCAGCAGCTGAAGAACTCCGCGAGCGTCGGGCTGAACCTGAGCGAATGGTCTTCCATGGGCGACTGGCGCTTGCTGTTCCTCAATCGCGACCGCATCGAACAAGTCACGCCCGAAGATGTCGCCCGCGTCGCCAAGCTCTATCTCAAGACTTCCAATCTCACCATCGGCAAGTTCATTCCCGACGACGCGCCCGACCGCAGCGTCGTCCCCGCCGCTCCCGATCTCGAAGCCACGCTCCGCAACTACACCGGCAAGGCAGCCGTCGAGGAAGGCGAGGCGTTTGATCCGTCTCCGGCCAACATCGAAGCGCGCGCCCAGCGCATCACCTTGCCCAGCGGGATCAAGCTGGTCCTGCTGCCTAAGAAGAACCGCGGCGGCGTGGTGACCGCGCAATTGGAGCTGCATTTCGGCGACGAGAAGAGTCTCTTCGGCAAGGCCACCGCCGCGACGATGGCAGGCGGGCTGCTTGGACGCGGCACCGCCAAGCACACGCGCCAGCAGCTTCAGGATGAAATGGACCGCTTGAAGATCCAGGTGCGCGCCGGAGGCAGCATTGCGGGCGCGAATGCATCCGTCACCGCCGCGCGCGCCACTCTCGGCGACGCCCTGCGTCTCGCCGCGGAAATGCTGCGCCAGCCCAGTTTCCCCGAATCCGATTTCGAGCAGAGCCGCCTGGCTGCGCTCGCGCGTCTCGACACTTCGAAGACCGATCCGCAATCCATCGTCAATGAGCAGCGCGCCCGCTACGTCGCTCCTTATCCGCCGGGCGATCCGCGCGCGACCATGACTGTCGAGGAACGGGAGGCCGCCCTCAAGACCGTCACACTCGCCGACGCCAAGAAGTTTTATTCCGATTTCTACGGCGCATCCAATGCTGAGATGGTCGTGATCGGCGATTTCGATCCGGCCGAAGTGCAGAAGCTGGCAACGGAACTCTTCGGCGATTGGAGGAGCCCCGTGCCCTATAAGCAGATCACGCGCACTTGGGAGAAACTAAAGCCGGTGGAACGTTCCACTGAAACGCCCGACAAAACCAACGCCAACTTCGCCATGGTTTCCACGATGGCCATGAACCAGGACGACCCCGACTATCTGCCGATGCTGATGGCCGAACTCATGGCGGGTGGAGATGAAAAGTCTCGCTTGTGGGTCCGCGTTCGCGAGCACGACGGGTTGAGCTACAGCGTCGGTACATCCTTCAACGGCGATGTTGACGATAAGTTCGCGCAGTTCACCGGCACGGCCATTTGCGCGCCGGAGAACATGGCCAAGGTCGAGGCCGCCTTTAAGGAAGAGCTCGCGCGCATCGTTCGAGACGGCTTCACCGAAGCCGAGTTTGCCGCCGCCAAGAAAGAGATCCTCGATCAGCAGCTCGCCGGTCGATCCAGCGATCGCAATCTCATCTCCTCGCTCGCCACCCAGGCGCATTACGGCTGGACCATGCAGCGCACTCAGGAGCGCGAGGCCAAGATTGCCGCGATGACCGTCGCCCAAGTGAACGCCGCAGCGAAGAAGTGGATCGATCCGTCCTTGTTTGCCATCTTCAAGGCCGGCGATTTCACGAAAAAGTAGAACTCAATTCCCTTTCTTCGCTTCAACTTCGCGCTTTCACTCAAACGCGTCTTCTATGCGCACTGTTATTTTGTAGGCAAGAGTTCGGGTTTCTCATTGGATCCGGATCACGTCAACGCGGAAAGTCCTCGAGGCTCCCCGCGCCATTCTCACAAAATGGGGGCGTATCACGATGGGTCGTGCCGTTGAGGTTCAGCGGCCGCGTTCCCGTTTGGGTGTTACTGAGCGGGCGAAAGCGCTTTCGAGAAAGTTCTTCGACGCACGAAGTGTGTTCACTCGTGCCTCAGCGCCGCCACAGGATCGATGTGAGCGGCGCGGCGGCCGGGAATGAAGCACGCCGCCAGCACCGCGACGAGCAAAACCGTCGCGGCAATGCAAAACGTAGCTGGATCTCGAGTGCCGACGCCGTAGAGCAGCGTCGCCAGATAGCGGCTCAGAGCCAGTGCACCCACGATCCCAAGTACTCCGCCAAGAAGCCCAAGCACCAGCCCCTCCCGCAGAATCGACCCCAGCACTTGCTCGCTGCGCGCACCCAGCGCCAGGCGAATGCCAATTTCCGAACTTCGAAGGGCTACCAGGTAAGACATCACTCCGTAGACTCCGATTGCCGCCAAAATCGCCGCAATCAACGCAAAGCATCCGATCAGCGCCGCGTTGAATCGCCGCGAGCCGAGGGAATCGTCCACCCGCTGCTCCAGCGTCTTCACGTCGAACAGCGGTTCATCCGCGTCCACCGCGGCCGTCATTTTCTGCGATGCCAAAATCAGGGCGCGAGGATCGCCCGCGGTCCGTAGCAGCAGACCGGTCCTCCCAAACCGAGCCATCTTCTCTTGCAGGAAGGAATAGTAGTAGGTTGGCGATGCGGGCTGATCTAATCCGGACTGGCGGATGTCGCCGACCACGCCCACGATTTCTTGCCACACCGGGGCGTCGATGCTCAAGCTGATGCGATGTCCCACGGCATCTTCTGCCGGGAAAAACTTTCGCGCAAACGCCTGGTTCACGACGATCCTCAGCGGAGCGTCCTGATTATCGCGGGAGGAGAGCATCCGCCCGGCGAGCAGTGGCACGCGCAACACCCGAAAGTAATCCGGGCTGACCATAATCTCATTCGCGCGCGGCTCCTGACCTCTCGGCACGGGAGGCTGGTTCTCGATGCGGATGAAACTGCTGCCGCCGGCATTGCCCAGCGCCATCCCATTTACCACCGCTGCCGATTCCACGCCGGGCATCGCGCTTGCTTGCGCCAGCACCCGCTCCAGGAATTCGATCTGGGTCTCCGGCGTCATGTATTTCGGAAACAGATTCAAGCGCCCGGTCAGAACGTTTTCCGCGCGGAATCCCGGATCGGTGTTACGCAGCCGGAGGAAGCTCTTCGCCAGCAAGCCGGCGCCGATCAAAAGAGTTAGCGACAGTCCAAGTTGCACCACCACCAGCGCCTGCCGGACGCGTCGAAGTCCTGCTCCCGCGCTCGCGCTGCGCGAATCTTTTTGCAGTGCTTCTCGCACGCTGAATCCGAACGAGCCCAGCGCCGGGGCCATTCCGAACGCCAATCCGCACAGCATCGTGATCAGGAACGCAAACGCCGCAGTGGTGAAATCGATAGGGATTTCCGGCAAACCGCTCTTCGGAACGGAATTCAGAATGCGAATCGCCAGCGCCGCCAGTCCCAGCCCCGCCATTCCGCCCAATAGCGCCACCAGCAAACTCTCGGCTGCGAGTTGACTCACGATCCGCCGCCGCGGCGCCCCCAGAGCCACGCGGACGGCGATCTCCCTGCGCCGCGTGGTCGCCCGGGCCAGCATCAGGTTCGCGACGTTGAAGCACACGATCAGCAGCATCAACCCCACCGCTCCGGCGAACACCAGCAGCGCCGGGCGCAGATTTCCGGTGAGGTGTTCCTGCAGCGGCCGCGAGTATATCCGCATGCCTTCAATAAATCCGTTCACGTGAAGCTGGGGCGGATAATCCCGCTCGATGATCGGCGTCAGCCGGCGCAGCTCAGCGTCTACTTCATGCGGACCGGCATTTGCCTGGGAACGAGCCAGAATCTCCACCACCAGCATACGCCTACGTTCCCGCTGTTCAGCTTCGTCCAGACGCAATGGCCTCCACAACTCCGCCTCCGCGGGAAACCCGAATCCGCGCGGCATGATGCCGATCACTCGAGCCGGTTCGCGATCCAGCCGGATGGTCTGGCCCACCACGGCGGGGTTTGATCCGAATTTGTGCTGCCACAGTCCATAACTTAAGATCACAACCTGCTCTGAACCGGGGCGATCTTCTTCCGCGCGAAAAACGCGCCCAAAGGCGGGTTGCACGCCAAGGAGAGGAAAGAAGGAAGCCGTAACGGCCTCCGCCGTCAGGAACTGCGGCCCATCGGGACCGGTCCAAGTCACGCCTTGGGCATTATAGGCCGCCAGATCAGTCAGATTGCGAGCGTTGTCCCGAAGAGAAAGGTAGTCGCCGGCAGGGGTAACCTCCTCTTTCACTCGGCCGAGCCAGTCCGTTACCCAGTAGAGTTGTTCCGCATGCGGGAAGGGCAGCGGACGCAGCAAGACCACATTGACGATGCTGAAGATCGCCGCCGTAGCTCCGATTCCCAGCGCGACGGTCAGCGCCGCGACGGCCGTCCATCCCGGAGTCTTCGCGAGCAATCGCACGCCGAGCCGCAGGTCCTGCCGCAGGTGCTCCCACCACAGCCAGCGCCGCGATTCATAGAACCGCTCCTGGCTCGACGTCACGTTGCCGAACGCGCGCCTCGCAGTCGCGATCGCTTCTTCCTCGCTCATTCCGCGCTCGCGGTAACGGTCGGCTTGGAGCCGAATGTGCGCGGCAATCTCAGATGAAAAATCGCCCTCGGAGGAAAAATCGCTACCTTTGCGCCGCCGGAACATATCGCCTCACGCTGTCTCCGGTCCCAACACGCTCCCGATCGCCGCAGCCAACCTGCGCCACCGCGACGTTTCCACAGTCAATTGCTTGCGGCCGGTTTTGGTCAGCGTGTAGAAACGAGCCTTGCGATTGTTGTCGGAGACGCCCCACTCGGCTGCAATCCACTTCTGGGCCTCCAGGCGTTGTAGAGCCGGATACAACGCCCCGTGCTCCACCAAAAGAGCGTCGTCGGAACTTTCCTGAATGGCTCGCGCGATGCCCTGGCCGTGCTGCGGCCCTAGCGCGAGTGTACGCAGAATCAGCAGGTCCAGAGTGCCTTGCAGCAAGGTAAGTCGATCTTTGCTCCGGTCTTCGTTATTCCGACCTTGGGTGGACATTTTACCCAAGTATGGACCGGCTCAGGTAAGATGTCAACCCAAAGGCGTCGCGCCGACCGGCTTCGCGACGCGTTCGTCCCGCTCCACCTTGCCGTCGCGGATGTGGATGACGCGGTGGGCGTGAATCGCGATGTCGTGTTCGTGCGTCACCAGGACAATCGTGTTGCCGCGCTGGTGCAGGCGCGCGAACAGGGCCATGATCTCGACTCCGGTGGCGGTGTCGAGCGCCCCGGTGGGCTCGTCGGCCAGCAGGATCGAGGGTTGATTCACCAGCGCGCGCGCCACGGCCACGCGCTGCCGCTGGCCTCCGGAAAGCTCGCTGGGCTTGTGATTCATGCGCTCGGTCAGATCCACCTCGCGCAGGGCCAGCTTGGCGCGCTCGATGCGCTCCTTGGAAGGGATGCCGGAATAGATCAGCGGCAGCTCCACATTATGCAGCGCGGTCGCCCGGGCCAGCAGATTGAAGGTCTGGAAAACGAATCCGATCTCTTTGTTGCGGATGCGCGCCAGCTCATCGTCGTCCATGTCGCTGACCAGTTTTCCGTTGAGATAGTAGAGCCCGGAGCTGGGCGTATCCAGACATCCGATCAGATTCATCAGCGTGGATTTGCCCGAGCCGGAAGGGCCCATGATGGCCACGTACTCGCCCTTCTTGATCTCGATATCGACGCCTGCAACCGCGTGGATGGTCTGGTCGCCCATGACGTAGGTCTTCATCAGGTCCCAGGTGCGGATGATGACGCCATCGCGCCGGAGCTGTTCGCCCCGCTCCACTTTGTCCATAACCGCGGCGTTGGCCATAGTAGTCGAGAAGAAGGTCAGCTCTTGGTGTCCACAACCGCGGCGGTACTGTTGTCCACTTTGACGCGGGCGTTGTTTTTCATGCTGCGGATGGCCTTGTAGCTGCCGGTGACAATGACGTCGTTGGGTTCCAGGCCGCTGAGCACCTCGATATCGGAAGCGCCGGCGATGCCGGTTTCCACCTTGTGAAATTCGGCGTGGTCGCCCTTCACCACGAAGACGCCCTGTACTTCTTCGCGGCGCGCTTTCTCCTCGGCCGGATCCATCGGCTTATTGGTATCGGTGTTCTGCGGCTGCTCTTCCAGGTCGCCCTTGGTGCGCACGGTAAGCGCCTGAATCGGGATCGCCAGCGCGCTCTGCCGGACGGCGGTGGTGATTTTCGCGGTCGCCGACAAGCCCGGCCGAATCTCGTCGGGCGGATGATCCAGCGCCACCACAACTTTGAAATCCTTGGCCTCCTGGGTTGACGTCGCGCTTTGCGACGCCGCCAGGCCGGAGGAGCGCACGATGGCCGTATCGCCGATCTGAATCACCTTTCCGGTAAAAGTCCGGTTGGGCATGGCTTCAATGCTGACCTCCGCGGTTTGCCCGAGTTGCACGCTGACCACATCGGTCTCATCCACGTCTACTTCCGCGGTGATCAACGACATGTCCGCGATGGTCATGATGGTCGATCCGGCGGAATTCTGCACGCCCTGCACCACCGTCTCGCCGACGCGCACCGGCAGATCGGTGACCACTCCATCCAGCGGCGCGACCACATCGAAGCGAGCCAGAACGTTCGCCAACCGCGTCAGAGCCGCCTGTGCCTGGGTGACGCGCCTTTGGGCGGAGGTCAATTGCGCCACGCTCTGCGTGCGCTGGGACTTCGCTTGCGCCAAGCGGGCTTCGTTCTCGCGAACGCTGGCCATCGCGGATTCATAATCCGCTTTCTTTTGATCGTAATCCTGCTTGGCCACCAGCTTTTCCTTGTACATCTGCTCGTAGCGATCCAGGTAGTCCTTGGCGCGCATGAGCTCATTGTTATAGCGATCGTCGGTAGCCTGCTGCGTGGTGATGGCGTCGTCCTGGGCCTTGATGCCGGCTTCGGCGGCGGCCGAATCGGCCTCCGCGGAGGCGATAGTGGCTTTCTGGGCCGCAACGTCGGCGTCGGCCTGGGTGTTTTCGATCCGCGCCACCACTTGATTCTTGCGGACGCGGTCCCCTTCCTTGACGTAGATTTCCGTCAACGGGCCCATCGCGTTGGCTCCCAAGTTAATGTAATTCTTAGGTTTGATCTCGCCGGAGGCAGTCACGACCGCAGCCAAGTCCTGATGCGTAACCAAGCTGGTCTGCACCGTCACCAAATCTCTCTGGCTCCAACGGCGCGCCCCGACGACTCCTCCCGCAATCGCCGCAACCCCAAGCACACTAAACGCTATTTTTCCGACTGTGGTCACTTTTCTCGAGTCTCCATCACGTCAGGACGAATCCTTAGACGCGAAAGTTCCGGCATTGTTTCGATTCCGGTAATATTCCATTATTGCAGAAACCAGTGGGCAGGTCTACGACCTGCCATTTGTCAGTCCCGTTCGATTCCTAGAAGCTGCACCGTGGGCTCGGCCAGCTCTTCAAATTCCAGGCGCACGATCTGGCGCGAGCCAAGGCGTGCGGAACGCGCCCGCACCCACCCGGTGACCAGCAGCAGGAGCAGAAGGACGATTGGCCCAGGGCGCTCCAGAGCCAGCCGGATGAAGGAACTCAAGGCCCCGACATAGACCGAGGAAGCGAGCGAATATTTGAGCACCGTGACGACGACGGGATCCTGGCCTGGAAAGTAGGAAGAGGTGAACGGAATCCTTTCGAACGGAAACAGGAGCAGCTCCATGAGGATGAGCGAAGCGAGCAGGCACAGAAGCGAGGCCTGCAAGCCGGCTCGCGGGCCCAGCAGGGCAAGTTCGACAGGGAGCGTGAGAACGGCCACTGGAATCACGCCCCAAAACAGAACGAAGCTCTCGACTCCGGCCAGCAGTCCGCGCGAGTTTCCGGGCTCATGGATGCGGAAGACCCAGTTGGCGCGCAGCTCGACGGGCAAACGGAACAAGTACAGCAAACCTGACAGCGTGAATAGAGATAGCGCCAGGGGAACGGCGATCGCGGCTTGGCGGAATCCCGCGGAATAAGCCGAGATATGGTGAAGAATCCCGTCTTCGAGCACCAGGCCGGTGAACCCTTCGCAGATGAGGGCCAGCGCGATGGCGGCGAATGCCGTCAGGATCAAACGGTGCTGGCGGCTGCGCGCCAGACTCTTGGCAACGAATCCGAACACGGCGAGGCTGCGAAGATCGGGGAGAAAGCGGCTTGCGGCGGTGACGGTCCATGGCCGCGGCAACGCAGCGCCCTCGATGCCGGGCGATTCGATCACGCGGGTGCGATGGCGGCGATAGCTCCACAGATACACCAGGATGGCGGTTATGGCGGAAACGGCGACGCTCGCCAAAGCGAGGCCGGTCAAGCGTAGTGCAAGGGGTTCGGAGTTGCCGGCGATCACTTGATCCACTCCCAGGAACCATAGCGGCGGCGCCCACACAGCCCAGGCTGGGCGCAGCTCCATATAAGGATGCAGGTCGGGAATCGAGAAAACCAGCGGCAGCGCGCACAGGAACACGCTGAGCAGCGCGCCTTGCAACGCGAGCGAAACACGAGGGAATTGACGCACGGGCAGAATATTGAGCAGCACGCCTTGCACGGTCACCAGCGTGAAGAACACGAAAAATCCGGCCAGGGAAGCGGATACGAAAATCCCAGGAATCTGGCGCGGAAGGTGCGTGCCATAGCCTCCCGACATCACCGCCGGAAGCACGATGCTGGGCAGCACGGTGGTGGCGACGACAGCCATGGACATGAAAGCGACTAACGCCGTAAATTTCGCGATGAAAAGCTCGCGCATGCGCAAGGGCAGCGCCGCGAGCGCGAGATAATCGCGCAGGCCGGGGAATAGCGACGGCCATTCGATCGTCGTGAACAGCGCGATGATGGTCATGGCCAGGGTGATCACAAACAGCAGATCCGCCAGAGCGGCCCTGTTGTAGGGACCGGCATCGGGCAGATGGTCGAGCATGTTGTACTTGTGATAGTAGGCCTGCGCGTACATGAAGCTCAGGGGGAGCACGATCGCCAGCGCGCTGCCTGCGACGACTTTCGCCTGGCCGGGGTCGGAGATCAGCTCGCTATCGAAAAATCGCCGGAAAAAGTGACGCCGCAACTCGAAGCTGCTCGAATGCGTTTCTGCGAACCACCGCGTGAGCATCGTTCAACCTCGCATCGCGGCCAGGATGCCGCTGACGACGCTGGCGGGATCTTCCTGCTCCGTGAGCTGCGTGAACACGCCCTCGAGCGAAGGCTGGCTCATCAGATCGCGGAGGCGCTCCACGCGATCGTGCGCCACGGCTTTGCCCTTGCGCAGAATCAGCACCGAGGAACAAACCTTCTCGACCACTTCCAGCACGTGCGAGCTATACAGGATCATCTTGCCTTCGTCGGCCAGCGCCCGGATCAGCGCGCGCAGCACGATGGTGGCGTTGACATCGAGGCCCGAGAAAGGCTCATCGAGAATCAGCAGCTCCGGATCGCCCAACAGCGCCGCGGAGAGCAGCACCTTCTGGCGCATGCCTTTGGAATACGAAGAAAGCGGGGAGTGCCGGTCCTCCCATAACGAAAACAGGTGGAACATTCGATCCATGCGGGGATCGAGCACGCAACGGGGAATGCCGCGCAACCGGCCCACCAGTTGCAGATACTCGCGGCCGCTCAACTGCGGATAGAGGTGCGGCTCCTCGGGCACATAGCCGACCGAACGCAGGAAGCCGGGCCAGTCCGCGCGAACGTCGCGGCCCTTAAAGAAGATCTCGCCGCTGGTGGGCTCGATCAGGCCGATCAGCACTTTCACGGTGGTCGATTTGCCGGCTCCGTTGGGACCCAGGTAGCCGAGGATCTCGCCGGGGCGAATGGTGAAGCTGATGCCGTCCACGGCGGGAATCCGGCTATAGCGCTTGGTCAGATTGTGGACTTCGAGCATGACAGCGGGTTCAGTTTAGCACCCTATGTAGAAATCTACAAGAGAATTGTGTATACTGGATGTCGCCTATGCCGGATGAGATCAAGCTTACGCACACCTCGGCGTTGATTCTTCAAACCCTCGGCGCCGGGTACCGCTACGGATTCGACGTGATGGAAGCGACGGGCCTGCCCAGCGGCACCGTTTATCCAGCGCTAAGAAGGTTGGAGCAGCTCGGGCTGATTCAATCCACTTGGGAGAAGGAGAGTAAGGCGCAGGCGGAACAGCGTCCGGCGCGGAAATACTATAAGCTCACGGCGCCGGGCGAGCGGACCTTGGCCAAAGCGGTTCAGCGCTACCCGCTGCTGCAACACATGAAGGGGGCGTCATGAGAGGGCCGGTGTGGCTGATTCGGCCCGCGTTTCTGGTCCGAGCGGCCAGCCTGCTGGTGCCGGCGCGGCGTCGCGAGGAGTGGATGCGGGAGTGGCTGACCGAACTTCATTATGCGCGGGAGCACGCCGGCGAGGCGCGGCTGATGGCCTTCGCGAGCGGCGCGTTTCACGACGCGGTGTGGCAGCATCGCGATTTCTGGACCCTCGATCGCATTTCGCAGCGCGCTCAATCGGCGCTGTTCTGCATGGCGTCGATCGCCGCCGTGGTGGTATTGATCGTGCTGGCGAGCGGATTCCTGCCCATGACTCGAGGCGTCCTGATGCCGCTGCCCTATCGCGACGCCGCCGGCATCGTGACGGTGGCCCAATCCGGCACCATGGCGATGCGTGCGGGTGTCTCCGGCCAGGCGGTCGAGCTGTGGCGCGAGAATAGTGTGTCTTTCGACGACATCGCGACATATAGATGGCAGGTTGCGCCGGGTGGCGGTGCGCCGCTGAGCGCCTGGGTGAGCCCGAATTTCTTCCACCTTCTGGGCGCGAAAACCAGCGGAGGGCGGAGCTTTGAGGGCGACGCTCTGGCGGGCTGCGCGGCCGGGCCTGGAGCCAACCCCGAGGCCAATCCCGAACAATGCGTCATCCTCAGCTACGATTTCTGGCGCGGTGTAAACGGTGGCTCGCGCATCACGCTGGACGGCAAAACGTACCGCGTGATGGCGGTGCTCGATCCCGGCTTTTGGTTCCTGTCGCCGCGGATCGCGGTATGGCGCATCGGTGCGCCGGGCCCCGCGGAAAGAACGGGCGTGGTTGCCCGCGTACGGCGGGACTTCACGAAGAAGGAGGTGGAAACGGAGCTGGGGGTCATCCTTCGCGACGCCGGCATGAATGAGTGGGAAAGCATGGTGGAACTCACCGGGGTGGCCACACGGGTCCACTCCGCGCTGTGGTCCTTCGCGATGGGACTGGGATTGGCGGTCATCATCATCCTGCCGAGCCTGCGGGTCCGGATGCCATCGTGGAACCCTCGCGCCGCGACGTTCTTCGCCGCCAAGACTGCCTTGCTGCTGGCCGCGGTACTGCTGTGCGGGATCGAGTTCACACATGCGACGTCGATTACCATGCTGGGCGGAACGGACGCGTTGACGGAGCCGCTGTCGACCTGGCTGTTCATGCTGGGATCTATGGGCGTCCTGGTGTGGTCGATTGCCGATCAGCGGCGCCGCTGCCGCGTGTGCCTGAGACGGCTGGGCATGGTCGCCCACGTCGGGTGCCCAGGGTGCCTGCTGCTTAACTGGGCCGGGACGGAACTGGTCTGCATGGAGGGCCACGGAATGCTGCACGTGCCGGAGATGGCGGCGTGCTGGCAGGAGCCGGACCGCTGGACCTCGCTCGACGATTCGTGGCAGGGTCTGTTCGAAAGAAGCTGAGAGACGCCTTACAATTGCCTTCGGTGGACGACGTAAAGGAAAACGACCGCCGTCACGCCCGCGAAGGTCTCGATTAGAGAAACTACCAGCTTCACAGGGGGAATCAATCCTCGGGCAACGCCCAACGCGTCGTTGACGAACCCCATAACCAAAAGAATCGTCAACAGGAGCGCTCCGATTAGTGCCAGAAATGCCGCATTCTTGAGATTCATACCCACCACTCAGCACGTGGAAGGCCAAGCTGACGCATCTGCAAGATCCGGTGCACCGGGCTCGGCCATACGGTCTGGTAAGAGAATTGCTCGTGCATAGTCAGAGGTAACGGAGATGAGAAAGCATGCTAGTTCCGCGGCATTCGCGGTTTCCTTTGTTGCGGCGCTCTTTGCATCCCAGGCCCAAGGAGCGGACAGCAGTAATAATTCATCCAAAGGTAATTCACCCCAGGCGGGGGAGTCTCGCATCCAACGCGAGGTGCGTCATGAGCTGGTGACGCTTTCCCGGTATACCGTGTTCGACAACATCGCATATCGAGTGGACGGGACCCAAGTGACGTTGGTTGGTCAAGTTGTCCAACCCGTCCTCAAGGACGACGCGGGGAAGGCAGTAAAAGGAATCGAGGGCGTCACGGAGGTCAATAATCAGATCGAGGTTCTTCCCCTTTCGCCCATGGATGATGGCATTCGACTGGCTGTCTTCAAGGCCATTTATGGCGATCCGAACCTGAGCCGGTACGGCCTTCAGGCTGTGCCCTCCATTCACATCATCGTGAAGAACGGCGATGTGACGTTGGAAGGCGCGGTAATGAATGAAATGGATAAAGAGATCGCTGGACTGCGGGCCAACGCGGTGGGAGGGGTGTTTGCCGTGACCAACCATCTGCGTGTCGACGCCCAGATATGAGCTGAATCGCTGAACTCCGCCTGGACTATCGAGGCAGGGATTGTTCGGGCGGAGTTCCAGGGGCGAAATGAAAGTTCTGATCTTCGGAGCGACAGGGATGGTCGGACGGGGCGTTCTCAGGGAGTGTCTGCTCGACGGCGATGTTGCGGTTGTCCAAACCGTAGGACGGTCGGCTACTGGGGTGATGCACTCGAAGCTGCGGGAGATTGTCCACGCGGATCTGATGCACTACTCGGAAATCGAGGCCGATCTTGCCGGCTTCGACGCCTGTTTTTTCTGCCTCGGCGTGTCGTCGGCGGGGATGGCCGAACCTGACTACGAACGCCTGACCTACGGCGTCACGATGGCAGCTGCGGAGACTCTCTCTCGCTTGAATCCGGACATGACGTTCATTTATGTTTCCGGCGCCGGGACGGACAGCTCTGAGCGAGGCCGCAGCATGTGGGCGCGGGTAAAAGGCAGGACCGAGAACGCGCTCTCGCGCCTTCCCTTCAAAGATGCCTACATGTTCCGTCCGGCGGGCATTCAATCGCTTCACGGAGAGCGCTCCAAGACCACTGCGTACCGTGTCGGATACATTCTGATGAGCCCTCTGATTCCGTTGCTGCGGCGTATTTTTCCGGATTACATTTTGACTACGGAAGAGATCGGCCGAGCCATGATCCAAGTCGCCAAGCGGGGCGCTCCGAAGAAGATTCTGGAGAGTTCGGATATTCGGAAGCTCGGACATTAGCGGGTGTGGCAACGCTTGTGCAGGATGGATGCAAACCGGCCATACACGTTCACCTGTTACACTCAAGATGTATCTGCCCAAAGCGAGTTTGACGGCACTCTGCTGAGCGATTTGGGAAAGTCGCTACATCTGCCCGCCGCGAGCCGGTCCTACAATCATCCACGCAAGGCGGCTGGATTGGAGAGCGACAATGAACCCGAAGGGATCCCTCAAAGAGTACTGCGAGGTCTGCAAAACCGAGACCGAACGCTGCCAATATTATCCGGCAGGCAGAAGCCGGCAGCATGGAAGGTGCCTGAAATGCGACCAGAAGGACCCGCGGAGCGCCGGCGGGCACCAGAGCGGCGACCTTCGATATTGCAACGAATGCGACCGCATGCACCGTCATCCCCCTTCGCACTGAGACGCCCTTTTCGAGAAGCCCTTTTTAGAAGACGCGCATCGGCTTTCCACCGCGATCGCGCGCGCCATGGGTGCCATCCAGCGGCACGCACCACGGTGGGATCGCGTGAGCGATCGAGCGTCTTCGGCGTCTTGGCGTTAACGCCCGGCGGCCGGCTCGATGAGGGTCAAAGAAGGAAATAGCTTTCGGAAAAATCCCCGGTTGCGCGAGATCGGGCGAGTCGCCTGGGACTGCGCGTGTGCTCCGCTCAAGAAGTCAGGGAGAATCCGCGCCCGATGGCCGCCTTGCATTCGATACTTCCGCCACGCGCGGCTCGCCAGAAAGCTAGCTTCCCGGCTGAGCGATTCGACCCGAATATCGTTGCTTTTCAGAAAGCCGTCGCACTCGCGCTGCGTCCCAAAGTGGACGCACAGCTCAGCGTAGACCAAATCGCAGATTACCAGCGAACCTGAATTGGCTGCGTCCTCCAAGGCTTCAACGGAGGCATCGTAGAAGCTCTCGTTGGGTAGAAGGATGTCAAACAGGATATTGGTGTGATTTGCGGCGATCATCGCCCGCGTACATCGTCCACAAACGTATCGACGGACGAATAGCCGAGTTGCGCGAAGCTGTCTTTGCAGCGGCCTTTCCATCTCCCGGAGGGCGAGCTTCTTGGGGACTTTCTTCAGCACAATCGAGCCATTGACCACCCGGAACTCGACTTCGGTTTCGGGACCCAGCGCGAAGCGATCGCGGATCTTTTTGGGGATCGTAACCTGGCCGCGCTCACCTATTTTTCTAGTGTGTCAAAGACTACATGGCGAATCGCGTATTTCCCCGCGGCCTTAGTGAGCTCTGAGATCCTCTTCTCCTGTAAAATGAGATATGTCCCGCAAGCGAATCGGCATCCTCACCGGAGGGGGCGATGTTCCCGGCCTCAATTCGGTCATCAAGGAAGTGGTTTTTCGCGGCACGGAGAACGATTGCGAAATCATCGGCATCCGCCGAGGCTGGGAAGGCCTGACCCATCTCAATCTCGACGATCCGGTTAGCAAGGAACGCTATGTTTTGCCGCTCAACCGGGCCAACACGCACACCATCGACCGGACGGGAGGCACGATGCTGCACTCCACCCGCACCAATCCGTCGAAGATGCGCAAGCTGCCCGCGTTTCTCTCCGCGGAGAGCTTTCCCAGGAACAACGACACCTGGGATTTGAGCAAACAGGTGCTCGGCAACCTGGAAAAACTGGGGATCGATCACCTGGTCGCCATCGGCGGCGACGATACGTTAAGTTACGCCGCGCGCCTGGACCGGCTGGGCATGAAGGTGGTCGCCGTTCCCAAGACCATGGACAACGACGTGCGCAACACCGAATACTGCATCGGCTTTTCCACCGCGATCACGCGCGCCATGGACGCCATCCAGCGGCAGCGCACCACGGTGGGATCGCATGAGCGCGTGGGCATCTTCCGCGTCTTCGGCCGCGACGCCGGTTTTACGGCGCTGTACACGGCGTATGTCACTTCCATTCGCTGCTGCATCCCCGAGTACAAAGTGAATCTCGATCACCTGATCGATATTTTGATGGAGGAGAAGCGCAGTAACCCCAGCAACTACGTGCTGGTGGTGCTCTCCGAAGGCGCGCAATGGGAAGGCTACAAGGTGCAGGAATACGGCGAACCCGACGCCTTCGGTCATCGCCACAAGGCCAGCGTGGGCGAGGCCCTGGCGATGGAGATCGGCAATCGCACCCGCGAAGAGTGCATCGTCAGCGACCTGACCTACGATCTGCGCAGCGGCGAGCCGGACTTCGCCGACAAGCTGATCGCCGCCACCTTCGGCAACATCGCCATGGATGCGGTGCTCTCCGGCAGAAGCGGGCTGATGGCCGCGCTGGTGCACGGCTGTTATACGCTGGCTCCAATTCCCGATCCGGCGCTCGGTCCACGCCGCGTGGATCTCGACACCATGTATAACAAGAACCGCTATCGTCCCAATTACGCGGACAAAATGGGCTTGCCCATTTTCCTGACGAAAGCCGACTAAGGCAGGTGCGTTTGCTGGGTCGCTTCAATCTGGGTCGCTTCAATATGGATCGCTTCAATATGGATCGGCTGCTCCGCCGCCCGGCGATTTCGGCTTCTGAAATCCGCGCCTACTTCAACCGCGCGGCCGGCGATGAGGAGCATTACCCGTCCACTATCGATCCTCGGATCTGGCACGTCAAGCTGGTTCTGGAACATCTCGGAGATGCATCCGGCAAACGCGTCGCCGATATCGGCTGCGGCAAGGGGCGCTTTGCGCGCATCGTCAAGGAGCGCTGGCCCGATGCTCACGTGATCGCCGTGGATCTGGCGGAAGCGATGCTGGCCCATGTCCCGCCAAATATCGAGCGGGTGGCGGCCAGCATGACATCGCTTCCCGTTGCCAGCGACGCGATGGATGCCGCATATGCCACCGAATCGCTGGAACACGCGGTGGACATTCCCGCCGCGGTGGCTGAGCTGGCGCGCATCGTCAAGCCGGGCGGACGCATCGTCGTCATCGACAAGAACGCCGATGCCTGGGGACGGTTGGATACGCCGGAGTGGGAGCGCTGGTTCGGGCGCAAGGAACTGGAGCGGCTGCTCGCGCGCCACTGCCGCCGGGTCTGGAGCCAGCCCATCTCCTACTGGGAAGACGTCCCTCCGGATGGTCTGTTTCTGGCCTGGTTTGGCGAACGTTGAATCCGCTCCGTTTGTCCGCTCCCTTTGGTCACGGCTCGGCAAGGGTTTCTGAGCCACGGCCTGGTTTGGCGAACGTTAGTACCAGGGTTCTAGGTATTTTCAGCCATCTTGTACCGCTACGAAATGGGAGTAGACGGCTATTCCGCCTATTCTAGGCGCCGCCTAAAATCAAGATGCAATGGAATTCGGTCAATACCAGATGCAAATCGCGCTCAGCCTGATCGTTATCCTGGGCGCCGCTCTCGTCGCGTTGATCTGCGATCTTCTAAAGGGCAACAATGAGCAGCTTCGCGAGCTCGCCATCGAGCTGAAGGTCCGGCGCGAGGAAGAGAATAAGCGCTTCCAGATGCTGGCTCCGCACGCCTTGGCCGCACCGGCGGGCAGCGCTATAGCGGGCAATGCGATCGCCCCCGCGATGACGCAGCCAGCCATGGAACGATCCGCCATGGAGCGAACCGAGAGACACACGCAGCAAATTGAGGAGCCTGCTTCCATGGGACGGCCGCTGGCCGCCTCTCACACTCGCCGGCCCGGGCGGGAGAAGCGTCCGATCTCCGCGGATGCTCTAGCCGCCATCCAGCGTGGAGAGCAGTTGGCCGCGTCGCCACGGCCGCGCCGCGTGCCGGATCGCGTCCCTGCCGCCGAGGAAATCCCGGCTCCGCAACGCGAGTCGGAGACGACAGTCCCGGCGATGGAGGTTTTGGAATCCGCCACGTCCGCGCCTGCCGCGGCCGCAATAAAATTCAGCGGCGCGCCTGCCGCGGTTCCCGCCGGTGCAACCAGGGACTGGGGCGCTCTGCTGAGCGCGCGCCGTGAGCCCGGCAAATCGACTCGCAGAGACGCTGTGATTATCGCAGCCACTTCCGCCACTCTGTCGCCCGAAACTCTACGGACTGAGCCGGCGCTACCGGCGGGTTTCCAGGACGGCTTCGTTCTCACTCGCCTGGTAGAAAGCCGCCAGCCGGTCAGCGGCCTGGTGGTCTCCATCGGCGCCAGTACGTCCCAAGATACGAATCGCTCCCTGCCGGCGAACGTTCGCGGACTGATCCAATCCCTGATCGGACCCAACGATTTCGCCGCACAGTCCGGCAAAGACGAGTTCCTGCTGATCTATCCCGGGGAGCGCGGCGCCTCCGCCCAGCGCCGGCTCAGCCTGATCGCCGAACACCTGTGGGATTTCCAGCTCCGCTCCATGGGCTCGCTCTCGATCCTGTTCAGTTGGGGCGGCGTGGAAGTGCGCAGCGAATCCATCGAGGAGGCCATCGCCTCGGCCACGGAGCGGATGCAGGAAACCCGCCGTAACCGCAGAGTGCTGACCATGGAACCGAGATCGGGTTCGGAAGCGCCCCTGCGCCGCGCGGTTTAGTCCGGCCGCCATCCTCCCGGCCGCCATCCCCTTTGATCCATCCCGCCGGCGAGCATGTTCCGCTGGCCTTGCGCTTTCGCTCCTATAATCTAAAGGTATGGTCCCGCCTAGAGCGCGGCTCATCGTCGTTGTGCGCGCCGTTGTGCTTGCCGGCGCCGCGTTCGCCGGGGCCGTTGTGCTTGCCAGCGCCGCCGTTGTGCTTGGAGGGTCCGCGCTCGCGCAAAGGGTGATCAGCGCCAAGTCCGGCCTGGTGCTGTTCGTCTTGGGCCGTGTTTCCGTCGAAGGCGGTCCGCTCAAAGCCGGCGAGTCTTATCGCCAACTCAAGGATGGCGAAAGCCTCTCCATTGAGCGTGGCCGGGCGGAGGTCTTGTTGAATCCCGGAATCATTCTCACGCTCGGCGACATGAGCCGGCTGCGCATGGACGACGTGCAGCTGACCGACGCGTGTGTGTCTCTCGAATCCGGATCGGCCGTGGTCGCGGTGAACCACATTCTCAAGACCGACCGCATCCGTCTGCTTGCCGGCGGCAACGTCATCTTGATGAAGCAGGAGGGCGTTTATCGATTAGATATAGCCCAAAGCCGCCTGCGTGTGTTCAGCGGCCGGGCGGAAGTACGGCGCGACGGCTCCCCGGGCATGGTCGCCGTCAAGCGCGGCCAGTCGGTGAGCCTCGATGACGGCCTGACGATCGCCAAGTTCGACCCGAAAGAAACGGACTCGCTCCAGAGGTGGGCCAATGCGAGATCGAGGACGCTCGGGCCTCGCAACTTCGGTCCACGGCCGCAGCCTCCCCGCGTGGGATGGCGGAGCGACCCGCCATCGGGCCCTGGTTCTTCTACTTCTTCCAACCAATTTTAACCAGCCGGTCTCCCGAAAACGCCCCGATATAGATTGAGTCGCCCACTTGCAGCGCCACCGATACGCCTGAAATCAGCGCGCCCTTGCCCTCGGAATCGAAGACCGTCTTCGCTTCCATTTTCGCGGGATCGATTTCCGCCACTCCGAATTGCTGCACGCACGGCGTACCGCTGCCCGTGGGACAATCCCCGCGAGCGCTCTTCACTCCCGCGGCGAGCATCTTCTTGTGATCGCTGGTCCAGGTGATGTTGTCGGGCATGAAGTCGAGCTTCACCACTCCGGTCTGTTTACCTTCCTTGAGGTCGTAGCGGTGGACTTCTTTGGCCGTCCACGCATTGAAGTACATGGTGCGGCCGTCCGCGCTCACCAGAACGCCGTTCGGATAGCCTTCCCGAGTCCCCGGCAATTCCGTTTCGCCTTTCCCTGGCACCCACCGCGCGACCTCCCCGCTGGGCTTTCCGCTCATCAGGTCGGCGTTATTTCCCGGCGTCATGAGTGAAGTCGGATGGGTGGCGATGAATCCTCCGTCGGGCAGCACGGCTACGTCGTTAAACTCCGCCATCGTGATCGCGCAGCCGTGCCACACCAGCGTCCAGCTTCCGCCGGCCTGCTTCAGCTCAAACATCTCGATCGACTGCCGTCCGCCGCCGTGATTGACGACGTAGAGTTGCATGGTCCCGCCGTTGCGCTTCCCCAGCGAGATGCCGTGCGGGACCATGGCGTCGATCACCGGACCGGGGCACGCCGCATCGCCCCAATCCTTGCGCGGCTCCGCGGTGATTGGGATTTTGCTGTAGGTTTTCTTGGCGAGATCCAACAGCACCAGGCCCGCGCCGGCTCCGCCGCCCCTGCCGTTCACAAACTGGCTCACAATCAGGTATTTTCCGTCCGGAGTCGGCTCCAGATCTTCCGGCGAACGCGTTCCGCAAAGGATCTCTACGTCGCCGTGCGTGCCGCATTCCATCAGCGGTGGCGCTGGCGGCTGTGGGCCGCGCGCCGCCGGCTGTTGTGCCCAAACCATCCCCGTCAGCGCGATCAGAATCGATGCCGGCAAAATCAATTTCATGTGGACACCCTCCCCACGCTTCCCCCCCGGCGCTGCGCTACTTCCCCACCAGATGCACCAGATCTTTCTCATTCTCGTTACAAATATATTCGATCAGCTCCGAATCCGGAAGGAAGTTCACCACTTCCGTTACCGACCAAGGCTTCGTATAAGCTTTCGGATCGTCGATGGTGATCCCGATTTCCAGGTGTCCGAAGTCCTTGCGATGGAAGCGCTCAGTCAGGTGCAGAGCATCGGTGTGAGGGTGACCGTTGCTGTCCAGCCAGCTCAGGTCGTTGAACCCGGCCGTCTCGACAACCAGCGTATCGCCGTCCCAGTGTCCGACTGAATATCCGTCCCAGGCCGGCTGCGCGTCTTTCGGGATCGGCCTTCCATCCAGAAATATTTGGCGAAAGGTGGTTCGCGATTCGTACAGGAACACGATTTCGTCGGGCAACTGAATCAGTTTGTAGGGCGACGAAACGCCATCCTTGCGAGGCATGCTGGAAGGCAGACATTTCGCGTCGGGATCGTCCTTGCCGTTCGTCGCCCTTCGCTGCTTATAAAGATCGGCGGCCCACGGCTGCATCGGAACGTCGTCGGTTTTCAAGTCCGCGGCGAGGTTGATCAGGTACTTGACGCTGGGGGGCTGCCAGATGCCGGAGAGGTCCGGTTTGCCGTCCTTGGTTTTCGGCGCCGGCGCCGTCATGTCCACTTTGCCGTTGGCGGTTCGAGGCACGGCCGGAGTCTTCAACGGCTCCCACTGCGCGAATACGGACGTCGCAAGCGACACCGCAGCAAATAGAATCGACGATATTCTCATTGGCAACCTCGCGTTCGATTATACCCGCTACAACGCGCGGAAGCATTCCTCCGCCGGAATCGCCATCGGGATGTAACCCAGATCCTTCAACTGCCCAATCAACGTTTCCCAGCGAGCCTTAGTCATGGCTCCCAGTCCATTCTTGCGAGTCTCGTCGTCTTCAATTAGCGCCTTCTGCGCCTCGGCGACCTCGGCGAACGTCTCCGCGTCCATGGACGGATTCATTTGGTGCATTTTCTCGTTGGTCGCCTTGGGATCGTCGAGATACACGCGCCAGCCCTCGCGCGCCGCGGCCACCATCGATTTCACCATCTCGGGGCTCTTGCGCAGCGTTTCATCGCTAGTGGCCAGAACGTTGGTGTAGGGATCGTAGCCGATATCCGAAACCGGGAAAACCTTCACAGCCACGCCTTTCCGGCGCGCCGCGAGAGGCTCCGACGTGATAAAAACCTGCTGCGCGAACTTCGGATCGGCGAGGAAGGCCGTGAGGTCGCCGCCGGGCGAGGGCACTACACGCACGTGCTGGAAACCGTACTGTTTTTCCAGCAGCCGCACGTAAGGCAGGCCCTGCTGCACTGCTAGAGTGCCTTCCTTCAGCACATCGCCGATCGAGGTTAGATTGCGCTCGGCGTGAACCATGATCCCCAGCGGTGAATGTTGATACACGGTAAACAACCCCACCACGGGATTGCCCTTGGATCGCGCCAGCAACAACTCATCCGCCTCGACGATCCCGAATTCGGCCGATCCGGCGCCCACCATCTGCACCGTGGGCGTCCCCGCGCCGCCGGGCAAGATTTCCACGTCGAGCCCGTGCTTATCGAATGGCGCGGCGTAGAAGCCGCCAAATTCCGGCTCCGGCTTCCAGTTCAGAGCCAACCGGATCTTGGCGGATTTGCTGCAAGCGGCCAGCAGCGCGAGTGCCGGCGCGACCCTCAAAAACGCTCGTCGAAGCATTCCTGATGTTAGCGTGCCACTACAAGCTTTGTTCCGACGCGTGCCAGCGCCGCAGCGTAATCCCGCTGATGAGGTTGATCAAACCGAAGAGGGCCAGTCCCAGCAGACTCGCCAGCAGCACGGCCGCGAACACCTTATCGACACGCTGCTGCGTGCGCGCCACATCCACTACGCTGCCCAGGCCGCCTCCTCCGATGAACTCGCCCACGATGGCTCCGATCACCGCCAGTCCCGCGGCCACGCGCAATCCGGTGAAGATCTGCGGCAGCGCTGCCGGGAACCGGAGTTTGAACAGCGTCATTGCGGGCGTCGCTCCGTAGAGGCGAAATAGATCTCGGAGTGCCGGGTCGGTCGAAAGAATTCCGGAGAGCGTGTTCGCAATCACCGGAAAGATCGATACAACAAATGCCGAGGCGATCACAGTTTGCATGCCATAGCCGAACCAGATCACCAGCAGCGGTGCTATGGCGATCACCGGCACCGTCTGGAAGAACACCGCATAAGGATAAAACGCCTTCTGCACCCACCGGGATGAAGACAGCAGCACCGCGGCGGCAATCCCTGTGAACGTGCTTAGCGCGAAACCCGCCATGGCGCTGGCCGACGTCTTCAGCATCGCCTGCGCCAACTCCCCCCAGTTCTCCCAGATGGCGAGGAACACAGCCGATGGCGCGGGCAGCAAGTAGGATCGGATGAAGCCCCCGCGGACCAGAAACTCCATCGCGGCGGTGATGGCCACGAAGGGGATCAAGGGCGGCAGGATGTTGCGGAATGCCTTCACTCTTCGATCGCTCCTAGCAATAGCTTCATTTCCTGCCCCAGGCGCGGGTCGGCGCGCAATTCATTGGTCCGCTCCTCCGGCAATTCGATGATCCGGTCCAGCTTGATTGCGCCTCCGCGCCGCGACAGCACCACCGCCCGGTTGGCCAGAAATGCGGCTTCGGAGATGGAATGTGTCACGAAGATCACGGTCATGCGGCGGCTCCGCCACAGCTCGCGTAGCTGCACGTCGAGATGAAATCGCGTGATTTCATCCAGCGCCGCGAAGGGCTCGTCCAGCAGCAGCAGCCGAGGCTCGGTCACTAGCGCGCGAGCCAGCGAAACCCGCATCCGCATTCCGCCTGAGAGCTGCGCCGGATAGCGGTCCACCGCTTCAAGCAGGTTCACTTGACCAAGCGCCGCCAGAGCCTTCTCCCTTCGCTCAGGCTTAGCCACGCCCATCAGCTCCAGCGGCAGCGCGGCGTTGTCCAGTACGTTGCGCCACGGCAACAGGTGCGCGTCCTGAAACACGAACGCTGTCTGCGCGCGGTCGCCTTCAGGCTCGCGCCCGCCTTTCTCCGATTCGGTGACGATGCGCCCGCTGTTCGGCTGGTCCAGCCGCGCGATCATTCGCAGCAGCGTCGATTTCCCGCATCCCGACGGCCCCAGCACCGCGAGAAACTCACCCGCCTCGATGCGCAGGTCCATTCCGGCGATCACTACGAACTGGTTGTGTAACGAGTCTTCGAATACACGCCGGACCCCCTCCAGGCGCAACGCAACACCTGGACGAACGGCCGCGTTCACAGCAGTGTCGGCCAAAGATGCAACTCCATTACGTTCGCCCGCTGCGGCATTTTCGCGACGCCCAGAATCGCCTCGGCGACATCAATCGGCTGCAACGCCTTCGCTAGAAGTTCCGGTCCCGGTCTTACCGGACGCTTGACTAAGATGTCGGTTTCAACCAAGCCCGGACAGATCACGCTGGTGCGGATTCCGTTCTCCTTTTCCTCATAGCGGATCGCATGGGCGAGCCCGAGTACTCCGCGCTTGGCAGCCTGATACGCCGCGCCTGAAGGATCGCCCGCCAGCGCCGAGACCGACGACACATAAATCAGATGTCCCGCGCCTCGCTCCCGCATCGCCGGCAGCACCGCATGAGTTGCGTAGTAGGCGCCGTTCAGATTCACGCTCACCATCGCGTCCCAGATCGCGGGGGTCAGGCGCTTCAAACTGCGGTCGGGAGTATTGTCGCCGGTGACATACACCAGAGCGTCGATCTCGCCGAGGCGCTCGCGAGTCACGCGCGCCAGCTCATCCATATCGCCGGCGCGGGTCGCGTCCGCCGGATGAATCGCGATCGCGCAGCCGGCCGCAGCCATCTCCATCGCAAGCTCCCGCAGACGCTCTTCACGCCGCGCCGACGCCATCACGCGTGCGCCTTCGCGCGCGAACAGAATCGCGGTCGCGCGTCCGATGCCGCTCGAAGCGCCAATCACCACGACCACCCGGTCTTTGAGCGATTCCGCCATGGGCTATGCCTCCAATCAGGCCGCCGTCAATCCGCCGTCGATGGTCGGGCATGAGCCGGTGACGAACTCGGCTTCTCTCGAGCACAGATACAACACCATGTGCGCGATCTCGCGTGGCTTCCCCATGCGCCCCACGAGCTGCCGCGCATGTAATTCGGCTCGCGTCTTTTCGATTTCATGCGCGTGGAATTTTTGCAGGTACGCGTCCACGAAAGGCGTATCCACCGTGCCGGGGCAAACGCAGTTCACGCGCACCCTGCCGGCGTAATCGACCGCAAGCTGCTTCGACAAAGCCACCACCGCGCCCTTGGTGGCGCAGTAGGCGAAGCGGCGTTTCAGCCCCACCAGCCCCGCCACTGAGCCGATATTGACCATCGAACCCTTGGACGCCAGCAGTTTGGGCATGGCCGCTTTCGTGACCAGGTACAAACCCTCCACGTTCACTTTGAAGAGTCGCTGGAAATCCTCGTGAGCCGTTTCTTCGACGCTGCCCACCAGCCCGATTCCCGCATTGTTGATCAAGATATCAAGATGCGGAATTGCGGCGAACGCCCGATTCACCGCTGCTTCATCCGTGACATCGACGACCAACACGGACGAGCCTGGAAGCTTCATCGACAGAGCCTCGGCGCGCTCGCGATCGATGTCCGCGATGGTCACTGCGGCGCCCGCATCCGTTAGCACGCGACAGGTTTCCTCGCCGATCCCGCTAGCTCCGCCGGTCACCAGAGCGCGCAATCCGTCCAAACGAAAGGGTGTGGTCATGAATTCGCATTCTACGACACACCGTGCCTCGACGGGCTAATGCAGCGGGTCCGACGGTTTCGCCTGTACATTTTGAAAGCCGCCCCGGTCGAGCGTAACCTTCAGCGCTCCCGCAAAAAGCCGCTCCAAAACGCCAGGCTCATCCAGCTTATCTTTGCTCTCCGGCGGGACCGCCAGAAGCCTGTATTCGCCGGGCGCAAGGCCCGCGAACCGGAAGTTTCCTTTCTCATCGCCGGTCGTATTCTTTAGATCCAGAGAGAGGCTTTCCTCCGTGAAGGGCCATTTCGCCAGCACCACGTACGGGTTGCTCAAAGGCTGATCGTCGTTGGCGACCACGCCTCTGACAGACGCTGGCTTGTCGTCAATTACCACCTCCAAGGTCTGAGATGGAACTTCACTCGTCAGAGTGAAGGCATTCCCGGAGATCGGGTTTCCGTTATAGCGGATCTCCCTCACATAGAAGTTGCTGCTGAGATTAATGAGGGACACCGTCAAGCGGCCCCACGGCGCATTCGCCATGCGAAACCTGCCCTGTTCGTCCGGAGCCAAAGGACGGCCGCTGGCGAAGATACTCTCCGCCGGATCCACAGCCACCAGCAACCGCTCGAATGCGGTTTGCGGCACACCCTCGGGAAAGACGACTCGTCCGTCCAACGCCACCCCTGGAGTGAGCGAAATCGTGACGTCGCGATTCTTGTCCGTCACCTCGACGGAGGCAGTTCCTTGCGTGCGGGTCTCCGGTGTGCGTTGCGTGGCCAGTGTGAGCCGGTAAGAACCCGGCTCGACACTGCGGATCAGAAAGTCCGTGCCGCAGGGAACTTCAGAGCTTAGGATGTCACCGCCCAGCCTCGCGGACCGGAATTGCATCATCACTTTGTCGGCGGGGGTGCAGTTACCGGCCGGGAAAACGGCATGAACACGGTAGTAAGGCGCCTTGCGAACTTTGATGGTTCCCGCACTCAGCGTTTGTCCGCTGCCGATCGGAATAGGAACGGCCGAATCCAGGTCGCGTCCGCCTGGCCAGAACGTCCGCTCGTAATCCTCATCGATGATGCTCGCGTCGGCTTCAGAAAACGTCGTAAGCACGCGATCTCCGCCGAGCACTCGCGGGAGCGTCTCCACCACATAGTTGCCGGGCAGGATTCCGTTGAACACAAATCGGCCGTCCTGGTCGGTGACCGCTCGCATGCCCCCAAAGCCAAAGCTGGCCCGGCCTCTGGAATACCGGAGCTCAACGGCCGCAACCGGAAATCTCGCGAGCGGCAGGCCGGTTTCGTCGTCAGCGACGCGGCCGGTAATTTCCGCGGGACGCGCGAGAGTGAAATTTGCGCTCTCGCTAGGATTCCCGTGGGTGATGACCACGGTTGCCGGATTTTGTAAGTTTTGATCGAGATTCACCAGGGAAGGCACGATACGATATCCTTCCAATTTCACCTCCACCTTATAGTGCCCAAAATCGTTCGGTTGGAAGCGGAAGGCGCCCTGGGAATCCGTGACTGTGGTGGAGGCCGTGGAGGAGGGTTGCCCTTCCAGCGTCAGCGCGACTTGCAGTCCGGCAATGCCATAGTGGGTGCCCGCTTCGGTGATCACGCCGTGAATTTCAGGGCGTGGGTCGCCGTCTTGAACTCCCTGTGACAGAGCCAGCGCGGCGGTGAGCCCGAAGCCGACGGCCGCGAAGGCAGTACGCAGCAATTCCCTCCCCAGCATAGCGTGATTATGACGAAGCTCTTCGTCATTGTCAATCCCCGCCATCCAACCCTGTTACACTCTATGAATCCATGGCTTTTGGCAAGATTGGCCAAACTCTGACGGCGGTCGAAATCTTCGATCTGGTGCGCGCGGATCTGGCGCTGGTGGAGCGCGAGATCGGGCTCGAATCCATCGCTTCGGTGGACGCCGTCACGTATATAAATCAATATCTGCAATCGGGCGGGGGTAAGCGGCTGCGTCCGATTCTGGTGCTGCTTTGCGGGCGCCTATTCGGCGAATCGCATCCGGGGCTGGTGCGCATGGCCGCGGTGGTGGAGATGATCCATACCGCGACGCTGGTGCACGACGACGTCATCGATATCGCCAAAACGCGCCGCGGCAGGCCGTCCATCAACGTGGTGTGGGGCAATCACACTTCCGTGCTGGCCGGCGATTGGCTGTACATGCAGGCGTTTCAGGTGGCCCTGCGCGAGCGCAGCTTTCCGGTTCTGGATGTGCTGATCAATCTCACCCAGATGATGGTCGAAGGCGAGCTGTTGCAACTGGAGCGCATCGGCAAGATCGGCGTCACCGAGGCGGATTACATGGAGCTGATCGACCGCAAAACCGCCAGTCTGTTTTCGGCGTGCGCGCGGCTGGGCGCACAGGCGCAAGGCGCGGAAGAAAGCGCGGAGGCGCGGCTGGGCGAATACGGCTGGAATTTGGGCATCGCGTTCCAGTTGATCGACGACGTGCTGGACTTTACCTCGCGCGAAAAGATTCTAGGCAAGCCTGTGGGCAACGATCTGCGCGAGGGCAAGGTTACGCTGCCGCTGATTTACGCGCTTGAGACCGCGGCTCCGGAGGAACGCAGGCTGGTGGAGACCGTGCTGGCCGACGGCAACTACGACCAAGTGCCGTTCGGAAAGGTTCTCCAGATCCTGCACCGGCACAACGGCATTGAGAGGGCGCAGCAGCGCGCCCAGGTGTTCACCGACAAGGCTCGCGCAATCATCGGCGAATTTTCGTCGTCGCCGTTTCAGCGCGCTCTGCTGGCTGTCACCGACCTGGTTACGGAGCGCGATCGCTAGACTTTCCGCTGTGGGGCGGACGCCCCCGTCCGCGCCGGACCCCCGGTCCGGCTTGCGCCCTACTTCGACGCCGCCCGGTATATGGCCAAGTTGGATTGATCCACCATCGCCGAGCCGGTATCCACGAAACGCGGCAGCCGCGAATTGGGATCTTTGAGGAAGTCCGCGGTGAGGGACGGCAATTTGTTTAGCTCTATATCCGCTAACATGCGCAATCCAAAGTAGCCCATGGTGAAAGGTTTCTGCGTCACACTGGCCGTGATCCAGCCCGACTCGATGGCGTCCAGCGTGGGCGTCAGCGCATCCATCGCGATCAACACCTTTTTCTTGTTGTCGCGCTTCAGCACCTCAGAGACCTGTGAGCCCGACTGGCCCTCCAGCAGGATAAACGCATCCACCTTGGCGTTGGGCTTGTTCAAAATCTTTTCCGCGGCGTCGAAGGCGGCCGTGGGGTCGCCCTTGAGATCGGCCGTATCCACCAGCTTCATCCCGGGATGGGTTGCCAGAACGCTGCGGTAGCCCTCCAGGCGCAGTTCCAGGTTGGGCTGGCCGACGGTGTAGAGAACGGCGACGTTGCCCTCTCCGTGCAGTTTATCCGCCAGCAGGCGCCCGCCCATTTGGCCCGATTCATAGTTGTTGGTACCGATAAAAAACAGCCGCTTGCTGGACTCGGCATCCGAATCGATCGTAATGACCGGAATCCCTGCGGCGATCGCGGCATCGATACTGGGGGTCATCAACTTGGCGTCTGCCACGGACACCAGCATCCCAGCGGGCTTCGTGGCGGCGATCCTCTGGAACTCCGAGTTTTCCATGCCCGTATCGTAAGACTCGGGTCCGATCAACGCCACGTGAACCTGCAACTCGCTGGCCGCCTGATTCAGGCCCGCGGCCACCTGCAAGAAATACGGCGACTTCGTATTCGGGACTACCAGATAGTATTTCTCACCTAAGGTATGAGGCAGTTGGCTGCAAGCGCTGGACAGCAGCAACCCGGCGAGCGCCGGCGCCGCGAGAAAAGTGGGCAGTTTCAAAATTTCCCCCCAGATGCGCATTATAGAACACGGCGGGCCCAGGACTCCTAATGCGAAGCCGGGTCTCAGCCGATTCTTTCGTGCGTGAGGTGTGAAAACTGTGGCGCCTCGATGGAGTTGAACGCAGACCGCGGCTGCTGGGACTGTCCCTATTGCGGTAGCGAATGGGCTCCGGAGACCAATTTCGAAGGAGTCCGGATCCTCCAACCCTCCGCGAGCGACTGCCCTTTGTGCAAGCCCGCGAAGCTGGCGCAGGCCCGCATCTTCGAGTTCGGGCTGCTGTATTGCGAAGGCTGCCAGGGAATGCTGATTCAGATGGGAGATCTGGTTCCGCTTACCGAAGATATGCGCGCCAGCCGCGGCGGCGCTACCGCCTATATCGGACGCCCACCCGATCCTAAGGAGCTCGACCGCCACATCGATTGCCCGCAATGCCGCCGGACGATGGACACGCATCCATATTGCGGTCCCGGCAACATCATTCTGGACACCTGCGAGCCGTGCGAGGTCCACTGGCTCGACCGGGGCGAGCTGCGCCGCATCGCCCTCGCGCCGGATCACGAGTACATGGCGTAGAATCAGCTTGATTCTGAGCCGCGCGCGTAGCAAGCGGTAGCTATACTCAAAGTAGCGTGTTGGAAAAGCAGCAAGCGTTGATCGCCGCACTCTCGGACATGGGCAGTGTAATCGTGGCCTACTCCGGCGGCGCCGACTCCGCGTATCTCGCCTGGGCGGCGCAGCGAGCTTTGGGCGATCGCGCCCTCGCCGTTACGGCCGACTCGGCCTCTCTGCCCGAATCGCACAAGCGCGACGCCGAGGAGTTTGCTCGCGCCTGGGGCATCCGTCACGAATACATCGTCACGCACGAATTCGACAACCCCGATTACCTCAAGAACGATCGCGACCGCTGCTTCCACTGCAAGGACGAATTGTTCACGCGGCTCGATAAAGTCGCCCAGGAGCGGGGCATCGCGCATGTGGTCTACGGCGTCAACGTCGACGACCTCGGCGATTACCGCCCCGGCCAGCGAGCCGCCAAGCTGCATCAAGCCGAAGCGCCCCTGGTGGACGCGGGATTGACCAAAGCCGAGATCCGCGAGCTGTCGCGCCGCGCCGGCCTCACCACCTGGGACCGCCCCGCGTCGGCGTGCTTGAGCTCGCGCATCCCTTACGGAACTCCTGTGACCATTCAGAACGTCAAGACGGTAGAGCGCGGCGAGGAAGAAATCCGCGCCCTGGGATTCCGCCAGTTCCGCGTCCGCTTCCACGGCGATCTGGTACGCATCGAAATCGCCCCCGAGGAGTTGCCGCAAGCCCTCCAACCCGGCATGGCCCGCGCCTTCACCGCCATCTTCAAGCCGCTCGGCTTCCACTACGTCACGCTCGACCTGGAAGGTTACCGCCAGGGCGCGCTCAACGAAGCGCTGCTGCAGATAGGGTAACCAGCATGGAACTCACCGTTCAGATTCCCGACGAGTTAGCCAGTCGCATGAGCGCGTCCGGCGGCGATCTCTCGCGCTGCGCCCTCGAAGCGCTGGCGCTCGAAGAATTCAAGAGCGGTCGCATTACGAAGCCTGAGCTGCGGCGGTTGCTCGGCCTTGGAACCAGATACCGGCTTGACGGGTTCCTGAAATCCCACGGCGCGTTTGAAGACTACACCGTGGAAGACTTTGAGCGGGATCGTGACGCCCTGAAGCAGTTGGGATTCTCAGGGACAAACGCGCCGGCGCAGAAAGGCAGGGATGTCGCGTGAGCCCTGCGTCACAGCCACGATTTCAATGGGTCGACGCTCGGCGCGGTAGATGACGAGGTAGGCGCCGACCGGGCAAAACAGGACCGGATAGGGCGTGAGGTCCTCACGACGGTGGCCCACGCCCGGCGTTTTTCCGAGGGTTTCGAACGCATCGAACAGCTTCCCGATCCAGCGATCGGCGGCGTCGAGATTATCCGCCGCGATATATTCCCAAATCTCGTCGAGGTCGAGTTCCGCATCAGTGCTGAGAACGTAGCCGCTCACGCACGTGGCTTCCGGCGCTGCTCGGACTTACGCTTCAAGCGGGCGCGGGCAGCGGCTGGGTCAACGACTTCACCGCGATCGAGACTGGTGAGGCGGCGGCCCAGTTCCTCGTTGAACTCCAGCAACTGGGCCGCGCGCGCCGAGTCGTGCTCTTCCAGAAGCCGTAGCGCCTCCCGGACAACTTCGCTCGCCGAATTGTAACGGCCGGACTCCACCTTGCTGCTGACGAATTTTTCCAGTTCCGGCGTGAGAGATACGTTCATGAGGCTCCGTGTTCGTCGTCACTTCTGAATATCAGAATAGCGAACTGTGTCAATGTCTGTCATAGGCTTCCGACGGCTCCGCGAAGCCGATTAGCGTGACATAGGCTAGTGAGGGCTACGCCAATCGGCCACCAGGTGCGACGATGAAGTAGGTGGCGGACGGCGATGGAATTCAACTCCTGGTGGGCCTACAATAAGTTCTCAGACGCATTGACGTACCACGCTCGGTATGTATTCAACAGGGAGACTCAGCATTTCCTCGACTGCGTCCTTGCTACGAGCGCGTCCCGAAGCGGCGTACTGCCGAAAGGGAGCCAGCTTTGGCGGGCGCAACCGCATGATGATCCGAACGAAACGATATCGAATTCGGTTCCGTCTCCAGTTGAGCGAATGAAGCCGATACCCAAGGTCACGGAAGGACGGATCAACCCTAAAGGAATTCCATGTCTCTATCTGGCGACCGATGACAACACTCAATGAGCGAGGTCCGTCCGTGGATCGGCTCGATCGGCACTCTGGCGACGTTCTCCACCCTAAAGGACCTCAAGGTAATTGACTGCTCAAAAGACGCCACTGGGACTTTAAAGCAAGACGCGAAACGATATTCGAACCAGAAGGCATCTCCGGACGAATTAGAAAGGGGCATATGGCAGGATATAAATGCGGCCTTTTCAAGACCCGTCGAATCTACGGAAAAAACCGCTGAGTACGTCCCCACACAAGTGCTGGCGGAAGCATTTCGAAGTGCAGGATTCGATGGCCTGATGTACCAGAGCTCATTGGGCCCGGGTTTGGGGAAGAACATCGCTCTTTTTGATCCAGCGCTCGCTGACGTGATTGATCGGCGGGTCTTCTTTTGTGCAGGCGTCCACTACGATTTTGGCGTATTGGAGCGGTGCCACAACGGAAGCGGGTAGACCGACATCTCATGCCTCGCGAGCTTTCCCCGGCACCACCAGCGCCACCGCGATCACCACTACGCAGCCGATCACGTTGTACCAGAGGAACGCGATATTGGTGAACCTGGCGGCCGCGAAAATGGCGGCTTCACCCGCGAGTACCCCGATAAAGGCGGCAGTGCCGCTCACTCGTTTCACGAAGAACGCGAGGATGAACACGCCCAGCATACCTCCATAGAACAGCGATCCCACCTGATTCACCATGACAATCAGCGCTCCGAAGCCCTTAGTCAGGCCGGCGAACCCGGCCGCGTAAATTCCCCAGAATGCCGTAGCGATTCGCGACGCAACCAGGTAGTGATGGTCGGGCGCGTTCTTCCGGAAATGCCGGCGGTAAATGTCGATCACCGTCACAGTCGCCAGCGAATTGATCTCGCCCGAGATCGCCGACATCGCCGCGGAGAAAATCACTCCGATCACCAGTCCCACCACGCCGACCGGCAAATAGTGCGTCACGAAGGAAAGAAAAATGTAGTTGGTGTCGTCGCCGCCCCGCGCCCGAGCCCAGCCTCGCGCCGAATCCATGTCCTGCTCCGCGCCCCGGAAATCCGCAATCGCGGTTGTCCGAACGCCGGCCTCCGATGCGTCCTTGATCCGCCTCGCTGCCGCTTGCCGAGCCTCGAACGCCCGGTCGAATTGATTCTGGATTCCCGCATATTCCGGCGCCGCTTGCACGTTTTTCAACTCCACCGGCTGAAACAACAGCGGAGGCCGCTCGAAGATGAAAAAGACAAACACCATCGCGCCCAGAAACAAAATGAAGAACTGCACCGGAATTTTGCCGATCGCATTGAACAACAGGCTCAGCCGGCTCTGCTCAATGGATTTCCCGGTCAGGTAGCGCTGCACCTGGCTTTGATCGCAGCCGAAGTAGGCCAGCGCCAGGAACATCCCTCCGATGAGTCCGCTCCACAAGTTGTACTGATTGTTCCAATCGAAATGCAGATCCACCGCGTTGAGCTTGCCCGCGGCTCCCGCGATGCGCACCGCATCGAAGAAAGAAACATCGCTCGGAAGACGCCACACCGCGACCGCCAACGCCAGCGCCAGCGCCACCAGGATCACCATCATCTGCTGCACGTCCGCCCAGGTCACAGCCTTGATGCCGCCCAGAGTTGTGTACGCTACCACCAGCCCGCCCATGATCAGGATCGTCACCCGGAAAGGCCAGCCCAGGATGACCGATAAAACAATCGCCGGAGCCGAGAGCGCCAAGCCGCACTGCAGCCCGCGCGAGATCAGAAACACCCCCGTCACCAGCGCGCGAGTCTTCGCGTCGAAGCGCTGCTCCAGGTATTCGTAAGCGGTGTAGACTTTCGCGCGATGAAAAATCGGCACCGCGGTCGCCGAAAGAATCACCATCGCCACCGGCAGGCCGAAGTAAAACTGGACGAAGCGCATCCCGTCCACGTAGGATTGGCTGGTGGTGGAGATGAACGTGATCGCGCTGGCCTGCGTCGCCATGATGGAGAGTCCCATGGCGTACCACGGCATGGTCTTGCCGGCCAAAAGATACTGGTTGATGGTTTTCGATCCGCGCCCGCGCCACAGCCCGTAGGAGATCAGGAAGATCAGCCACGCCGTGAGAACCGCCCAATCGGCCGCTCTCATGGAGCGAAGTGCACGGTAAACGCGTAGAATGCGCCGATCAAGCAGGCCAGGTACACGATCACGAACAGATACACTCGCCGCCACGTGCCCAACACCGGAGGCGGTTCGTCGATCATTTCCTTGGGATCGTTTCCCGCAGTCACTTTTGTGTTTTGGCTGCGCTCAGCATATTCGCGAACAAGCGGTATGCGCCCGGCACTCCCGAGGGCAGTTCCCGGAACCAGTCGTAGGCGGAGAACACGTAGGCTCCCTTGCCGTACTTGGTGTAGAGCATTCCGCCGGGTAAGGGCTCCTCGCCGGGATCGTGCGATTCCAGCACGCTCAGGTAGCGCGAATCCCAGCGGTCCGCGAAATACAACCCGCGCTCCTGCACCCAGCCGTCGAAATCCGCCTCGGTGATCTCGTTGGGAGCGTGCAGCAGCGCAAGCTGCGGATTCGGAAACGTCACCGGAGCCTCCTCCACCGTCACGCGGTCGTTGCTGATGTGAATCGGATACGGACCCATGTGTTCGATCAAGCCGGCCGCATCAACCAAGTCGGTTGCGACCGGACCGCGCGGAGTCGGCGGGGGTGTAGTAGAGGGTGTCGTGGCTGGCGTCGCTCCGTTTGCTGCGGCGGCCGGTGTTGCGCCGCGTCCCGCTCCCCGGCCACCGCCTCGACTGCCGCGCGCGGCCGGAGCAGGTCCCGCCGGAGCGGCAGCCGGCGCTTGTTGACGAGCACCCGTCGCGGCAGCAGTCGGCGCGGGAGCGCCGCCGCCTCGTCCGCCTCCCCCCGGACCGCCTTCCGGACGGTTATACTGCACCACCACCGTGCCGCCGTTCGATGCGTAATCGTACAGCCGCTGATAATTCGCGCGCAGATCCGCGCGAGTATTCCACGCGCGAACGCCGGTGACGATGGCGTCGTAGCGCGACAAATCTCCGTGAGTCAAGTCTTCCTCGCTCAACATTGTCACGTCGCAGCCGATCTGCCGCAGCGAGCCGGGCACTTCGTCGCCCGCGCCCATCACATACCCGATGTTCTTCGACAGATTCTTGATGTCGGCGCGCACCAGAGACGCCTCTGCCAGCGGAAAGAGAGTCTGCACAGGGAAGTGCGGATAATCAATCACTTCCGTGCCCGTCGACACGCTTCGGCCTCCCACCAACGCGACCGCGCGAACCGTACCGCGAGCTGCCGCGGCTGGAGGAGTCAAATCGAACACCGCCGTGGTCTGCTCGCCCGTGCCGCCGAGATCGAAGTGGCGCGTCGCCGGTTCCACCGTCCACCCGGCGGGAACTTCAAGGCGAGCCTCGCCCGAAGGCTTTCCGGCATTCGACTTAATCGGCACCTCGATCCTGCGCGGCTTGGTATCGGCGAACACCAGCGAATGCTCCCTCAAATCGATCGCCACCGGAGGCGCCACCGCCAGCGGACGAACCAACTCCCCGTACACCTGATCGGTGTAGCGATTCTGCACCGGCCGCGTCAGAGTGATGTCCGTGCCCGCGATCTTCACCGTGAAGTGCGCCTCTAGCACCGGCTCATTCTCAGCTACCCCGATGTTGCGCGGATCTCGCACCGCATACAGATTGCCGTCCTTGGGCTGCTCCAGCCAATACGGCTGCGAGTACGGTTGGTTGTCCGGAACACGTACGTTCAGAGTGTAATTGCCGGGTTGATTGTCCACCAGCACCACCGGAGCCAGATTTAGCGCGGGCGCACCCTCCATCCCCGAAAGACTCACGCCGGTCAGCGTTACCGGCGCGGTGGACCGCCGAATCGCTGTGATATTTACGCGCAGCGTCGATCCCGGCGTCACGGTCGCGCTGGCTGCCTGTGCTTCGAGCGAAAGCCCGCTCGCCAGCGCCATGGTTTCGTCGAGCTCCTGGAGCTTCCGCGTGGCCAGCGGATCCTTGGTACTGTCCGCGAGCGCCGCCATCATCGGGCGAGCTTGCGCCAACGCCGGCAGCAGCGCTTCCGGATGCGCGGGAACAAACGAATCGAGCGTCTGCTTCAGTAGCGCGCCAACTGGCGCTCCGCCCGGAATCCGGCCCCACGTAATGTCGATGCCGTCGAAAATATCCTTGGAAGCCTTATCGCCGCCGACGGTAATGAACGCCTGCTTCTGAGATCCTTTGCGCGCCGCGGTGCCTTGCCCCTGGCTGCGATTGGTGCTGCGGCTGAGCGCGCCGATCTCGCCGTAGGAATAACCCAGCTCCGGCGAATACTCGCCCACGTCGATTTCCAGTTGATTTTCCTGTTTGCCCTTTTGATCGCCCTTCTGATCGTTTTGCTGGATCGCGATGGGGTTCTGCATCAGGCGCTTGGGCTGCCACACTTGCACATAAGCAAGCTGTTCTGGAAACTTGGTAGGGTCGGCCGCGAGCGTGAACGCTTCCTGGCCCAGAATCGCCGAGACCTGATGGTGCCCGTGCCCATCGCGTGGAGTTCCGGTGAAGACGTCGATCACCACGTCCGGCCGGAAGCGGCGGATGTTGTACACCACGTCCGCCAGGACTTTGTCGCGCTGCCACTTCTGAAGGCTTTCGTCGGCGGTCTTGGAGAATCCGAAGTCGATGGCGCGCGTGAAGTACTGCTCGCTGCCTTCGATCTTACGCGACGCCAGCAGCTCCTGCGTGCGGATGATGCCCAGCTCATCGCCCTGTTCCGGACCGATCAGGTTTTGGCCGCCCTCGCCGCGCGTCAGCGAAAGATACGCGGTGCGCACATGCCGTCCGCGCGACAGGTATGCCAGCACAACTTCCCGGTCGTCGTCGGGATGTGCGCCAATCATCATCACGCTGCCCAGCGTGTTCAGCCGCTGTAGCGCCTGGCGAATCTCGATTTCGCCGGGAAAGAGCCGCTGCGCCCGCGTCGGCGCGACGATCGCGACAAGCAAGACGGCAGCTGACAAAAACAGCAGAGCGTGTTTGGATCGCGTAGCCATAGGCGTCGATCCATTATCCAATACTCTAGGGAAAGCAGCGGGGCCACTCAGCTGCGATGCGAAGGATTGCAAGAATTGGAAGAAAATCCTGAAGGCACACTAAGCGCCCGCCTCGCCGGCGAGAAGCTCCTCCGAGCGGCTCCGCCTTGCCCCACGGAACCGTCCGACCCCTCGCCGGCGACCTTTTACCCTCCGACTCCTCCGACTATTCCGGTCACTGGCGTCTGCTGGACCGCTCTTTCGAGATTTGCAGTTCTGAGGATACGGCAGCCATGCGGCAAAGGCGTGAACCTTCCGTTGAATTTCCGTTGAGTTTCCGTAACGTATAATCTCCATAGGCCCTACGAGCCGAGATGAAGACATTTGCCCAATTCCGGCTGGACCCGGCTAACCAGTGCCTGTGGCGGAATGACGTCCGTATCGTATTGGCTCCAAAGGCATTTTCGGTTCTGCGATACCTCGTGGAACATGCCGGACGCTTGGTCAGCCAGGAGGAAATCCTCGAGAAGCTATGGAACGGCGTCTACGTCCAACCCGAGGTTCTGCGCAAATATATTTTGGAAATCCGCAGGGTCTTGGACGATCCGCCCAAGAACTCCCGGTTCATCGCCACCCTTCCCAAGCGCGGCTACCAGTTCATCGCTCCGGTGGTCGAGGGCGGTCTGGCCGAACGGCATACTTCGGCGGCCGCTCGGAGTAAGCTCGCTGGGCGGGAGCGCGCATTGGAAGAGCTGACGGGCTACCTTGACTCCGCGCTGCGCGGAAACCGCCAGGTCGTTTTCATCACCGGCGAATCCGGCATTGGCAAGACCACGCTAGCGGACGCCTTCCAATCCGCCTGCGAAGCCAGGCCGGGTTTGAACGTCTGCCGCGGTCAATGCATGGAGGGTTTCGGCGGCAAGGAAGCCTACTATCCGGTGCTGGATGCGCTGGGTCAATGGATGCGCGGCCCGGAGGCGGCCGCGGTAACCGACGCCCTCGCGACCCAGGCCCCCACATGGCTGGTCCAATTTCCCGGCGCCGTCAAGCCGGAACGCCGCGAGGCGCTGCAAAGGGAAATTCTCGGAGCCACGCGCGATCGCATGGTGCGCGAATTTTGCGAGGCCGTGGAAAAGCTGGCTGCCGAAAGCCCCCTGGTCATGATCCTCGAAGATCTCCAATGGGTGGACGGCTCCACGCTGGATCTGATTTCGGCTCTAGGCCGCCGCCGTGGCGCCGCCAAAGTAATGCTGCTGGCCACCTATCGTCCCGTGGAAGTGATCCTGTCGGGAAATCCTTTGCGGCTGCTCAAACAGGATCTCCTGGTGCACCGCTTGTGCCGTGAAATTCCGCTGGAGCGGCTGACCGAAACCGAAGTCGAACAATACCTTGCGGGCAAGTTTCCGGGAAGCGGATTATCCAAACTGCTGGCTCCGCTGATCCACCAGCGCTCCGACGGAAATCCGCTGTTCATGGTGGCGGTGGCCGACCAACTGACCGAGAAGGGGCTGATTCGCGAGGAGAACGGCCGCTGGCTGGCAACCTCCAGGATGGACCGGTTGGACCCGGACGTGCCCGAGACGTTGCGCCAGATGCTGGAGGCGCAAGTGGAACAGTTGACGCCCCTGGAGCAACGCGTGCTGCGGGCCGCCAGCGTCGCGGGCCAGCGCTTTTCAGCCTGGGCCATCAGTGCGCTGGTCCATGGCGACGGAGGCGCCGAAGCGGACGCGGGCGCGAGCTTGGTCGAAGAGGTGTGCGAGGGCTTGGTTTCGCGCCAGCAGGTGCTGCGGCGAAGCGGTACGCAGTATGAATTCCGTCACACCCTCTACCGCGAGGCGTTGTACCGCCAATTGCCGGCCACCCGGTGCAGCCTGTTTCATCTCCAGATCGCGGAACGGATGGAGGGTTTGCTTACCGACGCCGATCCCTCCCTCGCGGCCGAGCTGGCCTCGCATTTCCAGGCGGGGCACGATTACACGCGCGCGATTCGCTATCTGATTTTGACCGCCGTCAACGCCGCGCGGCGCTATGCGCACGCCGAATCCATTCAGGTACTGCGGCAGGCGCTGGATCTGCTGCCCTATCTTGCGGCGGATGTCCGTGCCGCGCTGGAGATTCAGATTCTGGAACGCATCAGCGACGCGCTGTACGCGCAGGGCGAGATGGAGCAATCCGGCGACGTCGATCAGAACGCGGCGGAGCTGGCCGCAAGGGCCGGCCTCAAGGGCGCCCACGTAAACGCGCTGACGCGGCTGGCGCGGGTGCTCGCGTTCCGCGATCCGGACCGCTGCATCGCCGTCTGTGAGCGTGCGCTGCAGGTGAGCCGTACGCACGACGATCCGCTGCTGGAGGCGCGCGCGGAGATGCTGGCGGCAAGCTGGCGCATCGTCGCTAACGGTTGGAGCGCCGAAGACGCCCGCATCTGCGAAGCCGCCCGCGACCGCATCGGCGCCCTCAGCAACGAAGTCCCCGCCTACTACGAGATTCTGTACGCGCACGCGGAGTGCGTCGAGGGCCGGTATGAAGAAGCCTGCCGCACCGCTCAGGCCGGAATTTCCAGGTCGCTTGCAACCGACAACCTGGTGGTCTACCTTTCCGCCCACTCCTCGCTCGCCCATGCGTTGCTGCATCTGGGCCGGTGGGGAGAACTGCTGCGGGTGATCGCCGCCGCCGGCAGCGCGGTGGAGAAGAACGGGAACGCTCCGTGGCGCGGAATCTTCCAGGCTCTTCTGGCGTGGCTGAAATTTCAGGCCTGCGACTTCTGCGGCGCGGCGACCCTGGCCGATGAGCTCCTGGCCAGCCACGCGGAGGAGCCCGCCGGCCAGGTCCGCACCATGGCCATGGTCACCTCCGGATTTGCCGCACTCGCATCCGGCGCGCCGGAGCGGGCCGTCGCGGTGCTTTCAAGAGTATGCGGACGCCAGCTTCGTCCCCGTTTTTTCCTCGATTGGTATTGGCGCATGATCGGACGGCTGGGTTTGAGCCATGCGCTGCTGGCGGTAGGCCGCGACGCCGACGCTCGAATACAGGCGGCGGCGTTCTCTGAAGCCGCGCGCTCCACCGCCGATCCCGCGCTGAAGGCATTGGCGTTCCACCTGGACGCATGCATCGCGGTCCGCGCCCAGGATTGGGACCGCGCCTGGGCTTCGCTGAACCAGGCGTTTTCGATTACCCACCTCCGCGGCGTGCCGGGCGTCGAATGGCGGCTGCATGCAACCGCGTCCGAGTTGCACCGCCACACTGGCGACGGCGCAGCGGCGGCCCATCATCGCGCCCGGGCCGCGGCGATTATCGAGGCTCTGGCGCATTCCTTCCCGCCCGAGGAGACGCTGCGCGATTCCTTCCTCAGCGCGCCGGTGGTCCGCGCCATCCTCGGCACTGGAGATCAAGCCGATGCGCTTAGCACCGTTGCCCCCACCTAGGGCCGTGGCATGAATAGGACCGCCGCATGAAGCTTCTTCTCCGCTGGTTGATCACCAGCCTCTCATTATTCGCGGCCGCGGAGCTGGTTCCAGGAATCCGCGTGGGCCACGACGCCTGGGGTGCTTTCGCGGTTATGGCGATCATCCTGGGTTTGCTCAACGCCATCGTGAGGCCGATCCTCAAACTGCTTTCGTGTCCCCTGATTATTCTCACGCTGGGATTGTTCACGCTGGTGATCAACGGGGTGACGCTCTGGCTGGCCTCCGCCATCGCCGTGAACTGGTTCCATGTCGGCTTCTACGTCGATGGCTTCATGGCTGCGTTTTTGGGCGCGTTGATCGTGAGTATTGTTTCGCTGGTGCTCACGGCTGTTTTGCGCGATGAACTGGCCTAATGGCTCAGTAGACCGGCCATAAATAACAAGCGCTGAACATTCCGGCAAGATCTACCAGTGCATTTTCTGCCGAAAGGTTTTTCGCTCCTTCTCGTCTCTGCGTCCAAAGCTCTAACGCCCGTATTATGAACTGATTTCGCTTTTGGCAACGCTCCTGCTCATACGATCAGCGAGAGCCGGGTCCCCTGCGGCGGCGGCTCAAGAAGATTATTAGGGAGGGCTGAAATTATGAAACGAGTGAGCTTTTTAAGCATCGCTACGCCCCTCGTGCTCCTGCTGCTGGCAGCCGCACCGACGGTGTTCAGCGACGATTACGACAAGAAAACCGATGTGACCATCGACAGACCAATTCAGGTGCCCGGCGCCACTTTACAGCCCGGCACATACATGTTCATTCTGCTGAACTCATCCAGCGATCGGCACATCGTCGAAATTAAGAGTGAGGACGGAAAGAAATTGTATGCCATGGCTTTCACCGCGGCTGCCCGGCGCGTCACGCCGACCAGTAAGGTGGCCCTGACGTTCTACGAAATGCCGGAAGGCACGCCCGACGCGATTCGCCAATGGTTTTGGCCTGGCGATTATGAGGGCCAGGAATTCCTGTATTCGCACAAACAGGCAGCCGAAATAAAGGCCGCCCGCCGTCAAAATGAGACGGTCGCTGAGACCAACGAGGAACCCCCGGCCGCTCCGGCTCAGGCGGCGGAAACCACCGATCAACAGTCGGCCCAGCAAGTAGCCGAGCAACCGGCTCAATCGCAATCGGTAGAGAGCAACCAGACCCAAGAACAGAGTCAGGTAACAGTAGCGCAGGCGGCCCCGGCCCCGGTCGAGAATCCGGCGGATAATTCCAACGACGCCCAGAACAATGTCGCGCAGAATAATCCCGCACCCGCTCCGGAGCCGGCCCCGGCTCTAGCGCCCGACACCAGCGCTGCTCAGACACCCGCGACCAATTATGCCGCGAATAACGACAACAACTCCCTCCCGCAGACCGCTAGCACCGTGCCGCTAGTCGGCCTTATCGGTTTGATTTCCCTCGCGGGTGGAGTAATTATGAAGCTGGCGTGGCGCTCGTGAGAGTGCAGTGCACACGCTAGAACAAATCGATGCCGCGAGCTATGGCGCCTTACAGGCGAAGTTCGCGGCATCGTCCGTGCTGCCGGAACCCTTATAAACGGCGGTCTGCGGATAAGGGCACAGAGGCCGGGTGCGATCTACCTGGCCTCGTGTCGCGTGCGAAGCGATCATCTGCTCCGGAGCCTTCCCCTGCTCCACCCACGTTGCCAGCGCGGCCATCGAGTTGAACGTGTTTGGGCCGTCGCCGCCGGCGCAATGCCCCATGCCAGGAACCATGAACAGGCGAATCGATTCCGCGGCCCTCTTCATTCCTCCATCCTTCTCCGCGACGCTCTTGAAATACTCGACGCTGAACATCGGTGGAATGCCAGGATCGGCCCAGCCGTGATACATAATCAACTTTCCGCCGTGCGAGAAAAACGGCTTCAGGTCCGGATCGGCCGAGTTCATGATCGCGCCCACGGCCTTGTCCGCGGCGGCCACATCTTTGGCAGGGTCGAGCGTATGGTAATCCCACTTGGGATTATTGAAGACCAGGTATTGATACGTGTCCACCGCCAGACCCAGCGGCTGCGGACCGGAAAGCGAAGCCCAACCGGATTCGCTTCCCGGCTCCAGGCCCCACAGCGCGGACTTGCCGGCGTGCGACCCAGCGTAGGTTTTCTCGGCGCTCTCCACCTGCGGAGCTGTCAAACACGTGGGTGCGTCGGCGCCCTTACACTCCAGAACCTTCGGATCGAACTTGCACCGTGTGGGATCTTCGATCACCCCATCCTTGACGCCGTCGAGCGCATCGCACGCCGCGAGCGCCGCGCCATGCAGTGCCGGATACTTCGCAGGCGGAATGTAGCTGCCATCGTCCTTATGAGCCGCTTGCCCGATAAAGAGCTGCGCCGCCTGAATGTGCGTCGCATAGACATCGGGATCGCCCGAGATGATGCCGTCGTAATCTCCGGGAAATCTCTGCGCCTCCGCGATCGCCTGGCGCCCGCCGGTGGAGCAACCGTTGAAATACGAATGCTTCGGAGCCTGCCCGTAGTAACCCGCCGTGATCGCTTTGGCCGCGACCGTCATCTCATGCACCGCTCGATACGCAAAGTCGATCAGCTTCTCCGGGTGTCCGACCACAAACATAACCGAGCCTCCGGTATGCCCCGTATCCGTGCTGGCCGCCGCGTAACCGGCCGCGACCGCCGTCGCCATCGCGGCGTAGCCGATGGTTCCCGCCCATGCGCCGTTGCCCACCGATTCAAGATCGCTGTTCCAATTCGCCGCCGGCAGCCACACTTCGATCTTGATCTCGGAATCGCTCGACGGCTTGAGCGTCGCCGCGACGCGGCAGAACGCGGGCAAGTTGGCGTAGGGGTTGCCGCCCTTGCCGCCTCTGCCACCGGGTTGCGTGAATGCTCCGGCGGCGACCGTTTCAGCAGTGGTCACCGCGCCGTCCTTGAGCGCGAGTGAGGCGAGGCTCTCGCAGTTCGTCGCGGCCGCCGCCGGCAAAGCACACGCCAACGCACACGCCAATGCAACGACCGAGCCGCGCGCGTCAGCGAGCGGTCTACTTCGCCTTACAAGAAAAATTCGCGGCATCGTTGGTATCCCCGGTTCCTTTATACACGGCGACCTCAGGATAAGGGCACAGCGGACGAGTCTTATCCGCCTTCCCGCCGCTCATGTGCGAGGCGACGATCTGTTCCGGAGCCCTCTTCTGCTCCACCCACTGCTCCAAAATCGCGCGCTTGTCGAAGGTATCGGTGGCGTTCTCGCCCCCGCCGCAATGGCCCATTCCGGGAACCATGAAGAGGCGATAGTTGTCCATCACCTTGCTCGTGCCGCCCAGTTTTTCCAACACCATCTTGTAATACTTCGGACTGTTGCCCGGCGACATTTGCTGATCCGCCCATCCATGATATTGCAGGATCTTTCCGCCGCGATCGAAGTACGGCTTCAGATTCGGATCCATGGCGTTCATCATGTTGTTATCGGCTTTGACCGCCGCCGCCACGTCGGAATCGAAGTTAAACGTTTTGTAGTCCCAGTCCGGGTTCTTGAAGACAACGAACTTGAACTCGTCGAGCCCAGGCCCAAACGGGTTCGCGCCAACCTGCGTGCCCCAGCCCATTTCGCTTCCGGGCATCAGACCGGGGAAAATCTGCTCCTTGGTGCGGGGGTTGATCACGCCCGAATAAACCTTCCGCGCCGTCGTTACCTGCGCGGCGGTCAAGCAATCGTTCGAATCCTCACCCTTGCATCGCATCACCACCGGATCGAACTTGCACGTCTCCGGATTTTCGATCACGCCGTCCTTAACTCCATCCAACGCGTCGCATGCATCGAGCGCGGCCTTGTGAATCGCGGCATACTTCACGGCTGGAATCGCGCTGCCCTCGGTTTCGTGCGTCGCCTGTCCCATCCACACCGCCCCCAGCGCCCTGCCCACCCAGTCGTTCACTGGAGTTCCCGCGATAATGCCGTCGAAATCGCCGGGAAACATCTGCGCTTCCTTCAAGCCCTGCTTGCCTCCGGCCGAGCATCCGTTCCAATACGAATATTTTGGAGCTTGGCCATAGTAAGCCGCGATGATAGCCTTGCTCTTCACCGCCAGCTCATGCACCGCCCGATATCCGAAGTCAATCTGCTTTTCCGGATGACCCAGCGCGAAGCTGGCGCTGCCGCCTTCATGCCCCGTGTCGGTCATCGATGTCGCATAGCCCAACTCGACTCCGGTGGCCAGCGTGTTCTCCGCGATCGACCCGGTCCATGCGCCGTTTCCGTCGGCTTCGAACTTGTTATTCCAGGTAGTGGCGGGCAGCCAGATCTCCATCTTGATATCGGAATCGGCGGAAGGCTTGATCGTCGCCGTGACGCGGCAGAACGCGGGCAAATTGGCGTACGGATTTCCGCCGCCGCCCTTACCGCCCCTGCCTCCCTTGCCTCCCGCGGGAGCCGGTGGAGCGAACGCCCCCGCCGCTACAGCCTCAGCCGCGGTGATGGTAGTGTCCTGCAATTTGAGCGAGCTCAAACTTTCGCACGAAGCCGCGGCGCTTGCAGTTCCGGCGAATACCAACGCGGCAAGCACCAGTGGCGCGGGCCCCCAGCCTGCGTCAACGAATTTTGCACCTGAAGTTTTCAGCCTCATCTGTACTCCCCTTTCCGTTATAGACCGCTACTTGAGGATACGGACACAGCGGACGCGTCCGGTCGATCTTGCCGTCTCGAATGCGCGACGCCTCGATCCGGTCGGGCGCTTCTCGATGTTCCACCCACTGCTCCAAGGCACCGAGCATATCAAAGGTGCTGGGTCCGTCGCCGCCCTGGCAGTGGCTCATGCCCGGCTCCATGAACAGCCGGTACGACGCCCGCACGTGATCCGCGCCGGCTTTGTCGACATTTACGCCGCCTTTGTCGGCGCCCCCGAGCGTCCTCTCGACGCTCTCGTAATAGTTCACGCTGTTGAGCGGCGCAATCAACTGATCGTTCCAGCCATGATATTGCAGCAGCTTCGATCCGCGCTCGAAATAACTCTTCAGGTTAGGATCGGTGGCGTTATTGGTCCCATGGTCGATCATGTCCGCCAGCGCGATGTCGCTATCGAAGTTCAGCGTCTTGTAATCCCAATCCGGATTCTTGAATACCACAAACTTGAACAGATCCGTCGCGAAGGTGGTGGGCGTGGGTCCAGCCACAAACTGCGCCCAGCCCGCTTCGCTGCCAGGCTCGAATCCTGGATAGATCTCCTGCTTCGTGCGCGGATTCTTGACCGCCGAATAAATCTTGCGAGCCGCCTCCACTTGAGGCGCGGTCAAGCACGACGGCCCGTCCGCGCCCTTGCACTGGATCGCCTTGGGATCGAACTTGCATTTAGTGGGATCGTCGATCACGCCGTCTTTAACGCCGTCGCGAGCGTCGCACGCAGCCAGAGCGGCTTCGTGAAGGGCGGGAAGTTTCGCGGCAGGGATAAAGCTGGCTTCGTCCTTGTGAACCGCCTGAGCCACCCACACGATCTGCGCCATCATGTGCGTCCAATTGTTGCCCGGAGCTCCGGAGATGATGCCGTTGTAATCGCCCGGGAACAGTTGCGCCTCCGTGAGCCCCTGCTTGCCTCCAGCCGAGCATCCGGTGAAATACGAAAGATCCGGCGGACGCCCATAGTACGCCGCGACGATCGCCTTGGCCTTCACTGTCATCTCATGCGTGGAGCGGTAACCGAAGTCGATCAGCTTCTCCGGATGCCCGAGCGCGAAGCTCCCGCTGCCCCCTTCATGACCCGTATCGGTCATGGCGGTCGCATATTTTCGACGAAGAGCGGTAGCCAGCGTCGCGGGATTAATCGATCCGGTCCAGCCTCCGTTGCCGTTGCCCAGCAGCTTGCCGTTCCAGTTCAACTCCGGCATCCATACTTCGATTTGAATGTCGGAGTCGGCAGTCGGCTTGATGGACGCGGTGACGCGGCAGAACGCCGGCAGATCCTTATAAGAAGGAAATTCGCCCGAGGCGTAAGCCTGCGCAAACGTGATCGTAGTCTCAGGAAGACTCAGCGACTTCAATCCATCGCACGGCTGCGCCCATGCCGGCGCCCCAAGTAATGCAGTCGCAAAGAATAGAATGCCTTGTGGCGCAGGCCTCCGGCCTGCGTTCTTGCGCAGTATGCATAACATCATCTCGATGTTACAGTGTCCCATCGATGTGCGCGATCTGTCCCACCGGCTGCCCTCCGCCGACGCTGATCTTGACCTTGTCCTTCGGAACATCCGCCGAGCCCAGCGTGAACTCGACCTCGCGCGTTTCCCCGGCGCGCAGATGAACGCGCTGGAAACCCCGCAGATTGCGGATGGGATCGTCCGCGCCCCCGGCTCCGCTGACATACAGTTGCACCACTTCATCGCCCTCGCGTGTTGAATCGTTCTTCACACGAACGCTCACCTTCGCGCCCGTCGCGTTGCGCTGGGTCCGCAGCCCGGAGTAGGTGAACTTCGAATAACTCAACCCGAAACCGAACCCGTAGAGAGCATCGCCGGTAAAGTATCGATACGTCCGCCCCTTCATCGCGTAATCGTCGAACTTGGGCAACTGATCGACCCTCTCATAAAAGGTCACCGGCAGTCGGCCCGCCGGATTATTCACGCCCGCCAGAGTTTCGGCGATGGCCGTGCCGGCCTCCTCGCCGTTGTACCAGGCTTCGAGCAGCGCTGCCGCGTGTTCTGCCGCGTAGTTCGCGGCGATCGCGCTTCCACTCGTCAGTACCACCACCACCGGCTTTCCCGTCGCGATGGCCGCTTCAATCAAGCGCTCCTGCTGCGCTGGCAAGTTGAGGTCGGTGCGATCCCCGCCCGAGAACCCGGGAATGTTGACCCGCATTTCCTCGCCTTCAAGATTGGGATTCAACCCAACGAAGGCAACGGTGAGATCCGCATTCTTCACCGCATCGACAGCCTCGGCGAGCAGCGGAGCTTCCGGGGGTATCCACTGGAATCTCACGGCGGTCCCGGTCATCCGAGCTCGGTATTCGATGCGAAGTTTGTACGAGCGTCCGGCTTCGAGTGTCAAGTGAACAACTGGGCCCGGTGAGTCGGTCGGAAGCGGAGGAAACGGCAAGTCATCCAGGAATGTGGTTAACATCGGAGAAAGACGCCCAAAATCATAATCGCCCGTTACCGGAGGCTTCAACGTGCCCGACCATCGCACCGAAAATCCCCGCGGCGGAATTCCGGCCGCCGCAACCGCCGGATCGACAGCTCCGGGCTGATAATAAGGTCTCGCCTCCGCACGCCGCAGCTTGGGTTGCCCTTGCAAATCGGGATTATCGAAATATTCCGCTATGATCCCTTGCAACGCGCTAACCGGAACCATCGCCATCGACTGATCGGTATATGTTGCGCCGAGCGCGTAGTGCACCTCCGCCTTCCCGGCGAACTGCTTCACGATTCCTTCCAGCGGCGCGATCTCCTTAACCGAAAATCCGTTGTAATTCCCCCGCGCCGCATCCACGTCGTCGGCCGACGGCCCGATCACGGCTATTCTTTTTACCGTCGTCCTTACCGGCAGCGTCTGATTCTCGTTCTTCAGCAGCACGATCGATTTGCGTGCGGCCTCCAAAGCCAGCTTGCGATGTTCCTCCGAATCGTTCTCCGAAATCGGGATCTTCGAGAAAGGCACGCGATCCGGTGGATCGAACATCCCCAGCTCCATGCGCGCGACAAATAACCGCTTGAGCGATGTGTCGATCTCGGCTTCCGTTATCTGCCCCGCCTTCACCGCATCCACCAGCGCGCGGTACTGCGTATCGCACGCAAAATCGGTGCCCGTCTTTACCGCCACGGCAGCCGCCGACGCCGCATCCGGCTTGTAAGCGTGTCCACGGAAAATATCCGTCACCGCACCGCAATCGCTCACCACAAATCCCTGAAAACCCCACTTGCCGCGCAAGTAATTCTGCAACAGATCGGAGTTCGCACAGGCCGGCGCGCCGTCGATGCTGTTATACGCGCACATCACCGAGTCAACCTTGCCCTCGACCACTGCCGCATGGAAAGCCGGTAGATACGTTTCCTCCAAGTCGCGAGTGCTCACCTTCACGTCCACCGTATGCCTCGTCGATTCCGGCCCGCTGTGCACCGCGAAATGTTTGGCCGTGGCGATCACCTTGTAGTAATGCGGATCGTCGCCCTGCATCCCTTTTATAAACGCGACGGCCATGCGCCCCGTGAGAAACGGATCTTCGCCGTAAGTCTCCTGCCCCCGGCCCCAACGTGGATCGCGAAAGATATTGATGTTCGGCGACCAGAACGTCAGCCCGTGATAGCGGCTATGGTCGTTATCGCGCATCGCCTGGTTGTACTTCGCGCGAGCCTCCGTCGAGATCGTGTCCGCCACGCGATGCATCATGTCCGTGTCCCAGCTCGCAGCCAGTCCGATGGCCTGCGGAAACACCGTCGCCTCGCCCGCCCGAGCCACCCCGTGCAGAGCCTCGTTCCAAAAGTCGTAGGCGGCGATATCCAGACGCGGAATCGCCGGCGCACCCGGCTCGCCCCGGCCTTGAAACCCGTCCTGCATCTGCAAAACTTTTTCGTCGAGCGTCATGCGCGACACTAGATCCGCCGCGCGCTGCTCCGCCGGTAGGTCGGGATTCTTATAAGCAGGAGTTTGCGCCCACGCGGCGAATGAACATGCAAGAAAAACCAGTGGGGCAGGTCTGCGACCTGCCATCTTCGGGGCTTCGGAAATTTGCGCCATGGTTTTCGTCATTTCCCTACCAGGTGCGGAACATCCTTTTCATTTTCCGAACAATAATAGTCCAGCAAATCCGTATCCGGCGCGAGGAGCTGAGTCAGCTTGACGGTCCATGGCTTGGTGTACGCTTTGGGATCGTCCACCGTAATTTCAATTTCAAGCTTTCCGTAATTCACGCGGTGGAAGCGCTCGGTGATTTTGCCGGCCTCTGTCAGAGGGCTGCCGCCGGCATCCAACCACAGCCCGTCCCGAAAACCGATGGTCTGCACCACCAAGGTGTCGCCCTCCCATTTGCCCGAAGAGTATCCGTTCCAGGACGGCTGCGGATCGACAGGAAGGGGGCGCGCATCCGTGAAGATCTGCCGGTACTCAGCGTCGCGCTCATTGAGGATCACAACCAGTCCGGGAGTTTGGATAATCTTTCGGAACAGCGGCGTCGTGTAACTTCTCACCAACCCCACGGGCAGACAATGCGCATTGGGATCGTCCTTCCTTTGGTCCTCGCTTCGTTGCTTGACGATCGCGGCCGCCCAAGGCTGATACGGCAAACCGCCTTTGAGACTGAAACCGATATCGAGAAATTCTTCCGGGATGTGCATATCCGGACAACCTTCCGGAGGGCAGGGCCGGTTGTGCAGCACCTCCCAAATTCCAGAGAGGTCGGCTTTGCCATCTGGAGTGCGCGGCGCCGGCGCGGAGAGATTTGGTTTACCGTCCTTGGTACGGGGAGTTCCCGCCGTGGGATAGTGCAGCCACTGTCCCATGACCAGCGGCGATGCAATGGCGCCAATCAGCATCAGGGATTTCGCGCTCATTATTTAAGCCCCCCTCGGATTTAAGGCTCCGATGTTCATTGTTGTACGATTGGAGCAATCATGCAAATCCGGGACATCCGGGCCACCACCGTCACGGTGCCGCTCGAAGCCCCGCTCCGCCACGCCAACGGTTGTCACTGGGGCCGATTTGTGCGCACCATCGTCGAGGTCGAAACCGACACGGGCTTGATCGGACTCGGCGAGATGGGTGGCGGCGGCGAATCCGCCGAAGCGGTATTTCGCGCCATGAAGGCGTACTTGATCGGCCACGATCCGGCTCGTCTTGAGGAGATGCGCTTCCTCATCGCCAACCCCACCGCATCGCTGTACAACAATCGCACCCAGGTGCTGGCGGCGCTGGAATTTGCGTGTCTCGATATTCTAGGTCAAGCCTGGGGAGTGCCCGTGTGCGACATCCTCGGCGGCCGCCTGCGCGACCGCGTTCCCTTCGCCACGTACTGCTTCTTCCGCTATCCCGGCTCGCGCACTGGCGAAGGCGAAGTGCGCACCGTAGATCAATTGGTGGAAACCACGCAAGCCATGAAACGCCGGTTCGGCTTCACCACACACAAGCTCAAGGGCGGAGTTTTTCACCCTGACTATGAACTCGAAGCCTACCGCGCCCTTGCCGCCGCATTCCCTGGCGATTCTCTGCGCTTCGATCCCAATGCGGTCTGGTCCACCGAGCAGGCGATTCGCTTCGGTCAGGCCATCGAACCTCTGCGCAACGATTATTTTGAGGATCCCGTGTTCGGTCTGAATGGCATGCGCCGCACGCGTGAGATGGTGCGCATTCCTCTGGCGACCAATACCGTAGTGGTGAACTTCGAACAGCTCGCGTCGAATGCTTTGAACACCGCGGTAGATGTGATCCTTCTCGACACCACTTTCTGGGGAGGCATTCGCCAATGCCTAAAGGCCGCCGGTGTTTGCGAAACGTTCCAGCTCGGCGTGGCCGTGCATTCCTCAGGCGAGCTCGGCATTCAGCTCGCGACCATGCTGCACCTTGGCGCCGTGCTGCCCAATCTCTCCTTCGCCGCCGACGCTCACTATCATCATTTGACCGATGACATCATTGAAGGCGGTCTGATGAAGTATGAAGGTGGGTCCATTTTAGTTCCAAACGGCCCCGGTCTGGGCGTCAAGCTCAATCGCGAAAAGCTGCGTGAGTATAGTGAGCTCTACAAACGCCTCGGCGGCTATCCATACGATCAAGACCCGGCGCGTCCCGGCTGGACGCCCATCGTCCCCAACGACCGCTGGGCCGATCCCAAAGATGCACGCGGACCATCGATTCCGTTTTAAACATGCCACCTCTTTTTGATTTATCCGGCCGTGTCGCCGTCGTCATTGGCGCAACCTCCGGCCTCGGCCGGGCCATCGCCATCGCGCTCGCCGAGCACGGCGCGGACGTCGTTCCCACCGGCCGCCGCAAAGATGGCGCCAGTGGCGCAGGCCTCCGGCCTGCGACGGACGTGACCAGCAGAGCCTCGATAGACGCTCTTCGCGACGCGGTCCTCGCCCACTTCGGCTGCGTCGATATTCTGGTCAACGCCGCCGGGTTCACCTTCCGCAAGCCGACCGTCGAAGTCTCGGAAGAGCAATGGGCCGGCCTGATGGATACGAATCTGAACGGTGCGTTGCGCGCCTGCCAAGCGTTTTACGAGCCTCTGAAAGCGAGCGGACGCGGTCGCGTAATCAACATCGCCTCGCTGGGATCGTATCTCGGATTCCACGAAGTTGCCGCGTATTGCGCCTCGAAAAGCGCGCTGCTTTCGCTGACGCGCGGCCTCGCCGTCGAATGGGCTCGCGACGGCATTATGGTCAACGCCATCGCGCCCGGCATTTTTCCTACGGAGATGACCCGCCACATTGTCGAGGGCACTCCGCGAGGCCAGGAGCTGCTGCTGCGCACTCCCATGCACCGCTTCGGCAAGCCTGAAGAGGTTACTGGCGCGGCCGTGCTGCTCGCCTCCGATGGCGCCAGCTTCATCACGGGGCAGTGTATCGTGGTTGACGGAGGTTTCCTCGCCTCCGGAGTTAATTCATGAAGCTTCCGCTTCTTCTACTGCTCCCCATCGCGGCTTTCGCCGAAACCGGCGCTGATGCCTGGTTGCGTTACACGCCCCATCCAAACGTTCCCCAGACGTTCATGATCAGTGGAACCTCTTCCGTCATCGAAAGCGCCCGCCAGGAATGGACCCGAGCCGTTCGCGCGATGACCGGCCATGAGCCTCGCCGGGTGGACACTCTGGAGGAAGGCACCGTGGTCTTCGCGACTCAGGAAGATGCGACGCTTGCGCCGGACGCCTACTGGCTGAAGACAGACACGGCCAACGGCAAGCGCGTCACGCTCGTCGCCGCATCCAGCGATCGCGGCATTCTCTACGGAACGTTTGCCCTCTTGCGCAAAATTCAACTTGGCGAGTCCATCGCCAATCTTGACGAACGCCAGACGCCTTACGCCCCCGTCCGTTGGGTCGACCAGTGGGACAATCTCGACGGCTCCATTGAGCGTGGCTATGGCGGGCGCTCCATCTTCTGGGACAACATGGAAGCTCGTTCCGATCTGAGCCGCGTGAGCGAATACGCCCGATTACTTGCCTCGCTCGGCATCAACGGCTGCTCCATAAATAATGTCAACGCCAACCCCAAGCTGCTCTCGCCCGAAATGCTTCCCGACATCACTCGCATCGCCGATGCCATGCGTCCATGGGGCGTGCACATCGCGCTCTCGATCGACTTCGGGAGTCCGCAGAGCGTCGGCGGGCTCGACACTTTCGATCCGCAGGATCCTCGCGTTGCCGCGTGGTGGAAGGCGCGCACCGATGACATCTACCGAGCCATCCCCGATTTCGGCGGCTTCGTTCTGAAGGCTGATTCCGAAGGCCGCGTCGGACCCTCCACGTACGGCCGCACTCACGCCGACGCCGCCAATGTTGTCGCGCGCGCGCTGAAGCCCCACGGAGGTCTCATTTTCTATCGCGGCTTCGTCTACGACCATCACATGGATTGGAACAATCCTAAGAACGATCGCGCCCGCGCCGCCTACGACAACTTCAAGGATTTGGACGGAAAGTTCGACGACAACGTGATCGTGCAGATCAAGAACGGCCCCATCGATTTCCAGGTGCGCGAGCCCGCATCGCCTCTCTTCGGCGCGCTGGAGCACACCAATCAAGCCATCGAGCTGCAAGTCACGCAGGAATATTTCGGCCAGGCGCATCACGCCGTGTTTTTGGTTCCCATGTGGAAGGAGACTCTCGATTTCGACATGCACGCGAAAGCGGTGGCGACTCCGGTCAAGGCGCTCGTCGCAGGCAAGGTGTTCAATCGGCCCACCGGCGGATTCGTCGGCGTGGTCAACATCGGTCTCGATGACAACTGGACCGGCAATCATCTTTCGCAGGCGAATCTCTACGGCTACGGCAGGCTTGCGTGGAATCCCGATCTCAGCTCAAAGGAGATCAATGACGAATGGACCAAACTCACCTTCAGCAACGATCCCAAGGTGCTGCAAGTGGTTTCGCAAATCCAGCTCACCTCCTGGCGGACCTTTGAAAATTACACCGGGCCTCTAGGTCTGCAAACGCTTACTGACATCACCGGCAATCATTACGGCGTCAATGTCGAAGCGTCGGAGGGCAACGGTTGGGGTCAGTGGCATCGCGCGGATGACAAAGGCGTGGGCATGGATCGTACCGTGGCCACGGGCACCGGCTACACCAGTCAATACCGGCCCGAAATCGCGCGCGCGTACGAAAATCTCGCTTCTACCCCGGATGACATTGTTCTCTTCTTCCATCACGTGCCCTACACGTATGTCCTGCATTCCGGCAAGACCGTGATTCAGGCCGTTTACGATATGCATTACGACGGCCAGGAAGCAGTCGAGCAGTACGCCCGCGATTGGAAATCGCTCAGGGGCAAAATCGACCAGCAGCGCTACGACGCGATTCTAGCGCAGCTTGAATATCAAGCCGGGCAAGCCGAAGTGTGGCGCGATGCAATCAACACCTGGTTCATGAAGGCCTCAAATATTCCCGACGCCAAGGGCCGCGTTGGCCACTATCCCGGCCGTACTGAAGCAGAGGCGATGATGCTCGAAGGCTACGCCGTTGCCGTGGTCACGCCCGCCGAAGACGCGTCTGGCGGAAAGGCCGTCTCCTGCGCCGCCAAGACTTGCACAGCAAGTTTTCAATACGACGGCGCAGCCGGAACCTACGACATTCGCGTCGAATACTTCGACCAGAATACCGGCGCGTCACGCTACAGGGCATTTCTGGGCGACAAGCTCATCGGAGAATGGACCGCCGATCTGCGCCTGCCTTCCGCGCGTCTCGATTCGACTTCTTCAACGCGGCACACGATCGCGAACGTGACCCTGACTCCAGGCGATCGCATCCGCATCGAAGGCTCACCCGACGTTCGCGAATCCGCTGCCCTCGATTATGTCGAGATCGTGGCTCCTCGTTAGATGTACTGGCTTGGGCTCGATATCGGTACGGGTGGATCGCGCGCGTTGTTGATTGACGCGAGCGGCAAGCAAATCGCCGCCGTCACCGCTCCGCACGAGGACATGCGCATGGAGCAGCCCATGTGGGCGGAGCAGCGACCCGAACATTGGTGGGACGCGGCGCACTCCGCGATTCGCGGTGTTCTAGTGGAAGCTGGCATAGCCAGCGCGCAGGTCCGTGGCGTCGGCCTCTCCGGCCAGATGCACGGTCTCGTAATCCTGGATCGTGCGAACACAGTCATCCGCCCGTCCCTGATCTGGTGCGATCAGCGCTCCCAAGCGCAAGTCGATTTCATTCACGCGAAGATCGGCCGCGACGCGGTGGTCGCCGCCATCGCCAATCCGGTGATCACAGGATTCACTTTGCCAAAGCTGTTGTGGGTCCGCGATCATGAGCCGCAGAATTACGAGCGCGTCCGCAAGCTGCTTCTTCCGAAAGATTACGTGCGCTTCCAGTTGACCGGCGAGTTCGCCACCGAAGTTTCCGACGCCTCCGGTACGGCGCTGCTGGACGTGCTCAACCGCCGCTGGTCGACGACAATGATTGACGGCCTCGGCCTCGATCGCGACATCCTTCCGCGGGTCTATGAATCGAGCGAGATCACCGGCGCGATCTCCCCCGCCGCGGCCGCGCTCACAGGACTGGCCGCAGGCACTCCCGTAGTCGGCGGAGGCGGCGATCAAGCTGCGAGTGCGGTCGGCAACGGCATCGTCGAGCACGGCATTGTCTCTTGCACCCTGGGCACTTCCGGAGTGGTCTTCGCGCACATGGATAATGTCGCCTATGACCCGCAAGGCCGCGTCCACACCTTCTGCCACGCCGTGCGCGATAAGTGGCACGTGATGGGCGTGACGCAGGGCGCGGGCCTGAGTCTGCAATGGCTGCGCAATCAGCTTGCGCCCGGCGCAACCTACGACGAGCTCACTGCCGAGGCCGCCACCGCGCCCGCCGGATCGCAGGGCTTGTTCTGGCTTCCATATTTGATGGGCGAACGCACGCCGCATCTCGACGCGATGGCTCGCGGAGG
>Ga0209415_10000472_pt1 | contig 74679 bp, 70 predicted proteins | sample PeaSoiSIISIP2007_FD_187696 | JGI IMG/M metagenome (GOLD analysis project Ga0209415, IMG submission 187696) | Peat soil microbial communities from Weissenstadt, Germany - SII-SIP-2007 (SPAdes) (version 2) | ecosystem: Environmental > Terrestrial > Soil > Wetlands > Peat | place: Germany...
ACCGCACGCAAGCGGTCGGAAGCGTCCGCGTTGGCGTCAACGCGGCGACACGAGCGAGCGGACCTGACGGGATTTGAACCCGCGACCTCCGGCTTGACAGGCCGGCGTGCACTCCAGGCTGCACCACAGGTCCCGGTGGCCGGCGAGTAACTGCCGGTCGGGATGCCTTGCCACTGCTTGCCGGATTGGCGGCCTCCGAACGTCGTGGCCCGACCTCGAGATCCTAGGCGAAAACCCGGTCGTCCTCCGCTGCCGGGTGCCGACGCCGCGGCCGTGACGGTGGCCTTGAGCAACCATCGGATCTGCTGGGTGAGCAGCGATGCCGATGCCCGCCTGGTCGCCGACCCTGCATCACGGGAGAATCCGTCTCCCGGAGTTCTAGGGATGTCCTCCACGGTGCGCAGCATTGAGGGAAGACCTTGCAGCCGCCGAGCTCGGCAACGTCCGAGTGCCCGTGTCCGAGGTGTTCGTCGCCCATATCGGCCTGTTCGCCGGTGTGTAGATGACGACGTTGCCATCGGCCAGCACGACCAGGTAGTAAGCGCTGTTGCCGCCCCGGCTCGTGTTCGAGCTCCAGATCGCCCGGTGGCCTTGGTAGATGACGAAGTTGCCGTCACCCTGCATCGCGGCGACCGTACCGGGGTGGCCGGAAGTGCCTGACGCCCAGAGTGGGCGGCCCTCCCGGTACAGGACAAGGTTCCCGTCAGCCTCCATGTCGAGCCGGTACTGGCCGTTTGGCGAGACGAGTGACGAGCTGCCAACAAGGGTTGCCCCTGCGGTGAGCCGCGAGTTCGGGAGGGCCGTAGCGACTGGGGTCAGCCCGTGGTGGGGGGCCGCGCCGCCGACACTGGCGAAGGGGGCGAGCACCAAGAGAGGAAGGCCGACGACGGTCAGGGCGCGGAGAAACGCCTTCAGGAAAGACGGCGCGCGGCGAAGCTCTGGTGGATTCTCGTTCCTCAGCCAGAGCCTCATCAGCCCTCCGGGACGTTCGTCACTGCGTAAGTAACTTCGGCACGTTCGAGGCGTCACTTGAGAGAGATGTTTCGACCGCGCTGGCCGCGTCGCCCGCGCGGCCCCGGCCCGGCCCGGAGGCCTGAGCCGCTACGCCGTGACGAGTGCGAGCGCGAACCCGTCGTATCCTTTGCTGCCGACGGTCTGGACTGTCGTGGCGCTCACGCGGCGCTCGTTCGCGAGGTGACCAAGGAAGCGCCGCATCCCCTGGACGTTCGGGTCGTCGCTCGCAGCGTCGGCCACCTTCCCGTTCCGAACCACGTTGTCGATGATGATCAGGCTTCCGACGTGTGACAGCTCCAGCGACCAGGCGAAGTAGGCGGTGGTGCTCGGCTTGTCCGCGTCGATGAATACCAGGTCAAAGGGCGGCCTTTGCTCGCCCGCGAGGTTCGGCAGGGTTTCGGCAGCCGGCCCGACCAGTATCTCCTCGAGTCCGAGAGCCCGGCGTTCGCGATGTTGGTCCGAGCCACGTCGGCGTGCCGCGGATCGGCCTCGAGTGTCACCAGGCGCCCGGACTCGGGAAGTGCACGTGCCATCCAGATCGTGCTGTAGCCGCCCAGCGTCCCGATCTCGAGGATGGTCCGCGCCCCGCTTGCCAGCGCCAGCAGGTACAGGAGCTTGCCCTGGTTGGGCGCGACGTTGATCGGGGGAAGCCCGGCGGCCGCGCTAGCCCGGAGGGTTGCTTCGAGCGTCGGGTCCGAGGGCACGAGCAGATCGTTGAGGTACCGGTCGACGCCAGTCCATTGCTCTTGGGTCATGGGGATGTTGTTATCTCCCCGCAAGGCAATTTGGCCAATTGTTCCGATGGATTTTCCCCTTGGTTCAACCATGCGTCACCTGCGGGGCGTAGAGAGTCATCTGCGGGGCAGATCAAAGCCCAGGGTGCCCGCGCGCGAAGGCGCGTTTCAGCTACCGGAAGCCGAACGGGAGGAGCAAGGATGCAGTTCAGACGAAGCGTCGTACGAGTTGCAATTTCAGTCACGGTCCTGGCGACCATGGCAGTCGTGGCCGCCGGGGGGGACGCCGGAGCCTCGCGTGCTTCGTTGCAGAGGGCGCCGGTGGCTCGAGGTCTCAGGAGCAGTGTCCGAAGCTGCAATCTCAAGAACGGGGTCAAGCACGTGGTCGAGATCGTCTTCGACAACGTGCACTTCAACCGCGACAACCCGAACGTCCCGTCGGACATCGAGATGATCCCAGCGCTCAAGCAGTTCATCGAAAACAATGGCACGTTGCTGTCGAACAACCACACGCCACTCATTGCCCACACCGCCGACGACAGCATCACCACGTACACCGGTCTTTACGGCGACCGAGCCGGCATGCCGATCTCCAACAGCTATCAGAGCTACAACGCTGACGGCACGACCGATCCGGCCGAGTCCTTCGTCTATTGGACTGACCCGATCTTCGACACCGCGAGCACACCGAATCCCGGCCACGACACGAACCCGTCGATGGTCTATTCGCCGGTCCCGCCGGCTACCTCTGCGCGGACGATCGCTCCCACCGAGGAGACCCCCGCACCTTGGGTGCCCTACACCCGCGCCGGCTGCAACGTCGGCGACGTCGCCTCCGCGAACATGGACCTCGAGAACCCGTCCGTCGACATCCCCAAGGTCTTCGGTGCGAGCAGCCCTGAGGCGCAACAGCTCGCAGCGGACCCCGATCCGTACAAAGACCCCGAGACCGCCGACTACGTCGGTCTCTCGATCCACTGTGCGAAGGGGGCGTCCCTCTGCTCCGCGGCCCAGGCGGTCAAGTACGGCCAGGCCTCGCCTTCGGCGACTGCGGTCGCGGACCTGCTACCGGACGAGCCTGGTGGCTACAACGGTCATCAGGCCCTGTTCGGGCACAAGTACATCGCGCCCGTACTGGGTGCCGGCACCCCGAACCTCACTCGTAACGGCTACCAGGTGACGAATGCAGCGGGAAACCTCGTTGACGAGAACGGCAACGAGATCGACGGTGCCTACCTGACCGACTACCCGGGCTTCCCGGGTTTCTCGGGCATCAACGCGTCACAGACGCTCGCCTACATGGCTGACATGCTGGAGTCCGGCGTCCAGGTCACTTACGGGTACATCGCCGACCTCCACGGGAACAGCTACATCCCCGGGCTGTCAGCCTGCGACACTGCGCCGTCCGCCCTCGGAAGTGGCAGTGCTTGCTACGTGGAGCAGGCGCAGTACTACAACCAGGCCTTCGCGACGTTCTTCAACCGGCTCGCGGCCAACGGCATCACGCCCAAGAACACCCTGTTCGTGTTCAGCTCGGACGAGGGCGACCACGAGGCCGGTGCCAATGTCGGTCGGGCGATCCAGCCGACACCGGCCAGCTGCGACGGCGCGATCGTGAGCGGGCTCACCGTGACGCCGGACGTCGAGTGCACGTATCCGGCCGGCTCCTTCGGCGAGCTCGACGGCAACCTTTCCGGCCTGCTCGCAACCGAGAAGACGGACACCACTTCGTTCTCGATGGAGAACGACACGGCCCCGGAGATCTACGTGACGGGAGACCCCTCGGCAAGTTCGCCGAGCGTGAGGACCCTCGAGCACGATGTCGCCGGGCTGACGGCGAGCAATCCCTACTCAGGCAATTCGAAGGAGACGATAGCCAATTACCTCGCAGACCCAACCGAGGAGGCGATCCTGCACATGGTGAACGCCGACCCGGCCAGGACGCCGACGCTCGCCCTCTTTGCCAAGCCTGACTACTACCTCTTCCAGGGCGGAACCAGCTGCTCGGGCGCATGCGTCACCCAGGACACCGACTACGCGTGGGACCACGGGGACTACGCGGCCGAGATCAACAACAACTGGGCTGGCTTCGTCGGCCCCGGGGTCGCGAATCTCGCCCTCGACGGCTCAACGCCTGCCGAGGGCCCCAGCTCGGCCGGTCCGAACAGCGGTCAGGAGACTTCGGTACAGAACAACAACCCGGGAACCTGGATCGACGAGTCGGACATCCAACCGACGATGATGTACCTGACGGGTCTGAGGGATGACTACACCCCGGACGGGCGGGTCATCAGCCAGATCCTGGCGTGGCCGAGCTTCGCGCTCGACCGACCCTCGACCGTGCGGCTCGCGACCTGCTACAAGCAGCTCAACTCGAGCGTCGGGGAGTTTGGCGCCGCGACGCTGATCGCGGACACGAACGCCATCGAGAGCACGAGCCCAGGAGACACGACCTACGACCTGATCGTCTCGGCGCTGCGGAGGCTGGAGGCGTCCCGTGACTTTGTCGCCGATCTCATCAAGCACCAGCTCACCGCGGCCGCCTTCTACGGGATCCCCATTCCCTCCTTCCTGGCCCAGATCGAAACCTGGTACTGCAACTTCCTCATCGACCAGGCGACGCTGCTCGCGAGCTCGACGACCGCCGCGACCGCCAGCGCCGTCAGCTCACATGTGCTCGGCGAGTTCGGGCGCTTTCCCGCAGTCCGCGCGGAGCTCGCCCACCTAGTTTGAGTTTAGGTTCGGCTGCGGCGAGGCCATAGCGATTCGAAGCAGTTAGACATGCCGGTGACCTGGGAGAACGCGTTTCCAGCGGAGCTCCCGGGTCACCGGTTGTGCTAGGTCGCAGCGCCTCAGGACCCGGGCGCCGAAGCGTGGTAGCTTCGCCGCCGGGTTGACGTCCGAGTGACGCCCGTCGGGTACCTGGCCCGCCGGTGTGCAGCGCGCGATTCGTGTCCGAGGCACCGGCGCCCACCTCGGCGTGGAGGGGAGCGACCATGAACGAACTCGCAGCGAACGAACTCGTAGGTCAGCGTCCCACGCGTGTCCTGAAGGGTCGCTCGCGCAGGATCGGGGAAAGCCTGATCGCTTGTTTGGCGGCCACCGGCCTGCTCACGGGCCTCGGCACGGCCGTCGTGCTCACGGCCGGAGGCGGCGCAGCGTCGGCTGCGACGCTCGCCACGGTGGGTTCCGCGCCGCTGATCCCCATCGGGAGTCAACGACTCGGCGCTCCGGATGCCTCCTCGAGTCTGCGATTCGCCGTCGTGCTCCGGCCCCGAAGCGCGGCGTCGCTGGAGTCCTATGCGGCTCGTGTCTCGGAGCCGGGCTCTCCGATCTTCCACCATTTCCTCGCGAGAGGAGAGTTCCGCTTCAGGTTCGGTCCGAGCAGCGTCGCGATCGCAAACGTCGAGCAGGCCCTCCGACGCGACGGGCTGCACTTGGGCTCGGTGACTCCCGACGGGCTGATCCTGCTGGTGAGCGGCTCCATCGGGCGGATCGAGTCGGCTTTTCACACGAGGATCGAGACGTACCGGCTGCCCTCGGGCCGGATTGCGAGCGCGAACATGTCGGCTTTGAAGATCCCTGCGGCGATCGCGAGCTCGGTTCAAGCGGTCGTCGGCCTCAGTGACCTCGCCCTCCCTCAGTCTGGCGCCTCGCCCGGGCGTCGCCTGTTCACGATCGCGACCACTGGACGCCGTTCGCCTCGCGCGAGGGAGACGGGCGGGCCCAAGGCGTGCTCAACCGCGTCGTCCTACGCCGCGGCCTACAGCGCTCATACACCGGCCCAACTGGCGACCGCCTACTCCCTGAACAGCCTCTATGCCAAGGGAGACCTGGGCAAGGGCGTCACGGTGGCGCTGTTCGAACTGGAGTCCTATGGGGCCAGTGATGTGGCCGCATACCAGACATGCTTTGGGACCCACACCAGTATCAGCAACGTGAAAGTGGCGGGAGGGCCACCGCCCGGTTACGGGTCCGGCGAGGCCGCGCTCGACATCGAGGACGTCGTCGGGATCGCCCCCGAGGCGAAGATCCTCGTGTACGAGGCACCGAACACGACCTGGACAGACGTTCTCGAGAACTACGACAAGATCGCGGCCGACGACGCAGCGCAGGTCGTATCCTCATCGTGGGGCGAGTGCGAAGCGTTCCTCCCGAGCGGTGAGGCGGCCTCGGAGAACACAATCCTCGAGCAGATGGCCGTCCAGGGCCAGACCTTCTTCGGCATCACGGGCGACGAGGGCTCCACCGGGTGCATCCAAAACGGCTTCGCCACCGTCAACGTGTCGTTCAACGGCTCGCCGGACCCCACCGGTCTCGCCGTGGACCCGGCTACCGAGACGCTCTACACGACCCTCAGAGCCACCGGGAAGGTCGAGGTCGTCAACGCCGTCAATGGGGGCTTCCTCTCGACGGTGACCGTCGGATCGGGACCCACCGCCATTGCTGTCGACGGGACGCACGATGAGGCCTACGTCGCAGACCAGAGTGGTGGCGCGGTCTCACAGTTCAGCACTGCCGGCTGCAACGCGACCAAAGTCTCGGGCTGCGCAGGCCCGGCCAAGACGATCAAGGTCGGTAAAGCGCCGACCGCTCTGGCCATCGACCCGGCTACGGGGACGGTCTACGTCGCCAACGAGGGTAGCGGGACGATATCGGTGATCGGCGAAACGACGAACCGCGTGGTTGCCACCATCACGGTCGCAGGCGCGCCTACAGGAATCGCCCTCGACGCCACCGATAATCGGATCTTCTTCTCGAACCATTCCGCCGACACCATCTCGGAGATCTCCGGCGCTACGTGCGACGCGATATCTCAGAGCGGCTGCACGAAGAAACCGGCGGTCGCCTCCACTGGCTCCAGCCCCATCGGGGTTGCCTACGACCCTGCAAACGGCGACGTCTACGTCGCAGACAACGACTCGCCTGGCACCCTGTCGGTCTTCCTCGGCGCAACCCTGAAGGCGGTCACGACCGTCACCGTCGGGCAATATCCGGTGGCGGTCACCGCGTCACCGTCGGGCAAGCAGATCCTCGTGGCCGGAAAGGCCAACGCTTCCTACGCGGGCTATGGAGCGGTCTCGGTCGTGGACGCCGCCACGAACAAGCTCACGACCTATCTTGCGGCTGGCTCTTCGCCCTCGAGCGTGGTCTCAGACCCGGGAACCGACGTCGTCTGGTCGGTGGACCCGTCACCGGGCTACGAGGAGCTCATCTACATCCCGCTTTTCCAGAACGTCTGGGACCCGGGAACCCAGCCTTTCGCAACCAGCATCGGCGGAACGGAACTGACCACGGTCTCACCGAAGCCCGCCGAGACCGCCTGGAACGAGGCGCTCAATTCCTTGACCGGTGTCCCGGAGGGTGCAGGGGGCGGAGGGATCTCCCAGGTCTGGAAGATGCCGAGTTGGCAAAACGGGCCCGGTGTCGTCAACGTGTACAGCGTCAAGTCCCTTTGCGGTGCTTCGGCCGGCTATTGCCGGGAGTTGCCCGACGTCTCGGCAGCAGCGGACTGGATGCACGGCTACATCATCTTCTACGAGGGCGGATGGGGCGGCTACGGCGGAACGAGCGCAGCCGCGCCGTTCTGGGCGGCGATGACGGCCTTGATCGAAGCGCAGGAGAGCACTCCCCATCGCCTCGGACTGCTCGCACCCGACCTGTACAAACTTTCGGCCGAGGGTCGCCATGACTTCAACGACGTCACCACCGGCAACAACGATTACTCGACGGCTGACAACGGCGACTTCCCGGCGACGGCGCACTATGACCTCGCGACCGGCATCGGCTCACCGATCGGGAGCGGTCTGGCTGCCGACCTCCCTGCCGCCTTCCTGCCGACCATTTCTCCGGGCTCCTTAGGTGCAGCCAAGGTTGGCAAGCACTATTCGGTGCAATTCAGCCAAACCGGAGCCGTCGGCACGATCGTCTGGAAGCTCGTCGGCACGCTACCGAGCGGCGTCACCTTTTCGAAGACGGGACTGCTCTCCGGAACCCCGAAGTCCACGGGCACCTGGCACTTCACCATCTCGGTTCACGGTTCGGGCGTCCTTGCGGCGACTGCGGAGCAAGCGTGCAAGCTGGTCGTCACCACCTAGCGCATCATCGAGCTGACTTGCGGCGGAGCGACCATGACGAAACAGGGCCTTCGGCCCTAAGCGGTGCCGACCGGGATTCGTAGGCTTGAGCCCCATGGAGAGCGCCGCATCTGTGGTCGTGGACCGCGGCGGTCTCGACCGGTTGATTGCCGCACTCGCCGCTCGCGGGTACCGAACCATCGGCCCGGTCGTGCGCGATGGCGCGATCGTCGCGCGCCCGGTCAGCGACACCGGCGATCTCCCCCAAGGCTGGCACGATGAGCAAGAGCCGGGGCATTATCGCCTGCGCCACGACGACGACCCCTCGCTCTTTGCCTGGGCGGTCGGGCCGGGATCTTGGAAATCGGAGTTCTACCCGCCCCGCTCCCTGGTCTGGCGCACGACTTCGATCGGCGACGTGGTCGACCTCGAGACGGCGGAGGACCATCGTGCTCCGGTGGCGCTCATCGGGTCCCGTCCCTGCGAGCTCGCTGCCCTCCGGGTGCTCGACGGTGTGTTCGCCGGGGGAGCAGTAGCGGATCCGAGCTACCGCTCCCGGCGAGGCGCATCGTTCGTTGTGGTAGCCGAATGTGGGAGTCCGGCGGCCACCTGCTTCTGCACCTCCATGGGCACCGGGCCCGGGGTCGAGGAAGGCTACGACCTGGCGCTCACCGAGGTCGCATCGCCCGATGGGCCCCGATACCTCGTCCGAGTCGGTTCGGTGCGGGGCGCGGAGATCGCCGAGGAGCTCGCAGGTTCGCCGTCGGAGCCGTCCGACTTCACCGCCAGGGGCACTGTGCTCGAACAAGCCGCTCGTCGTATCAGCCGGAGGCTTGAAGCGAGCACGGTCGCCCAGCTGCTCGCGAGCAACCTGGCGCACCCCCGCTGGGATGACGTGGCGAGCCGGTGCCTTGCCTGCGGCAATTGCACCCTGGTCTGCCCTACGTGCTTCTGCGGCGCCGTCGAGGACACAACCGAGGTCGACGGTACCGTCGAACGCCACCGCAGGTGGGACACCTGTTTCGACCTCGCGCACTCGCTCGTCCACTCTGGTCCCGTGAGGGCCACGACGCGATCGCGCTACCGCCAGTGGCTCACGCACAAGCTCTCTACCTGGCACGACCAGTTCGGCACGTCCGGATGCGTCGGCTGCGGGCGTTGTATTACCTGGTGTCCCGTCGGCATCGATCTCACGGTCGAGGTCGCGGCGATCGCCGCAAGCGACGGGGCCGTTCCCGTGCACATCGAGTTAGGAGGTGACCGGTCATGACCGAGACCATCGGTGAGCTGGTGGCAGAGCACCCTCTGTTCAGCGGGCTGCCCGCTGACGTGGCTGAGCTGGTCGGCGGCTGTTCGAAGAACGTAGCCATCGCTGCCGGTCAGCTGGTACTGGAGGAAGGCGAACCGGCGCGAACGCTCTACCTGCTTCGCCGTGGTCACGTGGCACTCGAGGTCCATCAGCCCGGCCGAGCTCCTCTGGTCGTCGAGCGCATCGGCCCGGGACAAGCCGTTGGCTGGTCCTGGATGTTCCCCCCGTATCGATGGCACTTCGACGTCCGCGCCCTCGAGCCCATCGGCGCCATCGCCGTGGACGCCGAGTGCCTGCGTACGAAGGCGGACGCCGATCCGGCCTTCGGCTACCTGCTGCTGCAGCGCCTTTGCGCCGTGATGCTCGACCGGCTCCAAGCGACACGGCTCCGCCTGCTCGACGTGTATGGGCGCGATGTCGCTCGCTGAGTTGGAACCAGTGGCGCATCCGCTCGTGCCGGCGACCTATCGGGTCGTCGCGCGGCGCGTCGAGACCGACGACATCACGACGTTGTCGATCGAGCCGACGTCAGGGTCCGACCCACCGTTCCGGCCAGGCCAGTTCAACATGCTGACCGCCTTCGGAGTCGGAGAGGTCGCGATCTCGATCAGCAGCGCTCCCGACACGCCTGGGCCGATGGAGCACACCATTCGGGACGTCGGAGCCGTCACCCACGCACTCTGCCGAGTGCAGGTCGGATCGATCCTTGGCGTGCGAGGGCCCTTCGGCACCGACTGGGGCGTCGACGAGCTCGACGACGCGGATGTGGTCGTCGTCGCCGGTGGTATCGGCCTCGCGCCGCTCCGCGGTGCAATCAGCTATCTCGTCGACAAGCCCGGCCGCCGCGGGCGGGTCTACGTGCTGGCGGGGGCCCGGTCGCCGGACCAGGTCACCTTCGCCGAAGACCTCGAGCGGTGGCGCCGCGACGGAGCCGATGTCGAGCTGACGGTCGATGTCGCTCCGCCCGAATGGCGCGGGCCGGTCGGTGTCGTGACGGGCCTGCTGCCCGCGGCCAGCTTCGACCCGCCGCGGACCGTGGCGCTCGTGTGCGGCCCTGAGATCATGATGCGCTTCACGATCCGGTCGCTCGTCGATCTCGGCGTTCGCCCGGGCTCGATTCGTGTTTCGCTCGAGCGCAACATGCAATGTGGCGTCGGGTGGTGCGGCCACTGCCAGCTCGGGCCGCTGCTTCTCTGCCGGGACGGCCCGGTCATCGCCTACAGCGAGCCGTTGGCGCGATTGATGTCGGTACGCGAACTATGAGTGCGGTCACGACGTCGCCGCGGACCACGCTTGCCGTCTGGAAGTTCGCTTCCTGCGACGGCTGCCAGTTGAGCCTGCTCGACTGCGAGGACGAGTTCCTTGGGATCGTAGGTGCCGTGCAGATCTCCCATTTCACCGAGTTGTCGCGTGCTGAGGGCGAGGGGCCTTACGACCTGTCCCTCGTCGAAGGCTCGATCACGACCGCGCAGGATGCCGAGCGCATCCGGGCGATCCGCAAAGCGTCGTCGCGTCTCGTGACCATCGGCGCCTGTGCGACCTCGGGCGGGATTCAGGCGCTGCGCAACTACGCCGACGTCGGCGAGTACACCGCCGCCGTCTATGCCCACCCCGAGTACATCAGCACGCTGGAGCAGTCGACGGCCATCTCCGACCATGTGCCGGTCGACTTCGAGCTTCACGGGTGTCCGATCAATCGCCATCAGCTGCTGGAGGTGCTCACGGCCTGCCTGGCCGGCCGGCGGCCGGTCATTCCCGGGCACAGCGTCTGTCAGGAGTGCAAGGCTCGAGGCGCTGTGTGCGTGCTCGTAGCGCACGGGACACCTTGCCTCGGGCCCGTGACGCGAGCCGGGTGCGGAGCTCTCTGCCCCGCCGTCGACCGTGGCTGTTACGGGTGCTTCGGTCCCGCTGACACGGCGAACACCTCGTCGCTCGCGCGACAACTGGCCGCATTGGGCACGACGCGCGTGGACGTGTCACGGTTGTTCCGGAACTTCAATGCCGGTGCGCCGGCGTTCCGCGAGGAGAGCCTTTCCCATGACACACCAGAGACCGGCGTCTGACCGCACCGTCCAGGTCGAGGGTCTCGCGCGCGTCGAGGGGGAAGGCTCGCTACGCGTCGAGGTGCGCGACGGGACGGTGGGGATGGTCGAGCTCGAGATCTTCGAGCCGCCCCGTTATTTCGAGGCATTGCTGCGCGGCAGGCGGCACAGCGAGGCACCCGACATCACGGCCAGGATCTGTGGGATCTGCCCCGTCGCGTACCAGATGAGCGCCTGCCTCGCGATTGAGGACGCCTGCAAGGTCGCGGTCACCGAGCGGATCGCCGCGCTCCGCCGGTTGATCTACTGTGGCGAGTGGATCCAGAGCCACGCGCTCCACATCCACTTCCTGCACGCTCCGGACTTCCTCGGCTACCAGGACGCGGTCGAGCTTGCGGAAGTCGACCCGTTGCCCGTGCAGCGGGGCCTCGAGATCAAGCGCGCCGGCAACCTCGTCATGGAGACGGTCGGCGGGCGAGCGATTCACCCGGTCAACGTGCGGGTCGGTGGCTTCTACAAGGCACCCTCGCCCGAGGAGATCGCCGCCCTCGCCGAACCGCTTCTCCGGGCCCGCGAGTCTGCGCTCGCTTCCGTCGAATGGGTTGCCGGTTTCGAGTTCCCCGACATCGAGGTCGACTACCGGTTCGTGTCGCTCCGCCACCCTCAGCACTACCCGATCGAGTCCGGCCGGATCGCGAGCTCCGACGGTCTCGACCTCGACGCCGCAGGCATCTCCGAGCTGGTCGTGGAAGAGCACGTGAAGCGGTCGACGGCGCTCCACGCACGGCTCGGGGGCAAGGACACCTATCTGACCGGCCCGCTCGCGCGTTACGCCTTGAACTCCGCCCAGCTGCCTCCGATCGCCCGCGAGGCGGCCGCGGCCGCAGGCCTCGGTGCGGTCTGTAACAACCCGTTCCGGAGCATCATCGTCCGTGCCGTCGAGCTGGTGTTCGCGTGTGACGAGGCACTCAGGCTCATCGCGGCCTACGAGCCACCGGATCCGCCTTCGGTCACGGTCGAAGGTACCGCGGGCGTCGGTCACGGTGCGACCGAGGCGCCCCGCGGCCTACTGTTCCACCGTTACGAGCTCGACGACAACGGACTCATCCTCGCGGCACGCATCGTCCCGCCCACGTCGCAGAACCAGCTCAGCATCGAGGCCGACCTGCGACAGGTCGTGCAGGCGAGCCTTTCGCTTCCCGACGAGGAGCTGGCGTGGCGGTGCGAGCAGACGGTGCGCAACTTCGATCCCTGCATCTCGTGCGCTGCGCACTTCCTGGACGTGACCGTGGAGCGCAGGTGACCGGTCGTGTGCTGGTGGCCGGACTCGGCAACGAGTACCGGAGCGACGACGGCGCCGGGCCAGCTGTCGCCGGCTACATCGCCCAGCGAGCGCCCTCGGTCGACTCGAGAGTGATCAGCGACCCGCTCGAGCTGCTCGGCAAGTGGGACGAAGCTGAGCTCGCAGTCGTCGTCGACGCGACCCGTTCCGGTGAGGAGCCGGGAACGGTGCAGATCGTGGATCTCGGCGGAGGTGAGCACGCCGACTCGTACGACGGGCCGACGAGCACGCACGGGATGGACCTGGCGCGAGTTCTCCGGCTGGCACGTGCGCTCGGCCGCGCCCCAGATCGGGTTGTGGTCGTGGGGATCGAAGGCGAGGCCTTCGGCGACGGCCACGGCCTCACCCCCGCGGTCAACGACGCCGTGCCTGAGGCGGGCGACCTGGTCCTTCAGCTCATCGGCGAGCACACCTGATGTGCACGAGCCGGCTGCACCAGGTGGTGTCGGCCCCGACCGACGGGTGGGTCACGGTCGAGAACGCCGAAGGCCTGCTGCAGCGGGCGTCACTTCTGGCTTTCGAGGGCCGGCAGCCGCAGGTCGGCGACTGGCTCGTCGTGCACAGCGGCTACGCGTTGCGGCGAGTCGACTCGCAAGAGGCGGCGTCGATCGTGGGCGATCTCAGGGCGGCGAGCGAGGCTGAGCACTAGTGGCGCGCAGCCACCTGTTCGTCCGCTACGCGTACCCGCCGAACGCGCTCGGCTACTGCGGGCCACCCGACCCGAAGGCGATGATCTCCGCGAGCTCGCGCGGCGCGAGCACGGGCGATCTGGTCTCGCTGGCCCGACAGTTCAAGGGGGCGTGGCCGTACCTCGAGCTGATCGCCGCCTCGAGTGACATCGCCGACCCTTTGGATCCGCGGGTCGTGGAGGCGTATTGGGTCGGGAGCAGCCTGCTGGACAACGTTCCCGCCTCGTCACTGCTCGCGCTCGTTCGCCAGCATCCCGAAGCCCGGCTTCGGGGCGGACCAAGACGAGAAGACGCCGTGATCGCCGGCGGCGTGGCACACCACAGCTTCCACGTTTTTGCCGTCTACCCCTGGCTCAGGCTGCTGCGATCGGGCAGGCGGGAACCCGCCATCACGGTTCTCGAGCGCTGCCGGATCCGTTGGGGCCAGGTCGAAAGCATCGACGGCGACCAGGTCGTGGTGCAGAGCAGGCCGCTCGGCTTCGATGGTCACGAGCTCGTCCTCCTCGAGGCGCGTCTGGAGCAGGCACGCCGCAGGGTCGACCGTGCGGGCCTCATCGAGGATCTGGTACCCGGCGACGTCGTTTCGCTTCACTGGGACTGGGTTTGCGACCGGCTTGCGCCTGAGGCGCTCGCGAATCTTCAGCGGTTCACGGCAAGGAGTCTGAACGCGGTGAACGCGTCCGCCGTTCAGGTCTAGAGGCACCGTCGAACTTGGAGCCCGTCGAGTGTGGCGGCGCCGCGCCTCCGACGGCTACCTCAGGTCGCTCAGCCCGAGTGACTCGAGTGATCAGACAAAGCGGCTGCGGCCGCTGTCCTCAGAGTCAGGCCCGAGGCCGGCGTTCTCACGGATGGCAGCTTCGACCGCGTCGGGGTCTTCAGGAGTGAGAAAGGGCCGCACAAACCGGCCGAGGTCGAGAATGAGCGCCGCCTTCTTCTGCCGCCGTTGTGGGTCCAGGCTTGCCCAGTAGCGGGGGTTCGCAGTACCCCAGATCCGCGCTCTTCCCGTCAGCGGCCCAATGTCGACGCGCTCGACGGAGCGAATCGAGCTATACGGAATGTGCTTGGTGCCCCAGGGAAAGTAGTAGCCACGGACGCGGATGCCCTCAGGCGTGCACTCGATCCAGCGGTCCCGGTATTCGCTGCTCATCTGCCGACCTCCCGCTCCTGGCCCGCCGGTCAACCCTCATGCCAACGAGCGTACCGAGCGATTATCGGACCGGTGAGTCGCCGCGACGTTCGGTTCAGGCTGAGATGTTCTCGAGGCTCGCGGCCCGAGCCACTCGCTCGAGCCAGGGCCGGGCCTTCAGCCGCTCGAAGATCTCCCGTGCCTCGCCGAATAGGGCCGCAGCCTCCTCGGCTCTCTTCTGGGCGAGGAGCCACTCACCGTGCTCGAGCAGTGTGACCGCCAGCCAGAAAGTCGCGCCCATCCGTCGGAACCCCGTCGTTGCTTCGTTGAACCGGCTGTCGGCGCCACCGCCTCCATTTCTGGTCGACGCGAGCCGGACCCGGAAGCGGGCCGCTTGAGCTACGAAGAACGGCGTCGTCTCACCCGGGCGAAGATGCTCCATCCTCTCGAGGAGCGCTTCGGCCTTCGCGTCGTCGTCGAGGTCGAGCGCAGCCTCGATTGCCTCGACGAGGCTGAGCTTGACGCCGATGAACGCCGTCGGAAGGGTGCCGGCGGTCGCGATTGCAGTCTCAGCGGCCTCGAGCGCCCCCCGGGAATCACCTTCGGCTCGTAGCACGGTCGCGAGCCAGCAGCAGTAGACGCTTCGGGTCTGGAGATCGGGTGAGGCTGCTTGAGCCGAGATGGAGTCGAGGAGGGCCCGAGCTCGGTCGAGGTCACCTCGGTGGGCCTGAACGATTGCCACGATGCTGGTCTCGAACGTGCCCGTGGATTGGCCGATCTCCGCGGCGCGCTCCACGAGCTCATCCCAGCGACCCGTGAGCAACAGCGGCACGAGGGAGCTTGCGAGAACAAGCATCTCCCAGGGCCTGTCACCGGTTCTTCTGGCGAGCTCGAGCGCCGCGGGAACCAGGTCCAGCGCCTCGGCGTATTGATCTTGATAATCGAGAAACGTCATCAGGTTGTTGTAGGCGCGCAGCGCGGCCCCGCTCAGCCCTCCGTCCAGGGCCAGCTGTAAGGCATGGCGCATGAGAGCTCGTGCCTCCTGCCGGCGGCCGAGGGACGAGAGAAGCACGGCCTTGGTGTTGAGGGCCTGCGAGAGCTGCTCGGTCAGGTCGAGCTTCTCGGCGAGATCGAGCGCGTACTCGATCCGTGAGGCGGCGCGCTCGCGATCGCCCGTGAAGTAGTACATCCGGCCGAGCTGAGCTGCGAGGGTCGCCACGTCGGCGTCGGTCTCGTCGCTCGAGAGGACGGCGAAAGCACGTTCTCGGAGAGCGGCTCGAGGTAGATGGAGGTGAAGTTGCGCCGTCCGGCTCCCCAGCTCGGGCGGCGATCGACGAGATCCGGTCGGGCGAGGGTGAGCACGAAGATGGCGTGGTTCTTCGACCAGTCGAGCAGGTACTCGATGAAGTCCAGAAACGAAGCGTCGGCCCATTGCATGTCCTCGAAGGACATCACGACCGGGTAGATCTCGGACATGCTCTCGAAGAAGAGCCGCCACGCGGAGAAGAGGTCCTCCTTGTCCCTCGCCACCCGGTCCTCGAGACCGATGAGATGGGCGAGACGGGGCTCGACCCACTGGCGTTCCTCGGGATCGGAAACGTGCTCCTGCACCGAGGCGTGGAGCTTTGATGCCTCGGAGGCGGCGTCCTCTCCCTCCAGGATGCCGGCACGTCCTCGCACCATCTCCGCAAGCGCCCAATAGGCGACCCCCTCGCCATAGGACAGGCAGCGTCCCCGGTGCCACCGAAACAGGCTGGAGAGACCGTCCATGTACTTGTAGGACTCCCAAGCGAGGCGGCTCTTGCCGATACCGGCGATCCCTGTCACCGAGACGAGATGCGCACGCGATTCTTCGGCTGAGGCGTGGAAGAGGTCCTTCACGAGCCGAAGCTCTCGGTCGCGTCCGACGAACGGGGCCTCGAGACCCTCCGACTTGAGAGCGCCGCCTACACCTGCTACCACGCGAAGTGCCTCGTGGAGCCGAACGGGCTCGGCCTTGCCTTTCAGCTCGTGGCTTCCGGCATCGGCGTACACGATGGCAGCTTCGGTCGCTCTCCGAGTGGCCTCGTCGACGTAACAATGTCCTGGCGGCGCCGCAGCCTGAATCCGCGCCGCGGTGTTCACCCGGTCCCCGACGACGACGCCCTCTTCGGGGGTCTCGGTTGTCGCGACTCTCCCGGTCACGATCCCGACTCTGGCTTCGAGCCCGGTCCGGGAGTGCTCGGTCCCGTAGGTGGCGACGGCCGAGACGAGCTCCAGCCCGGCGCGGACGGCTCGCTCGGCGTCGTCCTCGTTCGCGGCGGGCACCCCCCAGACAGCCATCACGGCGTCGCCGATGAACTTCTCCACGACGCCGCCGTAGCGCGACACGATGGCACGAGCGATGTCGAAGTACCCGGTGAGGAGCTCCCGCACCTCCTCAGGATCGAGCGTCTCCGACAGGGGCGTGAACCCCACGAGGTCGCAAAACAGAACCGAGACGAGTCTCAGCTCCATTGGCCCGCTCGCATCCGCGGGAGGCGAAGCCCAAGGGGTTGACGGTTCCGCCCGGATCTCGTCTCGTGTGCGGGCCGCGTCCAGGAGAAGCGATTTGCCGCAGGACCCGCAGAATTTCGCGTGCGACGGCTGGCTCGCTCGGCAGTGTGGGCACACCTGCGCGAGCGGGTTTCCACACTCGAGGCAGAACCGGCAATCGGGCGGATTCTCACCGCCACAGTTCGAGCAGACCATGAGGTCTTTCCTGGGTCCGGAAAGGCTGGTGAAGCTTACCGGCGCTCGGCGGCTTCGATCTTGTCGAAGAATATGCGGGCCGCGGCGCTCCTCGCAGCCCAGCTACTCTCCGGCGCATGATCCCTGCTCGGCTCTCACTCGTCACGATCGGTACCGAGGACCTCCCGTCGCTGCGCCGCTTCTACACCGGGCTCGGATGGTCCGAGGTGCCCGGCAGCGACGACAACTGGACGGCGTACGTGCTCGGAGGTGTGGTCTTCTCGCTCTTCCCGAACGAATTCCTCGATTCAGAGTCCGGCCCGTCCATGGGCGGCACCGAAAGCTTCATCCTTGGCCTGAACGTGGACACAAGGGAGGAAGTCGACCAGGTGTTCGCCGCCCTGGTAGCTGCTGGCGCCAACCCTGTCACCGATCCTCGCGATGCCTCCTGGGGCGGGCGGTCCGCCTACGTGTCGGACCCGGAGGGCAACCGGTGGGAGATCGCGTGGGCACCTGGCGCCGTGTTCGGCCCACGTGGCGAGATCGTGTCCTTTGGCGGATGAGGGCTGCCGGGGGCCGGGGCTGCTGCCATGCTTCGAGCGCAGCCGGCAGGGTGGTGCGGACCTAAGGCAACGACCCCTCAGACCTCCTGCGGATTCGGAGTCGGCGGCGCGTGGCGGCTCAAACGTCGATCGGGGATGAACCACATCACCGCCACGGACACGTAGAGCGCGTAAGCGATCCACGGGCTGACAAACGCGAGCCCAATGGCGGCTGCGTAGACCGCCAGCGAAACCTTCCCCTTCACATCCGAGCCGATGGCCATAGCGACGATGGAACTTCGATCGTTTGCCCGGACGATCGTTCTCACTAGCAAGGTATAGGCGAGTGCCGCGGCGAGGGCAGCCATGCCGTAGGTGGCCGCCGGCCAGGCGTGGCGGTACGCGGTGCCGACCCACTCGGTGAGCACGGGTACCAGCGAGAGCCAGAAGAGGAGATGCAGGTTCGCCCACATCACCGCGCCGCTGATGCGAGGCGTGGCGCGCAGGAGATGATGATGGTTGTTCCAGTAGATCCCGATGACGGTGAAGCTGAGCATGTAGACGAGGAGGGCAGGCAAGCGCTGGCTGAGCGCAGAGAAGCCGGAACCGAGAGGGGCCTTGAGCTCCAGGGCCATGATGGTGATGATCACGGCCATCACGCCGTCACTGAAGGCCTCGAGACGACTGGTTCCGATCTCGCCGAATTCGACGGCCGGAGGCTCGCGCTGACTCATCACACCATCGTGGCCCGTGAGCCCAGGTGCATCGGGGACACTCTGATGGACAGCGAAATGGCCAGGGTGGAAACTGCGTGCTGCCTGCACGGGACGATCGGAGCAATCGATGCCGGAGGATTACCGCGTGTCGCGCCGCGCATTCCTCTCGGGCAATGCCGTGCTGCTGGCCGGGTTCGGCCTGAGCAGGGCCCTGCCGGGTACCAATCTCGCCGGCGAGCGGCTCGGCGCACAGACGGCCGGTCCGTCCGGCGCCCCGAAAGGAACCCAGGACCCGGAGGCAGCCGGAACCACGGCCGGTGATCTCGCGCTCTACCGGCCGGTGACCGTGTCCTCCACCGCCTACGGGCCCACGCCTGCCGAGTTCGCTGTCGACCGTTGGACCGAGGACGGGGTTCGGGGCACGGGCTGGCGGGCGGCAGGAGGAGACCCGCAATGGATCGCTGTGGACCTGCAGGCGCCCTGCCTCGTCGAGTCGGTGGTCCTGGTGTTCGAGGCCAAGCTCACGGACCCGGCGTGGGTCCCCGCGCCGGGCAGCAACCCGTACCGCGACACGACCGGCTGGGAGATCACGTCCAGCTGCGCCACCGCATTCCACCTCGACGTGTCGACGGACGGCAAGACATGGGACACGGTGTACCAGACGACCTCGGGGGCCGGTGGGAGCGTGCGCATCCCTCTCGCCAAGCCAGTTGCCGCCCGCTGGGTGCGGATGACGGCTACCCAGCAGTCCAACGACACCCCGCTGCAGGTCAACGCCTTCCAGATCTACGGCACGTGCGACCAGGTTCGCCCGCTGGCGACGGGCTGGACCAACTGGGGCACCCAGCGGCCGGCCTCGCCAATTCTCGGACTCGCTGCTGACGGCACCGTGCCTATCGAGTCGGGCTGGGCCATGACCCTGGACGCGTGGGCGAAGACCAGCGACGGCAGCACGCTTTCGACCCCTTCCGTCGACACCGCCGGATGGGTGAGCGCCACGGTCCCGGGGACCGTGCTGGGGAGCCTGGTAGCAGAGGGGCATCTCCCCGACCCGGTGAACGGTTTCAACAATCTCCGAGTCCCCGAGGCCCTGTCCCGGCACTCCTGGTGGTACCGACGAAGCTTCGGCCTGCCTGAGGCCTTCGACGCCGGATCCGGCCGGCACGTCTGGCTCGAGCTCGACGGGGTCGACCACCACGCCGAGATCTGGATCAACGGCGCGCACGTCGGTGAGCTCACCCACCCCTTCGCCCGTGGCGCCTTCGACGTCACCGATGCTTTGGTGGACGGCGAGCAGGTCCTGGCCGTGCGCATCGATCCGATGCCCCACCCGGGCAGCCCGGGCGACAAGGGTCCCGACGGGGTCTCCTTCCTCAACTCGAGCATGGTCTCCCTTGACTCACCGACGTATCTGTCGGCGTCCGGATGGGACTGGATGCCTGCTGTGCGCGACCGGGGCTCGGGGATCTGGGATCACGTGCGGCTACGCTCGACGGGGCCGGCACTGATCGGTGACCCCCGGGTGGACACGACACTGCCCAACCTGCCCGACACGAGCCTGGCCGAGGTCACGGTCATCGTGCCGGTCCGCAACGCGAGCGCCACGATGAAGGCGGTCACCGTGAGCGCGGCGTTCGACGAGATCGACGTCAGCATTACGGTCACCGTCCCCGCCAACGGGGACGCCGAGGTGTCCTTCTCTCCCGACGCGTTCCCTGCCCTCAGGATCACCGACCCACGCCTGTGGTGGCCGAACGGGTACGGGAACCCTGACCTGCACGACCTGGTGCTGACTGCGAGTGTTGGAGGCGTCGAGAGCGACCGCCGGACCCGCCGAATCGGCCTCAGGCAGCTCGATTACCACTACGTCCTGCCGATCGCCACAACCACCGGCCCCGCCACCACCGCCGCCCCGACACCGCTCCAGATCAGCGTCAACGGCGTCCGGGTGTTCTGCAGAGGGGGAAACTGGGGATGGGACGAACTCCTGCGCCGGATGCTCCCCAATCGCATGGACGACGTCATCGGCATGCACCGGGACATGCACTTCACCATGATCCGCAACTGGATCGGCACCAGCACGAGGGAAGAGCTGTACTCCAGCTGCGACGAGAACGGCATCCTGGTCTGGAGCGAGTTCTGGGAAGGCGACGGGCTCTTCCCCCCCATGCGGAGCAGCGACGTCTTTCTCGCCCAAGCCGGAGACACCATCCTTCGCTACCGCAGCCATCCCTGCATCGCGGTGTGGTGCGGTGCGAACGAGAGCGATCCTCCCGCAGCCATTGGCGCCGGCCTCCGCCGAGCGGTGGAGGAGATCGCGCCCGGCCTGCTGTACCTCGACGACTCGAGCGCCGGCATCATCACCGGCGACGGCGGCTACTCGTATGCCGACCCGCCCGAATACTTCACCGGGCAGGCATCGCGTGGCAACTTCGGTTTCCACAGCGAGATCGGCCTACCGACGGTTTCGGTGGCCGACAGCATGCGCGGCCTCGTCGGCGGTGCCGTCGAATGGCCGATCGGCGGGGTCTGGTACCTCCACGATTGGTGCACCAGGGGAAATCAGGCACCCGAGAGCTATCTGGACGCCATCAACGCTCGACTCGGCGAGTCGGCGAGCCTCGACGAATTCTGCCGCAAGGCCCAGTTCATCAACTACGACAACATGCGAGCCATCTTCGAGGCATGGAATGCCAGGCTCTGGAAGGACGCGTCCGGCGTGCTGCTCTGGATGTCGAACCCGGCCCATCACAGCACTGTCTGGCAGACCTACGACTACGACCTCGACGTCAACGGCAGCTACTACGGCGCCCGCAAAGGCTGTGAATCGCTGCACGTGCAGGCCGACGCCGACAGCTGGCAAGTGCGCGCACTCAACCACACTCCACGAGCCTTGTCTCAGGCCACCGTGTCCGCTTCGCTTTACGACCTCTCCGGCTCGACCTTGCCCGGTGGCCGATCCCAGCGGCTCGACGTGGCGCCGTCGTCCATGTCCACTGCGTTCGTCGTGCCGTTCCCGAGCTCGCTGCGGGCACTGCACCTGCTGAGGCTCCAGCTCCGTGACCGTTCCGGCACGCTGCTATCGGAGAATGACTACTGGCGATACCGCACGGCGAGCGACATGCGGGGGTTCAACAGCCTTCCGCAGGTGCCGGTCTCGGTCCGGCTGCTCTCCAGGGGGCGCAAGGGCCAGCAAGACGAGCTCACGGCCAGGATTGGCAACGAGGGCCGCTCGGTCGCGGCCATGGTCGTTCTCTCCCTGCGTGACCTTCGATCAGGCGAGAGGGTCCTGCCCACGCGCTACAGCGACAACTACCTGTGGCTCCTTCCGGGAGAGACCCGGGACGTCACCTTGTCGTGGCGCCACACCGATCCGACCGTCCTCCCGGAGCTCGTCGTCGGCGGCTACAACACGGCGCAGATGCGAGCAGAAGAGCTCATCGGCAATGGCCCTCCCGCTCAGCTCTCCGCGGCAAGGGCGGTCTGATCGGCCACAAGCTGCGCTGCTTCCATCTCGGACACCAAGGACGCGGGCCACCGGCCTCCACAGAACACCGTATCGACAGCCACTCGCCCATCGCGTAGCCGCAATACGTGGGCCTGATGGCAGGTATGGGCCACTCCATGCTCTTCCCAGCTGAGGGTGAGCTCGACCAGCTCGCCTCCGGCGATCGCACTGCGGCTGATCTCCTTGAAATGGCCGGGGTCGGCATACCACCTGCCGAGCTCCGCCCGCACTGCGTCGGCGCCCCGGACGGAGAATCGCCAGTTCGGAACCGTGGCGTCGAGCACGACATCCCCGCAGAAGACGTGCGGTGGGATGGAGGCGCTCTCGATGCCGTCAAGGAGCTCGTCGACAGCGGTCATGACACTCATTCGCTCGCCCTCCTGCGTTGGCCGGTCAGCCCTTCACGTACGACAGTTTCTCGGCGACCCTGCCGTCCCGCACGCGGAAGACGTCCACGCCTCGCACGTGCCCGCCCGCCCAGACGTATCGCCAAAGCTGCACGACCCGGTCATCGAGGCCGAAGGTCTCCTCGGCCTCGAAGCGGGAGCCTCTGTCGTCGAAGATCGGCCGCCAGGCCTGGCGAAGAGCGTCGCGGCCGACGTGGCGGATCCCGTCAGGCGCCGGCCCCGTGGCATCGAACACGCAGTCCTCGGTGACCACCGACAGGGCGGCTTCAAGATCGTGCTCGGCCCAGGCCGCCCCGAATGTCTCTACGACCTCGAGGGGGTTCATCTCCTCACTGGAGCCCGTTACTTTGCGTAGCCACTGGCGCCAAACCAGTCCACCGTGACTACCGGGTCGTCGCCGACAACCCAGGCATCATGGCCACTAGGAAGCGAGGTGATGTCCCCGGGGCCGGCGACGAACTCGGTGCCGTCGTCCATCCGGATCGCCAGGCGTCCACTCACGTGGTACTGGAAGTGAGGAGCGAGGCAGCTGTCGGTGTTGGCGATGGGCTTCACATCGTTGGACCACCGCCAACCAGGCTGAAACACAAGGCGCCCAACCTCCCCACCACCGACCTTGATGATCTCTGCCCGGCCGTTTGGAAACTCACGTGTCTCGTCCGGGAACTCGAAACTGCGATGCTCCATCTGTTGCATCGGAGGTACCCCCCTTCTCGTGATGCCCCCGCGTAGCTTGAGCTAGTCTATGTCTTACCTACTAGTAGGTAGAAAGTCAAGCTCTTCATTCGCGCGACGGGAGGTTCGGTGCCGAAACGACGTGTATCCGGTGAGGGCGACACTGCCTCGCAGATACTCGATGTCGCCGAGCGGCTCGTGCAGAGCCGTGGCTTCAATGCTTTCAGCTACGCCGACGTGGCAGCCGAGCTTCACGTCACCAAGGCTGCGCTTCACTACCACTTCGCCGGCAAGTCCGAACTGGGCGAGGCGCTCCTGGCGCGCTACGCGGCGCGTTTTGCTGACGCACTTGCTGCCATCGACGCCGAGCCCGCAGGGGCGTCTCGGAAACTCGCCGCCTACGCCGACCTCTATGGGGATGTGCTACGGGACCAGCGGATGTGCCTCTGCGGGATGCTGGCCGCCGAATACCAGACTCTCTCCGAACCGATGCGCCGCATCTTGATGCGGTTCTTCAGCGACAACGAAACGTGGCTCGCTGGGGTCTTGGAGCACGGGCGAGAGGAAGGAACGCTCCACTTCGCGGGGTCCACCAGCGAGGCTGCCCGCTTCATCGTCGCGACCCTCGAAGGGGCGATGCTCGTCGCCCGCCCCTTTGGAGACGTCGCCCGATTCCAAACAGCAGCCGCGAGTCTCTTTGCCGGACTGAGCCCCTGACGCGCGGCCGAGCGTCAGGCATCTCCTTCGCGGCGCTTCGCGTTACTCCACGACCGCGAACAGGTACCGGTCACCCGGTCGCGTTGCGGGAGCCGCGAATCGAGGTACGGCACGCGAGCCGCTTCAGTTCTCGCTCATGCGCGCCGATACCGAAGACGGAGGCATGCCTCGGTGCGGCGTGACGCGTCTGCCAACCGGGCTGTCTCCTCCCGAATTGTGCGCGTTCAGAAAGGGCAGAGATGAGACGCTCGATCGTAAGAGTCATGGCTCTATTGGTGGTGGGTGGGCTGGTCTTGTTTCTCGCGAGTCCGTCGTCGGCTCCCTCACGAGCCGACGACACGGTGAACCCCGCGAGTCTCACTGCGTTCTTCGTCGTCGGCGACCAAAGCGCCGGCGCGCCGACGATTGGGACAACGGTTCAATTCTGGGGCGCTCAATGGGCCAAGAACAACAGCTTGGGCGGGGGTGCGGCGCCAGCGAGCTTCAAGGGATACGCCGACATCGGCACCGTGGCGTTCGTGAACGGAGTGTGCTCGGGCACTTGGTTCACCAGCCCCGGGAACAGCTCGGCGCCGCCGGCAACACTCAGTACCCCGTTCGTGGTGATCCTCACGCGCACCGTCGTCAAGTCAGGCCCCGTGATCAGCGGCGACGTAGTGGGAGCAGTCGAAGTCACGCCCGATAGTGGCTACGAGCCCGACCCCGGGCACCCCGGGACCGGCACTATTCAAGCGATCCTGTGTCCGACCCCGGGCGGAGTTCACACCTAAGTGGCTGACCGCGTAACTACACGCGTGTAACTCTTTGACGGTTGGGAATCGCGCTGACACGGTGATCACGTGGCGCAGGCGTTTCTTCGAGGTTAGGTATGGCTCACGCCTCCCGCGGTCAGCTCACGCGCCCTCATTGCGCTCGGCGCTTTGGCCCGGAGGCGAGGACGACACAGCGACGTCCCCCGGGGCATCCCGTCGTTCGCCGATGGGCGAGCGCGAGCCGGACAAGGGCCGCCTCCAGGTCCCGCTCATCAGCTCCCGCCTGTCGCGCAAAGTCGCCGACGCAGGCGAGCTCGTCGCGTTCGCGACCGGCGAACAGCCCGAGATGGCGAGCTGCCTCGGCTGCCCGCGGATCGAGCGGCAACCTGGCGCCCGGCCATACGCCGCGAAGCTCCCGAAGGAAGAGCCCGACGGTGACTGGTCCCCAGCCCGGCAGGTCCTCCAGCGCACTGACCAGGGCCGCGGGTTCGGTGAAGCGCCGACCGATCTCCCCGATGTCGCCGCCGTAGTGATCGGCGACCACTTGGGCGAGTGACTGCAACCGTGTCGCGGTTCGGAAGTCGTAGCGGGCATAACCGCCGGCATCGAGCAGCGCGACGAGGGTGTCCCAGTCGCGGCCACCAGCATCGACGATCCGCTCGATCCCGGCTCGGGCCAGCTGGTCGAAAGTCCGCTCGGCGATGCGTGCCGAGATGCGAGTCCCGAACAGCGTGGCCGCCACGAACCATCGCTCCACCTCGGCGTCACCGGCGTCCACATCGATGCCCAGCTCACGCGAATACCGGCCGTCGAAGCGGCGCACGAGTTGATCGGCAAGGGACCGCTTCGGATCGGACCTGCTCACCGCCGCGTGCCATCTTCGCAGTCTCGCTGCGTGACCGTGGCCGGAGCACCGAGACGGAGGCGTACTCCGAACAACCCGACGTTCCCGTGCTCGCGCTCCCATCCTCCCACGATCATGGCCATGCAGCTCGCCTCGCCTGAGCATTCAATGGCGTCGGCGATCGCGGCGCGAAAACGCGCCGCGTCGGGGCGGGAGAGGTACCCCACTGTGCGGCTGCCGATGGTCACGGCGATGGCCTCGGGGTCGGCTGGGTTGCCCGGTTCAGGGACGAGGCGGGCAACCCTCTCCATCCGCACACCGCCGTAATGGCGCCGGCCACCAGTGAACTCGAGGAGCGCATCTTGGCAAGCGGATTCCCCCACGACGCGGACCTCGGTGGCGCCCGGAAGCGTCACAGCTGTCGTCGGGTCGGGCGTAGCAAGTTCCCTACTCTCTCGGTCGCGCGTCGGTGTCGATTGGCGTGACGGGTGCACAAGTCGGAGCAGCCGGCCGCTCCCGCCGCCGCGCCCGCACCCGAAGCAGTAGAAGCGGCATCCTTGCGCGTCGATGTGCAGCGAGGGGTGGTGGTCAGGATGGAACGGGCACAGGTAGTTCTGGTCCCCAGGACGAAGCTCGACGCCAACAAGAGCCCACAGCGCCGCGAACTCGGCCCGCTCGTGCTCCGTACGCACCGGTACCTCGCGCACCGCGCTGCCCCCTCTCGAAGGGGAGGGGTCACGGTCTCGAGCCAAGGCCTGGAGCCACCAGGGCAGGTCTGCCATTGGAACCTCGCCCGGTGCACACCCCGCCTCCCAGGCATAGACGCGGCCCGAGACGTGCACACTGGGCGGGCAGACCACGAGCCCGCCATCGCCCTTGACGTCGAGTCCCGGGGCGATCGACCGGCACGGCACGAGTGTGCCAGGGTGGCGAAAGTAGAGGTGCTGGCCGCCGCCTCCGGTGAGCGACTCGACCGTGTGAGGCATGGGGCCGTGGATGCCCTCGAGAACGGCCAGCGAGTCTCCCCCGCTGTGGCGCGGGTCGATGTCCAGCACCACGAGCCCGGAGATTGCGCCGGAGACGACGCCCACGTTGGCCTCGGGCCACCGTCGCCACCACCGCCGGACCTGCTCGGTGCTGGCGACAACACTCATACATCGCTTCCAGGCGATGTGCGTGTGCTTGCCGGGCGCGGGACACGATGGGTCGCCGCACGAGCAATGGCCCGCTTTGGCCGTGTGTATCGGCACCACCGACCACCCCCGGCTCATGGCGTCCAGGGCGGCACGGACTCGCGCCGTCTCGGTCCGTGTCGCCCCGGAGTCCACGAGAACAGTTTCGCCTGTCATGTGCTCGGTGCCCAGAGGCGCAAGTCCTCGGCCCAACGCCTCCGGTGCCGTCACCGGTCCTATTGGGGAACGTGCTCGTTACGATTCGGCGTCGTGTCTTCGCGGCGGATCTCCTCCACCAGGATAGCGAGGCGGTCGTAATGCGAACCTTGCCAGTAGATCCGGTCGCAGTCCGGACAGGTGTGAAAGTCGCTGTAGTCCCGCCGGGTCCGGGGCGGCAGACGGTGTTCCACGTCCTTTTTGATGACGGGTTGGAGCACGCCATTGCACTCGAGGCATCGGCCGAAGGGGGCAATGGTTCCGAACAGGTCGAACCGGCGCATGATCTCGACGACCTGGCCATGGCGGTTGGTCTCCTGCACGAGATAGCCGTGCGTGACCTTGGCGCGCATCAGCAGGCCACGATCCCTGGTAAGGAGGATCCGCTTCTCGCCCACCGAGATCGCCGCCAGCTCGTCGTCAGTGATGTCATTTCGCCAGACGCAATCGAATCCGAGGAGCCTCAGGGTCCGCGCGAGGCGACCGAGGTGGACGTCCAGCACGAACCGTGGCTCGCGCAGTGGCCTCGGACGCAGTCGCACGAGCGGCGACACATCGAGCGTCTCGAATACCGGGTACACGCTCACGCTGTCGCCGTCACGCACCTGGTGCCCGAAGTCCACGGACTCACCGTTCACCAGGACTACGTCGATCTGGGTGTGTGGCACCCCGAATGACTCCGCTAGGTCCTTCACTGTTGTGCCGACAGCCACCTCAAGCGTGATCGGCCGGCCGCGCCGATCCGGCGGCAGCAAATCGTTCAGTTCGGCGTAGAAGCGGACTGCGACTCGGTGGGGCATCCGAGTCGAGCGTAGGGGCCCACCCGACTCGGACGTACGAGCCTGGTTCGCCGAGCGGCTCAATGGAACCTTTGGAGTGCGGTGTCCTCCTCGGCTCTCTTGTCGTGCTGCTCGGAGCGTGCAGCAACAGCGCCAGTGCCGTGACGACAACGACCGCGGTGCCGACGACATCGACGAGCGTGCTCACCGCTCCGGGCACGATCTTTGTCGCCAAGGGGGGACACGCCGGAGCCAGCGTGGGTGTACAAGGGGGAACAGGGTTCGGCTCCGTCACCGCCTACCGCCCGGGCGCTACCGGCAACGCACGCCCGATCATCGTCATCACTGCAGGGATCGTTGATCCCGTGGCACTGACCTTTGACTCCTCAGGCGACCTGTGGGTAGCCAGCAATGGCGATGTGGTCGAGTACAGCTAAGCTGAGCTCGCCAAGGCTTCTCCGGCTCCCACTGTCACCATCTCCTCGGCTTCAGGCGGCCCGCCACAGAGCTGAACTCGGTGTGGGCCGTCGCCATCGACCCATAGGCGCCAGAAAGGGACGAGGCGGCTGTCGGCGCCGCAGCAGGTCCTTGCCAAGCTCCCTGCGCACAACCTGGGCGTCGTCCTGCCCGGACCGGGCTTGACCGCCCTCCAGGCCGGTCCGTATGATCTGCCCCCTCGCAGCGCGACCAACTGGTTGGCGGCTCAGTCTGCGTCGGTGGAGGCTGCAATGAGGTTACGCCGGCTTGGCTTGTCGGTTGCGGTGCTTGTCGTCGTGTCCCTGGCCTGGGGCGTGCCGACACTGAGCCTCGAGTCGAGGGCCGCGAGCCCGGCTGCGGGCTCAATCCAGCTCTTGCATGTGGTTTTCGGTCCAGCTGCGAAGAGCCCGCAGGGATTCGCGCCGTCGACGATCCGGAACCACTACCACTTCAACGCCATGGGCAAGGACGCCAAGGGCACTCCGATCACCGGCACCGGCCAAACGATCGGTATCGTCCTCTGGGGCAACTACCCGCTGGCGGCCACGGACCTGCAGACGTTTATCACCCAGTTCAGCCTCGCGCCCATGCTCGGCCTGAACGGCAAGGCGTGCAGCCCCTCGGGCTACAAAGCCACGCCGTGCTTCAAGGTCGTCAGGCCCGGGAAGACGGTGCCCAATCCGTCGAACCCGAGCACCGACGCCGAATACGCCCTCGACATCGAGTGGGCCCACGTGGCGGCACCGGGGGCCAACATCGTCTTGGTCCAGGGCCAAGCCACTGTGTACGACCCGAAGTCCAAGACGTGGACTCCCGACGGCGACGAGCTTGACCAGGCCATCAAGGCCGCCGTGTCGTCCGGGGCGTCCGTGGTCTCGATGTCCTTCTCTGGCCCGACTCACGCCGCGACCTGGGACGGATTGAACGTGGCGTTCGTAGCCGGCGAAGGCGACCAAGGATTCCCCGAGACGTCGTACCCGGCGGCCGATCCCAACGTGCTGTCGGTTGGGGGGACCAACATCACGCCGGACGGGGAGCCCGCCTGGGTGTACACCGGCGGCGGCGTGACGGGCAACGTACGGCCCGGGTACCAGCTGAACTGGACCTCCAGTGCGTTCCGCGAAGTCAATGACGTCGCGTACAACGCGGAGGGACAAAACGCCACGAGATATCTCGGCTACTCGGTTTCGGTCCAGGACACCGCGAAGTCGCCGATGGTGTGGGCGCAGATCCGCGGGGTCAGTGCCGGGATCCCACAGTGGGCAGGGATCATCGCCGACGCTGACCAGCTCCGGGCGTCTCACGGCAAGTCCATCCTCGCCCGGAGTGGGGTCATGGCTGGCCTGTACCTGGCCGCCACGACCGACCAACCCGGGGTCATCAACAAGGCTTATTTCACGGACGTCACCACCGGATGCGCCTACGGCTACAAAGAGCCTCCCAAGACGCCCGTGCCCCCCTGCGTGGCGGATGCCACCAAAGGCTACGACCAGCTCACCGGTCTGGGGACGCCGGACGTCGGCAACTTGGTCTACTACCTCGGTTACGACATCTGATGCCAATCGTCCGCGACGTGGGCAACAAGCCGGCCGCCTGACGGTCGACACTTCGGCGCTATGCCCCGATCTGGATGCAGCCGGGTCCGTGGGCGTCTCTGAGCTGCCCAAAGCGCCAAGTCGCGCCGGTCGCAGCGGGCGCTGCGCCTCGGAACGACTACTGCTGGACTCGGCTTTGCCCACCTTCTTGTGGCAGGTCTGTTGGGAGCCTTGCTCTTGGTAGGAGCCTCTTGGTGGCCGCAGCGGTCGGGTCAGGCTTCCCGATCGCACGCGTCACAATCACCTCGGCGACATGTGGGCGGCTAACTACGACGGGAACACGGTGGTCGAGTTCACCAAGGCCCAGCTCGCCAAATCGGGTTCCGTGACCCCACGAGTCACGATCTCCTCAAAGGGCATCATGGATCCAGGCGACGTCGCATTCAATTCCTCAGGTGACCTTTGGGTGCCCAAATGCGGGCACCAACGCGTTGTTCGAGTTCAGCAAGGCCCAGCTGGCCAAGTCAGGCTCGCCGGCCCCGCCAAAGGACTATTGCCGGCCGCGCCACAGGGCTGAACTGGCCGTGGGCAGTTGCCATCGAGCCATAGGCTCCGGCGGTCTGCTCCTTCTAACTGCTCGCCCCCGCCCGCCGCAGTCCGTCCGGGCGGGTCGGTGCCGCGTGCTTCTGCGTCTCTGGAGTCTGCCCCGGCCGCCTGGCTGGCTGGGCGCCCCTTGGTGGGCGCCCGCGGCCCGTCCCGCCGGGCGGCTTGTCAAACGGCGTCAAGCTCGGTTGAGCACGCCACTTCACCCAGCACCGACGAACCACAACCAAACCCACCACCTGTCCGCGTTCGTGGCCGTTTCGTCGCCCCCGTCCCGTCTTTCCCCCGCGTCTCGGGTGGGCGTCATAGGACTCGAAACGCATGCCGCTGCCCACGGCTTGCTTTCCGGACCGAGCTCACAGGTCGACGCCGCGGTATAGCTGGAGGCCCAGCTCCGCCGGCTCCGCCAAATGCAGGCCGTGAGGCTCGCTGTCGCCATTTGACAACCGAACGGCTGTCCTGATGGCGACCTCGGCACGCTTGCGATGGACAACCCCTTCGATCGTCTCGACCGGGCTATCGGGGCCAAGGGGTCGGTGGTCCTCTCCGATGCTCCAGCGGTCCCGGTATGCGGCAACCGTCGAGACGGCCTCGATCCACTGCTCACGCCTGGCTCGGTCAGCAGGTGGTGCGCCGAGTCGACCTACCCAAGCCTGGCCGTCGCGGAGGGCCTGCTCGGCCAGCTCTCGCGCCCGTCGCTGCATCGCTTCGTCTCGTTCGGCGAGGGCTCGGGCCATGTCTGGATCAGTCACGCCTACGGTCCGGGGGACGAGGCCGGCAATCAGGTTGGAGGTCGCCTGGCGCCTCGACCCGGCTGCTTTGACCCAACGGTCCACTCGGCCGTGCATGACCGAGGCAGGGTCGTCCGCGTCGTCGAGCGAGCGAACGGCGACGAGGTTCGGGAAGACATCATCCACGTCGAGGCCCCGCGCCTGTGCGTCTCGAAGGGCGGCGAGAAGTGGGGCGTAGGCGTCGCCCTGGCGTACTATATGGCCTTTGACCAGGGGAAATGCTGGCACCCCCAACGGGATTCGAACCCGTGTTTCCGCCTTGAAAGGGCGATGTCCTCGGCCGCTGGACGATGGGGGCCCGACCCGAAGGCGGAAGGGAATGCAGCGAAGCACCAAAAATTATCAGGCTTGCGGCTCCGCCCCGGCGTTGCCCTCGCTGGCTAAGAGCCACTCGCTGCCGCCGGGCGTGTCGCGTACTTCGATCCCGCACTCCGCGAGACGTTCCCGCACGAGGTCGGCCTCGGCAAAGCGACCCTCCTGCCTCGCCGCGTTCCGGAGCTCGAGAAGCGCCTCGACGAAGGGACCTACGACCTCCCGGGGATCGCGGGCCCCGGTCTCGGACAGTCGCCCCAACTCGAGGATGAGCGAGCGCAGGCTGGCCCGCGCCCGGTCGAGCTCGTCACCAGCCGGAATGTCCGTCGACCATGCCGTGACGTCCTGCTCGAGGTCGAGCACCGTGCCGACGGCGAGCGCCATGTCGCGTGAAGCAACCGCGGCAACAAAGCTCGCCTCACGCTCGCGCACGAGATCGACGAGTGGCGACGTGCTGAGCGGAAGGCCGCCTCGTCGCGGTGGATCTGAGGCGACGCCCGTCACCACGTCGCCGGGACGCGCGCCCGCCTCGCCGCCGCCGGCAGCTCCGCCGCCGGCAGCTCCGCCGCGGGCGCCGCCGACTCCGCCGACAACGCCGCCCCGAGCGAGAGCCGCGGCAGTCTCGAGGATCCGCTCGAGGGGGATCGTCTCGCCGGTCGGGAAGGTCGCGGAGCGACCAGCTGCGCGTACGGTCAGGACGCCCCGTCCCTCCACCGATGCAGTGCCGGCTTCGAGGTCGAGGATGCACGCGGTGTGCTCGTCGACGCCGAGCACGAAGGCTCCGTCAGGCAGGTCGCGCTCCATCTTCGAGAGGCGACGCTCCCCCAGGTAGCAGAAACGGGTGTCGTGTGTCCCGCCCTCGTTGTTGTCGTAGTGCGGGATGATCGCCGCCCGAATGCCCGCGGCCGAGGCGACGTCGAGGCCCTCGAGCCAGTGCGGATCCTCACCGCACTTGTAGATCTCGTACACCGGGACCGTCGCGATGCCGAGCGTGAGAGCGGCAGCGCTCGCGAAGACGACGCATCCACCGTGGACCAGTTTCTCGGCGAGCAGGCTCGGGATGACGGTATCCTGCCATTTCCTCAAGGCGTAACTCGGGCTTCCGGGTCCCGCAAAGACGTAGCGCGAGTCCCGAACCGTCGTGACGAGCCGCTCGTCGGTGAAGGCGCGCTGCCCGCCGCCGGTCTCTGCGCCAGGCGACGGTTGATTCGCCTCGCCCGCCGCCGCCGCCCGCCCTCCGCCACCCGCCGGACTCAGCATCCCGGTCACGACGATCGGAGCCTGAAGGCTCTCGCGAAAGTAAGCGATCGCGCGTCCGGCAATCTCCTGCGCGTTCTCCTGAAAGCCGAACGGGGTGTCGAGCAGGACCGCTGGCACCGGTGGAGGCCCCACCCTCGCTAGCAGCTGGCGATGGACCTTCACCATGGTCGGCGCCGTCTCGCCCGAGCCCATGATCGCCAGCAAACGGGGCATGGCCGGACGCGCGCTCACCGATCTCCGGGCTGCGGTGTGCCGTCCCAGCGCAGCCCCCCCGGCGGTTCGCCCCAGTGATCGTCGGGGACGAGATCGTCGGCACCGGGCACCGGGTCGGGCAGGGTCCCCTCGAGGATGTCGATGAGCTCGCTCTGAAGACCACCCAGGTACAGGTAGGCAATCCATTCGGCCTGGTGCGCATCGCCGACGGGTGGCTCGGCTTCGTCCTCGGTGACGCCGAGCATCGATCCGAGGACGAGCCGAAGGTCGTTCAAAGCACCGAGCCAGGCGACGAGCTGGTCGTGGTCGATCCGAGTCGCCTTGGCCGTCGCGGACATCGTCTCGAGTGACTCGCGGTGGTGCTCCATGAGATCGTGGCGGGTGAGCGCCACGTAGGCGCGTTCCGCGTCCGGGTCGGTTGTGTAGGCGGGAGGGAGGAGCCGGCGCAGAGCGTCAGGCAGGTCGCCCGGAAGCTCGTCGCCGACGTCGTCGAGCAGGGAGAGGAGTTGGAGGGGCAAGGCTGCCAGCAGCTCGCGCTCCTCCGTGGCGAGGCGCACCTCGTAGCCTCCGCCCTTCGCGGGGCGTATCCGGCGACGGAAGCTCACCCGCTGTGCTCCATGGTTGCCCAGAGGCCGTGTTGGTGCAGCCGGGCGACGTCGAGCTCAGCTCGCTCCTTCGGCCCGCTCGACACGACGGCGCGGCCTTTGTAGTGGACGTCGAGCATGAGCTTGTGCGCCTTTGCCCGCGAATACCCGAACAGCTTCTGGAAGACGTAGGTGACGTAGCTCATGAGGTTGATCGGGTCGTTCCAGACGATCACGAGCCACGGCAGCTCGGTTGCCGGGGCCTCGCTCGTTTCGGGGCGCTCGACCTCCGTCGGAACGGCGGTCCCGGTCATTGTCCCAGGTCAGCTGCCAGCTGCGAAGGCAGCCGCGGGCTCGGTTGAAGGAATGACAGTGGTCGCCTCGGGCGGGTGCCGATGCAATGACAAATAGAAACTGATCCCCACGATCCAAAGGGTCGTCACCCCCGCCAGATGGAACTCCACCACCCAAGGAGCGTCGTGCAGGAAGTACTGCAGGTAACCGATGGCTCCCTGCACGGCCATCACCTCGATGAACAGACGCCCCCGGCGCAGAACCGCCGGCGGTGCTTTTGCCTGATGGAATGCGAACTGCGACGCGAGCGTCAAGCCGATGAGGAACAGCGCAACGCTGGAGTGCGCTTCGGTGATGTCCCGGAACGCGATCGGGATCCGCTTGGCGACGCCGCTCCCGGCATTCGGGCCCGCACCAGCGACGACCGTGCCGAGGACCGTGACCAGGCTGAGGGTACGCAGCTGCAGCCGGGCCAGACGGATGAGGTCGCGACCGACGAGTGGCTCCGCGGGCGTCTGGTCACAGCCGGCCAGGTGGTACATCACGATCGCGTCGGCGAGGATCACGATCGTCAGCACGAAGTGCATGGCGACGAGGTAGGGATTGAGCTTGAACACTACGACCAGGCCGCCGAGCACGATTTGGGCCACGATGCCGGCGACGAGCCCGGCGCCGAGCAAGGTGAGGTCCCGGCGTGGGGGTATGCGGCGTGCCGCCACGACATAAGCGGCGACCGAGAGCACCGTCAACGCCCCGCTCACGAGGCGGTTGGTGAACTCCACGACCGAATGGAACGACGACACAGCTGTGAAGTGGTGCTGGAAGCACGAAGGCCAGTCCGGGCAACCGAGCCCTGAACCAGTCAGCCGCACCGCACCACCGCTCAAAACGAGCAGCGCGTAGCAAATGGCCGACGCGAGGGCCACCTTGCGAACGGTGGCGGGTGAGAAGCGGGGCAGTCGCACCGTCGTTGGATCGTACGCTCGTGTGGCACTCGCCACCATTCCGGGCGGCACCACCCCGGGGGTGCGATGGCTTGTCCCAGTACCCCGGCACTTCTACACTCCAGGAATGGTGCAGCTCACGACGGTGCTCGCGCCACGCCGGTCGGTCAGCTTCAAGCTCAAGGCTTACTTGGCCCTCACCAAGCCGCGCATCATCGAGTTGCTCCTGGTCACGACGTTGCCCACGATGGTCGTAGCCGCGAAAGGTATTCCCCGCTGGTGGCTGATCGTGGCAACTCTCGTTGGAGGCTCGCTCTCGGCCGGCGGCGCCAATACCGCCAACATGGTCGTCGACCGCGACATCGACGCCGTCATGCATCGCACGCAACACCGTCCACTGGTCACCGGTGCCGTCTCTCCTGCTGCCGCGACCGTCTTTGCCGTCGCCCTCGAGGCCGCCGCGTTCGTGCTTCTTTGGCGGGCTGTCAACCTTTATTCCGCACTGCTCGCCCTCGGGGCGGCGCTCTTCTACGTCTTCGTCTACTCGATCTGGCTGAAGCGCCGCTCGACGCAGAACATCGTCATCGGCGGCGCGGCAGGGGCCGCCCCGGTGCTGATCGGCTGGACGGCTGTTACCGACCACCTGGCCTGGCCTGCGATCGCGCTGTTCGCCATGATCGTCATCTGGACGCCGTCGCATTTCTGGGCCCTGGCCGTGCGTTACCAGGACGACTACAAGGCGGCGAGCGTTCCGATGCTGCCGGTCGTGGCCCCCTTCGACCACGTGTCACGCCAGATCATCCTGTACTCGGTCGCGCTCGTGGCGAGCTCGTTCGTGTTCGGCGTCGTCGACCACTCCGGGTGGATCTACTGGTCGGCAGCAGGGCTCGCAGGCGCGGTCTACCTGGCCGACGCCTTTCGCCTGCGCCGCGAGCACGGGACGCCGAAGAGCGCCATGCGCTTGTTCGCCTACTCGATCACCTATATCACCGTGGTCTTCGCGGCGATGGCGGTCGATGTGCTCGTCCGCTACCGCTGACACATCCGCGGCGGCGCCCGCAGTTTCCGGTCAGCCCCCACGCGCCCTCACGAGCCTTCACCAGCACGTCGGTCCTCACTCCCACTTGAAGCTCCGGGCCGCCACCAGGGGAGCGACAACTGCCCAGGCAGCGAGCACGATCCAGGCTTCGGCCGGAACCGTCGACCCGTTGCCGAGCGTCGGGTGCAACGCGTCCGACAGCGCCGCTGTCGGGAGAAGACGAGCGAACGAGGCGAGACCTCCGAGCTTGCTGAGCGGGAAGATGACCCCGCCGATGAGCAACAAGATGACGTAGACGCCGTTCGCAACCGCCAGCGTCACCTCGGCCCGGAGCGCGCCGGCCATCGCGAGCCCGATGCCCGCGAACGCGACCGTCGCCAGGAGCACCGCGAGGACTGCGAGTCCGGCCGCCGGATGCGGTCGCCAGCCGAGCGCGAAGGCGACGCCGACGAGGACGGCGACTTGAGCGACTTCCACCGCCATGACCGAGACGATCTTTGCGGTGAGCAGGGCCGGCCGGCCGAGCGGGGTGGCGCCGAGCCGCTTCAAGACCCCGTAGCTGCGTTCGAAGGCGGTTGCGATCCCGAGGCTGACCATCGCCGTGGACATCACGGCAAGCGCGAGCACGCCGGGCGCGAGAAAGTCCACGCGGTGGCGGGTTCCCGTTGGCAGGACGGGCACCAGGGTGAAGAAGACGAGAAGCACGACGGGAATCCCGAGCGTGACGAGCAAGGTCTCCCCGCGCTCGAGTGTCATCCGAGTCTCGGCGCCGATCTGGGCTCGGAGCGCTCGACGGTTCATCGCCGGCTCCGCCCCCTGCGGCTCCGCCGCCCCGACGCCGCGGAGCCCTCGAGCAAATCTCTTTCGGCTGGCTCGGCGGCCCCCGAGCCCGTCAGACGAAGAAAGACGTCCTCGAGCCGCTGGCGACCGGCCCGGAGATCGCCGAGCGCGAGGTCGCGCTCCGCGAGCCATGCCGTGAGGGCCGCCACCAGTGCAGGAACGGGCTGGGTCGAGACCAGGTACTCGCCCGGCGGTCCTTCGGTCACGCGGACGCCGAGCCGAGCGGAGAGCTCGACCACCGCGAGTCCCGGCTCCGCTGCGAAACGAAGCTCTTCCGACTCCCCCTGGATCTCCCCCTGACGTCCCGCGGCGACGACACGGCCATGGTCGACGATGACGACCCGGTCCGCCAGACGTTGCACCTCGTCGAGCTCGTGGCTCGTGAGGATCACGCAGACGCCCTCCGATCGCAAGCCTGCGACGACGTCACGCACCGCGATCCGCCCCGCCGGGTCGACCCCGGCCGTCGGCTCGTCCAAGAAGGCAACCGTGGGCTTCCCGACGAGAGCGAGCGCAAGCGCGAGCCGCTGCTGCTCGCCGCCCGACAGGCGTTTGAAAGGCGTTCGTGCCACCGAGCGGAGGCCCACGAGATCGATGAGCTCATCTGGGTCCCGGGGATCCTCGTAGTAGGAAGCGAAGAGCCGGACCGCCCGCTCGGCGCTCATGACCGGGTAGACGCCACCCCGCTGGAGGACGACGCCGACACGAGCCGTGAGCTTGGAGTGATCCGACCAGGGGTCGAGCCCGAGCACCCGGACGGCACCGGCGTCGGCACGGCGGAAGCCCTCGAGCGTCTCGACCGTCGTGGTCTTGCCCGCGCCGTTCGGACCGAGGAGAGCGACGACCTCGCCGGCGTCGGCCTCGAAACTGACGCCGTCAACCGCAACGAGGCTCCCGTAGCGAACCACGAGGTGGTCGACCTCAACGGCGGGCATCGCCTCGAGAGGCTATCGGGGCTCGAGGGGTACCTCGCAGTTCGGTCGTCCGGAGCTCGGACGCGAGCGTCGGCAGGCAGCCGAGCGAGCAGGCTCAGCGCCGAGGCGACTCGAACCGGTAGCCGAGGCCTCGGATCGTCGTGATGAGGACCGGCTTGGAGGGGTCCTGCTCGATACGAGACCGCAGCCGCTTGATATGGACGTCGAGAGTCTTGGTGTCCCCGACATAGTCCATCCCCCAGACGCGGTCGATCAGAGTGTCGCGGGTTACGACACGGCCCGGGTTGCCGAGCAGCATCTCGAGCAGCTCGAACTCCTTCAGAGGAAGCTTGATCTCGTCGCCGCGCACGATGCACTCGTGACGTCCGAGGTCCAAGACGACGTCGCCGACTTGGAGGATCTCGTCGTGGCGAACAGCCGCGGCCGAGGACGCCCGCCCGCCTTCCCGTTCCCCCGAGCCGACTCCCGGCTGCCTGGGGGCCACCATATGCTCGAGGCTCTTGCCGGCACCCCGGTTCGAGGTTCGGTCCTGGGCCGCGCCACCGGGCAGCGCGACACCAGCCGCCGGGCTCATGCTGGCACCTGCATGCGCCCCCGGGGTCCGGCGGAGTACGGCTCGCATGCGCGACACGAGCTCGTGGACCCGATAGGGCTTGGCGACGTAGTCGTCGGCACCGACCTCGAGGCCGACGACAGTGTCGAGCTCGGTCGATTTGGCGGTCACCATGATGATGGGCACGGTCGAGTTGGCCCGGATCGCCCGGCAGACGTCGATGCCTGACAACCGCGGGAGCATCACGTCGAGAAGCACGAGGTCCGGCCGGTCGGCTTCGAACCTCTCGAGCGCCTCGACCCCGTCGCGCGCGACGGTCACGGAGAAACCTTCCCGCTCGAGGTTCACGGTCAGCGCGTCCACGAACGACTCCGCATCCTCGACTACGAGGACGTGAGCGGGCGGGGCGCCGCGATCGTCCTCGGGGGCTCCGGTATCCGCCCGGTGGTTTGCAGGAAGGGGCGCCGTTGGTTGCTCGGGCGGGCGCGGCAGGTCGCTTGCCGACCAATGTGCGCCCGGACGCTCTCGCTGTGCGGACAGCGATCCGGTTCGACGACGCTGCTGAGTGGTCACGCGTCCGTTCTCGTCTGGCGGGGAAGTCTCAAAGTGAACGTCGACCCCTCGCCCTCTCGCGACTCGACCTGAACGCTGCCTCGATGGTTGGCTGCCACGTGCCGTACGATAGCCAGTCCGAGGCCGGTCCCGCCTGTCGAACGGCTGCGGCCGGCATCGACGCGATAGAAGCGCTCGAAGATGCGCTCGAGGTCGCGCGACGGGATGCCGACGCCGTGGTCCTCGACGATGACGACGGCGTCGTCACCCTCCGTCCGGCCGATGCAGCGCACGCTGCCGCCTTGCGGTGAGAATTTCACGGCGTTCTCGAGCAGGTTGTAGACCGCCGAGGTCAGCTGGCGCCGGTCGCCGAGCACGACCACCTGCGGGTTCGGTTCTTCCAGGGTGACTTGGACCTGCCGCTGGTTCGCCGCTTCTCGGACCCGCTCGGCTGCCTCAGCCATGACGAGATTGATCAGCACCGGCTCGCGTGGGGGCGATTCCTCGTTCTCGATGCGTGAGAGGTCGAGAAGGTCATCGATGACTCGGCTGATGCGGAAGGCCTCGGTATGAATCCGCTGTGCAAGGCGCTGGGCCACCTGCGGCTCGTTCTCGGAGAGCAGCGTCTCGGCCAGGAGCCCGAGGGCTCCCATCGGTGTCTTGAGCTCGTGGCTGACGTTCGCGACGAAGTCGCGCCTCACGTCCTCGAGGCGCCGGCGTTCTGACACGTCGTCGATGACGGCGATGACGCCGAGGGCACGTTGCCCGTTGTCGATGCTCTCTGCACGCACGACGAGCGTGCGGCGGGGCGGGCCGTAGAGTTCGAGCACGCGCTCTTCATTGGCGCCCGGCGCGGTCTCAGCGAGGAGCTCGTCGACAGCCTGGGCGGCGAGCGCGTCCCCGTGCCGGCTTCCCATGAGCGCGACAGCCCTGCTGTTGCGAAACACCGTCTCTCCGCGCTCGTCGGTGACGATCACGGCTTGGGGCAGGGTGTCGAGCGCCCTACGGAGCCGGATCGCCTCGGAGCTCGCCTCTGCGACTGCCTCGGCCGCCCTGTCGGTAGCCCGTTCTACGTGGACGAGCACTTCCTCGATGTCACGCGGCTCCTTGGACGGCGCGTCGGCTCCTAGCCGGGACGCGAGGGCTTGCAGCCGCTGACGCAGTGCACGGCGGCCCCGTCGAGCCGCGATGAGCGCTGTCGCGATGATGAGGACGAGCACGACGGCGACGGCGATGACGACGTCGAGCACCGTCAAGTGAAGGACCGTGCTCACCCTCTCCAGCATTGCAGGCGCGCGACCCGCCCGAGCCCTCTCTTCCTGCCCTCGCTCCGCTGGCGGCGCCACGGTAGGTCAGCCGGTAAGCGGATCGGCGAGTCTCCGGCTGCGCCACGTCAACTCGACGATGTGCGCCTCGCTGATCGCTCGGCCCGTGACGAGTCCCGTCGTTCCGGAAGGTAGGCCGATGTCCGTCCCGTTGCTTGCCCAGATGCTCGCCGGCGTTGTGTCGATGGACCCGAGCTCCTCAGCGCTACCGGGCCAGTCAACGATCCAACAGCTCACGAACGGTCTCGGTTGGTGGGCGCTCGTCGCGTCGCTCGTCGGGCTGGTTCTCGGGGCTGCGGCGTGGGCACTCGGAAGCCATACGAACAACTACCAGTACGCGACCACGGGCCGAAAGGCAGTGCTCGTGTCAGGAGCCGCTGCTCTCATCATCGGGGCGGCGCCCACACTGGTGAACTTCCTGTTCCAAACGGGCCATGGGATCCACTGACCTAGCGCACCACCTGCCGCTCGTGAGTCACGCTCACCTCCTCGGCGCGGTCTCGATCGCCGGAGGCTCGAGCTCCGGCGGCGGGGGAATCGCGGGGATCCTCCGATCGATCGCGGGCACCGTCGGGGCACTCTCCCATACGCTCGGCGGCTTCTTCGAAGGTGCAGGCGGTGCCGGACTCGCGGACGCGCTCACCAAGGCGCTGCTTGGGGGGTTCTTCCACGGCCTGCTGATCTGGGTCGCGAGCGGAGCTGCCTCCCTTGTCGGCGTCCTCGGCAAGGCACTGTCCGCGAGCACCGAGCCGGTGCTCACGGGAGCGGCGTTTCGGTCCGAGCTCGACGTCATGACGGTGCTCAGCGCAGGTGTTGCCCTACCGCTGCTGGCGGTGGGCGCGATTCAGGCCATCGCGCGCCAGGACCCGGGAGGCTTGCTGCGCAGTGCCCTCGTGCGGCTGCCGCTGGCGTTGCTGTTCACGGGTGTGAGTGTGCAGCTCGTCGCGCTTGGGCTGGCGGCGACCGACCAAGCGAGCGCAATGGTGCTCGCCGCCGCTGGTGATCCGACGCACCGGCTGCTTGCCGGGCTCGTCACCGAGCTCGGGCGTGCCGGAGGGTTCGGCCTCGCGGCGTTCGGCGCGTTTCTCGTCGTGCTGGTCGCGGCGATCGTCGCGTTCCTGCTCTGGCTCGAACTGGCCGTGCGGTCGGCAGCGATCGCCGCGGCCTCCCTGTTCCTGCCCCTTGCCCTGGCCGGGGTTGCCTGGCCGGCGACCTCGCACTGGGCGCGCCGGCTCGGCGAGACCCTCGCGGCCCTGGTGGTCTCGAAACTCGTGATCGCCGCCGTTCTGGCGCTCGCGGCGGGGCTGCTCGGAAGCTCGAGCGGCGTTGCCGGCGTCGTCGAAGGCGTGGCCCTGCTCGCTGTCGCGGCCTTCGCCCCGTTCGCGCTGCTGAAGCTCGTGCCCGCGGTCGAGGCGGGCGCGGCTGCCCACTTCGAGGGCCTCGGCCGGCGCCCGCTCCGCGCCGGTCAACGCCTCGGTGCGGAGATTGCCGGCGCCGGGGCCGGGCTCGGAGGTGCCGGAGACCTCGCTGCGCTCGGCGGTGCTGCCGGAGGCGGTGCGAGTGCAGGCGGGTCGGAGCTGCGCATCGCCGGTGGTGTCGGCGAAGGACCTTTCACAGCAGATCGGCCCGTTGCGGAAGGTGGAGCCTCCGGCGGACTTGCTGCGACGAGTGACCCCGCGTGGTTCGCACCCTGTGATCCCGCTGCGCCTTCGGGAGCTGGTCACGCCTCGAGCCCCGCCGGCGCCTCGAGCCCCGCCGACGCCTCGAGCCCCGCCGACGCCTCGAGCCCCGCCGGCGCCTCGAGCCCCGCCGTCGCCTCGAGCCCGGCCGGCGGTTGGGGCTCACCCCTCGAGCCGAGCGAGGACGGCTTCGGGGCGGCCATCGCCCGGTGGGCGGTAGTGCTGGCACAGGGGGACCGTCGGGATGGCTGAGGCGGGCCCTCGCTACCAGCTCGGGCCGCGTAGCCGGCGGGGCCTGGTAGCCGGCTGGAGGGGCGGGCAACTTGTCGCTGTGGGAGCTGGTCTCGTCACCGGAGTGCTGCTGTTGCGCTCCGTCAACGGGGCGGCAGGCGCCATGCTTGCCTTCGGCGCCGTTGCCGCCTCGGTGGCTTTCGCCACGTGGCCTGTCGCGGGCCGGAGCGCCGAGCAGTGGACGCCAGTTGTCGTGTCGCATCTCGCGCATCAGGTGGGATTCTCACGCCGGGCACGCGGGGTGCTCTCGAGCCTCGAGCTCGACGAGATCCCGATCGGAGTTGCGGGACGGCGGATCGGCGTGGTTGTCGACGGCGCGGCGTGCACCTGGACCGCGGCGGTGAGGGTCGGGGGATCGGGTTTTGCGTTGGGAGACGAAGCAGATCGGTCTCGGCGCGTCGCCGCCTGGTCGGGGGTGCTGGCGGCCTCGGCGCGAGAGGGCGGATCACTGCACCGGCTTCAATGGATCGCACGCTGCCTCCCCGGTGGCTTTGACAACGGCGCGGCGCGGCGCGAGGCGGCCGACCGCGGGATCGCCGCCGACAGTTACCGGTCGTTGCTCGAGCGGGTTGCGCCGATGCTCTGGAAGCATGAGGTCCTCGTCGCCCTCTCTGTCCGGACGTCGGCAGGACCGGCTCGGCGAAGGGGCGCCGACACAGCCGGACGGATCGTCGACGAGCTCGAGGCACTGGAGCGGCGATGCCTCGCGGCGGGTCTCGAAGTCGATGGCGTCCTGTCGCCGGCGGCGCTCTCCGCCGTGATCCGAAGCTCGTCGGCAGTCATCGGAGCGCCCGAAGGTGTCGCGGACGGCTGGCCCTGGCCGCTCGGGGTCGAGGAGAGCTGGTCGAGCATCCGAACGGACGCCACGTGGCACGCGGTCTACTGGATCGCCGAATGGCCACGTACCGGGGTGGGGAGCGGCTTTCTCTCGCCCCTCCTGCTCGAAGGTGGTCTCAGACGAACGATTGCCGTGACGATGGTGCCCGTGCCGCCACTGCGAGCGGTACGGCGAGCCGAGCACGATCGCACTTCAGGAGCCGCAGACGCCGAGCTTCGGCGGCGTCATGGATTTGCGGTCACCGCTCGCACACGGCACGAGCACGAGGCCACGACGCGGCGCGAGACCGAGCTCGCCGAGGGTCACGCCGCGTTCCGGTTCACGGGCTACCTGGGAGTGACGGCGGACGACGAGACGGCGCTCGGCGCCGCGTGTGGCCGGATCGAGCAGACGGCCGCACAGGCCCAGCTCGAGCTGCACCGCATGTACGGCGCGCAGGAGGAGGGTTACGTCTGCATCCTGCCGACCGGGCGGGGGTGCGTATGAGGCTGCCGGCCCATGAGTCGACCACGGCTCAGCTCGGCGCCGCCTACCCGTTCGCCGCGTCCGCTCCCCTCCCGGCGAGCCGCGTGCTGATCGGCCAGGACCTTGCTGGCGGACCTTTCGCCCATGACCCGTTCGAGCTGTACGCAGCCGGCACGGTGACGAATCCGAACGTCACGGTGCTCGGCCAGATCGGGCGAGGAAAGAGCGCGTTGGTGAAGACGTACCTGCTCCGGCAGGCCGCGTTCGGGCGCCAAGTCGCCGTGCTCGATCCGAAGGGTGAGTACGGTGCGCTCGCTCGGGCGCTCGGTTCGCGGCCCCTCACCCTGGCACCCGGCGGGCCGATCCGGGTCAACCCCCTCGACGCTCCCTCGGCACCGACCGGCATGGGTGTGGCCAGGCACCGCCTCGTGCTGCTCGGAACGCTCGCCGCAGCGTGCCTGCGGCGCTCACTGTCACCTCGCGAGCACGCCGCTCTCGAGCTCGCGCTCGCGGCGGCCACGCGTGCTCACCAGGAACGCGATGCCGGCCCACCGACTCTGCCGGACGTCGTCCGGGCTCTCCTACGACCCCTTGCCGAGTCGGCGAGGATCGTCGGGACGACGAAGGCGGGACTCGAGCTTGACGGGCGGGACGTGGGCCTCGAGCTGCGCCGGCTCGTCGAGGGCGATCTCGCCGGGATGTTCGACGGCCCGACGACGCCAGGCGTCGATCCGGGGTCCGGCGTGCTCGTCGTCGACCTGTCGGCGGTGTACCACTCCGAGGCGCTCGGCGCACTCATGGTGTGTGCCTCGGCGTGGTTGCAGGCCATGACGGCGCACACCGAGGCTCAGACGATCCTCGTAGTCGACGAGGCGTGGGCTGTCCTGACCGAGCTCGCCGTGGCCCGTTACCTCCGGTCGTCCTGGAAGCTGGTGCGCTCCTACGGGCTCGCGAACGTGGCCGTCTGCCACCGGGCCTCGGACCTCAGCGCGAGCGGCCCGGCCGGGAGCGAGCAGAGCCGCCTCGCCGAGGGCCTGCTCGCGGACTCGGAAACCGTGGTGTGCTACGCGCAGCCAGCCTCTGAGCTGCCTGCGCTGGCCGAGCTGCTCGGGTGTTCGCGCGAGGAGCTCGACGTCTTGCCGCGCTTACGGAGGGGCGTGGCCCTTTGGAGGGTCGGGGGCCGCCGCTACCTCGTCGAGCACCTCCTCGGCCCGGACGAGCACGCGGTCGTGGACACCGACGCAAGGCTGGCCGACCGGGGCCGGGGATGAGGCCGCTCCGGTCGGGCACGGACCGCTTGGCCGTTGCGGTGGCGGCTGGTTTCCTGGTCTTGTCGTGGCTCGTCTGGCTTGGGGGCGGCCTGCTCGCGTTCGTGACGACGGGCAGCTGGCAGGAGGTGCCGGTCCGCAACGCCCCGATCCTCCTCATGAGGCTGATGGCCCACCCCTCGATGCCTCGTGAGGCCTGGCCGCCCTCCATCCGCCGGAGCCTTCCCGGCTCGGGACTTACCGCCACCTGGCTTGCCGGGCTGGTCGTCCTCACCCTCGTCGCGTGCCTCATCGTCTGGTCGGTGCGGCTCCGGCCCCGCGGCCGGCGACTTCAAGAACGAGCGGGCCGGGCGCCGGGACGAAGGGCTCCACGATCGGCGGGCTCGGTTCGGCCGCACCCGCGGGCTCGTGTCGCGGGCGGGCGGCGGTCGGACGCTGCGTCGAGGGCGAACGGGTGGGCTCACCGTCGCGACCTGCGACCGCTGCTGGTGTCCCGGGCGACAGGTGACCGCATCGTCCTCGGCACGCACACCGGCCGCCTGCTGGCGGCCGAGCCCCGCCACTCGGTCATGGTCGTGGGGCCGACGCAGTCGGGAAAGACGAGCGGGCTCGCGATCCCCGCCATCCTCGAGTGGGCGGGCCCGCTTCTTGCCCTGAGCGTGAAGGCCGACCTGCTGCACGAGACACTCGAATGGCGCCGGTCGCTCGGCGTGGTGCAGTGCTACGACCCGACCGGGTCGGTCGGGTCGGGTCTCGTGCCTCGACCCGCGGGATGGTCGCCCCTTGCTCGGGCCGTCACGTGGCCGGGTGCCAGGCGGATCGCTTCGGCGTTGTGCTCGGTCGCGCGGGAGGGGGACGGGGGGATGGAGGACGCCGGTTTCTGGTACGCGAATGCAGAGAAACTCCTCGCCCCGTTGCTGTTCGGCGCCGCGACCGCGGGCGCCTCGATCGCCGACGTCGTCCGTTGGCTGGACGAGGAGGAGACGGGCGAGGTCCTCCTCGCGCTCGAGCTCGCCGGCGTTCCAGAGGCGGTGCGGGCCGCGCGAGCCAGCTTGGGGCGAGAGGAACGCCAGCGAGCCTCGGTCTACGCCACGGCCGAGACGGTGGTCGCCGCGTTCGCCGACCCCGCTGTCGCGGCCTCGGCCGAGCGGTGCGAGATCGACCCCGCCACCCTCGTCGGGGGTGGTGCCGGCTCCCTGTTCTGTTGCGCGCCCGCGAGGGAACAGGAGCGACTGGCACCTGTCTTCACCGCGATCGTGCGCGAGGTCCTGGATGCAGCGTTCGAACGGGTCGCGGCAACCGGGCGGCCCCTTGACCCTCCGCTCCTCGTCGTGCTCGACGAGGCGGCAAGCGTCGCTCCACTCGCCGACCTGGACCGTGTCGTCGCGACCGCGGCCGGCCACGGGGTCCAGCTCGTCACCGTCTGGCAGGACCTGGCACAGATCGAATCGCGCTACGGCAGCCGTTGGCCGACCGTCGTGAACAACCACCGGGCCAAGGTCATCTGCTCGGGGATATCGGATCCCGTCACCTTGCAGCACATGTGCGGGCTGCTCGGCGATGAGGAGCGAGCGGAGCGTTCCTGGACCGTCGGCGACGACGGCCGACACAGCCGCACGGAGGCCGTCACGGTGCAGGCGCTCGCACCCCCGGGCTGGCTGCGCCAGCTCCCGCCCGGCGAGGCCGTGCTCGTGTACGGCAGCTTCCCTCCCGCTCGGATGGCCCTCCGACCCTGGTTCGATGACCCCGTGCTGGCAGCCCGAGCTGCCAAGAGGTCAGCTCGGTGACCCAGGTGCCACCTTCGGCCAGGGGCGGGTGCGCTCGGCAACGAGAGCCAGGTCGAGCAGGAGCGGCTCCGCGTGGTGGGCCGCGAGCGCCTGCATGCCGACCGGCAGCCCGTCGACGAGGCCGCCCGGGATGCTGACCGCCGGGTTGCCGGTCAGGTTCGAGCAGGCCGTGAGCGCGGCGTTGTTCATTGCCGCACGGGTCAGCCCCAGCTCGGAGACGAGGTCCACTCCGCCGACGCTGAGCGGCGGCGGCCCCTCAGCCGAGAACGCGACATCGGGGTTCGTAGACGCGATGACGAAGTCCGCTGCTTCGAACATCGAGGCCATCGCCTCGTTCAGGACTCGTCGGTAGTTCTCGATCTTGGATGCACGCCGAAGGTTGAAGCGCTCGTAGCTGATCGCGAGCCCGAACCGGACCTCGGCGGTCAGGTCCTGCTCGCAGTCGGGGTACCGGCCGGCAAGGTCCGCGAGGAGGCCGACCGACCCGGCCACGGCCCACTCGCCGCCCAGCGGCGGCAGGGCAGGGTCGAGATCTACGACGCGAAGCCCTGCATCGCGGGCGAGTCGCTCGGCCGCTTCGGTCACAAGGTCGGCCACTTCGGGACGCACCCGGGCGGTGCCGAGATCCGGAACGATCGCGACCCTTCGCCCGGCGAGCCCCACCGTCCCGAGCGCGGCCTCCCAACCGCCCACGGCAGGCAGGCTGTAGGGGTCCCGCAGGTCGAAGCCGTTGCAGGCGTCGAAGTAGCGGGCCGTGTCGCGCACCGAGCGGGTGAGCACGCCGAGGACCGACGTGAGCGGCTGGATCTCGGCCTTCGGTCCCTTCGGGATGCGGCCGAACGTGGCCTTCAACCCGAACAGGCCGGAGAAACCGGCAGGGATCCGAATCGAGCCCCCTCCGTCGCTCCCGGTCGCGATCGGGAGAAGGCCTCCGGCCACGGAAGCCGCGGTCCCGCCCGAGGAGCCGCCGGGTGTGCGCTCCGGGTTCCAAGGGTTGCGGGTCGTGCCGTGCAGCGGGCTCGAGGTGCAGTTGACTGCGCCGAATTCCGGGGCGGTCGTCTGGGCGACGAGGAGCGCGCCCGTCGCGCGAAGCCGCTTGACCGATGTCTGATCGCAGTCGGCGGTCCGGCCGGCGAAGACGAGCGACGCCTCTGTGTAGGGCCAGTCTGCGACACGCTCCAGCTCTTTGACGCCGAACGGGACTCCACCGAAGGGGAGCGAGACATCGGCGCTGGCCGCGTCCGCCCTGGCGCGGTCGAAGTCCGTGTGGGAGAAGGCATTGAGCTGTGAGGCTTCGATGGCGGCGATGGAGGCCTCGAGCGCTTCGACGGGGGAGATCTGACCTGCTCTGAACGCGTCGACCAGGCTGCAGGCGTCGTCAAGCCACGGGGTGTCAGTCACCTGGCGAAGGTACCCCAGCCGGCGCCGGCCTGGAGGCTCCCGAGCAATCCGCGCTGGCGGCTTGTACGGCTACGGCCGCAACTGAGCCGCCAGCGCGCGATTCACGCTGAGTGCGGTGCAGGTGACTATGCGAAGTCGCCTTCGGAGGCTTGCGATCCCCGTCCCAGGACGATCGGGCGCAGCCGGCTAGGGACCCTCCGGGCAAGGTTGACGGCGTGATCACCCAGGCGCTCGTAGAAACGGCCCACGAGCGCCAACTCGATCGCGACCACGACGGGAGTCCCCGCCGTCACGAGCTCGGCGATGAACGTCACATGGAGATCATCCATCTCGTCGTCGAGGGATTCGAGCCGCTCCGAAGCGCTCGGGACGTCGCCGCCGTAAGCGTCGGCGGCCATGCGCCACATCGAGCACGCGACCTCGCCCATGCGTTGGATGTACCCGCGCAACCGGGCCGGCATCTCCGCGGGGAGGTTCCTCGTGGCGCGCCTTGCGACGTGCTCGGCGAGATCGCCGCTTCGTTCGAGCTCGGGGAGCATACCGAGCACGGCCAGCAGGTACTGGGTCTCTTCCGAGCTCACCGTGCCGCCGAGAAGCCGCGCGTGAACCGAGGACTCGAGCTCCTGGTAGAGGTCGTCGATGTCCGCGTCTGCAGCGACGAGGATGCGGGCGGCTTCACGGTCGGCACTGACGAGGGCGTGAGTCGCGCCCGCGACTGCATTCTCGACGAGAGCGAACAGTTGGATCACCTGGCGGTCGATGAGCACGAGTCCGATCCCGTCGTGACCCTCGTGCCGTGCCGAGCCGAGATCGGGCTGCGGCGCCAGGCCCGGTGGAGCCGGCTCGGCTCTGGAGAATCCCCTCGGCACGGGTCCGAAACGACCGAGCCCGGCTCGGGAGTCGCGTCCCAGCGAGGTGTCGGGAGTGGCGTCCACCGCCCGGTCAGCCCCTGCGGGATGTCCGCCTCGCGGGCTGACCGGCGGACCGGTGACCCGCGGACCGGCGACCCGCGGTAGAGCCGCGCCCTTCGGATCGTTCGGATGCGCCGCCTCGCCTTCCGGGCGATCGCCGGAGTGCGAGAACTGAGACATAGGTTCACCGTACCCCCGTCTCTGCTCTTCCGAAGCCGAGATCGCCTCTTGAGCCCGGTTTCTCGCGAAGTTTCATCCGCGCGCCGCGTTCTCGACACGTTGCGTTCGTCGTGTGTTCACCCTGATCCCTTACGGTCGGATCAGTGGACGAGCGAGAAGCAGTGACAAAGCTCAGCAGCTGTCACCCCGCTCTAGCGACTCCACTCGCACCGGCCCTGGCCCGGGGTCGTGCGTCCTCATCCCCTTCGCTCGCATCGCCCCCCTGGCCCGCGGCGCCCCCTACGCCGCGTGTCTTACCCCACCGCGTGCGACACCGCTCCGCCTCTCGCGGAGCGGATGGCCGAGCGAGGCACGAGAGGACACACGCCCCCGGGACGAGGCGTGACATCTCGGTGGCCGTCCGGGCGATTCTGAAGGACCAGCCCTCCCTCTGAATCGCCCGCCGGCCGCCGAAGGTGGCCGCTTGCGCACAGGTGCTGCGGCGCCGTTTCCCGAGGCCGTTTCCCGGGGATGCCGGGCCGGAGGCTCAGTAGGCGAGGAGCGCCCGGGCGGCGGCGGCGATGTCGTCGGTCTGCGGGAGGATCGCACGCTCGAGCGTCGGCTCGTAGGCGACGAACGTGTCGGTCGCACCGACTCTCGAGATCGGCGCATCGAGGTCCCCGAAGCAAGCCTCCCCCGCCCAAGCCGCCACTTCCGCCCCGAAGCCGCTCGTAAGTACGTCCTCGTGCACGACGAGCAGGCGCGACGTCCGGGCGACCGAATAGGCGACGGCGTCCTTGTCCCAGGGAACGAGGGTCCGGAGATCGATGACCTCGAGGCTGAGTCCCTCGCCGGCGAGTTGTCCGGCCGCCTCGAGCGACTTCTGCACGGTGGCGCCCCAGGTCACGACGGTCAGATCGTCGCCACGCCGGACCGTAGCCGCCTTGCCGAGCGGGATCAGGTAGTCGGCCGGGGTGGGCGGGTCCATGGCGTACTTCTGACGGAGCAGATGCTTGTGCTCGAGGAACATCACCGGGTCTTCGCAGCGAAACGCGGTTCGGAGCAGCCCGGCGGCGTCACTTGCGCGCGAAGGCATGATCACGATGAGGCCGGGGATGTGAGTGAAGATGGCTTCGCCGCTTTGGGAGTGCCAGATGCCACCGCCCGTCAAGTAGCCGCCGATGGCCACCCTGATCACCAGCGGAACCGTGAATCGACCCTCCGAACGCCATCTGGCGGTTGCCGCTTCGGAACGGATCTGCATCATCGCCGGCCAGATGTAATCGAAGAACTGAATCTCGGCACACGGGCGAAGTCCGCGGATCGCCTGCCCGATCCCGCGGCCGACGATGTTGGCTTCGGCGAGCGGTGTGTTGAAGCACCGCGCGATCCCGAACTCCCGCTGGAGCCCATGGGTGGTGCCGAACACTCCGCCCTTCCCCTCGACGAGCGCGAGGATGTCTTCGCCGGCGTCGGCGACATCCTCCCCGAAGACGCGGATGCGCTCGTCTGCCTTCATCTGCTCGAACAGCACGAGCCGGATTGTCTCGCCCATCCCCACAAGCTTGGACGCAACATCGTCTCCGTCCCCGGTTGGCGAGTCGGGGACCGGTGGCGTCCCCGGATCGGGAATGGCGGGCAGTGACACCACGTGACGGGTGACCGTCGCCGGATCCGGCCTGCCTGCCTCGAGGACCTCCCGTCCGATGACGGCAATCTGGGCTCGGACGCTCTCTCGGATCTCGGCTGCCTCGGTGCTGGTGAGGACACCGCCCTCGGTCAACTCGCGCTCGAGTCGGAGGATGGGGTCGTGGGTCGCCTCGTCAGCGAGGTCCTCGGCAGACCGGTACTTCGACTGGGAGTCCTGGGACGAGTGCGAATACGGTCGAGTCACCGCCGCATGGATCAGGCACGGCCCCTCGCCTGCACGCACACGAGCGGTGGCCGTGGCGGCCAGCGAGCGACAGGCGAAATAGTCGGTACCGTCCACCTTGTAGATGGCCAAGCCGCGGAAGCCCTGGACGAGCTCGGAGATCGGGGCAGGAGCCTGGTCGGAGGCTCGTACCGAGATGGCCCAGCCGTTGTCCTCGATGAGGTAGACGACGGGCAAGTGCAGACGACAGGCCGTGTTGAGGCTCTCCCAGAACTCGCCTTCGGAGGTCGCCCCTTCTCCGAGCGACACGTACGTCAGCTCGTCGCCCCGGGCCGAACAGCCGGGTAGGTCTCGTCGCACGATGTAGCGGGATGCTTCCGCGCAGCCCACTGCAGGGAGGCACTGGCTGCCGGTGCAGCTGGTTTGCGAGACGATGTGGAGATCCCGGTTCCCCCAGTGGGCGGGCATCTGCCGACCCCCGGAGTTCGTGTCCTCGGAGGAGCCGACGGCTTGGAGCAGGATGTCGCGGGGTGTGACCCCGAGGCCAAGGACCAGCGCCTGATCGCGGTAGTACGGGAAGAACCAGTCGTAGCCGGGGCGAAGCGACCGGGCTGTGCCGAGGAGCAGCGCCTCGTGGCCCGCTCCGGCGATCTCGAAGAACACGCGACTCTGCCGCTGGAGCGTGATCTCCCGGTCATCAAGCGCGCGCGAGGTGCAGGCGAGCCGGAACTCGTCGACGAGCTCTGAGTGGTCGATGCCCCGGTACTGGAGCGGGAGCGAGTCCGATGGACCAGGCGTCGTCCCCCCATCTCCGTTGATGTCGCTCGGGGACGATTCAGCGAGAGGAGGGGGAGTCCTACGCGTCGACTTTGTCAACTTGGGGTCACCTCGGTGCCACGCCTGGGCGATCGATGTTTCCACGATAGGTCCCACCGCGCCGGCCACGCAGCATCGCGGCGCTGCCTGGCCGGTGTGCGCGAATGGCCTCGCCCTACACTGTCGTGTCAATCAGCCGCCGCTGACAAGGTCGGTCGAGACGGAGGCACGGTGCAGACTCGCCTTACCAAGCTTCTCGGGATCGAGCACCCCGTCATGCTCGCTGGCATGGGCGGCGTCTCGTACGCGCCGCTCGTGGCGGCCGTTTCGGAGGCCGGTGGGTTCGGATGTCTCGGAGCATCGACCATGGGACCGGCACGGATGGTGAGCGAGATCCGCGAAGTGCGGGGTCTCACGGAGCGGCCGTTCGGCGTGGACCTGCTGACCGCCATGCCGGGAGGACTGGAGGACCAGGTCGGTCTTCTCATCGAGGAGGGCGCGAGCGTCTTCGTCGCCGGCCTCGGCGTCCCCGCCGAGGTGGTCGCTCTTTGTCACGAGGCCGATGTGCTTGTCGTCAGCATGTGCGGCAAGGTCGAGCACGCGAGGCGGGCAGTCCAGGCAGGTTGCGACCTCGTCGTGGCTCAGGGGACCGAGGCAGGCGGCCACACGGGACAGGTAGCGACGATGCCGCTCGTGCCGCAGATCGTCGATGCCGTCGGCAGCGTGGTTCCCGTCGTCGCGGCTGGTGGAATCTTCGACGGCCGGGGGCTCGCGGCGGCGCTCGCGCTCGGGGCCGACGGTGTGTGGGTCGGCACCCGCTTCATCGCGACGCCTGAAGCGCGGGCGGTTCCTGGCTACAAGGATGCGCTGCTCGAAGCGAAGGAGGATGCGACCGTCGTCAGCCGTGCCTATTCCGGCAAGACGATGCGGGTCATCCGGAATGCCTACACGGCGTACTTCGACGAGCATCCCGACGAGCTCGACTCGTTCCCCGCGCAGCTCGGCAGATCGATGACCGATGGTGCGTTCCATCTCGGTGCGGGCCCCGACGAGGAGGACGTCGACCCGGCTCGAGAGTGCTATCCAGCCGGGCAAGGGACCGGGGCGATTCGCGATCTCGTGCCGGCCGGTGAGCTCGTGAGAAGGTTCGTAGACGAAGCCGAAGCCGTGCTGGAGCGCCTCGAAGCCCTGCGGAGCGGGCGCCAGGCGACGTGACCGTCGACCCCGAGCGCACACCGGTCATCGTCGCGGTGGGCCAGTCGGTCAGCCGGGACAGTTCGCTGGGACCGCTCGAGCTCGCCGAGGCGGCTGCGGCCGACGCCCTGGGGGCGGCTCCAGCACTCGGCGGCGCGATCGACTCCTTGCTCGTCGTCAACATGCTGTCGGGCCGCGCAGGCCCGAGACCTGCATCCGAGCTGGCGGCGCGCCTCGGCCTGAGCCCGCGCACCGCTGCGACGACAACCGTCGGAGGCAGCGTGCCCCAGTGGCTCGTCACCCGCGCGGCCACCGAGATCCGCAAGGGTCGCTCGGCGGCGTCGCTCATCGTCGGCGGTGAGTCACTTCGTACGCGCCGGCTCCGGTCCGGCGGGGCACCGCACGATGCTGAGCCCGCTGCGCCGGCGACCCCCGCCCCGGACCCGATTCTCGGCACCGATCGGCAGGACCTCTCCGACGAGGAACGGGCGGCGGGGCTCTATGTACCGGTCTTCGTCTATCCGCTCTTCGAGAGCGTGCTTGCCTCGAGGGCGGGACGCGACCCGCACGCCCAGCGAGTGTTCCTGGGCAGGCTGCTCGCCCCGCTAACCCTTGTCGCGTCCCGCGGCGCCTACTCGTGGTTCCCAGAGGTCCGGCAACCAGAGGAGCTCGCGTCGCCGAGCGAGGACAACCGCCTCGTGGTCGAGCCGTACACGAAGCGAATGGTCGCGTTTCTCGGCTCCGCCCAAGGCGCGGCCATCGTGGTCAGCTCACTCGCGGTCGCCCGTCGTCTCGGCCTTGGCGACGACGTGATCTTCGTCTGGTCCGGAGCCGGCTGCGACGACGTCTGGTACCCGGTCGCCCGTCCGGACCTGGGGCGTTCTGCTGGGGCTGCAGCCGCGGGTCGCGCGGTGCTCCGAGCTGCAGGAGTCGGGATCGACGACGTCGAGCTGCTGGATGTCTACTCGTGCTTCCCATCCGCGCTGCAGATGGGCGCGGCGGCGCTCGGCATCGTTCCGGACGATGGGCGGACGCTGACCGTGACCGGCGGTCTCCCCTACTTCGGAGGCCCCGGCAACGACTATTCGACGCATGCGATCGCCGAGATCGTCGAGCGCCTGCGTGTCGGCGGAGGCGGGCAGGGGTCGAACGGGCGGCTCGGGCTCGTGACCGCTGTTGGCTGGTACCTCACCAAGCACGCAGTCGGGCTCTACGGTACCGAGCCGCCACCATCCGGCTTCATCCCGGCCGAGACCGCCGCCGCCCAGGACCGAATCGACGCGAGCGCGCTTGTGTACGCGTCGCTCACCGAGTCGCTCGACCAGGAGGCGACGGTCGATGCTTCGACGGTGATCTACGACCGGCTCGGGAACCCCGCTTCGGCGCCGGTCCTCGCAACCTTGAACGACGGTCGGCGTGTCGCCGCCACGGCCCAGTTGGACGAACTGGGGTCCCTGGCGGGAAGGTGGCTCGTCGGAACGCGCATCGCCGTACGGCAAGCTGCCGATGGAACACCGGCTCGCTATCGGGTGATCGCGGCATGAACGCAGTCTGCGATCTCGCATTGCAACCGATCTAGAAGGAGAGTGACCATGTCCGATCCAACCGAGAACGCCGGGAGCCGGGGCGCCGCCGGGACCGGCGCGAGCGCCAACGCCGCTGACGCCGCCGAGGCCGTGGAGGCACCGGTCGTCCGCGAGCGGCACGGCCATGTCGAGCTCGTGCGTCTGAACCGCGAGCGCGCCCGCAATGCCATCGACGGCCCGACGACTCGGGCGCTCGGGGCCATCTTCGACGAGCTCACCGAGGACCCCGAGGTCTGGGCGGTCGTGCTGACCGGCACCGGCGACCGGGCGTTTTGCGCCGGGATGGACCTGAAAGCCTTCGCCTCGGGTGAGGCAGCCGAGATCATGTCGTCGGCGGGTGGATTCGCGGGGATCGCCGCCCGCAGGTTCCCCAAGCCGCTCATCGCGGCGGTGAACGGGGTCGCGCTGGCGGGTGGTTTCGAGATCGTCCTGGCTTGCGACCTCGTCGTCGCCGCTGACCACGCCCTCTTTGGGATCCCCGAGGTCAAGCGCGGGCTCGCCGCCGCCGGCGGTGGCCTCATCAGACTCGCAAAACGGACCCCCCGAGCGATCGCCCTCGAGCTGGCCCTGACCGGCGACACCATCGACGCACAGCGCGCGCTCGCCTACGGCCTCGTGAACCGGGTGGTGCCAGCTGACCAGCTGCTCGACGAGGCGCTCGCCCTCGCGAACGTGATCTGCGCCAACGCGCCGCTTGCCGTTCGAGCCTCGAAAGAGCTCATGAAGCGCTCCCTTGAGCTGAACGAGGAAGAGGCATGGAAGCTGAACGCCGAGCTCACGGCGCCGGTCTTCACGAGCAGGGACGCGTTCGAGGGCGCCGTAGCATTCGCCGAGAAGCGTCCACCGGTCTGGACGGGAACCTGAGCGGCTCCGAACGTGCGAGAGAGTGAGCGTTGGCGGCCGTCCCGCGGGTCCGGGCAGGCAAGACTGCGCGCCGTTCATCCGGATGGCGGGCCAGGCACGTAATGGATCCGGAGTCCCGGCTCCACGGAGCCGCCGGGACGGGTCTAACCTGATTGAGTCCTCAGTAAAGGAAGGCAGGTGATCATCGGGATGCTTGCCGAGATCTTTGGTCCCGACGGCTTGATCGTGATTGCAGTTGTAGTAGTCGTGCTCCTCTTCGGGGGGACGCAGCTCCCCAAGCTCGCTCGCGGGTTGGGCAGTGCGTCTCACGAGTTCAAGAAGGGCATGGAAGAGGGTGACCCAAGCAAGGGTGACTCGGCTTCTTCGAAGGCCGACGACACGACGTCCGGCCCGATCCATCCAAGCTGAGCCGCTCGTCGGCTCCTACCCAGGCGATGGCGTCGACTGAATCGTCGCGCCGGCAAGTGCCCTTCGGCGGGCACCAACTTGCCGAGTACACCCTTGCCGCTGCCTTTATCGCGATCGGCATCCACCTAACCGGGCGCCCAGCGCTCGCCCTGGTCGTCGGAGGCGCCGCCCTCGCTGTGCTCGCGCTCGTGAGCAAAGGGCCGCTGGCGCCCGCGAAATGGCTCCCGAGGCGGGTGCACCTGTACCTGGACCTCGTGCTCGCCGCTGGCTTCGCCCTCTCGCCGCTGCTGTACGTGCACGACCTCCAAGTGATCCCGATCATCCTCAGCGAGGCGGTGGCCGTGCTGCTGGTTCGCATGTCGCTCACGACCGAGATCGTCCCGCGCCCACGCGTTGAGCCGGCGGCGCCGGGGGTGCGAGGGGCGCCGACGCGAGGGGCGCCGACGCGGGCAGCCCGTCTCGGAGCGATGCTGCGGTCGCGGCTTCCGAGAGGTGCGCACACGACTACGCCCGCTGCCGGCGCCGAGAGCGCGACCGCGGACGAGACGGGGGCTGTGCCCGAGAGTGGCACGGTCTCTGTTTCTGTTCCGAACCTTGGTTGGCGAGCGGCCCAAGCGTCGGCTCCGAGTCCCGCGACCCCCGCCGGCTCCTCGACCCCCGCCGGCTCCTCGACCCCCGCCGGCTCCGACATAGCGGCGGCGGTCGCGACGACCGCAGGCCGCCTCTTCGGTACGGTGGTCGCCAAGGCTCGTGACTCGGGCGCTCCGGCAGCCGCGGCACGCAATCTCGGGCGGGCGACGGGCCACGCGCGACGGTTCGGCCGCGCCGCCCGCGCCGCTGCGGCGGCGCCAAAACCGGAGTCCTCACCGCAGGCTCGTGTGCCTCCCGAGTCCTCCCAGCCCTCGGATTGACGCCGGAGGCCTGGCATCGTGCGAGGGTCGATTCCCTCGGCCGAACCGGATCTCCCGAGCAGCTGGCACGAGGCCGGGACGACCCCGGCCGCACTTCCTTTCGCCTGGCCCGGGCCACAGTTTGACCGGCGCTCCGAGGGCTTGGCTAATGTCTCGGCCCGTGGGGACCAGCACGGCAGGCAAGCTGAAGCGCGTCGCGCCGCTCGCCGCGCTCGTCACCCTCACGCTGAGCCTCGGGGGCTGCACGTTGCCGACCTTCGGTGGCTTCCGGGGTGCCACGACCCAGGCCCAGGACGAGTTCAAGCTGTGGTCCTGGATGACGATTGCCGGTCTCGCTGTCGCGGTGCTGGTGTGGGGTCTCATCCTCTGGGCGGTCGTCGCCTATCGCCGCCGCGACCCGGACAGGATGCCCAGGCAATTCCACGCGAATCATGTAGTCGAGATCATCTACACCGTCCTGCCGCTCATCATCGTGGGCGTCATCTTCTTCTACACGGTGGTCACCGAGAACAAGATCGACGCCCTCACTCCCGATCCCGCCGTCACCATCAAGGTCACGGGTTTCCAATGGGGCTGGAGCTTCCAGTACGTCAATTCGGCCGGGAAGCAGATCGCGTTGGTCGAGACCGCGCAGGCCCGGCCTGCCGCGCTCGCAGCGAACCCCTTGTCCTCGGAGTACCCGCGCTTCGAGCTGCCTCTCGGCGAGACGACCCACATCGTGCTCGAGTCAGCCGACGTGGTGCACACTTTCTACATTCCTGCGTTCAACTTCGGGCGCTATGCGCTGCCAGGCGTCACGAACAACTTCGACTTCACCCCCGTCACGGTCGGCGTCTTCGCGGGCCATTGCGCGCAATACTGCGGCCTGTATCACTCTGAGATGCTCTTCAGCGTGGCGGTCGTCAGCCCAGCTGCCTTCCAGAGCTGGTTGAACGCCAAGTCGGCCTCGGGGGCAGCCGCATGACGCTTCTTGCAGACCGGCCCGAAGTCTTCGAGGAGGCTCCGGAGCCTGAGCACGAACACGGTCCGTCAGGGTTCCTCAAGTGGATCACCTCGACCGACCACAAAGTGATCGGCAAGAGCTACACGATCACCGCGATCGTCTTCTTCCTTCTGGGTGGCCTCATGGCGATGGCCATCCGTGCCCAACTCGCGAATCCGGACAGCACGCTGCTGTCGCAACACACCTACAACGAGATGTTCACCATGCACGGCAGCCTGATGATCTATCTGTTCGTCGGGCCGGTCGCGTTCGGTGGGCTCGCGAACTACATCGTCCCGCTGCAGATCGGGGCGCCTGACATGGCGTTCCCGAGGCTCAACGCGTTCTCGTACTGGTTGTACCTCGGCGGCGGCTCGCTGATGATGTTGGGCTTCTTGACGACCGGTTCGGCCGCCGACTTCGGCTGGGTGGCCTACGCCCCGCTCTCGAACTCGATCAACACCCCGGGCGCGGGGCCTGATCTGTGGATCGTTGCCCTCATCCTGACCGGTTTCTCGGCCATCTTCACCGGGGTCAACCTGGTCAGCACGATCTACTACCTGCGGGCCCCGGGGATGACGATGTTCCGCATGCCGATCTTCACCTGGAACATGCTCGTGACGGGCATCCTCATCCTGATCGCCTTTCCGGTGTTCACGAGCGCGCTCGTGCTGCTCTGGTGCGACCGCCACCTCGGCGCCCATATCTTCACGGTCTCGGGTGGTGGGGTTCCAGTCCTCTGGCAGGACCTCTTCTGGTTCTTCGGTCATCCCGAGGTCTACATCCTCGCCTTGCCGTTCTTCGGGATCGTGACCGACGTGATCTCCGTGTTCTCTCGCAAGCCCATCTTCGGCTACCGCGGCATGGTGTTCGCGACGATGTCCATCGCCGCCTTGTCGACCAGTGTCTGGGCGCACCATATGTTCACGACCGGCGTTGTGCTCCTCCCGTTCTTCAGCCTGATGTCCTACCTGATCGCCGTGCCGACCGGGATCAAGTTCTTCAACTGGATCGGCACGATGTGGCGAGGCTCGGTGAAGTTCGACACGCCCATGCTCTTTGCGATCGGCTTCCTCGTGACGTTCCTCCTCGGCGGGGTGACCGGCATCTTGCTGGCATCGCCGCCCATCGACTTCGCGACCCACGACACCTATTTCGTGGTCGCCCACTTCCACAGCGTGGTCATGGCGCTGCTGATGGGTGCGTTCGCCGGATTCTTCTTCTGGTACCCCAAGATCACGGGCCGGATGCTCCGAGAAGGTCTCGGCAAGTGGACGTTCTGGCTAATGCTGATCGGTGCGAACGTCACCTTCCTCCCGCAGTACCTGCTCGGCCTGCAAGGGATGCCGAGGCGCGTCGCGGAGTACGCCGCAACCGGCGACCTTGTGCTCCTGAACCGGATCTCAAGCGTGGGCTCGGTCTTCTTGTTCCTATCGATCTTCATCTTCCTGATCAACGTGATCGTGTCGTGGTGGCAGCCCATCCCGGCGGGTGACAATCCCTGGGACGCGTCCACGCTGGAATGGGCGACCACCTCACCGCCGCCGCACCACAACTTCTTGAAGATCCCACCGATCCGATCCGAGCGCCCGGTCTGGGACTACAACCACCCTGAGCACCGGGTCCTTGACCACGGGAAACCGAGGTTCGCGCTAGGGGCAGCGAATGGCGGCGACGCGGCGCTGCTCGACGACCTCGAGGTGGCTGGGCCAGACACCTTCGAGTCGCAGGATCCTGACCGATGAAGAACGAGTCCTATGTCCTGCTGTTCGTCGGTTTCTTCTTCGGTCTGGTCGCCGTCATCTATTGGCTGACCAGCTACGACGACGCCGGAAGCGTCATGTTGGTCGGGACGTTCCTGCTCGGGAGCGTTCCCGGCTTCTACTACCTGTGGTGGGCGCGGCGGATGCACCCGAGAGCGGCGGATGATCCCGACGCAACCGTCGAGGACGGGGCAGGCGTCGTGGGCTCCTTCCCTGGTAGCAGCGTCTGGCCCTTCGTCCTGGGTCTTGGTGCCACGTTCGTGGGCATGGCCTTGGTGTTCGGAGCCTGGACGCTTGCGCTCGGTCTGTTCCTGGCCGTCGCGGCGCTCGTCGGCGTGATCTACGAGAGCCGACGCGGCGGGCTCGTCTAACTCGCTCCGGCAGGGGAGAGGTGCAGCCTGGCGCCGCCCCGAATTAGCAAGAGCCGCTTCCCGCCAGTCCTTCATCCGAGGCAGGGCCGGTGTCTGAGCCAGGGCCTATCCGTGGCCCATCATCGCTGCCCCCGGTTGGCCCCCCCTGCCCCGGCCGCCCTGGCCCTCCCGGCCCCGACTGCTGCGGCCGCCCTGGTCCCCTCGGCCCCGACTGCTGCGGCCGCCCCGGCCGCCCTGGTCCCCCCGGCCCCGGCGCCCCCGGCGAGCGCCGTTTGCCCTCTTGCACGGCGAAGCGCAGCACGAACACCACCAGCACGGCCATGAGAAACAGGAAGATGCCGAAGACGACGGCGAACAACGGCTTGCCCGGTGTCCTTCAGGGCCTGCTCGGCAGCGGAGCCTGAGTCTTCACGCGGACCAGGCCTTCCTGCACGAGGCTGACGACCAGCTGACCCTGCTCGTCGAACATGAGGCCTCTCGCGAGCCCGCGCGCCCCGTACGCATTGGGAGACTCCTGGTCGAGGAGCAGCCAGCGGTCCGCACGCAAGGGGCGGTGGAACCACATGCAGTGGTCGAGGCTCGCCACCATGGTTGTCAGGTCGTCCCAACGGATCTTGTGCGGCATGAGGATCGAGTCGATGAGCGACATGTCCGAGGCGTAGGCGACGACGGCGGCGTGAAGGAGCGGGTCGTCGGGCAGCTCTCCATCCGCGCGGACCCACAGACGCTGGCGAGTCTCCTGACTCGCCGATCGCAGCCACGGGAGGTCGCCGATGAAACGCTGGTCGATCGGCCGTGGTCGATCCTCCACGAACCACTCCGGAAGCTGGTCGAGATAAGGCTCGAGGCGCTCGCGAACCGTCGGCAGATCGTCGGCACGAGGCACGTCGGGCATTTCAGCCTGATGCACGAGACCCGGGCCCTCGTCGACGTGGAAGGAGCACTGCAGGTTGAAGATGGCTTGGCCGTGCTGGATCGCGACAACTCGTCGAGTCGTGAAGGACCGCCCGTCGCGGATGCGGTCGACTTCGTACAGGATCGGAACGGTCGGGTCTCCGGGGCGGAGGAAGTACGAGTGCAGGGAGTGAACGCGACCCGAATCCACGGTCCGGCCGGCAGCGACGAGCGACTGTGCGGCCACCTGGCCGCCGAAGACGCGTTGGCGCGTCTCATCGAGATTCTTGCCGCGGAAGATGTTGACCTCGATCGGCTCGAGATCGAGCAGATCGATGAGTTGCTCGAGCGCCTCTGTCACGGTTCAGACGATAGACTCCAGCCATGGCCTCGCTAGTGAGCCGCGCCCGCGCGTTCCGACGGACCGACCACTTCGGGCGACTCTGGAAATACGCCTCGGTCTCGATCATCTCGACAGCCGTGACTCAGGTCGTGCTCTTCACGACCTACCACTTCTGGCAGGTCGGAACCGCAATGGAGTGCAACGTCATTGCAACGGCCGTCGCTTCCGTTCCCGCGTACTACCTCAACCGTAACTGGACTTGGGGCAAGACCGGTCGCTCGGACGTCTGGCGAGAGGTTGTGCCCTTCTGGGCGATCTCGTTCCTCGGCCTCGTCCTTTCGACGATCGCTGTGGGAGTCGCCGCGCACAACGCAGACCGCATCGCGAGCGGATCTCTCGAGAAAGCCCTGATCGTCAACTTCGCCAATCTCTTCACCTACGCCTGCATCTGGACCGGCCGGTACTTCCTGTTCAACCGTTTCCTGTTCGGGCAGCGTCCCGACCAGTTGACCTCGGACTCGGTAGACGAGCAAAGCGACCACGTCCACACGCTGAGCAGCCCGGTGCCTGTCCCTGCTCCTGCCACCGTCGAGCGCACACCATTCGCGCCCGCCTCGCAGCTTGCTATCGGCGAGTCCGCAGACCAGGTTCGCTGAGCCCCTCATCTCGAATTCGCAGACCCCGCCGGCCGGCAGGCACGATTGACGTCGCCATGGAGGGACGCGGCTCAGCGCGTGCGTCCTACTGACACCGAGGCAGCACTCGCAGCTGACACGCGGCAAGCAGCGCTGATCAAGCCGCCCGGCGCACTCGGCCGGCTCGAGCAACTCGGGTCTCAGCTGGCATCGATCGCCCGGAGAGTCCCACCCCCGGTGCCCGCCGACGCAACCGTTGTGGTCTTCGCTGGCGACCACGGCGTGCTCGTCGAAGGCGTCTCGCCCTGGCCAGCTGAGGTGACGGCCCAGATGGTCGCGAACTTCCTCGCCGGCGGTGCTGCCATCAATGTGCTGGCTCGTGAGGTCGGAGCGCGTGTCGTTGTCGTGGACGTGGGCGTGGCGACCCCGATCCCCGGTGCCGGCGTCCCGCTGCCCGGTGCCGGCGGGCTGCTCGCCGGTGGAGGCGATGGACCCGTTGGCGACTTCGTGGCGGCGAAGGTTCGCGCAGGGACCGGGAACCTGGCGATCGAGCCAGCGATGACGGTCGACGAGGCCGGGCGCGCGCTCGATGCTGGAGCGGACGTCGCCCGGCGGCTTGTCGCGGAGGGAGCCGATTGCCTCGTCACCGGTGACATGGGCATTGGCAACACGACGCCGTCAGCAGCGTTGATCGCGGCACTCGCCGGACGTTCGGTCCGTGAGGTGACCGGGAGAGGGACCGGCATCTCCGACGTGGCCTGGGAAGCCAAGGTGGCCGCGATCGAGCGCGGACTGGAACGTGCGCGCTCGAAGCTGGGGGCAGACCTCCAGGAGGCAGAGCCATTGGAGCTGCTGGCCGAAATCGGTGGACTCGAGATCGGTGCGATCGCGGGGCTCGTGCTCGGCGCTGCCGCCGCGGAGGTCCCCGTGGTCCTCGACGGGGTGATCGCCCTCGCCGGCGCTCTCGTCGCCGCCGCGCTCGCCCCTCCGTGCAACGGTTACCTCATTGCGGGTCACCGATCGACCGAGCCGGGCGCCTCGATCGCCATGGCACACCTCGGCCTCGAGCCGTTGCTCGACCTCGGCCTCCGCTTGGGCGAGGGGACGGGAGCCTGCCTTGCGCTGCCCCTCGTCCGCGCTGGGGCCCGAGTGCTCGGCGAGATGGCGACCTTCGACGACGGCGGAGTCGCCTCCGCCTCCGCTTCCGGCGCCTGGGCCTAGGCTGCTCGCCCCCGTCGGCGGCGCTCGCCCAGGGCGAGCGCCCAGCCCACGACCACGGACAAGAGGGCGAGCAGCACCGTCGGGAGATCGCCGAGTCGGGTGTACAGCGTGGAGCCGTCTCGCAGGGGGACGGTCCTGCTCAACAAGGCGGGGACAGACAACTGCGTCTGTGCGAGCACGTTTCCTTGGTTGTCGACAACGGCCGAATAGCCCGTCGGTGCTGCTTGGAGCAGGTCGCGTCCCTCCTCGATCGCCTGCAGACGCGAAGCGGCGATCTCCTGGGCGGGAGCCTGCTCGTTCGAGTAGGACGACGTGTTCGTCGGGACGAGGATGAGCTGGCTGCCGGCCCGGACGCCCGAGCGTCCGCGGTCGGCGAAGAACACCTCGTAGGACACGAGCACCGCAAAACGTCCGGCCGGCGTCTTGATCATCCCGCTCCCACGCCCCGCGATGGCGTCCCGGGGAACGTCCTTTAGGTTCGCGAGGTGAGAGACGAACGACCGCCACGGGACGTATTCCCCGAACGGGACCCGGTGGACCTTCTCGAAGACGGCGACGAGGGCACCCGTCGGGCCGTAGGCGACGATCTCGTTTCGGAAACGTGTGGTGCCGACGGGCTCGGTGACACCCGCGACAAGGGTCGTATGAAGGGAGCGAGCAATCTCGGAGAGCTCTGCGGCCTCCGGCGAGCCACGAAACGGCTGGGCCAGCCCTACGACGTCCTCGGGCCACAGCACGAGGTCGACGGGTTGCCGCACCAAGACTGTCTCTCGAAGCGCGGCGGCGTAGACGACCGAAGCCGGAACCTGCAGGTCGGACAAGCCTCGCTGGCCTCCGCCCTGGACGACTGCTACGCGCAACGTCCCGACCGGCGGCCCACCATCGGCCGCCAGAAGACCCCAGATGGCGAGCGGAACCACCACCGCCAAGCCCAGCGAGCCTCCGATCATGCCGCGAGCCGGGGTTGTGGAGTGCGCCTGAACTCGTCGCAGCCCGGCGGCCGCCAGGTCGCCAAGCGCGACTCCGGCCAGGTAGGTCACGCCCACGAGCAGGATCGTCCCGCCGATGCGGGCGGTGTCGACGAACGGGCCGCCGACCTGTCCGAGGGCGATCCCGCCCGGTGGCACTCCACCGAACGGCCAGTTCTCGCGGACCCACTCGGCGAGCGTCAACAAGGCGGCCAGGGCCGGGACACGTGCTCGCCCGCTCGGGGCAAGCGCGCAGGCGACTGCGAAGATCGCCGACTCGAGCAGAACGAGGGCGCAATAGCCCAACAGCGTGAACTTGAGGGCCCAGGCGAGGCCGATGGCGAGCTGCCCGATGCCCGCTAGCAGTCCAGCTGCCGCCCTGCCACCCAGCGAGCGGCCTCTCAAGGTCACCGCGAGGAGTGCCACGCCTCCGACCGCGAGGGGCCATATGCCGAGTGGCGGCAAGGAGAGCCCTACGAGCGCGCCTGCGCCGACCGGGGCAAGCGCCTGTAGCGCCCGACCCGTGCGACTCATTCGCGCAGGCGATCGAGAACGGCCGTCGCAGCTCTCTCGCCACTGGTCACGCAAGCAGGGATGCCGATCCCGCCGAGCAATGCGCCGGCGATCTCGAGCGCGGGGAGTTCGCGCAGCGCCGCTTGTGCTCGTTCGATCTTGCGAAGGTGCCCCGGCAGGTACTGTGGAAAGGCCCGTGGCCAGCGCTGGACGAGGTACGCAAGGGGTGTGGCTGGGGCGCCGACCAGCTCTCGCAGCTCGCCGAGCAGGCGTTCGACGAGCTCGTCGTCGGACATCGAGGAGGCTCGTTCGTCGCCGATGCGCCCGGCCGATACTCGGATGACGACCTCCTCGGGGGAAGCGCTTTGAGGCCATTTCGCGGACATGACCGTGCAGCCGGTGAGGAGCCGGCCTTCGCAGCGCGGGACGAGGAAACCGCTCCCCTGGGGTAGCCGGGAGATCGAGCCAGCTCTCCACGCGAGCGTCACGAGCACGACGGTGGCATACGGAATCGAGCCGAGCTCTGCCGCTGCCGCCGGGGCGTCGTCGACGAGCAGCCGGGCTCCGACGTGGGCCGGGGTCGCGAGCACGATCGCGTCCGCTATCACGGTCCCGTTTGCCGTTTCGAGCTTGTAGCGTTCGCCGGTCCGCCGCAGTGCGGTGACCGGTGTGCCGCAGCGAAGCGACACGCCTCGATCCCGCAAGTCCGCGGCCAACGCCTCGACCATGCGGCTGAGCCCTCCCCGAAGTCCGAGGAAGAGGGGCTCGGCCTCATTGCTCGCGCCATCCGCCGGTGCGTTCGAAACCAGGTGCCTGAGCGCTCGGATCACGCTGCGCTGGCCAACGAGGGTGCGTGCGACCTGGGGGGCAACGACAGCGAGCGACAACCGGTCGGTGCATCCGGCGTTGATCCCACCGAGCAAGGGATCGACGAGCCGCTCGACCACTTCCCGGCCAACCCGGCGCTGGAGGATGGCGGCGGCATCCCACTCCGGCTCGTCTCGGTTGCTCGGCCCGGCGCCGGGCAGCATGCCCGGGTCGGTGGCCGCATGCAGGCCCACGCTCGAGGCGCGGATGGGTGCGCCTGCTCTCACCAGGTCGAGGGCAGCTCGGGCGAGGCCTGGACCACTCACGATCCCTGAACGGGCGAGAGCCTCCAGGTCGGTGGGGATACCGAGGACAAGCCCGGATGGGAGGAGATGAAGGCGCCCACGTGCGACCACCGACGCCGAGCTGGTCGCCGGCGGCACGAGGTCCTCGCCGAGCCTGAGCTCACGGCACAACTCCGCCGCGCTCGGATCCCGCGTCAGGAAATTGTCCGGCCCGAGCTCGACCGGACGCCCGCGGAACTCACCAGAGAGGATCTTGCCCCCGAAACGGTCGTCGGCTTCGAGCACCACGACCTCGATGTCCTGCCCGCGAGCGGAGCGGCCCCCGCCTCGGCCTCGCTCGCCAGCCGGGTGGTTCCCAACCGGCCCGCCAGCCAGCCGGCTTCCACGTAGCCCGCCAGCCGGGTGGCTCCCAACCGGCCCGCCGACGGCCGGTCCCCCTGCGAGAGCGCGCGCTGCGGCGAGACCACTGATCCCGCCACCGACGACAGCAACGACGCGGCTCATCGCCCGAGGGACCGCGCGGAACCGACGACGAGGTCCGCCAGGGCGGCACACATCCTCGGCTCCGCGTTCAGCGAGGATGTCCGGGCGAAGGCCAAGCCCGCTGCAGCGGCGACACGGCTCGCCTGGATGTCGAGGTCGTAGAGGACCTCGAGGTGGTCAGACGTGAAGCCGGCCGGGCAGACCACGACGGCGCGGACGTGCTCGCCCGGCAACGCCCGCAGCCGGTCGAGGATGTCCGGCCCGAGCCACGGTTCGGGCGTCCGCCCGGCGCTTTGCCATCCGACCTCCCAACGCTCGAGACTCGAGGCCGCCGCAACGAGCTCGGCCGTCCGCCTGAGTTGGTCTGCGTACGGGTCGCCCCCGGCGACGACGCGAAGAGGGAGGCTGTGCGCCGTGACGAGGAGCAGCAGCTCCTGGTTGGCCCGGGCGGCTTCCACCGCGGTCCCCAGCGAGTCGACAGAGCGGCTCACGCGCTCGCCGAGGAGGTCGATGAGCACGGGGTGATCGTGCCAATGCTCGATGAACGCTGAGGCCATGCCGAGCTCCCCCGCGCGCTTGGCGGCTCGAGCAACGTACTCTCCAACGCTTCCTGCCGAGTAGTGAGGCGCGAGCACCAGCCCGACGACCTCGCGCACCCCTTGTTCCGCCAGATTCTCGACGGCGTTCTCGATGCGAGGCTCGGAGTGCTTGTTCCCGAGAGCGCACAGAAAACGCCCAGGGAAACGGAGATCCAACTGCTGCTGGATCCCTTCTACCTGCTCGGCGGTGCGCCGCGCGAGGGGGGAGACTCCACCGATCGCGTCGTAGCGCCCGACGAGGTCGGCCAATTGCTCGGCGCTCGGCGGCCGTCCGCGGCGGACGTCGGTGTAGAAGGCCTCGACCTGCTCTGGCGACGACGGGGTCCCGTAGGCCATCACCAGGACCCCAACGCGTCCCGCTGCGTCGGTCACGGGTCGGCCGCCTCGCCAGAGGGCGCGCCGGGCCGCCAAGCCTGGACGGTCTCGACCACCCGGGTGAGCACCCCGGGATCCGTCTCGGGCAGGACACCGTGGCCAAGGTTGAAGATATGGCCCGGCTCGCCGCCCGCGTCAAGCAGGACCTTGGTCGTCTCCTCGATCACCACGTCCACCGGAGCGAGACAGACGGCCGGGTCGAGATTGCCTTGGACCGCCTTCCCCGGGCCGATGCGGGCGCGGGCGACACGAAGCGGAACGCGCCAGTCGACCCCGACCACGTCGGCACCCGCCCCGGCCATGAGCGCGAGCAGCTCGCCGGTCCCCACGCCGAAGTGGATCCTCGGCACACCGAGATCGCCCGTCCCCTCGAGCACCTTGCGCGACGCGGGCTGCACGAAGGTCGTGTAGTCCGCGGGCGAAAGCACCCCCGCCCAGCTGTCGAAAAGCTGGATCGCCGACGCGCCTGCTCCGACTTGGGCTCGAAGTGCGGCGAGCGCGATGTCGGCCAGACGGTCGAGCAGCCCGTGCCACAAGTCTGGTTCGCCGTGCATCAGGGCCTTGGTGCGAGCGAAGGTCCTGGAGGAGCCACCTTCGATCAGGTAGCTCGCGAGTGTGAACGGGGCACCGGCGAAACCGATCAACGGCACGTCCAGCTCGCCGACGACGATGCGGACGGTCTCGAGCACATGCGCAAGGTCACCTTCGGGTTCGAGTGGCCGGAGGCGTCCCAGGTCCTCGGGTGTCCGGAAGGGCCGGTCGATCACCGGCCCGCGGCCCGCGATGACCTCGACGCCTACCCCGATCGCGGCGAGCGGCACGACGATGTCGGAGAACAGGATCGCGGCGTCGACGCCGTACCGGCGTACAGGTTGCAGGGTGAGCTCGGCCGCGAGCTCTGGCTTTGCGATCGCGTCCAGGATGTCGCCGTCCCCGCGCAGGCGACGGTATTCGGGAAGTGACCTGCCGGCCTGCCGCATGAACCAAACCGGTGTGCGCGCGGCCGGCGAGCAGCGAGCCGCCCGGAGGAAAGGCGAGTCGGGGGCCTGCACGGCATGACAGTATCCCGGCCCTCACGCGGGCCCCCATTCGCCCGGTGCAAATTTGGCCCCTGCGCGTCTCGTTGGAGTAAGAAAGAGGCCGTGAGCGACGTCGCCGCCTTGCCGCGCCCGCACGGCCAAGGGCACACAGCGGCACGGGGGCCTCAGATGCTCGCCGTCGGCGTGATCATTTGGCTGGGCTCGGAGTTCATGTTCTTCAGCGGCCTGTTCGCCGCGTTCTTCACGATTCGTGCCCACAACATGCCGATATGGCCTCCACCAGGGACGTTTCCCAAAGGCGACCACCTCGACACGATCCAGGCTGGGGTCTTCACCTTCGTTCTCCTGGCGTCCAGCCCCACGTTCCAGCTCGGCGTGTGGGCGCAAGAGCGTGGCCAGTACAAGAAGGCCCGCGCCTGGATCATCACGAGCTTCCTCCTCGGTGCTGCCTTTCTCGGGAACCAGGCGTACGAGTGGAAGACCCTTCCCTTCAGACCGCACACGAACGCCTACGGCTCGCTCTTCTACATCATGAGCGGCCTGCACGGTCTCCACGTTCTGCTCGGGCTCGTGGCCATGATCGCCCTGCTGGGGCGCCTGGCCGGCTCGATCAAGGGTGGTGACCCGGGTGAGACCGCTGTCTTCCAAGCAGTCAGCTACTACTGGCACTTCGTCGATATCGTCTGGATCGGGCTGTTCAGCGCCCTGTTCCTGCTCTCATGAACGCTTCACACGCGATCTGGCGGCGCGCGCTTCTCGCCCTCGCCCTCCTGGTGTCGGCGACATTCGTCGGTGTGTTCCTGCTCGGCGGCGGGCGGGCGGACGTCTCGGGGAGCGGAGGCTCGGCCGAGGTCGGTGCCGCCAGCTTGACGAGCCAGGACAGCGCGAGCGCGGCGAGCCAGCTCGCCCTCGGCCGCACACTGTTCGTAGAGAACTGCTCCACCTGTCACGGGATCGGCGCCTACGGGGGTGACCGAGCTCCGCCTCTGCTCGGAGTCGGTGGTGCCACGGTCGACCTCTGGCTCTCGAGCGGGTGGATGCCGCTCCGTGAGCCGACGGCCGAGCCCGTGCGCAAGCCGGCGGCATTCAACCGGCCCGAAATTCTCGCCATCGTTCGCTACGTGACCTCGCTCGCGCCGGCGTTGCCGGGGAACCCGGGGATCCCGTTCAACCTCGACATCTCCCACGCGAACGTTGCCGTGGGCTTCAGCCTGTTCGCCCTCAACTGCGCGCCCTGCCACACCATCACGGGCGCGGGTGACGCGCTGGCGAACGGCATCCAGGCACCCCCGCTCCACGGCGTCACCAAGACGATGGTCTACGAGGCGATCCGGACAGGTCCGGGCAACATGCCCCGCTTTGGGCCAGGGACTCTCTCGCGCTCGCAGGTCATTGACGTCGTCGGCTACGTCGTCAACAACATCGAGCACCCTTACAGCCCAGGCGGCATCTCGCTCGGTGGTGTCGGCCCGGTCGCCGAGGGTTTCGTAGGACTGTTCGTTGGCGTGGGCGCCTGCCTCCTCGCCGCGTTCTGGGTCGGTGACCGCACCGAGCCCGAGGAGGACGAGGGTCACGGCGACGACGGCCACGGCGACGACGGCCACGGCGACGACGGCCACGGCGACGACGGCGACGACGGTCACGGCGGGCATGATCATCGGGAACTCGCTCATGCCTGAGGACACCGACGGAGGGGTCGGGACAGGGGTACCCGACGAGGGATCGCACCGGGTGACGATCCCTGTCACCTCGGTCAGCGTCGACGCGCCGCAGTTCAAGATCGCCGCGAAGAACCCCCGCCGGGCGGAGATGCTGGCGGGCGCGGCGTTCTTGCTGGGAGCAGCAGCCTTCGCCGGCTTCGGGGCGGCCTATTGGCAGAACTACTCGAACTTCTGGCTCGGGACCACGCTTGGCCTCGGCTTCGCCGGAGCGGGCGCGGGGATGGTGGTGTGGGGGAAGTACCTGATGCCGAGGGGCCCGTTCTCGGAGGCCCGGCACAGCCTTGTGTCGACCGAGGCTCAGCGCGAGGTGTTCATCGAGGATTTCGCGAGCCGCGGGAAGGTCGCCATCGAGCGCCGCGGATTCCTCGTGAAGGCCCTCGGCCTCGCGTCCGGGATCCTCGGTGTGGTGCTCGCGTTCCCACTCATACGCTCGCTCGGCCCGCTCCCGAAGAAGAGCCTCTACAAGACCGCCTGGCGTTCCGGGTCCTACCTCGTCGACATCACCGGTCGCAAGATCAAGGCGGGTGACCTCGAGATCGGCGGCTTCGTCACGGTCTTTCCGGAGACCGACATCGGCGGCGCGTACTCCCAGACCATGCTGATCCGGGTCGACCCGCCATCAGCCAGCGGCTACATGACTCCCCCGGCCAGGTTCCAACCGGAGCGGGACACCTGGGCGCCGCAGGGCTATATCGCCTTTTCGAAGGTCTGTACGCACGCCGGATGTCCCGTGGGCCTCTACGAGGAGCTCACGAAGCAAATGCTGTGCCCCTGCCACCAGTCCCTGTTCATCGTGAGCGATGCCGCCACACCCATCTTCGGCCCGGCACCACGACCCTTGCCGCAGCTTCCGCTCTACATCGACCACGCGGGCTACTTCCGCGCTCAGGACGGCTACAACGAGCCGGTGGGTCCGGGGTTCTGGGAGCGGGGAAATGATTGACTCCCTCTTCACCTGGTTCGACGACCGGCTCGGGATCTCCGGATCCGGCCGGAAGATGCTCAACAAGATCTTCCCGGACCACTGGTCGTTCCTGATCGGCGAGATCGCCCTGTACTCGTTCATCGTGCTGCTGGCGACCGGGGTCTTCCTCACGCTCTACTTCGTCCCCTCGAGCAAGATCGTCATCTACAACGGCTCGTACGCGCCGCTCCGCGGACAGCCGGTCTCCGAAGCCTTCGCCTCGACGGTGGACCTGAGCTTTGCCGTGCGTGGCGGCCTGCTCATGCGCCAGATGCACCACTGGGGGGCCAACATCTTCGTCGGGTCGATCGTCGTCCACATGCTCCGGATCTTCTTCACCGGGGCGTTCCGCAAGCCCCGCGAGCTCAACTGGCTCGTGGGGTCGACGCTCCTCATCCTTGCGATCTTCAACGGCTTCCTCGGCTACTCGCTCCCCGACGACCTCGTTTCCGGGACGGGGATCCGGATCGCCTTCTCCATCGTGTTGTCGATCCCGCTCATAGGCAGCTACATGGCCTTCTTCCTCTTCGGCGGCAACTTCCCGGGCGACTCGATCATCCCGAGGTTCTACGTCCTCCACGTGCTGATCCTCCCGGCGGTCATCGCCGCGCTGATCGGTGCTCATCTCGGCATGCTCGTCCGGCAGAAGCACACGCAGTTCCCCGGGCGCGGCCACAAGCCTCGAAACGTGGTCGGCGCGCCGATGTGGCCGACCTTCATCGCCAAGACGACTGGCTTCCTGTTCCTCACAACCGCGGTGACGGGCCTCCTCAGTGCGTTGTTCCAGATCAACCCGATCTGGCTCTACGGCCAATACGTCCCGTACAAGGTGAGCTACGCCGTGCAGCCGGACTGGTACATGGGCTGGCTGGACGGAGCGCTTCGCATCATGCCGAGCTGGGAGACGGTGGGCTTCGGCCACATGATCCCCAACGCGTTCTTCCCCGCGATCCTGCTGCCGGGCATCACCTTCGGTGTCCTGCAGATGTGGCCGTTCATCGAAGCGAAACTGACCAAGGACTACACCGAGCACCAGATCCTGGAGCGCCCTCGGGACCGGCCGAAACGCACCGCGTTCGGCGCGGCGGTCTTCTCCTTCTATTTCGTGCTGTTCGGGGCGAGCGCGACCGACGTCCTGGCCAACTATCTATCGGTTTCGCTGAACGTCGTTCTCATGTCGTTCCGGTACCTCGCGGTCGGTGTGCCCTTGATCGTGTTCCCCGTCACCTACCGCATTTGCCTGGAGCTGCAAGGCGTGCCGAGGGCAGGCAAGCGCAAGCGTGCGAACGTCGTCGTGCGATCGGCAGAGGGCGGCTACTCGACGGTGCGTGCCGAGGAGCGCCCAGGCGACGAAGTCCCCGAGATGGACCCTCTGCCCCTCGACGAAGATGTCCAGTATGTCCCAGCATTGGCCGGCGTCCCACCCGGCGGCAACGGCGCCCAAGAGGAGCTGCAACCGGCGCCGATAGCCCCGAGCGGGGACGGCCGTCCCAGAGGCGGCATCTTCCGGATACCCCGCGAGTACCGCTGAGCCTGCTCCCCTCGGCCGGCCGGCCGGCCGGCCGAGCCGGTGATCAGTCGAGTCGAGCCGATCGATTCGAGCCGGTGGTGGTCTGTGAATTCATGAGATCGGCGACAGATGCCGCGAGACCTAGGAGACACCGAGTAAGGGGTCTTCTATGGACTTGGGGCGGTATCTCATCGAGGCTCACCTTCGAGAGGGGCGGCCGATCGCGGAACTGGCAGCGGCCCACGGCGTGCATCGCAGCTGGCTCTACAAGCTGCTCGCCCGCTATCGCGCCGAGGGCGACGCCGGGCTGAGTCCGCGCTCTCGTCGACCCCACCGTTCGCCGAGCCGGATCGGCCACCTGTTCGAGGACGAGATCGTCGCCTTACGCAAAGAGCTCCTCGAAGCCGGCCGTCGACGCCGACGGCGTGCTCATCCGCGAGCTCGCCCTCGATCCCACCAAGGACTACGAGCCGATCGCCTAGGCCTGTCTACGATGTCGCGCGACAGCTGTCCCCGATGTCTCGCGACATCACAACGAGGGGAGAGAGGGACAGCAGCGCCGAAGCAGGCCAAAGATCGGGGACAGCGGAGGCCAGCAACGCCCGGACCAGGGGCGAAGCAAGGTGGGAGCGAGAGGCCAGCAGGGCCGGCGAAGGGGCGAGGACGCAGGCGGCCGCGCGGGGGCGCCCCGCCAAAAGGGGTCGCAGGCGCTCCCCGAACGACCTGGCCATCCGAGAAGGTCAGCTAAGGATCCGACCGCCTCACACATTGTGAAGCGGGCGAAGGCGGTCTAGTCTGAAACCGGCTACCGCGTGCTGCGTCCTCGCCGCGCGCTGTGGGGTTCATCCGCGAGGGGGGAGAAATCCATGAAAGCGTTGCGGTTCGTTCCAATCCTGATGCTCGCCTTGTCGGGTGTCCTGGCGACCACAAGTGCGGCGAGCGCCGCGCCCGCCGGGCACTGGTATGGCCAGACATACAACTGCACCGGCGGCAACGTTCCACCGGGCGTGTATAAGTCGATGATCATCACCGGGGTGTGTTACATGCCGGCGGGCAACGTGGTGGTTCGAGGGAATCTGACCGTAGCCCCGGGGGCGTTGCTAGACAACGGCAGCCCAGGTGACCCGAGCACGGGAACGCCGGTCGTGTCGGCGGTCCTCTCCGTCGGAGGCAATGTAACGGTCTGGAACGGTGCCGTTCTGCTCCTCGGCTGTACGCCCAACGGCGTCTGTGGTGGCCCGCCGGGCATCTCGACGGCTCACATCCGAGGGAACCTGAGGGCCTTCGATGCGCTCGGGGTGGTGGTGCAGTCGGCCGATATCCGGGGCAACTTCTCACTGCTCGGCGGTGGCGGTGGCACCATGGGTGGCGTCGCAACTGGCGCCTGCTTCGGGGCCACGCCTCCTGCTCCTTGGTCCGAGGACACCGGCTCGGCGGTCGTCGGTAGCCCCGTGTACAGCGACGTCGAGGACAGCTCGATCGGTGGCAACTACACCATCGCCGGTCTGTCGTCCTGTTGGCTTGGGTCGCTTCGCAACCAGATTGGCGGCAACGCCACCTTCATCGGAAACTCGATGGGCGATCCCGACGCCATGGAGATCGGCGGCAACCTCATCAACGGGAACCTGACCTGTCTGGGCAACGCTCCGGCCCCCCAATTCGGCGACGGGGCAGCACCTGATCTGGTTGGAGGCCGGGGAATCGGACAGTGCGGTTTCAACGTGGTGCTTCCAAACCCCGCGCCTGAAGCTCTTCAAGCCGCGGGCATCCCTGGCTACGGGGTCGAAGAGCACTTTGCAGTGCGCACCCGGAGCCTTGGGACATACTTTGGGACACACACAGTCACTCCAGCCGGTCCACCCCTGGAGCAGATTCCGACGGACTCGGGTGACACCATCCTCGCCCAGTTGAACAACTTCGCCCTCACAGGAGGCGGCCTCGTCGGCACCGGCACCTACAACGGGGGTCCCCCGGCGCAGTCTGGCGAGGCGTACCTGTCGACCATCTTCCCGGACGGGTCGCAGTCGTTCACCGCCTTCGACACGTGTGATACCACTTGCAGCTTCGACGGCCAGAGCGGAGCGGTGACGCTTAGGGCATACGGCACGACTTCCAAATCCGGATTCACGCACGGCACTTTCCTGATCACCTCAGCAGGCACCGTCCTGCCAACCCCGACTAGTCCTGCTCCCGGACTGTCGACCCTGGTCGGTTACGGAACGTTCTGGGGCTTCGGCGCAACGGTGCACGTCGTCGAGCACCTCGGCTTCGGCTGACCCCTATTTGGCGAACACAACCTGGAGGTCACCGTCGGGCCCAGACTCGACGGTGGTCTCCAGGAATGTCGCGGCCTCGCAGGCCATGATCCGAGCGAACACAAGCGCTCGCTCCGGAGGCGGGGCGTCGTCAGCACCACGAGGCGGCTTCAAATAGCGCGCTAGCCGCCCGCGGTGGCCTGATCTCGCTCAGCCCCCACGAGCTCGTTCAACGACCAAGCCAGCACCAATAGCGGGGCATTTGGCCCACCAGGCCGTATCGCTTGCAACTTGTTGGCCTTGATCCACCGCCGCACGGTGCGCCGGCTCACCCCCAACGCCTCTGCCACTTGTGCGACCGGCATGGCAAGAACAAGCTGACCCGCAAAGGCATCCATTGGTTACGGTGTCCCTTCTTGTCCCGTCGTGTCCAGACTCGGATCAGGATTCGGGGTGTGGGAGGTACCAAGAACCCTGTTGGATCCAACGGGCCTCGCGGACCATTCCGAGCGCCTCCTGGCTACCCACAGAGCGCTCTGGCGGGCGCTCAGTCATGATGGGTCTTCTGGTCGGTCGGGCGGTCAGGCTGTCGGAGATCGCCGCCAGCTCCCGTCGCTACGCCAATAGCTGGCGGGTCGAGGCCGAGTTCTAGGCGGTTTGGCACAATCCAGCGGCGCAGCTCGCTTCCCGTCGTCCCGAGCATCCCGGCAACTCGCGCCACTTGATCTTCAAGGATGTTGCGCGCTGCTGTCCCTCTCTCCCACATCACAACCGAGAGGTCTTCACGAAAGGGTCTGCGCTGGGACGACTCGGCCCTGGGGAAGGGTTGCCCACAGGTTAAGGCGAGTCCGC